>Ga0265593_1000089_pt1 | contig 65077 bp, 56 predicted proteins | sample saktaG_8_FD_190136 | JGI IMG/M metagenome (GOLD analysis project Ga0265593, IMG submission 190136) | Saline water microbial communities from Sakinaw Lake, British Columbia, Canada - sak_2011_5_24_36m | ecosystem: Environmental > Aquatic > Non-marine Saline and Alkaline > Saline ... | reverse complement strand
GAAAGTCACTCGGTTACAAGAGTGCGTATGAGGTTGGCATCGAACGTGGTATCATACAAAAAGTCCCCGCTATGGGGCGAGGATAAATTAACAAAAAAATTGCATTTCAGTAGAAAATTCAGGAGAATAATTCTTTTTTAATTATAGCATTTTTTGAAAAGACTGTCTATGCAGTAAAGTTTACTTGTGGATAATTAAAAAATATTGCATTTCATTTTTTCAATATTTTTGAAAAAAGAAGCACATTAAATTAATTTTCAGAAATTTCCAGCGGCAACCATTGTCAAAGTTTCAGCATAATCACTGGCTGGACGTGCCGTTGTGTTTGGCCTGACCTTAAGTTGAACTGAGCCTGTGCCACCAATGATCGGTGAGTTTGTATAAAATATTTCCCTCAATGTCTGATCCGCAATGCCAACAATGTTTCCAGCTTGATTGTAAATACTAGCTAAAGCAAAAGGACCACCAGAGGTTTCTCCAACAGAAAAACCCTGGATTCCAAAACCTTCCGACAAAGAACTCAAATCTCCTGTCACAGCGTTGATTTGATAACTGGAACTAGCGCTCGACAAACCGCCATTAGCGCCTGAGACATAGACCTTCCCACCATTCGTTGCGTTAGTTTCGAGGCTTACCCAAATTTTGCTCGGACCCGTGTTCACACTGCCAGTGTTCATTGAACCAAAAGCCATTGAAAAGGGCGGACTTGATTGGGTGTCAGTAGTGATGCCAAAAGAAAGCGTCGGATTGACGGTCGATGCGCTCGCAGTCGGACCATAACCGGTTTCGGTGAATTTTCCTTGAATAACTTTGGCTTTCACTTGATAAGTTGTGCCAGGGTCCAACCCAATAACGTCAATTCCCGTCGATCCATTCCAAGAAGCATAAATTCGATAATCCCCCGCGACAAGCGTTGCTCCAATCGTATTATCACTCTTGACATAATTGGTGGTGGCAAAATTATCCGTGCTAATTGCGACTGCGAATTTTGCATCGCTGGCATTGTTGGCTGTGTTTATAATAAGATGGAGTTTATTGTAATAATTACTTGGATTTGTGAAGGTTGGAGCAGTTGGCACATTGGCTTGATTGACAAAAGAAAGTCCGCTTCCAAGTTTATAACTCGTGCCTGAAAGTTTTCCCGCACTCATTTCACCACTGATTCCATTGATAGCATAACCCGCTGAAGTCGCATCACTAACACCGCCATTGCCAAAGCCATAACTATCCAATTTATAATTAGAGCTAGCTGGAAGCACTAACAAAAAGATGAAAGTTGAAACTGAAAAACTTTTAAAATAAAGTTTGGTTTTGTTTTTTATTTTTTTGAACATATTTAGGACTTGCGTGTTTGATTGAAAAATTGCTTACAACTGACTTTAATCATACGCGATTATACAATACTGCTTCTGAATTTTTATGAGCTTGTTTGCTTTTTAGACCATTATGAGCGACAGCGAGTACTGAGCGATTGGTCATAGTTCCTGACCAAGAGCGCGTCCTAAAAAGTAAACAAGCTCGTAAAAATTTCTAGCTTAGTTGCTAAAAATCATAATTTATCTATATTCCTCTGAGCAGACAGAATACGCTCTAAGAATTTGAAAGCAGGCGCAAAAGTCTTGAATATTAAAAATGTTTTGAATTTGACATTGTCATTATAACTCATTTGAAAAAGTTTTTCCAATGGATGAAGCTCGTTTTTTATTGTATAATAGCAAGATGAAAACAAAGAAAAAAAGTCGCCAAGAAAAAAATCAAAAAAGACTCCAAAAAATTGCCAGAGCGCATATGTTTTTTTCTTTCACACTTTTTTTGCTATACATAATCCTTTCTTGTTTCTATAGTCCTGAATTTTTCATTTCCGATATTCGAAACAAATTCAGTGCCTTGGCCGATAGCGCCATCACAATCACGGCAAGAGTCCTCGGCCCACCAGTCAAACCCATCGTCACAGTGCAATCGCGTTGTATTAATGGAAATTTTTCAAACCTGATTGACTGGCCAGATGATGAAAATTCAATGACTTTTGACATAGACAGAAACGGTTTCCCCCTTATCTCAGGTCTTTCCGGTTCACAATATGAAGATAGCGCCATAAATCTAAACACTTCCTATACTTATGTTGTCACAGCTCGTGGCTTGATGGGTTCCGGCATCGCCATTTCTGACCCAGTTTCCCTGACAACGCTGACTGAATGCAAAGTTCAGAAACCTGCGCCATCGTTGGAAATCATTTCCTTCCAAGCAAAAAACCTTGCAAGTTTTGGCGGAAAAGTTCAAACCAGTGAAAAAAGACCAAGTTTTTCCGGAATCACAAATATTCCAAATGCTACAATCAAAATTTATCTAAATAGTGCACCCGCTTTTTTCAGCCAAACAACCGCCAATGAAAATGGCTACTGGAGCTGGACTTGCCCATTTGCGCTGACAGAAAACTCTTACACTATTTTTCTGACAGCCACCGATCCACTCGAAGTAGGTCGCGAAGCTTTCGCAAATTTGTCATTTGAAATTTTCAAAGAAAAAAATGATTCAGACAAAAAAACTGAAGAAAAGCCAGTCATAATAACCTCGCCTACACAAAGCAAGCCACCCAAAACACAAAATCCTCCGCTCTCAGAACCTGAAAAACCCCTGGAATCGCCACTTGATTTTTCTTTGACGCTTGGCAGTAACGTCGTTTTCCAAAACAAGGAATTGCTCGCCAAAATTGAAATTGAAAAACTTGCCCAAAAATATGAAAATCAATCAACTGAGATAGTCTATAAGATATTTGATTCCCAGAATAATGAGCTTTTTTCTTTTGCCGAACAAACAGAAATTTTCGACAACAAAAAATTTACCAAAAATATTCTTTTGCCTAAATATTTGAAAGATGGTCGAAGAAAAATTCAAGTGCAAATCAAACTTTCCGACTCGATCATCAGCAGAGAAGCTAATTTTGAAATAAAATCACCGCCAGTGCTGTCCCTTGGAGGCGGAGTTATGCTGACCTATCCAACAATCCTCAGCAATCTCGGCACGATTTCCCTGTGGCTTCTTGTCCTTTTGCTTTTTTGGCTTTTCCTTCTTTCTCGAGAATACTGGCTCTATCTCCACGCCTTGCGCAACGTGACCGAAAGAAATCTCAAAACTTTGCATCTGATCAGTAAGGTCAAAAAAAGAAAAACCGCCAAATAAAAAGAGGCAGGATAAAAGTAAGCTCATCCTGAAATACTCACCATTTCCAAATTCTACTTCTTGTAGGCAACCAGTCCAACATAAGGACAATCTTGCTCATAACCAGCCCAGAAATCTTCACCTTTATCTACAATACCTTCCGGAAGCACGTATAATTTTTCCCAGTTTATTTCTGTAAAACCAGCCTTAGTTGCAGCTTTTTCAATATCATCCTTGCTAAAATAAGTGTCCACAATAGAAAATTTTATGCCACCATCTTCATTTATAAAATCAATATCGATTTGATTATTTTTCTTGTGAAATATTCGCCCACATACTGGTTCGCCAAATCGCTGGAAGTTTGGATTAAGAGTAAGACAAACAAATTTCCCTCTCTCCTTCAGGCAGTCACTTGCACCTGCAAACATTTTTTCTAATTGCTCGATGCTAGTAGCACAGGGTAACACCATGATTGCTGAAACAAGATCAAATTTCTTTTCATTAATGTCCAGTACCGTGTTTGCGACTCGATATTCGATGCCTAAAGGTTCTTGCTTTTCATTTTCAATTGCATTTTTAATTTGCTCCACGGAAATATCAAAAGCAACCACCCTTGCGCCAGCTCTTGCTAATGCCCGAGTGAACATCCCATTGCCACATCCCATATCTAAGACATCTTTACCATCAACATCACCCATTAGTCGCAAGCTCTCAGGATATTGCAAATATCTTTTAGCTGGATCAACTTCAGTTGCCTTAACATATTCGGCACTATTTAAATCATAAATTTCTCGTTGAAAAAGTTCGGTTGTTTCTTTCTTTAAGGTTGGATTCTTCGGCTCTGGTTTTTCAAAAATTGCGCCATGCATATTATTTGACACACTCATTTTCACAAGTCTGTGCAATGTTTCTGGTTCAAGATTTAGAAAATCATGAAACATCGCATACTCATTATTCTTTTTAACTTTTAAAAATTCTTCTACTGTAAGCGTTTTATCAACCACTGACAAGCCTCTTGCCATCAAATTATGCACGTTATTCATGCCTGCAATAGGCGCATATTCATCTTGCTGTGGGTTAACTGATATTATTCGAAATTCCTCAGGTAATTTCATCTCCGGTAAAGCCTTATTCATTTTTTCTAAGGCTTTTATTATATCATCAACGACTTTATCACCATCACTATATTGACAACATTCCTTTAAATATCCATTTGCAAACTCTCGCCAAAGGACCTCTGTTTTTTCCCGAAATATCTGCATATCATAAGTTACGCCGGAAAGATTGATCCATTTTTGCAAATTTTCAAGTTTCTGTTTTTTTCCAAGCTCAATAAGTGAATTACCAACCGCTAGACCTCCCAAGCTATGAGATATAACCGTCAACTTATTCTCAAAAAAATATTCGATAGCAAGTTCTGGCTCCCTCATCCATTCTGTTATTTGCATCTCTGCATCACCGATATGTTCAGAATACTGTCCTCTTTTTTCATTATTCACCACACCTTTTGTATGGTCATTAATTTTTACTCCACCATGTCGAACAACAAAAACTTGATACCCTTCTTTCAACAACCACGGTAAATCACGATTTTCGAACCAAACAACACTATCACCGGGACTTCCAGGCACAAACACGATTGTTTCACCATTCGGTGACTCTGGTTCATATATTGCACCTTCAACCTGGTGTTGACTTTTTTCTATTTTAAGCCATTTTCCCCTTTTTCCATCTTGCTCAAAATCAAATAAATTTTCGGCTGTTATTTTTTCTTGATTTTTTTCAGACTCCTTTGCGACCGCTGGAAACTCCTTTTTTGACATATCTTTAATAAATAATTATTTTTTACTCATTACAAAAACTGGCGTATATTTAGCAATCGGATAACTGCTAGCATAATAGCATTTTACCTCTCTAAAGAATTTTTGATAATTTTTATTTGTTTTTTCAAAGTCATAATAATCCCAAGTTTTTGCAATTGCATTATCCCAAATCATATGAAATGCTTTCATTATAAGTATAAGGAGTTTATCATTAAGCTTATCAATTTTTGTAATGTCTGAGCCATAAACTGAAATAGAAAGCTCCCTGCCATTATCAATTTTATACCAACTATCCCAAGCGAGTTCTGCTCCAAAATTATTTGCCGCCTCATGAACTGACAATTCACCCTTAAGTACCTGCTCCTTATAGCTTTCAATTTTTTTCAAGACATCTTCAAAAGTTATCGCAGGATTGGCGTTTTCTTTACTGGGATATGCAGTTGTGCGATGAATATATTTGCCATTACTTTTTAAAATGCGATTCATTTCTAAATAGTATTTAGGTAAGAGCTCTGCAGTGATGTTTCCTTCAGTAAGATCGCCAACAATAATATCTGCAAATTTAGAAGGCAATTTAATTTCTAGCCAGTTACAAAAAATCACCGATTCTTTTTCATTTTTTTGCAAGACCAGCTCAGTCATTGCTTTATACATATATTCAACCAGCTCGACACAGACAATTTCAGCCCCATAAACCACAGAAAAAATTGTGCACATTTCTCTAAACTCAGGCGTGGAACCCAGGATTATAATTTTTGGATTTTTTATGCCCTTAATATGCTCACTAATTTGTTTAAAAATTGTTTTCACATCCTCTTGGCTTGGACGCGAACCAGCCTTTAGCAGTTTCCAATAACTGGACCACTTTTGCCAATCTGCAACTTGTCGCTTAATCAAATCTTTTTTATCGTTTACCATACCTTCGTAATTAAACTTAAAATTATTTTCCTACTTTAATTATATCATGCTATTTAAATAAAAATCTTTCCTAAAATTATATGCAAAGATATTTTTTAAAAGAGGCAGGACTAAATAATCCCGCCCCATCGATAAAGCCATGTCTTTAGAAGAGCAACTTGACTCCTCCACTGGCATAGAGCAAATCAGGTTTATTCCGCATCAAGCCATCCTGATAACTCACTTGAGTAAAAACTGAGACGTTTTTGCTTAAAGCATAATCAGTTCCCAACCTGACCGTCTGATGTGCCCAACCGGTTGCCGCATAATAATTAGAAAGATATGCCGATGAAACAGATGGTGTCAAAACAAGCCTTCCGAAAGAGATCGGCTTGCCAATTTCAAAGTAAAAAAGATCTTTACCTGAATCCAAACCATCTGTCACCAACCTGCTCCACAACACCGAACCATTCACGACACCCTTCCATTTCAGTCCGAGTTCAAGAAGATTTTGATCATCACCTTTCTCGATTCGACGCTGAAAACTCAAATCAGCAGAAACTTTTCCGAAAGAAAGTCTCTTGCCGACAATCAAATCTGTTTCAGTCGCCCTTCTTTCAGGAAAGTCATAATTATTCCAAACACTTGCATAAAATCCGTCCGAACTGATGCCGAATAGTGACTGATTTACGGGGCCTTCCCCTATCACACTTCCTGATTTTGTGACAAAATCGGAAGCAAGCGTGTTTGAAAAAACGACTTCTGCCGCCTGACATTTGCATGAAAAAATAGTCAGCAGCATTACCGTTACGATTGCTAAAGTTTTCATTATTTTACCCTCTTTTTTAGTGTTGATTTATCTTATCTAAAAAATTTTCAAAGTTCAGTTGCTACGATGTTTCAATTTGTTTATTCATCGTAACAACAAAGTATAGCATCAAATCAGTATTTTGTCACTAGTAATGCCAACTTATGTTTATGCTTAAAAAATACCAAGCCATATTTTGCCTATTATTTGCCTTTTTTGTTAAAATATGCTATGATAAAAGTGTTGTCATTTCTGATGACAGAGATAGAAAAAGCAGGTTTTTATTGTCATTCCCGCGGAGGCGGGAATCCAGGATATTGCAATACGATTTCTAATATTAGCCTGAGTCATTATAAAAAAACTTTTCAAGGCTGAGAAATCTGAGCTCAGATCCTCACGTCGCACTACTGTGCTCCTCAGGATGACAATTTATTTTTTATTTTTTTATAATTTTATGCTCCACAAACAACTCCAAAACGCAGGCCTGAGCGAAAATGAAGCCAAAATCTATCTTGCCACTCTTGAACTTGGACAAACTTCCGTCAGCCGAATTGCCCGACAGGCTGAAATCAAGCGCACCACTGTCTATCTCTCTCTTGAGAGTCTGATGCAAAAAGGTTTGGTCAGCGCCATTAAAAAGGATGGCAAAACAAACTATTTTGCCGAAGATCCTCGGGACCTAGAAAGAATCATGGAAAAAAGGAAAAAGGAAATTTCCGATCTCATTCCCCAGCTACTGGCCTTTACAAATCTCATCGACAACAAACCAGAAATTCGCTATTTCGAAGGTGACGAAGGCATCAAAGAAGTCCTCATGAAAACTGTTGAAAAACCTGACCAAGAAATTTTGATGATGTTTTCAGAATCATATTTTTCAGATTTTGGCGATGCATTTTTTGAGAAAGTTTATCGCCCCGAAAGAATCAGGAAAAGAATTGCCTCACGCACCCTGATGCCAGATAACACACAGATGCGAGAATTTTCCAACAAAAGTCAACAACACTTGCGTCAATCAAAATTCCTACCACCTGAATTTTTCAAAATAAACATTGAAATATTGCTTTACGAAAAAAATAGCATAGCGGTTATTTCCTACAAAGAAAAATTCGCCTTCATTATTGAAAGTAAGGATATCCACTCCAGTTTCAAAGCCATCTTCGAAACCCTTTGGGCAGGCGCAAAATAAGCAATCAAAAAAATGATTATACCAAAATCCGACGACCGCATAATTTCGGCACAATGGTCTTAAAACAGTTCAGCGAAAACCTCCACTTGACTTAGCGCCAAAAATCTGCTAGAATATTACTATAAAGGGTCTTTAATACCCCTCTTGGTAACTATATGAACAATAAACCAGGCAAGGGTGCCTATTTAGAAGCAATTTTGAGGTCAAGCCAAACAGTCTTCTCTTCCAGAGATGTGGCTTTGCTTTGGGGGGAAAATGATATCAAAATTATTAATGACCGCTTAAAAAAATATGCCAAAACCGGAAAATTAATCCGAGTCCATCAAGGTTTTTATGCAAAAGATGAAAAATATGATCACTATGAATTAGCCACCAAAATCTATACCCCTGCCTATATCAGCTTTGAAACTGTCTTAACCCAAGCAGGCGTTAACTTTCAATATTACGGCAACATTTTTGTCGCATCTTATTTAAATCGCGAAATCAAAACCAAGCATCAAAAAATAACCTACGTCCGAATGAAAGATTATGTTTTGAGTAACACTATTGGAATCGAACATCGAAATAATGTTGCCTGGGCAACGAAAGAGCGGGCGTTCTTGGATCGCTTATATGTCACCAAGGAATATCACTTTGATAACTTAAATCAATTAGCTTGGGATAAAGTTTTTGAAATTTTGCCAATCTACAACAACAAACGTTTGGAGAAAAAAGTTAAAGAATACTACGATAACTTCATAAACAAAAAATAAAAAATAATAATTTTTTGATATCTGCGCTCGCTCGGAAAAGAAAATTAATTTTCTTTTCAGCTCACTTCGCTTGATAATAATATGTTCGACTATGCAAAACACAAACGCATTCTGCTCCAAATCCTTAAAGACATCTACGCAGACACGACCATTTCCCCTTATCTAGGTTTTAAGGGTGGCACAGCAGCCCTGCTGTTTTATGGTCTCAATCGAAATTCCGTTGACTTGGATTTTGATTTATTAGACGACACAAAAGAAAAAGAGGTTTTCGAGAAAATTCAAAAAATAGTTGCCCAATATGGAACTATTGAAACTTCTCGCATTAAGCGTTTTAATTTGCTTAATATTATTTCCTATGCTTCGGGTGCCCAAAAAATAAAAGTTGAAGTCAATCGGCGTCAATTTGGTTCTCACTATGAAATTGAAAGCCTGCTTGGCATTTCCATGTTAGTTATGACCAAGCCAGATATGTTCGCTCACAAGTTGATGGCAATGTACGAACGCATTGGCAAAACCAGTCGGGATATTTTTGATGTGTATTTTTTTTGCAAGCAAGGATGGGAAATTAACAAAGAAATTGTTGAGCAACGGTCTGGCCTGCCCTTTAAAGAATTATTACTAAAGTGCATTGAGATGCTCGAAAAAACAGACGACCGACATATTCTTGATGGACTTGGAGAGTTGTTGAGTAACCCCCAAAAAGATTGGGCCCGTGCCAAACTTAAAAGCGAAACCATTTTCTTTTTGAAAATGATGGTTGAAACTGAAAAATAAAAAACAACAAAAGCATACCAAGTTGGTATGCTTTTACTTTCCGAGAGACTTGTGCAATTGGCTGTAGGCATCTGCCAGCCATGGATGCACTACTGCAAGTTTTTCTTTTTGTTGCCACAGATAATTCAGATAGCAAAAGCAAGCTTCATCTAAAGATATTTCCAGTGCTTTCAAAACATCATCAAGATATGGTGCTTCATATTGCTTATCCCATTTTATCTTATCGGAAATAAAAACAATTTTATCCAAAACGGATGCATTCTTTTTTAAAGTAGTATGACATCCTATCGCGCTTAAGATAGCGTCATCTGAAATTTCAAATATTTCCTTTGCTATAACTTGAGAAATTTTTTGATGAAGAACAGGTGGACAAATTTTTTCTTCTGACAGAATCTCAAGATCAAGTTTAACTGCGACTTCCAATCTATCTTTGTTTGGGAACACAGCACTAATATCGTGTAACAATCCTGCGCAAAATGCGTCTTCTTCTTTCTCAAAAAAACGTGGCGCCAATTCCTTTGCCTGCTTGGCAACAGCCATTACATGTTCAAGAGTTTCCGTGCAAGCATGCATTTCCAAAAATCCTGCAACATCTTGTGGTAACATTCCAGTTTTTGTAAAATTTTTCGTAATGTTTTCCAGGACTTCGTGCATTTTTTAGTAATAAATATAAGCTAATTATAGCATAAGCTACTTATCTTTTTAAAATACCCTTCGAATCCCTTTTGCATTCTCAAGATAAAAACAAATAAAGACCTCTTTAAGGAGGTCTTTATTTGTTTTTATGTCGGGGCGCAGGGATTCGAACCCTGTCTAAATGGTCCCAAACCACTCGTGCTAGCCGTTGACACCACGCCCCGAGGCTGGTTGCTAACTAATATCCATCTTAAATGATTTTCGTACCCAAGTCAATTGGAGAGGCTTCTAAATAAAAAAGAAGGCGAGACATATCCAATGTCTCGCCTTTAACCGTTTTGATTGTTTAAACTTTACGACGATTCCAGCAACCAATTGTTTCAACTTCCCCCTTGGCAAGAAGTGTTTCCGTGGTCAAATTCTCCGTCCGCCGACCCAAACAACTATTGCATTTGTGCTCTTTGAAATTCAAGCACTGTGCACAAACGCCTCCATAATTGCGCGAACGAATGATTTGCATTGCTGGACTTTCCCAGGCCTGCTCAAGCGTCATGGTTTTGATGTTACCAAGAACAACTTTCTCAGCGCCAATGCAAGGATGAATATCCCCGTATTGGTCAACGAAAAGATGATAAGCATATCTGCCGCAAACCATGCCGGCGATATAGCCAGAAGAAACTTCCCAGTCGCGACCAAATTCTTCGTGATCAATTTCACAAAGTTCAGTCACTTTGTCGCGAAACTTTTCTTCCGCAATGCAAAGTTCGCAACCAGCGCCACGCCCAACAGTCAAGATGTCGTCGCAATCAAGATGAATGTTATTTCTTCTGCAAAAACGCAGAAGTTCAACCATATCATCCAGGTTGCTCAACTCTTTTTCATCGGTCATGATGGATGTCACCAAAGAAAGTCTGGTAGTTGTTTTTTCGCCAAACTTTTTCTGGCAAAGATCGCGATCATTAAAGCCTGCACCCATAAGAAACTTGAGCCCGCGATTACGCTTCTCGCCATAACCATGGACAATCTTTCCACGCTTTGGATCTGAAACAAACTGGTCCTGTTTTTCCTCATCAAGCGTGTTGCACTTGAGCATAATCTCAAGCGGAAAATTAGAAAGCTCAATTGCCAGTTGCTCGGTAATAAATTCACCAGTCGTAAAAAGTGTCACATAAAGTTTTAATTCTTTACACTTCGTGAGGATTTTCATTGTTAGCTCACGATTAAGTGGAAGCAATGTCTCACCCGCTCCAGGAATTCCAACTGATTTCACGCCAATCGAAGCAGCTTGCTCTAAAAGCCTCTCAAATTCAGGCCACAATAAAAGATTACCAACATTAACTGCTTCGCCGCCACAAGCGTAGCAATACGAACAAGCCAGGTTGCAATAGGCTGGAATAGCAAGCCAGATGTCCGTCAATTCACCAGGGATGATAGTCATCTCTCTTCCGTAATGCTTCAGTGCATTGTTTTCCATTGTTTTCTCCTGTTATTGATTGATTATGCTTCCGGCCGGAGAGCACAAAGATCAAAAGGAGAAAGCTAAATTTTCAAGGAACTTGTCACAATGAACAATTCATCGTAACAGTATATTATAGGCTAAAGAAAAATAATATCAAGAATACTTGCAAATTTTTTATAATTATTATCAGAATAAGCTAAATTAATTTACTTTTAAGCCAAATAAGCTTATAATAAAATAGTGACAGTTTTTATATCACTTTAAGAAAAACATATGCTTTACAAAGATTTAATCGAGGCAGGTTTTAGTGAAAAGGAGGCTAAGGTTTATCTAGCTCTTTTGGAATTGGGCGAAGGAAACATTGCTAAAATCACCCAAAAATCGGGCATCAAACGCGCCACGGTCTATCTTGAAATCGAAGCCCTGAAAAACAAAGGCTATGTCAGCCTGGTGAAGAGAAAAGGCCGAAATATCTATCTGGCCGAAAATCCTCTGCGAATTGAAGAACACTTGCGAGAAAAAACCGAAACCATCAGTAAGTTGATGCCGGAACTGCTCTCAATTGCCAATGCCATGGACCGCAAGCCCAAAGTCCGCTATTTTGAAGGCGTCGAAGGGGTGAAGGAAGTTTATAAAGACACTCTGCAATATAAAGGCATGGAAATTCTAGGCTGGTATTCCGATGACCGGATCGACTTCTTCGACAAGTCCTTTATTTTGGATTACTATATGCAAAAAAGAATCGCCAACAAAATTCCCTTGCGAATGTTTGCTATTCAGTCAACCTTTATGAACACGATGAATGCAGAAGATCCTGTTCATTTGCGCCAAATGAAAATAATCAAATCTGATCGATTCTTTTTTTCCGCCGAAATCAATCTTTATTCCAAAGACAAAATTGCCATCATCGCCCATCGTGAAAATATCGCCCTGATTATCGAAAGCAAAAAAATTTACGATACGCTGAAAAGCATTTTTGAAATTATGTGGCTGACTCAACCCGACGGCAATAAAAGTTTTGACTGAAATATAAAATCAATTTTTCCCCAAAACAAAACCCACCATTTCGGCGGGTTTTGCTTCTATCTTCTATATATTAAAAATGTATAGAGACGAAATACTATTTAACTGCTTCTTTGAGAGTTTTTCCAGCAGTGAATTTTGGAACGGTCATTGCAGGGATTTGAATCTTAGCCTTTGTTTGAGGATTGATTCCTTCTCGGGCTGCTCGATTTGAAACTTTGAAAGTTCCAAAACCTGTTAGTGTCACCTTGTTTCCTTTTCTGATTTCTTCAGTAACCATTTCTTCAAAAGCTTCGATAACTCCTTCAACAGCTTTTTTTGAAAGGTCTGTCTTTGTTGCGATTGCGCTGATTACAGCGTCTTTGTTTACGTTTGCCATAGTGTCACCTTCCTTCCTAGTTTGCCCTATCGAATTCTGCTTTTGGCAGACCGCAAAAATCTTGCGAATTCGTTAGGGCGAATAATTTAATTTCCAACTTTCCTTATTCTACTATTTTTAGCCTAAATAAAGCAAATAAGTTATACACATCCCTACAAATTACGAATTTATACGAATGTACTAATGTGAAAATAATATAATTTTTTCAAAATTTTTAATCATAATATTTTTCGTACATTCGTATTTTTTCGTAATTCGTAGAGACTAACCAACCTATTCAACATTTTTTAATCTTTTATAGCCTCAAACACAAAATACCGCACATCTTTTCCTGGCTGGGTTTTATCTTTGAAATATCTAGTAATAATATATTTATTTTCCTTTGTCTGCTCAGCAATTTCCTCATCATTATCGTCTTTTGCAACCAAAAGTTTTTCCATCGTGGCTTTCATGTTCTCGAAATCATTTTCCATGTCAAATTTCAGCACAAAAGACTCAGCACCAATAAGCTGCTCCGCTTCCACTTGTGCTGAAACTTTGCCCTTAATTGAGTCCTCGCTCATTTCAACCTCTTTGCCTTCATTGCGATATTGATAGGTCAAATTTTTCTTGTTGTCTAATTCAATACTAAAAAGGGGTTCGCTAGTTTTTTGGTAATTGGAAATTATGCCATCAATAACAAAGCCAACCCGTTCAACATAGGCCGTGCCAGCTGAGATACGTGGCGAAACAGTAGCCTCAATAATATTTTCCTTTGCTTCTTCCATGATTGCACGCTCCATCATAAAATTTCCAATCCCCAGGCCTCTAGTATCAAAATCGACATTAAATGAGCCAGCATAAAGCTTGCCTGGAAATGTTTGCTTGAAAGGCAGAAAGGACACCATTTTTTCTTGAAATTTTGCCAAATACCTTTTTCTCCTTATTCCATCAATGAAAATACCTTGAAACCCACCAACCACGACATCTTTGATATTTTTTATCTGATCCCAATTTCTTTCGGTAATTGCCACCATTTCTTCTTGCTCTTTTTCATCGGGATTTTCTTTGACCAAAATCTCCCAACCTTCCAATTGCTCCAGAGTCACACCATTTTTCAGGGCCGCAGCCAACAAAATGATTTCTGTTTTGCTTTTTTCCAAATCAGCCAGCAAGGTTTCAACTTTTCGATCATCAGACTGCTCTTGCGAAAGCTCGTCGCTGAATTTTTCAACAAGAACATACGCCCTCTTAAGCAATTCTTGCTGAATTTTTGGAATTTCTTTTTCTCTTTCTTCTTTCAAAAGCAACCCTTGCAATTCTGATCTTTCCTTGGCTGCCAAAACTGCTAATTCGCTAATTTTTTGAAAAAATAGTTTTGCCTTTTCTTCTGACAATTTTTCGCCAACTTGCAAAATTTTCGCGCCTTCCGCGTCTTTAACTTCAAGTGCCAAAAAGGCCTGAAGCTTCATTGCAGTTATCTCCCTATCTTCATTAGAATTTATAAAACTTACAACCCGTTCTATTTCATCTTCGTTGTTATCGGCGATGAAATTCAAAAATTGAACTTGCGTCCTGATGTCGAAATCTTTCAATTGAATTTTAAACTTTTGTTCAATTTCAAAACGAAAATCTGGGTTTATCAAGACGCGATAATTGTCAGTTAAGTTTTGTTGCTGTTCTTGTGTGAGCGTTTCCCATTGCGTATGCGAGTTAGCCAAAATATCTTTAAGTTCCAAATTTGTGCCGTTTTCAGCATTTAGTTTAAAAAAAGAATCAACTTGCTCTCTTCCATTATAAATAACACCATAATCCTTACTAATTTTATTATAATTAAATTCTTTGATAAAATTCTCTGGTTTATCATAAAACTGGGCGCTAAGAGGAGAAATTTTTGCTTTATGTTCAGCTAAGTCGTTTTCTGGTTTTACTCTTGAATTTCGAAAAAAGTTTTCCAACTTATCAGCTATCAGTTTAAGCCGGGTTTTCACAAAATAATTATTTTCAATGGTCTGCATTTTCTCAAGCTGCTCGAAGGCTCTTTGCCTACCTGCTTCCATCAAGTCATCCCATTTCCCCAAACGAGCCAATGCTTCTAGCACATCCAAGACTTTCATTGTTACATTAAGTTCTCTATCTTCTGCCTGCTCAACCATTCTTTCGAGCATAACGCCCCCAAAATCAGCCTGCCCCGCAATTAAAGCATATGAAACGCCATCGTTGATATGCCCAGGGTTGTTCAAAATAGCGCAAATCAATTCAAGTTTAGGACCATCAGCTATCATTTGGCTATGTTGTAACCAAGTGCTCAGCTCTTTGGTCATCGCACCTTTAATAGTTTCACCGTTTTGCAATTTTCTTGTCAAAGCAATCGCGGTCTGATCACTAATAGTATCAACTTCATCCTTAGCTTTCTGATTTGTAGAAAAAAGACCATAAGCAAAATACTCAACATGCTGACTTTTTTCGTCTTTTTTATTTTCACAGATTAAATTTATCAACTCGTCCACTTGCTCCTGCGAAAATGCTCGATCAAAAACATTTGAATCACAAGACATTTTCAAAATGTCTATTTTTTTCATCAAAAAGGAAAAAGCTTGTTCATCATCGGGGTAGTTTTCAAAAAATTTCAATGCCGAAGAAACCACATCTCCAATAGCAGTTTTCATTTCCTCCTCATCCTCGATTGCCTTCATCCTTTCAATCTTCGCCAAAAAATCAGCCTTATCTTTTTCTTGGATTTGAGCAAAGGGAGTTTTTTGTTCTTGAATTATGTTTTCTTGCTTGGGCATATTTTTATTTAAGGATCAAGTCCCTGCTAGATTCGAGCATATTATCCATCTTACCCCATCATCATAGCATATTTCCTGCATTTTTGCATAAAAAAAGACGCTTCATTTCCAATGAAGCGCCGTTAACCATTTGAGCCATTTGATAATATCAAAGGCCAGGAAAAATTAAAACTTTTATTCTCTTCCTCCAATAGCCCCGTTCGCGACGGCTATATTAAGAAAGTCAGTGGCGTATTTATAGAGGCGCCGCTTCGCCTCCTCGGTTCCTCTCGAGTCAACCTCAAGGTCGCTCACATCTATCTTCCCGAGTTTGCAGGCCTCGATGAAAATATTTTTGAGCGGCTCAATTCTTGCCGCCTCGTCCGATTCTGCATATTTCATCGCAGCGGACGGAAGGTTGAGGAACCGACTTTCCTCACCAGTGGCTGTGTCCCACTCGACAAGGAGTTGCGGTGCCGTCTCCTTGAATGGCTCATATGTTACCGAGAGGTAACGACAAGCCGTCATCTCGCCATCCCACCGGATGACGAGTTTACTGAAAGAACCTCCTTCATCCTGTCCTACCCCAAAAGAAATGTTCGGGGTAGGTTTATTGCAACCGAAATTATTAGATGAGAGGTAATCTATCCTCTCACTAAATGCCAAGAAGGCATCCCGCAAGCGATAGCAACCTCCATGCCCATCACGATCCCAAGAGTAACCGTGCTTGTCTGGTGTGGTGAATACCGAATTGATGCCGGCGAGCACCTCCTCATAATCCTCCTTACTGCTATTGTTAGCAGCGTACATCCAGATTTTGGCAATAAACATCAGCCAAAATCTGACACCCTCGGGAGTTGAAGTTTGGAGTCGCGCCCAAGAATACTCCCTGCCCTCATGCAGAAGGGCATATTCACAATGTTCGATGTCGTATACAGACTCGCTAAAAACGAGACTGTAATATTGTCCATCAAGCAGTACGGGCAGGCGATATCCCTGCCAATCCTTTTTAAATTCTCCTGTGCGATTTTTCATCGCCAGGTCGAAGTCAATCGACCCGAAATGGTCACAAAGTTCGTTTCTGAAAAACTGACGAACTTCGATTGTATTTTTTTTGTTTGTCATGATAGCTCCTGTTTTACTCATCATTACAATGAGCGTTGCTTGAAATATAAGTAAACTGCCCCAAATATTCTTCTCAAAAAATACTCAAGGCAATCCACTTATATTTCTATTTGATTTTCAAAGAACTCCTAGCCTAACCAAATAGTATATACCAAAACATATAGATTGTCAATATCTAAGACACAATATTTGAATTTTTGTCATTTTAAGCCTAATTGTAGGTGATATTTTGCATTGTTTTTGTCAAAATACTGTCAGTCTTAGATTGACAATTTTAAAATAGTTTGCTATACTCAAGGTATAAATTCAACAAAACCCTATGTATACCCAACAACTTCTCAACGCTGGCCTTTCTCAAATTCAAGCTGAAACTTTGGACTTCCTACTTAAAAATGGAGAAAACAAAGCAGTAGAAATCACCAAAAACACCTCTCTGGCAAGAGGGGTCGTCTATAAAGCCTTAGAAGAGCTTTCAGCTTTAAAATTAGTTGAGAAAATAGAGCAAGGTGGCCAAGTCACTCGCTTCCGTGCGGAGCATCCTTCAAGACTGGAAGAATTTTTCGAAGCAAAAGAAAGGAAAGTTAAAAAAGAAAAAAGAGATTTTCTGGAAAATCTGCCCAGCATCATTTCGACCTATAACCTTGCCAGCAACAAACCTGGAGTTAAATTCCTGGAAGGAGAAAATGGAATTCGCATCGCACTTTTTGACACCCTCAAATCAACCACCGAAATTTACACTTTTGCTGATATCAAATCAACTAAAGAAAACTTGAAAGAAATTAATGATGAATACGTCCAAAAACGTGAACGCCTCGGTGTTAAGAAAAAAATCATCGTTTCGGACAGCCAGGAAAATCGAGAATTTTTTAAAAGCTTTGATCGCACAATAACCCAAGTAAAGTTCATCAAACAGCAATATTACCCGTTTGATAGTGGAATGCAAATATATTCCAATAAAATATCCTATCAAACCCTTGAAAAGGGAAACCAGATTTCCATTATTATTGAAGACAAAAACATCTATCAAATGCACCGCCTGTTTTTTGAATACATGTGGGAAACACTCTAATCAATAACCAAAAAAACAAGAAACAATAACAAAACAAAATTCAATAATCAAAACTCAAACATTCAGATCTTTTGTATTTTTGGATATTGGAACTTGAAATTTTTTTGTGATTTGTATATTGTTTATTGTATCTTTTCTTTAGCGTGCGTATTCCACACTTCTGGTTTCGCGAAGAACGTTGACTTTGATCTCTCCTGGATATTTCAAATCTTGTTCAATTTTGTCAGCAATTTCGCGGGCCAATTTGAGGGCGCCCAAGTCATCCACTGCTTCAGGTTTGACGAACACACGAATTTCACGTCCAGCCTGAATCGCATAGGTTCTTTCAACTCCCGCAAAGGAATTTGCAGTCGCTTCCAACTCTTCCAAACGTTTTAAATATTTTTCCAGGGTGTCTTTACGAGCACCAGGACGACTAGCAGAAATCGCATCAGCTGCAGCGATAATAAATGATTCTGGGGTTTCAAATGGATAATCTTCATGATGAGATTTCATGGCGTCAATAACCTCTTTCGGCATGCTAAATCTTTCTAAAATTTTGATTCCAATTTCAATGTGGGTACCTTGAATTTCATGATCAACCGCTTTTCCAATGTCATGAAGCAGTCCTGCTTTTTTTGCAACAGCAACATCAGCGCCAAGCTCAGCTGCCAAAGCTCCAGAAAGATGAGCAACTTCTAAAGAATGAAGCAAAACATTCTGTCCAAAACTTGTTCGATAACGAAGTCGCCCAAGGAGATAAACTAACTTTGGATCAAGTCCGGCAATTCCCAAGTCATAAGTTGCAGCTTCACCAGCTTCTTTGATTTTGTTGTCAATTTCTTTCTTGGCAAATTCAAAAGCCTCCTCAATTCTGGTTGGATGAATGCGCCCATCCCCAATCAATTTTTCCAAAGTGATTCTGGCGATTTCACGACGCACTGGATCGAATCCCGAGATCACAACAGCCTCCGGAGTGTCATCTACAATAATTTCCACGCCCGTAAGTTTTTCAAGCGCCTTGATATTGCGACCTTCGCGTCCAATAATTCGTCCCTTGACCTCATCAGAAGGGATCGAGACTGTGGTGGTGACAACTTCAGTACTATGTGACCCAGCATACTTTTGAATCACGCTAGTCATCAAATTTTTGGCTCTTTTCTCGATTTCGTCATTGCCTTCTCTTTCGATTTTGGCAATTCTCTCAGCCAAAGCTCCCCGATTTTCCTCTTCCGTCAATTGAAGCAAGATGCTTTTGGCTTGCTCTTTTGAAAGTCCGGCGATTTTTTCAAGCCGATCAAGTTCTTGTTTGCGAGTTTCTTCTGATTCTAATCTGATTTTTTTGACCTCTTCGACTTTCTGTTCGAGCAATTTTTTCATTTGCTCAATTTCTTCAGTTTTTTGATCAATAGTATTTTCTCTTTTTTCAAGACGTTGTTCATTTCGAATGATTTGCTGTTCCCTTTCATCTTCCTTCTTTTTTGCCTGTTCAAGAATTTCAACTGCTTGTTTTTTGGCAGTCAAAACAGTGTCCTGAGATTTTTTCTCAGCCTCCTGTACAAGCTTTTCAATTTTCCCTTCCGCGCTATCAATTCGTTTTTTCGCAATCAATTGGCGCACAATGTAACCAAGAAGAAAACCCACGACCAACGATCCGATACCGGATAATATAATGTTCATACTTATGCTGCCGCTGAGGCAGGCAAAAAATACACGTCAAAAGAAAAGCCCTAGGCTTTGTCTGAAAGTAGCTTTTTAGTTGATTTCTGTAAGTTTTTCAGTGTTTTCATTATAGTACAAAAATCCTTTTATATAGCAGAAAATGTATTAAATATCAGTCTTCAGCGGTCAAATGTTACTAATTTATAACCAACTCTATGATAGAACATCAAAGCCGTTTTGTCAAAGCCTGCTGAAAATGTTATCATATCGTTATATAAGCATTTAGGCATAGAATTTTAGAGTATGCTTAGATGATTAAATGAAAAAAATTCACCCTGTTAAATAATTCTAAATTTTGATAAAAATTCAGAATTAAGATTTGATTTTTGAGAAACATAACCAGGTGAATATAAATAACAAAATAATACAAGTAAGCTTGTTTTTCCATTAGGAAAATCAAATCTTATTTAACAGGGTAAATGTATAAACCAGTCGTCCTTGTCGTTCTCGACGGATGGGGAATCAGCAATAATAGCCAAGGCAATGTCTTGAAAGAAACCCAACTTCCCACGATAGAAAAACTAAACAGATTTTATCCAATGACAACTTTGCAAGCTTCCGGAATCTCTGTTGGTCTTTTTTGGGGAGAATCTGGCAATAGTGAAGTTGGCCATATGGCGCTTGGAGCTGGCAAAATTGTCTATCAAAATTTGCCTCGCATTACCTTGTCAATCCAGGATAGATCCTTTTTTGAAAATGAAGCTGTTGTCAAGATAATGACTTCAGTCAGGGAAAAAGGCACCGACCTGCATCTAATGGGCCTGGTTGGCCAAGGAAGCGTACATTCCTATATGGAACATCTCTATGCCATTCTTGAAATGGCCAAGGAACAGAGTTTGAAGAATGTTTTCCTTCACCTTTTCACTGACGGACGAGACTCACCTCAAACCTCCGGAACCAAGGTTTTGAGTGAATTACAAAGTCATCTGAAATCAATCGGGATCGGAAAGATTGCTTCTCTCTCAGGACGAAACTGGGGAATGGACAGAAATAACAACTGGGATCGAGTTGAAAAGGCCTATCGCCTTATGACGGAAGGTAAAGGTATTCAAGCTTCAGATCCAATCGCCTGCTTGCAAGATTCATATGCCAAGGAAATTACGGACGAATACATTGAACCTTCTGTAATTATGGACGGCGAAAAACCAGTTGCAATAGTTAAAGATGAAGATGGTGTGATTTTCTTTAATTTTAGAGAGGATCGAGCCAGGGAAATAACCAAAGCTTTTGTGGATCCGGAATTTAAAGGTTTTCAAAGAACTTTTCTCAAACTTGATTTTCTCACGCTTGTTGAATATGAGAAAGATTTGCCTGTTTCTGTGGCTTTTCCACCCATAACCCTAACTGGCGGACTTGGCGGAGTTTTAAGCAAGCATAATTTGAAACAACTGCGAATTGCAGAGACTGAGAAATATGCTCACGTTACCTATTTTTTCAATGGTGGCAAGGAAGATCCTTGGCCAGGCGAAGACCGAGTGCTCATTCCCTCACCGGCTGTTTCACGTTTCGACGAATCTCCGGAAATGAGCGCCGCGCTTGTCACTGAAAAAATCATAAACGCAGTCGAGGCCGAAAAATATGATTTTATTTTGGCAAATTATGCCAACGCTGATATGGTTGGTCATACTGCCAATCAAGAGGCTTGTGTTGTCGCAGTCAAATCAGTCGACAAAAGTCTTTCGGTGCTGATTCCAGAAGTCCTGAAAAAAGGTGGGTGCTTGCTCATCACCGCAGACCATGGAAATGTTGAATCAATCAAAAATTTTCAAACCGGTCAACCCGACACGGAACATTCTTCCAATCCTGTTCCTCTTTGGTTTGTCACCTCCGAAAATCACCGAGAGAAAAAATCCGAGGAAATTGTGCGCCAGCAAAATGAAGTCGGCGGCCTGCTAAGCGACGTAGCACCAACTATCCTAGAAATAATTGGAATTCAAAAAGAAGAAGAAATGAATGGAGAAAGCCTTTTGCCACTTTTAAAATAGGTTTTAGCTTTTAGCCCCAGTGGCATTTTCCAAGGGGTAAACTTCATTAGCTTTTAGGAAATTTAGAAATAACAAAAACTCAATATTCGAAGATTTTTCCCTCCTTTAGGAAAGGAGGGTCAGGGAGGACTTGCAAGACTAACTTATACAAAGAAATTTTTTCAAATCTCTCCTAACCTCTCTTTTCTAAAGAGAGGAAGAACCCTTTCACTGACACTCAAAAAAATACCCTCGCTTTCGCTTGGGTATTTTTCTTTCTGCACTCTATTACTTTATAACTTTATAAACCTTATAACTTTTAACTGATCACTTTATCCACGATCCCATATTTAACGGCTTCTTCAGCGCTCATAAAATAATCGCGATCCGTGTCTTTTTCAACTTTGGCAATCGTCTGACCAGTGTGTTTGGCCATAATTTTGTTCAGGCGGTCTTTGGTTTTGAGAATGTGTTTAGCGTGAATATCGATGTCGGAAGCTTGACCTTGAGTTCCACCTAGCACTTGATGAATCATCACCTCACTGTTCGGAAGAGCCATTCGCTTTCCTTTTTTGCCTGAAGATAAAAGCAGAGAAGCTGCAGAAGCAGCCAGTCCCACACAAATCGTTTGGATATCTGGTTTGACATATTGCATCGTGTCATAAATCGCCAAAGCGCTACTGACGGAACCTCCGGGAGAATTGATATACAATTTGATGTCTTCTTTGGAATTTTGTTGCTCGAGGAAAAGTAGCTGAGCAATGACCGCATTAGCCACCCCGTCATCGATAGCCGTGCCAAGGAAAATAATCCGATCTTTTAAAAGACGCGAATAAATATCATAAGCGCGTTCGCCATAATTAGTTTTTTCGATAACTGTAGGAATGAGATATTGACTATTCATAAAAAATTTAAAATAATTATATATATGTCTTTGCGAGTCCGCCAGCTGGCGGAGGAAGCAATCCAGGGCCATGCTCCACTCTGGATCGCCACGGATTTTCGAGTACAAAAATCCTCGCGATGACAGTATAATGCCAAATTAACCAAATCTGCTCTATCATCAAATGTCATCCTGAGCGTAGTTGAAACCGATAGGTTGAAACGAAGTCGAAGGATCTGAGCCCAGATCTTTCGACTTCATTTCTCCCGCCCAAGGCGGGAGAAATTACGCTCAAGATGACACTGTTTAAGTCAGATTAGTCCAATATAATACCTTATTTAATACTTTCAAAAAGTTCCAACGCTTTTTCATTCTGCATCGTGCCTTTCACATAGTTGTACAACTTGGAAAGATCCACATTCTTTTCGATATCTTTGACTTTTTTGTATTGCGCCAAAGTTTTGTTCATTTCAGCTTCCACTTCTTCAGCTGGCACGTTTATTTCCTCACTTTTGACCACTTCTTCCAAGGCCAAAGCGGCTTTGATTCGTTTGATAGCCTGCGGCTCCCATTCTTTTTCAAGTTCATCAACACTTTTTCCGATTTGAAGCAGATATTGCTCAAAAGTCATTCCCATTCCCTGTAGTTGCATTTCAAATTCCCCAATCATTTTGTGCAATTCTTCGTGAATCAAAACTTCTGGCAACTCAACCTCAGAAAGTTCAATCAGGCTTTCAATATACTGCGTACGCTTTTTTTCTTTCAGTTCATTTTTTCTTTCCTCTACCATTCCTTCAGCCACATTTTTTCGCATCTCAGCCAAGTCTTTGAATTTTCCAAGCGATCTGGCAAACTCATCGCTCAAATCTGGAGATTTTCTTTCTTGAACTTCATTGATTTTGACTTCAAATTGAGCCGGCTTGCCAGCCAGGTTTTCGGCATGATATTCAGCTGGGAAAGTCAGTTCGAATTCTTTTTCTTCTCCCGCTTTCATTCCGATGACATTTTCTTCAAAACCTGGGATGAAAACTCCTCTGCCCAAAATCAAAGGATGATTTTTGCTGGTTCCATTTTCAATTGGAACTCCACCTTGCTTGACCGTAAAATCCAAAATGACATTGTCGCCATCGCGAGCTTCGCGCTCAACTGTAACATGTTGTACGCGACTTTTAGCAATATCTTCCAATTCTTTGTCAATTTCCTGCTCCGAAACAACCGCGTCTTTCTTGCTATGCTCTTTGTTGATTTTTTCCATCGCTTTGCGCCAAGGTTTTAGCGTCAATTGTGGAATCACGGCAGTCACGATTTTATATTCCAAAGCATTGCCTTCGGCTAGTTTGGTAATTTCGGCTTTCGGAGCTCCAATGGCTTCAAGTTTGTTTTCAACAATGACTTTAGCATAAGTTTCTCGCAAAGCCTGTTGAGCAGCCGCTTCCAAAAGAGCGCCCTTGCCAACTTTCTTCTCAACCATATCTTTCGGCGCCTTGCCTGGACGAAAACCTTCAATTTTGATTTCCTTTGAATATTCCTTGGCTGCAATTTCAATATATTTTTCCCACTCATCCCACGAAGCTGAAACAACAACTTCAACTTGAGAATTTGGCAATTTTTTGATTTCTGAATTTATCATGCATTCATGTGGCATAGAACACAAAACATGAAAAAAAACCATGTCTTATGCACCATATGCTACGTATTATGTGTTATGTAAACTATTTTTGCGTCGGAAATTTTTCCTCATACAAGGCAATGGCTTTTTCAACGGCAGCAAAAGCTGATTTTTTATCTTCAAAACCGCTAATTTCAACAATCTTTTCATCAATTGTCTTATACGTTTCAAAGAAATGTTTAATTTCCTTTAGGGTATAAGGATTTACATCGCCAAGATCTTTAACATTGTCCCAACGCGGATCACTTTCGGGCACAGAGATAATTTTATAGTCACTTTCGCCACTGTCAACCATCAATGCAACCCCAACTGGGCGAACCTCAACTAAGATTCCAGTTGCCAAAGGATAAGTTGTCAAAACAACCACATCAAGGGCATCGCCATCTTCCCAAAGCGTCTGTGGCACAAAACCATAATCAAAAGGATAATCTTGAGAGGTTTTCATTGCCCTATCAAGCTTAATCAGACCGGTTTCTTTATCTATTTCGTATTTATTTTTTGAACCCTTCGGGATTTCAATAATAACGTTTAACTTTTCAGGAACATTTTTTCCTCTAGAAACCTCTTGCCAAAGATTCATATTTTTAATTTAAATCAATGATTATTTTTTATTGTCTAACTAACCAATAAATTATTCAGTTTCTTCAGTTTCCTCGACTTCTTCCGCTTCTCCAGCCTCATTGTTTTCTTCTGGAGCCTCAACTTTTTGCGCCACGCCAAGCACGTCGATTTTCCAACCGACCAATTTGGCTGCCAATCTCACGTTCTGGCCTTGCTTGCCGATTGCCAATGACAATTGGTCTTCCGGCACAGAAACTTTGGCCTCTTTTCGATCAAGGTCAAGCTTCACATCAACAACCTTGGCTGGGCTAATCGCAGCTGCGATGAATTTTTCAGGTTTTTCATTCCACAAGATGATGTCGATTTTTTCGCCACCAAGTTCATCAATCACAGCTTGAACACGAGTTCCTTTTTGTCCAACACAAGAACCAATTGGATCAATTCCTTCTTCAGTTGAAGTAACCGCCAGTTTAGTGCGAGCTCCAGCTTCACGGGCAATAGCTTTGATTTGAACAGTTCCCGCAAAAATTTCAGGAACTTCTAATTCAAAAAGTTTTCTGACCATTTCAGGATGAGTTCGACTAAGGGTGATACCAGGACCTTTCGGATCTGACTCAACTTTATAAAGGTATACTTTCACGCGCTGTCCGATTCGAAGCATTTCACCTTGAACTTGTTCAGACGGAAACAAAACCCCAACTGATTTCCCAAGGTCAATATAGGTGTTTCGGCCTTCTATTCTTTGAACGATTCCGCTGACAACTTCTCCTTCTTTTTCTTTGTATTCAGCAAACATTGAATCTCTCTCAGCCTCTCGAATGCGCTGGATGATGACTTGCTTGGCTGTTTGAGCTGCCACGCGACCATAATCGCTATGAGGCTCTAATTCTAATTCAATAATGTCTCCAAGAACTGCGTCTTTTTTAAGCTTTTTCGCATCTTCAAGCGTAATATCACGTTCTGGATTAAAACGTGGGAGTTTTTCTTCTCCTTCAACAATTTCTTCAGGAATTTCAAGATCACCTTCTTCCTCAGACATCTCGACAAATTCTCTGGTGGTTTCATCTACCACATCTTTGACAAGAAAAAACTTCGCTCCACCAACGACCTCACTAAACTGAGCTCTGATTCTTTGTCCTCTTTTCCCATAATCTTTCTTATACGCAGCCGAAAGAGCCGCTTCAATGGTTTCAATCACCATTTCTTTAGAAATTCCTTTTTCCTCCGCGATTTGCATAATCGCGCTCCCGAATTCACCAAGTCTGCCACTTTGACTTTGTTCGTCTGTTTGAACTTTTTTCTTCGCCATATAATCTAATTGTTATGCTAATCAACGAATGAAACACTATTCTACTAATTGCGAATAAAAACTATTAGCAATTTGCGGATTGGCATTTATTAGTGGATTAGTATAGCTTTTTTATTAAAAAAAGTCCGCATTCCTGCGAACCCATTTCAGCCCCTCTTTCCTATATAAATGTTAGCATTTCAACCCCCAAATGTCAACTATATAAGCACGGATTTCAGATTTTAGAATATAGATTCTATAATAGCCTAATTAAAAACCAATCTTTTAAATTTTATCCTAAAATCTAAAATCTATAATCTTTTTTTAACTAAGATCAACCGTATTTCCCTGAATTTTGGGACTATTTTTCTTGAAAATACCCATATCGTCGCTATTTTTCTCATACTGATTTGTCGGACCGATAACGTAGGGAGAATAAACTCTCTGCGGTCTTGGAGGTTTATTTTGCTCAGGACGCACGATATCCTGAGGCGCGCTATTTTTGGCAGGTTGAACATTTTCTGTTTGGGAAGGCTGACCTTTGAAATTAGAAGAACTCGAAGCTTGAACAGTTTTTTCAACCACAACTTCTTTTTGTTGTTTTGGAACAGCAAAATTGTGATTCTGACCTATAGAAAAGGTTTTTTCAACTGGAAGTTCCTGGGCTGAAGAAAAACGCAGATTTACCTCACTCTGGCCAAAACCACCAGCTTGAGGGTTCTCCAAGGTTGCTTTCGAGCCATTACCAATTTTTTCACGCAAAACATCTGCATAATTTGAATCTTCAAATTCAAGCGATTTTGAGATGTTTTCTTTTGGGATTGAAGATTTTTTTGCAAAATCCAAAGATTGTTTAATTCTCGCCTCTGCAACCTCTTCTTGGGAAACACTTTTAACACTTTCTGCTTGAAATGGAGGTCTTTCAATTGATGAGACCGCCTCTTGAATGACATTAAAAATAATCAACTGCTTTTCCCCATCAATATCCAAAGGAATTTCTTCGTCCAAAGATTTAAGCATCAAGGAAACTTTTTGTCTCTCAATTGGAGTCAGCCGTTTTCCATTTTCGCCGTGAAAAAGAAAATTTCCGCGGTCCATCGTGCTGTGTTTTCCGGGTCCAAGCGTTTCGCGGTAATCTGCAATCCAATTTTTCACTGAGGCTTTCACAGAAGTTGGAAAATATCGCAATTTGATCGGGTTGCTCGTGATTGCTTGCTCACCAAGCGCCGGATATTTTTCCAGAGCTTTTTCCAAAGACAATTTTTCAATTTTAGCTTGCTGTCTTGAAACTTCTTCTGCCTCTTTCTGTTTTTGTTCTTTCTCTTCTTTTTCTTGTTCAAGGATCCAGGGTTCAATATCCAAAATCCTCAAATGAGCTTTTTCCTCAGAAATAATTGGGACAATTTTGCTGGCATTCCATTGATTAAGGAGCATCGAAGCACCCAAAAAATATGTTTCAAATTGGCTAAAAATCTTTGCATTCAATTCATAGGAAATTCCATAGGCAGCAGGACCATCAACCTTAAGCTCTCTCCCAATAATTATAGGAAGGTTTTTCAACTCCACCTCATGCAGAAAAATGCCGGCAATCGGCATTGTTATTTTTTCAATATCATCCTCATTAATATCATACAAAAAACAAGCCCGCTCCATCAGCAAACGAACTTCATTTGAATGAAAGAACTCTTTCACATCCTCTGGCAATTTTTCTACTTTTTCTAAAACATCCATTTTTTTATTTTATTATCACAGATAAAAACACTAAAATACATCTTAACTAATTTATCTAAAACTGAAACCCAACTGGATTATTCGTTTTTTTATCAGAACTTCCATCATTCTTTTCTTTTCTTTTCTTTTCTTTATCTTTATCTTTCTCTGGAAATTTACCGCCAATATCTTCGAACTTGACTCTCATGGAAGGATCTTTTTTCATTTGTGCTATCAGCTGATTTGCCTTCAATTTTGTCTCTTTATCGCCTTCTTCTTGTGCTTTTTTAAGTGCTCCCAAGAGAGCTACTGGGCTTCCATCTTTTTTTAAATTCTCAAAAATTTCCTTAAACTTACTCGTATTTACATGCTTAATAAATGCAAGACCCCCTGCACCTGCGAACACCTCTTTTTCAAGATTAGCATTATCCTTATTAAGTCGCTTAATTATTTCCGCACTTTGTTTTTCAGTAAGATTTTCATAAATCTTACCCGTAGCCGCTGCATATGCTAGCTGAATGTTTCGATCAAACTGATTTTCAGTAGTATCATTATGCTTCCCATTTCCCACAATTTTTTCCATAGATCCCTTAATTTTTTTAGCGTAATTACCAGGCTTTTTTGTTAATTCAAGAAGGTCTTCAGCCGTCATGCCTCCATTCTCCATAGCTACCTCCAGGAAGTCTGCCTTGAGAGAGTTCTCTTTCACTTTCTTTGCTTCAAATTGGTTGCTTGTAACATGATCCTTCCATTTCTCTCGCTGATCTTTCTCACTAAGATGTGCATAAGCTGCGACTGGATCATAAGCTTTGACTTTGTTTTGCAGCTGCTTAAATACTTGGCTATCTGCTCCGAAATCATTTCTTGTTTTATCAAGTTCTTCAGTTCCTTCGGTCTTTCCTTTCGCAGCAAGTTCCAAGTGAGCCGCCGCACGATCAAAGCGATCTTTACTTTCAGCTAATTTCTTCAACTGACCTGGATCCATATTTGCTGTGTCATGAAGTTTCGCAGCAGCTGCAACTTCAGCCGCTTCATCAGCTTGATATCTTTGATTGGCATGTTGTCTGCCTCTCTTAGTAAGAGATAAATTACTTCCAATGAGATGGTCTTGCTGATTACCAAGAAATTTACCGAGTCGATTTGAAGTCTTTTCAGCATCGCCTTGTTTTCGACGAGCTTGATAAGCACCAAAAGTATCTTTGGCGAATTTGCCTCCAGACATAAGCATCGCAGCCTTTCCTCCCCACTTCTTTCCAGCCCCAACCACAGCGGAAGCACCCTCAACTCCCATTTTCTGGGCAATTCCCATTGAAATCCACAGAATAATAATCGGAACTGAATAATACGCCGCATGAGAAACCCAGTTCGTATCGCTAGGAGAAGCAACATTGGCTTGTGCAGCGGCATTCCAAGTATTTGGCATGGCTTGCATAATCCGGAGCGAAACCATCATCATAAAGACCATAATCGGACCAAAAAAAGAATATTTGAAAAGATTGCTCCACCAATCACCAGCAAATTTGCTTGCCTCTGGAAAAATATTTCCCACAAAACCGATTGGGGAGAACATAACCAGCATCACCAGAGCAATAAGCCTAATAACAAAGAGCACCGCCAAAACAAAAAGGGTTATTCCAAGAATAAAGGTGAAAATAATAGCCGCAAGAATAAAAGCTATGTCATATTGAGTGTAGTTCTCTGGGGTAAGTAAACTAGAAATTTTAGAAGCCTCACCGAAACTTGCCATAATTGCTTGGCCATTTCCTTGGCCAGGACCCGAAAACATATTATTCAAGAAATAATACATCGCCACATTGGAAACATCAATGAAAAACCTGGCGATCGGATAGCTAAAATTAACCAAAAGTGCGTTTATCAAGATGGTCAGCCAGACTTTTTTCAAATTCCACTTTTCAACCTGAAAAACTGTGCAAAAGGCGGCAAAAAGCAACACCATAATAAAAGTCATATTGAGCGTGTCGCGAACCATAATCCAAACATCTTTAACTGCTGGCTGATTAAGGAGCCCTCCCCCACCAGAAATATTTGAAGGATTAAGCATCCATTGGAAGAGCGAGGCTACAGCCGAAAAAAGAAGACCAAGAAGCTGAAGAACTCCTAGGAGCATACATTTAAAAGACTCTACGGGCTTTATAACGTTAAAACTACAACTTTGCTGGGGATTATTTTTATTATAAAAGATTTTATATCCATTAGCATCATTAACCCTTAAGTATTCTTCCGGGGAAACGGCTGGCATTGAAGATCCATTAATAATTTTATCGTAAATAGAATCAGATTGTGTCTTATCCTCAAAATAAAAGAAATTTACTGTTGGATTATTTTTATCAATCATGGCATAACACATATCGTTACAAGCCGAATTAGATGCTGCATCATATGGAGCCTTTCCCTTTGAAACGGTTGGTACCATAAGCGTACTTCCTGGAAAAGTATCCGGCTTTGCACAGTAACAATATCCCGCATGGGCAACCCCTGTATATAGGTGAAATGCGAACACAGCAAAAAAGACAAACAAAAATGCCTTCAATTTTTTATTCTGTTTTAAAATTTTGTTTTCAGTAAAGTTCATACGAACCTTATTTTCACTAAAAGATTTTTAATCCTAGAAGCCGAAATCCAGAAAATGTTTCTATGTCAAAAGTATACCACATTTTTTCAAAAAAAAGAACAAGCGCAAAAGCAAGTTTTTAAAGTTTGTAAATTTTTTAAAGTTCACAAAAAATTTCGCACTCTACAAAAAACGCACCCCTCACGGAGTGCGCTTTTTTGAAGTCTTTCATCTCATTCTCAACTTCATGGCCCCTGCAAACCTTATCACTTTACAAACTTTATAAACTTTATAACTTTATGAACTATCTAATATATAAATCCCTTAATCGCTCTGCTCGAAGCGGAAAGAACTCTGGTGCTTCGCTTGGCAAAACCGACATAGTTCATTTCACTGACTGTGATCGTGTCGCCACTGACTTTTTCAACATAAGCCACGTGGCCATAATATCGATTTTCCGTCGTTACCATAATCGCGCCCACTCTCGGAGACCTACCGGTTGCATAACCGCCAGCCTTGGCATGATATAACCAAGTTCCAGCATTGCCGCCCCAAGGCACATACCGTTTTTGCGAAACATACCAAGTGCAATATCCATATGGGAAACTATGCCCACCTCCAACCTTGCCTTTTGGAATCACTCCGGTTGAAACTTCCGGAGTTCCACCACTAGCATTGGCATATTGCCTTTTTTCAATAATAGAGGTTCCAGCAGGATTTGATGGACTTTGAGATGTGGCAGGCTTCGGAGCTTCTCCTTGTCCATCAGGAATAACAATCTCCTTACCTGCTTCAAGCTCTCCATTGGCTGGCAAATCATTGAAAGAAATGATTTTATCTTTTTCAGCTTTAAATTTGCTTGCCACTGCATCAATATTGTCGCCTGATTTCACGACATATTTAATCCCCGAAACTGGCAAGATAAAAAGAGTGTCTCCCGGCATTATGGAATCAATATTGCTAATATCATTCGCCCATAAAATAGTGTTGATTGAAACTTTGTTTTTGGCAGCAATTGAGCCTAATGTATCGCCTTCGGCGACTGTATACATCTTGACTCCACCATCCTCCTCTGGATCCTTCATGGGACTGGCAGAAGAAGCACTCATAATACCCTGGTTTTTGATAAAGTTTTGATTTTCAGCTTCGTCTTTAGCAGTTGGATCGATTGCGTTGTTTGACTTTGAGAGAGGCACTAATGCTAAGTCATTTTTGCGGCTGATTTGTCCGCTAATTTTAGGACTTGCATTCTCTCCGTTTTGAGCTGCTCCATCCCAATATCCAAAAAGAAAACTGCCATTTCCTTTTCCGGAAGCCACATTAGTTGCAGAAACAAGCAAGGCGCTTGAAACCACCACAGCTATCGCTGAATAATTCCTCAAAAGATGCAGCAACTTGACTGTTCTGCGTTGCTTGATATAGTCGGCTATCGCTCTTTGCTGAAGATGGATCTTAGTATTAAGATCGCTGATATTGATTTTCTTGGTAAATTCGCCTATATAAGAAAAAAAGCTTTTTTTACTAATAGCTGAAAATCCTTTCGATTGACTTGCAAGTTTAGATAAGGCAAAAAACGATCCAAATGCCTTGACTCATAGTTTGCAGTCTTAATTTTTAACGTCCTTCAAGTATATACCTTGAGCTGTTTTTGTCAAAGGAATTTTTGCCCTTTATGCTATTTTATGGCTTATAAAAGCCATAATGTCAGAGTCCATTTCTTGAAAAATGAAAAGTAGAGTAAAATAGAGCCAGCGTTAACACGCCGAATTTTAAATTTTAAATTTTAAATTTAAAAATTGAGTCATTTTTAACTGTTTTAAAATTTAGTCACTTAAAATTGACTTAAAACTTAAAATTTAGAACTTAAAATTTGAAAAAAAATCTAAAAATACCCGATTTAATAATACTTATGTCCACTATTAACAAAAACTTAACCGACTTCCTCGAGTATCTTGAGATTGAGAAGAATCGCTCTCAAAAAACCATTGAGAATTATCACCATTATCTCAAACGTTTTTTGATTTGGGCAAAAATTTCACGACCAGAGCAAATCACTCCGGAACTTGTCCGAAAATATCGCCTCTACTTGAATCGACTGACAAGTGAACAGGGTAGTCAACTCAAAAAAGTTACGCAGAACTACCATATGATTGCCATTCGCAACTTTCTCAAATATCTATCCAAGCGTGACATCAAAAGTATGGCAGCCGAAAAAATTGAAATCGGAAAAAATCCTAGCCACGAAATTGAATTTCTTGATGGCGGTGAAATCCAAAGACTTTTAAGTTGTGCAGACGGAAGCACCCTAAAATCCCTCAGGGACCGCTCCATCCTTGAATTGCTCTTCTCTGCGGGACTGCGCGTTTCTGAACTTGCCAGTCTTAATCGTGACCAAATTAATCTCGACCGCCAAGAATTCAGCGTCCGCGGGAAAGGCGACAAAATCCGCCTGGTTTTTGTTTCAGACGAAGCCAAAAATTTCATTGAAAAATATCTTGCCAAGAGAATTGATGTCGATCCAGCGCTTTTCATCCATGTTTCCAAAAGAAAAAATAGGGGCTCTGTCGAAGGAGAAGATAAAAGACTCACTCCTCGTTCAATCCAGAGAATAGTGAAATATTACGCGGCCAAAGCCGGAATCGTCAAAGACGTTCATCCGCACACACTTAGGCACAGTTTTGCAACCGATCTACTTGCCAACGGCGCCGACATCCGCAGCGTCCAAACGATGCTCGGCCACTCTTCCATCACCACAACCCAAATCTACACCCACGTGACCAACCAACAACTCAAAGAAATCCACAAGAAATTTCATGGAAAAAAGACCAGTTAATTTGAAATTTGAAATCAATTTTCAATGAAGAAATTTCTTAATTTTCATTTTTACTTGCTGTTGCTGCTATTTTAGAAAATATAAGAGTTAGCTCATGTGATTCTTTCCACAATTTTCTACACTCATCTTCTTTATCAGGATTAGCTTTTGCAATAAGTTGTATCCAATAAGCAGATTCCTTGCTTTCTTTTTTACAAATATAAATTTTATTTCTAAAATCTTTTTTAGAACTTGCGCCATTAGCTTCAAAATAATTAGCACCAACACTAGTCGCGGATCTAACTAATTGAGAAATTAATGGAAGATTCATACTATCCTTCTTTAGACCTCCTAAAAAGACAATTATTTCCTTACTAAATTTAATTGTTCTTTTTTCTAAATCATATACTTTTTTATTTTCATTTGTCATTTAGTTATTTTAATTTGATTAAAAATTAAAAATTTCAAATTTCAAATTATCAGAGTTTTTTCAGTTTCGCAAATTCTGCAGAAAGCCTTTTGATTCCGGCTTTTTTGAAAGCCACCATAATAACATCGCCACTGACTGAAACCACGATTCCATCCCCAAATTCATTGTGGGCGACTTTTTCCCCTCCTTTAAGCTGAACTTTTTCAACCGAACCGCTTTTCCCTTTATCCCCGCCGACAAGATTATCCTCACTAATACTTTTGTATTTCTTGGCATTTTTAAATCCGTTTGAAACAGGATAATTTTTTTCCAAAAGAGAATTGAAAAAAGTCTGTTCTTTTTCGCGATATGATTTTTGCTCAATAAGTTTTTCCTCGATATCATCCAAAAACCGTGATGGTGCGTTCATTTGTGCTGAACCAAAAAGAGTTCGTTGCCTGGTGAAAAGCAAATATATTTTCTCTTTAGCGCGCGTAAGGCCGACATACATCAACCTGCGTTCTTCTTCCATTTCACTGCGGGAAAGCAAGCTTCTAGCGTGAGGCAAAATTCCTTCCTCAAGTCCCACGATAAAAACAGTCGGAAATTCCAGGCCTTTGGCGCTGTGAAGCGTCATCAAATGGACCGCATCCTGATTTTGATCAACATTATCAACGTCTGATGCCAACGCTACTTCTTCCAAAAACGCGCTCAGCAAATCAGTGTATTCATTTTCTGATTCATCAAATTTCTGAGCAACCGAAACCAACTCTTTGACATTTTCCCAACGCATCTCACCTTCCGGACCTTCACTAAGCAACATTTTTTCATAACCGCTCTCTTTGAAAACTTTTTCAATAAAATCTGCCAACTTTATTCTAGGTTGAATTTCCTTCATCCGATGAATAAATTCACAAAACTTCAAAATCTCATCAATTTTTGATTTTGGAATCCCGCCTCGACTCGCAGAGACAACTGCTTGTCGATGCGAGGCGGGTTGAAAGTCACCTGGAAATTGGAAATTGGGATTTGGAAATTGGAGCGATACATCGATAGGGCTAGTATCTAATATTCTTGAAACATTCACCCACTTTTTTAATGTCACCTCACCAATTGCGCGACGTGGTTCATTAACAACTCGCCCAAGTGAAATGACGTCACTGTGATTCAAAATTAAGCGGAGATAAGCCACGATGTCTTTTACTTCTTTGCGTTGATAAAACTTAATCCCTCCGATAATTCGATACGGGATGGATCTTTTCAAAAATATTTCTTCAATTGTTCGCGATTGCGCGTTGGTGCGATAAAGCACCACAAATTTTTTGAAAACTCCGCCAGCATTGGCTTGGATTTCCTTAGCGATGTATTCCGCTTCGTCCCGTTCATCCTGGGCTTCGTAAGAACAAACCAAATGTCCCGCTTCTTTTTCAGTCCAAAGTTTTTTGTCCTTGCGATTAATATTTTTCGAAATCACCCCATAGGCAGCATCCAAAATCACCTGGCTAGAACGATAATTTTGTTCCAAATGAATAACCTTCGTCTCTGCATAATCTTTTTCAAAATTCAAAATGTTTTGAATATCCGCCCCGCGAAATTTGTAAATCGATTGCCAATCGTCCCCCACCACACAAAGATTGCGATGCTTTGAGGCCAGTAAATTGATCAAAACATATTGCGCCCGGTTAGTATCTTGATATTCATCCACCATAATATAGCGAAAAAACTGCTGATATTTTTCCAGCACATTTGGGAATTTTTCAAACAGCTGGACCGTAAGCATAATAATGTCATCAAAATCCAGGCTATTGTTTTCTTTGAGCTGTTTTTGATAAGCATTATAAACTCGGGAAACAATTTCTTCATAGTATCCGCCGATTTGCTCAGCGAATTGCTCGGCAGTTCTTAGCTCATTTTTTTCCTTGCTGATGGCTGCCAAAATCGCCCGCGGATTAAACTGCTGAGGGTCAATTTCCAACTGCTTAAGAATTTTTTTCACTAAAGCTTGTTGATCTTGGTCGTCAATAATGTTGAAAGTTTTTCCATAACCCAAAACTTCAATTTCACTGCGCAGAATCATTGAACAAATCGCATGGAAAGTCCCAATTATTGGCAAATCTGCCGTTCCATACAAACTATATTTATATTTTGCGTCAGCTTCAGGATACAGAATCTTCATAATGCGCTCCCGCATTTCTTGGGCCGCCTTGTTGGTGAAAGTCACCGCCAAAATGTTGCGAGGCCGAACGCCCGCATTTTTGATCAAAAATGCCACCCGATGAGTCAGCGTCTTGGTCTTGCCAGACCCCGCCCCCGCAATAATCAGCAACGGCCCATCCACGGTCATCACGGCTTCTTTCTGATTTTCATTAAGTCCTTCTAAAATATCCATATCTTAAATAGCTTTTCAGCTTTTTATAGCAATTTATTAACTAATACTAACTTATGGCAAATCAAATAAATTCGTGTCATCCTGAACTTGTTTCAGGATCTTCGTTGCATTAAGTTTAGCGTGCCTAAGCTCGGGATTCCGGATTCCTCCAAAGGCGGACAGGCAAGTCTGGAATGACAAAGTGTAAGTAATTTATTTGATTCCGTATTAATTCGCGGTAGCAGACGTTAGAGGTTGAACCTCCTTGCAACTGGCAGTAATCTAGCTAATTCAGTATGACTTATTATAGCACAATCAATTATTTCATATTTCCAATCAATTTCTTAGTCCACTTTTCCATTATAAACTAAAAAAGATATATCAAATACTTGCATATGCAAGTATTTGATATATCTTTCTCTCTAATAACAAAAACACCAACCATACAGTTATAACTTGAATTTACTTTTCAGTCTTTCGCTGTGGAGCATTTTATCAACTGTAAAGATTTCGATAAACCTAGTAACGTGATAACTCTCTGAAAGAAAAAGAATCTCATCTTCACATTCATATGGACAAACCCACACGCTTTTTTGAAGTTGCACAAACCCAATTTCTTTAATCTTTGCCCGCAAAGCTTCACGAGCAGTATTATAGATTTTAGGTTTTGTAGGAATATCATAAACAAGCACTCGCCATTTTTTGTCCCACTTTTTTGATTTTTGAATTCTAAGCTCCTCAAAACAAAATTCTTTCACTCGCCTTTCTCCAGTGTTCGTCAAGACAACTTTTGTTTTTCCATTTTTCTCTTGAATAATTTTAACTAATTTTCGCTGTTTTAAAATTCCAAAAGTATTTTGCAGTTGCTTTTTGGAATATTTTTTTCTGATCCCAGTCCCTTCAGTTATTGAAAATAACGCTGGTGCTAATGCACCAACAAATGCAATCCCACCAACAGCAATCGTCATAAGCAAAAATTTAGTGGCAGTCGCTCCAAAACTATCAGAATACAAAAAATCTTCTGCTATTTTGCCAATTGTTTTTTGGTCTTTCTTCATAAAAAATATCAAAAAAATATATCTTCCCTTCCTATTCATATTATATATCAAATAGTCGCATATGCAAGAATTTGATATGTTGTACTAAAATAAACCTGCCAGTAACTACCTCCTATTGCCGGGCACTATTTTTCAAGAACCCGAAACTCAGCATAAATGCTCAACTCCTAGACGTGGATATCAAGGAAGAACTTCCTAATAATACAAATCCTCCTCAGTTGCTTTTTGGGGAACTTGCCCATTAATGCTTTCCATTTTGGTCACTTCGCTACCATTCCAGATTATATCAAAAATTGCTTTCTGTGCATCGGCAAATTCCTGCGACTCGACAATGAAGCCAATCTTTTCCTTAGGCGCAATGATGACTGATTTATTATCATAAATAATCATATAGGGAGAAATTTTCAAATCTTTCGGCAAAAACCTGGTTTCACGTAAAAATTTGGAAGAATAAAACAATTCTTCTGTCAGATCTAAATTATATTCAAAAGTTCTCAGTGATAAAGCTTTGATTTTTTCGGCTACTCTTTTTTTGATAGTTGCCCGCATAAAAGTCACTCCCAACAGATCATTAATGCTTGTGTCTGTCATGTAATAGCGAGCAACTTTTTCTTTGCAAGAAACCACATCTGAAAAAAGATTTCTCAGACCACTCACGTTATAATAAATTTTAATTGTCGGCAAAAATGAACCTTTTCCAAGAATGTTTTTTATTTGAGGTAGCATTTCCTCAATTGCCATTTTTTGCTGCTCAACCAAATTGCCCAGACTTTGCTTCGGATCTTCACAAAAATAAAATTTCTTGCCATTTTTATCTATTTGTCCCACAATTTCTTTTTTTATTAAGGCATCTAGGCAATAATAAACACTTGTTCTTTTGATTGAAGTATTTTTAGCCAATTGTGCCACTGAAGTTTCCCTGAGCTTTAAAAGCTCAATGTAAACCTCGGCTTCTTTGCCGGTTATACCAAGTTTTTCCAATTTTTCTTCTAGTTTTTCCATATTTGTCGAATATTTTAGTCATCACAGATATTCTAACATATGGCTTAGATAAAGTCAATAGTATATTTTGAGATATTATATAGCTGTTTTTATTGACTACTTGTGTTTTTTGGCGTATACTACCCAGTTAAGCTAAAAATTTAACGAGTTATTTGAAAACTTAGTTCTCCCTTAAGGGTTGTGATCTCCGGCCGGAATCATAATTCATCAAAAAGGAGAACACCATGAACACTGGACTGCTAAGAAGGTACAGCAAAATTGCGTCTTCTTGGAATGGAAACGCCTATGCAACTTTAAGGAGGGATGATATGTTGCCTGTAATTATTGAAGCAGTGAGTATATCCAGCCTTCCGCAACAAACAAAAGTACTGGAAGCCATGTGCGGCACTGCCAAGGTTGGTATTGCCCTAAGAGAAGCAATTGAAAAATCAGGAAAACACTGCAACCTTAGCTTACTAGATTTTTCCCAAGCAATGCTTGACCAAGCAGCTGTCGCGGCAGAAAAGATTTGCGCCGACGCTTGTGAGATGCCATTGGATTCCGAAAGTTTTGATCTAGTACTCACTAGATTTGGAATTCATGACATTGAACAGACAAAGCAACTTCTGGCAATACGCGAAGTCTTACGTGTATTGAAAGAGGATGGTCACTATGTCCTCGTGGCATTCTGCTCGTCAGCAAAGACGCAATTCTATTACAACAGAATTGCGAACTTGAAAGATGAGTTAGCGAGAAATAAAGATAGTACGGATAGGTATTTCCCCACAGAAGAAGAATATCTCTCCCTGCTTCGTAACGCTGGGTTTCAAAAAATAAATATCGAAAATCGTTTTTCATCACAAATAAAACTCCAGGGGACTGGAGAGATGTCGAATGAAAATGGTAAACTATGGGCCAAGTTCGTATCCAAGATACCAAGTGAAATTAAAAAGAAGATGCATATTCAAAAACAAGCTAACGGCAGTTTTGAATATGACTTTCCAGTCACAGTTTTCGTGGCTGAAAAATAACCAAGCAATTATAACCGCCCTGACAACTGGTACTTGTCAGGGGTTTTTTTATATATGCTTTATTCAAATAAAATATCCGCCAACTTTCTCCAATCCGCCACTCCCAATTCTTGGGCACGGGTATTCGGAGAAAATCCAAGAGAGACAAGTTTTTCTTCCACCACTTTTTTCTCCAGTTGCAAACCATTGGAGAGATTGTTGATCAAAGTTTTGCGCTTGGCAGAAAATCCAGATTTCACAATTCTGAAAAACTTTTTTGTTTTCTCCTTATCGCCAGTTACTAGTTTCTGATTACTAGTTACTAACATTCTAATTATCGCACTATCGACTTTTGGCATTGGTTCAAAAGACTCCTTGAAAACAGTGAACAAAAATTCAGCTTTCGCATAATATTGCACCGACACTGCCAAGATGCTCATCGCACCAGGCTTAGCTACGATTCTTTCGGCGACTTCTTTTTGCACCATCACCACCATTTCAGTCGGCGGATATTTTGTTTCAAGTAGCAGTCGAACAATCGGCGAAGTGATGTAGTATGGCAAATTAGCGACCACTTTATAGCCGATATGTTGTAAATTATATTTTTCAATTAATTCTGGTAAATTTATTTTCAAGATATCACCAGCAATTATTTCAACTTCGCCAGCCGTCAGATGATTGCCTGCAAATTTAGTATGCAATACCTCAACCAACCTTTCATCAATTTCAATTGCAATCACTTTCCCACAAACCTGGGCAAGTTTCTCCGTCAGCGCTCCTTGCCCTGGACCGATTTCAATAACCACATCATCTTTCGAAAGATTGGCAGCCTTAATAATCCGTTCCAGCACGTCTTCGTCTTTCAAAAAATTTTGTCCAAGGGACTTCTTTGCGACAATATCCATAAAATTATTTCCCCACGAATTTACTAATCCTTTACGAATATACTAATAATTTCAATAATATTCAACTTACATTCGTACATTAGTAAAAGATTAGTATTTTAGTTGGGTTATTTTAAAGCTAAAAGCTAGTTCAACACTACCTCCATCTTTATGCTCGCAGTCCCCTGACCAAGAGGCGCTATCTTTTCAAAAGCCACTTTGTCGAGGTCAATGATGCGTCCATTTCCAAACGGACCTCTATCGTTTATTTTCACTATCACCGATTTTCCATTGTCCTTGTTAGTGACCTTAACATAACTTCCCATCGGAAGCCAGGGATTGGCAGCGCTGAGCGTTCCCGTATAAGCATACCAACTTGCCACGCCCGTATATTCCTTTCCGGTTTTTACCAAAGTTCCCTGAGTCACAATTTCATCAACTGGATCTTTGGTCACATTTTTTTCTAAAATTTTACGAGAAATTTCTTTGCCGTCATAATAAACGACTCTATATTTCACTTCACGATTGCCATTTTCTCCCTTTTGAGTTGTCTTGGTGACCCTCCAGCCAAGCTTGTCGTCTTCGTTTTTCGTCGTTTTGAAAGCGATTGGCTCATTTTTGATCTCTTCTTTAATAACAACGTGCGTTACGACAATCGTCATTCCGTTTTTGATTAAAGTTTTTCGACTTGGAGTTGTAATGTCATCATCACCTAGCACAATATCTTCGTTTGCCCAGATAGCCTTCTCTACCGTATCTTGCAAAGAAAAAATTTCTTTGCTTTTTCCACCCTCTTTGATTGTAATTTTCTTAGCTCGCTGAATAAAAACACTTGAGCCGCTAAAAATTCGCTCTTCTTTTTTGGGATAAATAACATCATATTGTGTCAGCTCGATTTTCTGCTCTTTCAAAAACTCTTCAACTGTACCAGCATTTGATTTAGTCTTAAAGAAAAGTCCTTCATCTGAAAGTGATATTATCTTTTCGACCGAATTTGAAAAAATCCGTGGGGCGCGATTTGTAGAAGAAAAAAAGTATCGAAAAAAAAGTGCTCCCAAGCAAATTAGTAGCACCACAAAAATGATTTTAGTTTTAGTTACTTTTTTTTTCAATAACATATTTATCAAATAGATAAATCATACTCCGTCATTGCGAGGATGTACTCGTCCGAAGCAATCCAGCAAATTTAGGACTTATGCGTTTGAGAGAAAATTACTTACAACAGGCTATTTTAACGAGAGAGACTTGAAGTAGACCAAAAGCAGTTTACTTAGTAAAAAAATTACGCTCTAGGAATTTTCGAGCAAATGTATAAGTCCTAAAATTAATAAATCAATAATTTAAGTTAATCCGCCTTAAATCGATATTGGATCGCTTCGGCAATATGCATTTGGCCAATATTTTCCTGTTGGGCCAAATCTGCAATAGTTCTGGCAATCTTGATGATGCGATGATATCCTCTGGCACTCAATTTCATCGCCGAAACAGCACCTCGCAAAAGTTCTTTCGATTTTTCATCCAATGGACAAAATGTCTTGATCTGATCGGATGACATTTCGCTATTGGTGATAATCCCCAACTTTTCGAACCTTTTGGCTTGGATTTCCCTGGCCTTTTCGACCCTCTCGCGGATCTCATTGCTTTTTTCACCCCTGTTTTTCTCTTCAAGCTTATCAAAACCAAGCCTCGGAACTTCGATATGCAAATCGATTCTATCTAAAATCGGACCGGAAATTTTTTGACGATATCTCACAATCTGAGCCGGCGTGCAAACGCACATTTTTTCCGGATCTGTCGCATTTCCGCAATAACAAGGATTCATCGCCGCAATCAAAACAAACTTGGCCGGAAAAAGAAGCGATCCCTTGGCCCGCGAGATTGTTATGATACCATCCTCCAAGGGCTGACGCAAATTTTCCAGCACACTTTTGGGAAACTCAGCAAACTCATCCAAAAATAATACGCCCCGATGGGCCAAACTTATTTCCCCCGGTCGCGGATATGTTCCGCCGCCAACTAATGAAACGCTACTAGCACTATGATGCGGCGATCTATAAGGTCTCTCAACCACCAAACCCTGACTTCTTTTCAGTTTTCCAGCTACTGAAAATATTTTGGTTATTTCCAGTGATTCAGAAAAAGTCAGCCGCGGCAAAATTGTCGGCATTGTTTTGGCAAGTAATGTTTTCCCACTGCCAGGAGGGCCATTGAGAATCACGTTGTGACCTCCAGCTGCCGCAATTTCCAAAGCGCGCTTAGCATGTTCTTGTCCGCTGATGTGTGACATATCAGCTTCATATTGCAAACATTGAAAAAGTTTTTGACAATCTATAGTTGGAAAATAATCAATCAATTTACTGCCCAAAAAATGATCCGCCAAACCATATAGCGTTTCAACTGGCACAATTGAAATTCCCGTGACCACACTAGCTTCGCTGGCATTTTCAGCCGGGACATAAAGCTCTCTGAAACCTTTTTCTTTGGCAAGCAGTGCAATTGACAAAATTCCTTGCACCGGACGGATTCTTCCATCCAAAGAAAGCTCCCCGACAACCATCTTGCTTTTATAATCAAATTGAAGTTGTTTCGTAGCAATCAGTAAACCGATTGCAATTGGAAGATCATACATTGCGCTAGCCTTCGGCAAATCGGCTGGCGCAAGATTGACCGTGATTCTGCCACATTGATGAGGTGGCTTGAAACCGCTATTTTTGATAGCGCTGCTTACTCGGTCGCGCGACTCTTTGACTGCAGTGTCTGGCAAACCAACAATCGAAAAATTATGCAGGCCTGAACCCAAAACATCAACTTCAACCTCTACCACTTCACCCTCCAACCCAATTGTCGCCGCTGAAAAAATTTTTGAAGACATAAAAATAATTAAAAGTTCATAAAGTTATAAAGTTCATAAAGCCATTAGGATTTATATATATATTAGGCAGTCGCATTATTTTCCATTTCAGCGGCCCTTCTTCTTTCCTCTGCTTCTATTCTTTCCGCCTCTCGATCTTCAGCTCTTTCCTTTAAAGTCATCAGATATATCACCAACACGGTCGCAGTTTCTATTGGAAAAAGATCTAGCCCAGGAATCCCATCAGCCAAACTTCCTCCAAGCGTAGTTAGCACTTTGTTTAAGATTCTTTTTGCGGCATTTTTTTTCCCACCTGCGCCGGCCAACAATAACATCATAAAAATGAAAATTCCACAAAGCATTGAAAAAAGAAATGGCAAAATCACAGTTGCAAAATCTACCAAATCAAACAAATCCTTCAGGAGGGCCGCTCCAAATGCCGCAAAGAAAGGCATATCTAAAAGAAAGTTAACCTCTTTAACCATAGAAACGGCAACTTTTGAGCCAACAGCAATTTTTTTGGCTGATTTCATCGCATTTTTCACTTCAGAAAAAGAACCTCTTTTATTTGTGCCTTCTTTGCGAGCATTAGAAAGCCTTTCAACATGGTCTTCGTCTTTATCTTCTTGCTCATTTTGACTACCGTTATTTCCTAAAGAACTATCTAGTTTTTGAGAAGCATTAAAATAGGCGGTTTCATCCTTTCGCCTTCTTGCCTCTTCTAATTCTTCTTTTTTACTATAAACTGAATCCATACCAAAAAACAAAACACAAACTAATTTAAATCGAAACTCTTAACTTATCAAAAAATTCCTCACCCTTCAAATTCTTCAAAGTCCTTTTTTGCTTGCTCAATTTCAACAAGCTGACGAGGATCGGATGTGATGATTTGATCTTCTGCATAAGAAGCGATGATTTTAATGGCGACATGCTTAGCGCCAGCAAAAAGAATTCCCTCTCCCACGTTACTTTCAAGAAGCAGAAATTTTTCCTGCTCTGTGAGATAAAAGGTTTCCGAAATCGTATCAATAGCCGCAGGAGATTGTCGAAGGAGCAATTGCAAGGATGAGTTTGTCACGATTGGTTTTCCATAACGAGAAGACATAAAATCGGCGATATCTTGAGTGATTGTTGTAAGTCCCGTGTAATATTTTCTGCATCTTTTGGCGATTCCAAAAAGGAAAGAAGCCGCATCTTCATTTTGCATCATGACCCAAGCTTCATCAACGACAATGATGCGTTTTTTCAAAATTGAACGCATTTCATTCCAAATGAATTGCAAAATAGTATACATCGCAATCGGTCGTAATTGATCTTCCAAATCGCGGATATTAAAAACGACTAATTGATTATTAATTTGAACGTTCGTAGGATGATTAAGCACGCCTGCAAAAATTCCTTCCGTATATTTTTCCAAGCGCTTTGCCAAAGATTCCCCGCCTTCAGAATTACGAATAACCGCATACAAGTCAGACATTGTCGGAAAAGAACTAGAATTAAAAGCTCTAAAATTACTTTGTGCCGTAATGTCGCGCATTGCATATGTTTCTCTGATTGCCAAATCAAGCACGGAATCCTCTTCAGGAGTAACTGCTCCAAGCATCAAATGGAGCAGTCCCAGCAGGCTAGCGATATTGCTCCTCAAAATATCTTCAGTATCTTCATCCTCACCAATCTGTGGAAGATCGAAAGGATTTAAGTGATATTCTGAATTCAAAGATAACTTAATGAAAGTTCCACCCACCATTTCGCATAAATATTTGTATTCATTTTCTGGATCAATAACAATAACATCTGTTCCAATCATCAGAGACCTAAATATTTCGAGTTTGACTGCGTAACTTTTTCCACCACCTGATTTTGAAAATACTACCATATTAGCATTTTCCATTTTAAATCGATCAAAAAGAATCAAGCTGTTGTTATGACGATTGATTCCATACAAAACTCCTTCATTAGAGGAAAGGTCAGCTGACACAAATGGGAAAGTTGTTGAAAGTGGAGAAGTGTTTAAGTTGTTAGCCACGTCGAGTTCATCGTTAGCCAGTGGCAAAGTCGAGGAAAAACCTTGTTCCACCTTCAAAACAGCAGGTTTGACATAAACCAACTGAGCTTCCAAAATAGCCTCAATTTCCAAACAAGACTTCTCGACTTCTTCCAAGGTCTTTCCATAAACCGTCATATAAATTCCAAATCGGAAAAACTTTTCAGTGCCTTGTTGCAAGCGATCTCGAAGATCTTCCGTATCCTGCAAACCAGTTTCCAAAATAGGATCTCGAATTTTTCCGCCTTCTTCCTCTATATGGATTTGGGACTGGATTTGAGTCGAAGTCTTTCTAAGAGTTTTTAAAATATCAACTGTATCAATCGGATGGACAAACATTGACATATCCATCGCAAAATCAATATTAATAATCGGCGAAAACCAATTAGTGTGCAGATAACGAGGATAGGCCACAATAAAAAGTGTCCTCGCAAAAGTCTCTCCGATTTGCAAATGATTTGCAGCTATTTTCATTGCTGAAGGCGCAATCAAATCCTTGATAGTCGCAACTCCGCGCTGATAGAGTTCCTCGCTTTGCAAAAGAGCATCTTGCTGGATATTTTGGTCTTTATTTTTGTCTATTCCAAACATTTTTTTGTATTTATAATTTAAACTTATCTTAGTTCAACTTTATCCGTATCCTTGATAATAGTATTATTGTGCGTTGATGGATTATATGAATTATACAGCAGTTCAATAATTTCTTCGGTATTAAGTGGAGCAATATTCACACCAGTGCCGGAAAGTCCAGCGCTAATATGGTCAACTCTTTGCCAAAGCTGATTCTTGTAGGTATCAAAAAGCTCTCTCCTTTTAGAAACTGCTATTTTTGAATTCGTGGCTCCAAAAAGTTTGTCCAAAAAACCACCCCCGCTAGTTTCCACTGGGTGAAAAGGTACGATCACATAGAAAAATTTGGACATTATATTTGAAACATCTGCAAGGTTTTTGATGAAATTTTGATATTCAACCAATTGAAGGCTCAGAAGTTCATTTGTGAGCTGATTTTCCTTCTTCTTTAAATAATCCAGATATGGATTAATATTAAGTTTCCTTGAACTTACAACGATTTGAATTGGAAAATCAAGAGAGTTTAAAAAATTCTGATATTGACCAATGATTGAATCCTGTTCTTCGGTCGCTTTCAAATCAAAATTAATTGAAGAAACCAAGAGCACTGCTCGAAGCGATCCATTTTTAAGAACTATAACACCATCCCTGACTTCCTCTACATCAACATACTTCTGGGTGCTTGAACCCTCTCCTGACTGACTTGTTAGTTTTTTTGAATGCAATGATTCCATTTGACCTATAAAATAAGGGCTTGATCCCTTTAGAAAGGGAAGCAATCCAATTTATGATAAATTTTTATTTTCTTGCTTTATATTTTTTTAAAATTTCATCGACATTTTCATTGTGCTGCGAACCCTCACTGTCTAATAATTGAGCCAAACCCTTGAGAGTTTCGTGTGATACTTTCTTGTCAGAAACTTGCACGCTTTGGACTTGGGATATTTTTTCAGCAGCTTTCTCTTTTTCCGGAGTTCGTTTCCAAACATAAACTTTCGGACGAAAATAATACATAACCGCAAAAATAACGAAATTTCCTAGCGGCTGCCCATAAGGCTTATAAAACGCAAGCGCGCAAAATGTGATCATCACCGGAAATCCAATAATGAAAAAAACGACAGGCGGCATCGTGTTCCACATAATAAGCAGGATTATTCCAAGCCCAATAAGCCATCCCAATTGTTTCATGGTGAGCGGACCCGCGATCTTGTCCTCGACATCTATATATTGTGGAACGTTGATTAACATTTTTGTTTTTTATCTTAAGCCACAAAAAACTTGGCGATTTGTCGCACCAATATCATTGCCGACATGGCAATCAAAACCCCAAGCACTGAATATTTGAAAATATCCTTTCCTTTTGTGATACGTTCTTCATCCCCAGCTGAAGTCAGATAAAGTGAAGCGCCAAGAAGCATCATAATCAAAGACAGAACTCCGAAAATACCAAGTAGAAAATTCAAGGCCTTAAGCGCAATAGCGGAAAGTGAAAGCGCCTTTGTTACATTGGAGTCAGCTGTTTTCCATCCCAAAATTCCTGCTAGTTCTTTCAACATCGAGGGAGCTGCAACGCCAAGCGTAAGTCCGATAAGTGCGGCCGAAATAGCTTCCTTTGCTTGGGTGATCTGCTTTTCAACCCCAAAAGATGTCACATACATCAAGGCTCCAACCACGATAGCCACCAAGGATAAAGTCACAATAATTCCCTGCACCCAACCCATCAGCTTTGTGAGAAACTCTTCAGCAGTGTCAAATGTTAAAGGATTCGTAAATTCCGTTGAACTTCCAGATGCTCCACTTGCCGCTGCAACCTCTGCTGTAGCGGGATTTGAAATTGGAGTTGCAGGACCCAAATTCTTACAGCACATAATATTAGAACTTCCAGCACAATGATTAGGAATACACTGATAAGAATCTTCTTTCGTATATGTTCTTGTATCCACACATTTCGATCCTGGATAAGCTGTCTCGCAATCATTGGCAGCTGAAGAAACTTTAATTTGAAAAACAAAAAATAGGCTTGTGACAAAAACCAAAAAAAGAAATTTATTTTTCATAACAAATATTTTAAAATATGATTTATTTTTCATAACAAATATCATCAATCTTACCTTGAACTATTTGCAGTACATTCAAACTTGCCCCAACTCGTAACTCCACCTATTCCCAAATTGGTCCGCGTCCCTATCGCAAGCAACAATGTATTGATAATCAGCCAAGCAGACAAAATAATCACAAGCCCGATTAGCGCATTTTTCATTGCTCCCTTGGCTAATTCAATCATTTTTGGCTCACCGACAGAAACAGCGTACATCCCCCCACTAATAGCGATTGTTGCCAAGGCAACTCCAATTGCAATCTTGATTAGATATTGAATGATATCATGAAAACCCTTAATCAAATCGCAAAGGGTACACATTTTCTGACCACTTCTTCCACACCCAACAAGTCCAGCGCCTTCAGTAACTCCTGGAACAAATGGATCAGCTAATGACTGGGAAGAGGCATCTGAAGACAACCTCGGTAAGGAAATGTTATTTAAAAAATTTTCCCCCAGAACAAATGACGAATAACCTTTATTGGCACAGGTTTGCTCGCAAGCAATTGAATCAGAAAAATGACCCACGCTAACAGCCTTATGATTTAAATTGCTTTCAGCCCAAGATAAGCCGTTCATGGTCATAGCAGCTCCCACACCACTAAAAATTGCACCTGTAACATCTATTTTATCACTTGAACATAGGCACTCTGGTCCTGTATTTAAGGAAACAGCAACTTTAAATTTAGTTAGAGTATCTCCATATGAAACATCCCCATAAATATATTCCGTAACACCATCTAAAGTAGCGCATCTTAAAGAACAATCAGATCTACTATTTGCCTTGAAAGTAGTCACTTCTTTTTCTCCAGCATAACACGCACATCCCTTACTTACCGCAAACAAATCATGCAGTGGGAGAAACAAGCAAATGAAAAAAATAACTGCTACAAAAAAAATGTATTTTTTAAAAATCTTCATAACAAAATTCAATTCTCACAAATTATTTTTTCGCCTGTATCAAAACATTTACCCTATTGTTCATAAGCAAAAGAGCTTGGTGCAAAGAGACCTCTCCTTTTACGATTGAATCAATTCCATCAGCAAATATTTTCTCAATATTGCTCGGGTCAACTTGATACCAACTTTTTGCAATCAAGTTTCCAGTTGCAAAAACTCCCAGATCAGCATCGCTTTTTTGTAAATCAATAATATCCCGACGAGCTGCTGGTTGCTGAGTCTTCTTCAAATATTCCAATGCTGGATCATAGTTAACTGAAAAATCTTTGGCATTTTTAGTTGTTGCATTAACCAGGGTTATTTTGCCAGAATTTTTCATAGTCAAAAATTTCAAAAATTGCCAAGCTTCATGAATGCGAAGCTCATTTGAAACAGGGACAACATCATTCCCTTGTTGCTTGCCAGAGACACTTAATTTATTTTTCGAAACAGCATATCCCCAATAGTTTGCAAAAGTCGAGGATTTATCAACATTCACCTGCGGGACAGGCGCGACTGAAAAATTTAATTTTGGATTTTTACTCTTAATATTTTTCCCCTGCCAAGAATAGCCAACCATCATAGCTACCTTTCCACTTGCAAAAGCATCAGCTGAATTATCTTGACGATTATTCCAGCAATAAAGCGGATTTGAAATATTTGAAACTGTGCTTACTTTTGCAAATTGAGTGTAATATCCAAGAGCTTGTTCTCCAGCTTGGATAATATTTCCATCTTGACCAGCAACACCCTGGTCCATTTTTGACATCATACCGCTTTTAGTCGGCAACTCAACGCCATTTTGAATCATCAAAAGAGTCAAAATATCTGAAAAACGGCTCACATTTTGAGATGTTCCAATTGCCACTCCAGATCTGGTAATATTGCCAGAAGAATCAACTTTTGTGAGAGTCTGGACATAATCACTAAGCTGTTGCCAATTCTTCGGCGGAGTCGTTATCCCTGCCGCATTAAAAATATCCTTATTATAATAAAGCTGTAAAGAGTCCAGACTGAGCGGAACCGCATAGGCTTTTCCTTCACTCATAAAATCGGCAGAAACAACATCTGGGAAATTGGCCGTCATATCCTGTTGATTGATAAAACCACTCGGCGCAGGTTCCAGTTTATTTTCAAAGGAAGGAAACCAGGAGTTGTTTATCATAAAAATATCCGGTCCCTGCCCAGAAGCCAAAGCATCAATCAATTCTTGTTTATAGGTTTCCTGACTAAATTTACGATATTTAATGTCGAGAACATAAGGGTTGAGATCCTTATACTTAGTTATAATATCATTATAAACTGCAGACTCATCAAGCACTCCCCAAATTTCAAGCTTTACCGCATAACCGTTGCTACTACTCCCACAGCCAGAAAAAAGCGGCACAGCCAAAACAATAAGTAAAGTCAAAACTGCTCTTTTTTTATTTTTCAACCAATTAAAAGTTTTTTTTAACATTGATTTCATTTATTTATTTTTTGTTGCGACAAAGGCATTGTGGAAACCTCCAGCTTCAATTAACTTTCCAATTGAAAAGTTCTCTATTTCAAACATTTCTCTGAGCTTATCTTCAGCGATTCTGACACCCAACTCTGGGCCAATAGTAAGGTCTTTCAAGCTCCATTCAATTACTAAAATTTTTCCTCCAGCTTTCAAGATTCTATATGCTTCTTGGATGATCGCTTGTTTTTTTTGATTTTGGAAAAGAATATCTTTCAAAATAACCCAGTCTACACTATCATTTCCCAGCTTTGTTCCATTGACTTTTTCCAAATTAGCTCTTCTTGCGCTAATATTATTAATGCCAGAAAACTTAGCTCGACTAGAAACGGTTTCTAAAACCTGAGGAAGAATATCAAAAGAATAAACAATTCCTTTACTGCCTACCGCCTTAGCAAAAGGAAAAGTAAAATATCCAGGGCCACATCCGAAATCTGCCACCAGACTGCCTTTGGCAACATCAAGTTGCGCAATTATTGCCACCGGATCAAGAAATTTTCCGACTGGATTTTTTATTTCTTTCATTTTGATATTTTTTAACTTTATCTCTCCTTAGTTTACAACAAAAAAGCAAAAATGACAAAAAGCATTTACTTCGTTGTTAAATTACTATATGGTTAAATTGTTAAAATATAAATATTCGTTAATTTTTTTTGTATTTTTGCTTATTGCTTATTGTTTATTATCTATTAAATATTGTATTATGGAGGGTTGGCAGAGCCCGGTTGAATGCGCCACACTCGAAATGTGGTAAGGGAGAAATCTCTTCGCAGGTTCAAATCCTGTGCCCTCCGCCTTAAGTATAGCGACTAGATGGGGTTTTTTCTTTACATAAAGCAAATAAAGTGTTACGATGCCCTGTGTATCGTTATTTAATTTACTTTTATGTTTCAAACTTCTCAAACGCTGCTGATAATTTCTCTTGTTGGCGCTATTTTTGGCTTTTTAGGGCTTCTTTTTGCTATTATCGCGATGCTCCAACTCAGAAAAAACAAGAAGAAGATGGACATTCTTTTTTCAGGAAAAGAAGCAGTTGATTTGGAATCAATTCTACTTAATCACAGCAAGGAGTTAACCATTCTTGACAAAGAAATCCAAGAATTGTTTGAAATTTCAAACCGAATTCATTCTTTGGCTCTGCGAAGCGTCCACAAAGTTGGCATCATCCGATTTAATCCCTTCAAAGACATCGGTGGAGATCAGAGTTTTGCTCTGGCCCTCTTGGACGGGAAAGATTCGGGAATTGTAATTTCCTCCCTGCACACCCGAGAAGGTACCAGAATTTACTCAAAACCTGTTGCTAAAGGCATTTCTGAAAAATATACCCTCACCGAAGAAGAAAAAATGGCCATCAAAGAAGCAACGGCAGTTAAACCCTCAAAAATATAACCAATCAACTTAATTATTTCAAGCTTAGCCAATCATGACTCAACCAGAAAAAAAACTTGTCAAACTCCCGCAAAGCGTTACTATCAAGAAATTTAGTCAATTACTTGCTTTGCCGGTTTCCCAAGTCATCACCGAACTCCTCAAAAACAACATTCTCGCAACCATCAACGAAGAAATTGACTTTGACACTGCGACAATTATTGCCCAAGACCTAGGGTTTGAAACAGAGGCTGATTTAGAAGTTTCCGATTCTGAGACAATCACACTTGAAAAGCTGATTGATATTTGCAAGAAAGAAAAAGAATCTGGCAAAAACCTGCGTCCACGCCCACCCGTTGTGACAATATTAGGTCACGTTGATCACGGAAAAACAACTTTACTAGATACAATCCGAAAAGCCAGTGTTGCTGCCAAAGAAGCTGGGGGTATTACTCAACACATCAGCGCCTATCAAGTCAAAAAGAAAGGTCAATTTATCACCTTTATCGACACCCCTGGTCACGAAGCCTTTTCTGGGATGAGAGAACGTGGCGTCAGCATCGCAGATATTGCCGTTTTGGTTGTCGCTGCTGATGATGGAGTTCGTCCGCAAACTAAAGAAGTCATTGAATATCTGAAAGACAAAAAAATCCCAACTGTTGTCGCTATCAATAAAATTGACAAAGAAGATGCAAATCCTCAAAGGGTCAAGCAAGAACTGGCTGACAATGGAATCCTGATTGAACAATGGGGTGGCAATGTGATAAGCACCGAAATTAGCGCCAAACAAAATATCGGGATCGAAGATTTGCTTGAAAGCATTCTGTTGGTGGCTGAAATGGAAGATTTTAGAGCCGACGACAAAAGAGAGGGCTTTGCAGTTGTGCTTGAATCTAATCTTGACCCTCAAAAAGGTCCTATCGCTACTATTTTAGTGAAAACTGGCACCCTGAAGGTTGGCCAAGATGTGACTGCTGGCACGACCTATGGAAGAATCAAAAAAATTGAGGATTTCAGTGGCCGAAATCTTTTAACTGCCGGACCATCAACTCCTGTCACGATTATGGGGCTAAGCGACACCCCGAATACTAATGATATTCTCCAAGTAGTCAGCGGAAAATCAATCGCCAGACTTAAATCAAAAGAATTTTCAGGCGGGCTTATTGAAAAGAAAGAAAAAGTCACTTCTCAAAAGCTGATGCGCATCATTGAAGATGACAAAATCCAAAAATTAAACATCATCTTAAAAGCCGATGTTCAAGGTTCTCTTGAAGCCATCCAACAAATCATTTCAACTCTTAAAACTGATGAAGTTATTGTCAATTATGCCGAAACAGGCGTTGGAAACATCACCGAATCTGACGTAAAAATAGGCGCGCCTTCCCAGGCAACTATTTTCGGTTTTAACGTTGAAACAACGCCTGTTGCCAAAAGACTAGCTGAAGCAAATGGAGTTTCAATCAAAAATTTCAAAATTATCTATGAATTGGTTGAGGAAGTCAAAAAAATTATCATTGAAATGCTTCCGCCAGAGATTGTCCGCACAGACCTTGGGATGGTTTCAGTTTTAGCCATCTTTAAAACTGGCAAACGTGATATGATTGTCGGTGGACGCGTCAGTGAAGGCAAAATCATCAAAAATGCCCTGATTGAGATCAAAAGAGATGGAGAAATTATCGGCAAGGGTAAAATCGAAAATCTCCAACAAGACAAGAAACCAACTACTGAAGTCGGCCAAGGCAATGAATGTGGCGTCGTTTTTGAAGGCGACACTAAAATCAAGGAAGGCGACACCCTAATTGCCTACACTGAAGAAGAGAAGAAGATAAGCCTCTAACAATACCTAGAATCCTAATTTCCAATTTCCAATAAAGCTCCAAATTCTAAATCCTAATTTTTGACATTTGGATTTTAGACTTCCTTAGTCATTAGACATTTAGATTTAGGATTTATTATCTTATTTGGTTATTGGTTATTGTTTCTTGTATCTTGGTTATTATTTTTTTATTTCTTGTCTTTTGATTATTGATTACTGATTATTGTCTTATGTCCCAACGCATTATCAAATTAAACAAACTTATCCGAACCCACTTGGGGGAGATTTTTCAACGTGAACTTAGCCTTAAGCCAGGCGTTTTTGTGACAATTTCAAAGGTTGACACAACTCCAGATCTCAGATATACTCGAGTGTTGCTAAGTGTTTTCCCCTTCAAGGATTCTCAATATGTCCTAAAAACAGTTGGGAAAGAAAAATATTCCCTGCAAGGAGCGCTTAACAGAAAACTGGTTACCAAGCCCCTGCCAAGATTGGTTTTTCAAATCGACTCAACTGAAGAAAAAGCTGATGAAATTGAAAAAATCCTTTTGCAAATTTAAAACTTTGTTTTACTTTTTATAGCTCTGCAAAGACCCTAAACTTTCTCAGTTTAGGATTTTTTATTTCAATGAAATTATATTACCTTTGTGTCATCTTGAGCGTAGTTTCTCTGCCCTAAGCAGAGAAACGAAGTCGAAAGATCTGAGCCCAGATTCCTCGATTTTGCTACGCTTCACTCGGAATGACATACATAAAATGCAACCAAATTAAATCAACCTAGGATATTTCACAATGAAAAACTTTACTACCGAATTTAATAGCCTTTCTTATGTGATCAAAAAATCTCAGCGGATTTTGCTTTTTGCTCACAATGGGCCGGATGGCGATACTTCCGGCAGCGTGCTTGCTTTGAAAGAATATCTCGTCTCAATTGGAAAAACTGTCGATATCGCCTGTAATGAGCCCCTTCCGACCTTTTTGGAAACCTTGACGGCTTATGAATTCAAACTTCCTGAAAGTCTGGACTTGGAAAGTTATGATGCAGTAATCGCTGCCGACAGCGTTGAACGTGGATTCCAAGCAGTTTTGCCAACTTTGCCAGAAAAAACTGCCACTATCATCTTTGATCACCATCCCGACATCGACATTTCAGCTGACATTGTCATTTTGGATTCAAAAAGCTCTTCAGCTTGCGAACTTATTTATGAATATTTTGTTTCCCAAAATATCCACATCACAAAAAATATCGCAACCTATTTGATGATAGGGGTACTTTCCGACACTGGCAACTTTCAACATTCCAACACTTCCACCCGAGTCATGGAAATTTCTTCTGATCTAATGAAAAAAGGAGCTTCTTTTTCAAAAATCATCGAAGCGACTTTTGCCAACAAAAAACTTTCCACCCTGAAACTTTGGGGAATCGCTTTTGAAAAAGCCAAAATAAACCCCAAAAACGGTCTCATCACGACGGTTCTGACCAAAAAAGACATCGAGGATTGCAACGCTTCCACTGAAGATATCGGCCAAGTTGCCTCTATTCTAAACACAGTGCCTGGCACAAAATTTTCCTTAGTCCTTTCTGAACGAGATGATGGAACTATCAAAGGCAGTCTTCGCAGCGAGCAATACAAAGGTGTCGACGTTTCCGAAATTGCCCATCTTTTCGGTGGCGGTGGCCACAAACTCGCCAGCGGCTTCGAAGTCAAAGGCCAGATCAAAGAAACCGAAACGGGGTGGGAAATAGTCTAAAATTTCTAATGACTAATATCTAATGTCTAATGAAATTTTAAGCACAAATGTTGGAAAAATTCTCCTCCCTTTGGAAAAGGGAGGTTGGGAGGGATTCGAAAAGCTTTTTTTGTTTTAGTCAATCTTTAAAATCCACTTTAACCCGCTTCGACTCAATAAGATGTTTCATCGAAACGAGGCGATTCAAGCATTGGGATTTAAAAATCTAGGCATTTATTATTGGTTAGAAATTAGATATTAGTCATTAGACATTTACAACCTTTTTTTATTTTTCAAACCTCCCTTTTACTGTTAAACTTTATATTATAAAATATAATCAAACCTATATGTTTATCGGTTGTCATGTTTCAATTGCAGGAGGAGTTTTCAAAGCGCCTGAGCGGGCTGCTGAGCTTGGCGCCGAAGCCATGCAAATTTTCACGCGCTCTCCCCAAGGTGGCAAAGCCCCCGAACTAACTCCAGAAGTTATCGTGAATTTCAAAATACAAAATACAAAATACCAAATACAAGATACATTCATACATACTCCCTATTACATCAACTTCGCTTCTGAAAACAACCGCATCCGCTATGGTTCAATCAGCGTTTTGCGTGATGAGCTTGAACGTGCCAGCCTGCTCGGCGCCAAATATGTCATGACTCATCTTGGCAGTGCCGGTCAACTTTCAGAAAAAGAAGCGAACGAAAAAACTATCGAAGCATTGAAAAAATCTTTGGAAGGTTACACTGGCTCAACTGAACTGCTGATTGAAAATGCTGCCGGCGCCGGCAAAATCATGGGCGCAACTTTTGCACAAATTGCTGAAATTATCAAAGTCGTAAACCACCCCAAGTTAGTAGGCATTTGCCTCGACACCCAACATTCTTTCGCCTCTGGCTATGACTGGCGGGATTTTCAAAACACTTTGCAAAAAATCGACACTGAAATCGGCTTGGATAAAATCAAACTCATCCACGCCAACGACAGCAAGACCGAACTAGCCTCCAACAAAGATCGCCACGAACACATCGGCCAAGGTCTGATCGGTCAGGAAGCCTTCCAAAACATAGTCGCCTTCGCCCAAGCAAAAAATATCACCATGATTTTGGAAACCGAGCATGAGGGAGTTGTGGAAGACATAAAATTATTGAAAAAATTCAGGGATAATTCATAATTTGAACAAGAAGAACCATCCACGCACTTCCCTTGACGGTTTTTTTTTCAAAAAATATCTCGAATCAAAAAAGAGCAGTAATGCTCTTTTTTATTTACATGAACAGAGTTAACTTGAAGATCAAGCACCATGAAAAACTTTATAGTCTTCATTCTGATATACAAACTGGTTTTTTTTATATGCTTCAAGGATAATTTTTTCCGTCTCATTGAGATTGGAAAATTTTTCAGTACCCTCAAGAGAATCTATGGGTTGAGATATTGTATGGTTTTCTCCTCCACTATTAAAATTAATCGTTAGAATTCCGTCTTTGACCTCCGCATCTTTGACATACAAATTCCACCTCGTTTGCGCCAATTCTTTTGTCTTCAAAATATTATTTTTATCCTTGTACCCCAGGTGCAGCGTATCTATACCAAAAGATGAACCATTTTCACTACGATAAATCATCTGGAACATTTCATCATCTGAACCCTCAATCACTTGCGGCAAAACAGTGCTATCATATCCCATACGGATTCCTTCTCTTTGAACAACATTTGCATACAAATCTTTCGCCACCTCATTGTCAATTTTTTCCAATGTATTAATGTATTCTCCTTGTATTTTTGAAATTTCTTCTGATCTCAATGAAACAGCCTCTATTTCTATGTCAGGAAATGCTTGAACCAAAATATTTTTAACAAATTCCTTGCTTGCCTCACCGAAATCTTGCGATTGCCCATATACTACCAATTTTCCATCTTCATTTTTTATCCAACCGCCACCAAGAACTTTCAAATCCTTTTTGTAAAGTTGTCGACAAAAATTCGCAATGTCACGATGAAAAGCTCGTTTTTCTATCGGAAGTGCAACAACATAATCTCGTTCGTCTTCATCTTGCATATGGACAAATTTATCCGCGCCATCGGGCTTGCCAAGTTTTAGCAGAACCTTTGGAGTGTCTATGTTTTCCGGAATATCACGAATAACCCCCACCCGACGATTCAACTCTTCCTCTGTTTCCGGCTTGGAATAAAATTGTTCAATCCTCTCATCGAGAGAAAAATTTTCTTTGAGATTTTTGTTATGTTCAATGTTTGATGGTTTTGGAAATTGCTCCATAATATTCAAATCTTCCTCATAAAATTAGAGATTTTTTGTTTTTTACTTGCTATTTAATATTCTCTAAAATTCTATCGATATCTTTCTTTTTTGAAAGCAACTCTTCCGTTACTTCGTTCATATTTCGAGTTAATTCTACTTCTCTTTTTATCTCACCAGTAAACTTTTCAGTTTTATAATCTTTATACTCTACCTTATTTCTTCTAAAAGCAAATTTTTTATTAAATACAACAATATCTTGGTTTGACAATTTAAGCAATTCTTCACCTAATCTAGCAACGGTTGCGCCTAGGCCACTTCTATTTTCAACATGATCCATAGGCATATAACCAGGCATTTCTGCATCTCCCGTAAAAAATTCAACCTCCTCTGTTTCCTTATTAAAAGTTAACTTATACCTTGGGACATCATCATGCTTAAAATAACCATTTATGCCCGACCTTTTATTATCAATAAAAGTTTCACAATAAGCATGATCTTCGCTACAATACGATGGTTTAATTTTTTCCCATTTATGGTCAACATTGAAAGGCCGTTGTTCCATCTTCCCTTCTTGCACAAACTTATCATATTCCTCCTTTTGCGTCATTGCATTCTCAACCCATTTATCAACAAACGGGAAAATTTCTTTTTCCACATAATTTTCTATGGCTTCTATATTTTCTTTGCTCATAAAAAACTCCAGATCCCCTAAATAGTAATTTTCCATCCTCCCTTTATCCATTTCTCTTTTAGCCATTTTGTATTCAAAAGTTTTTTGTGCTTCTTCAAGAATTTCATGGGCTTTCTCTCTACCTTCATCACCCTCATTTCGCGTGGATTTAATAGTGCCAGCTAAATTCTCCCTATACTGTTGAGCTTCAAAATTTTTCATACTTTTTTTGCAAGATTAAAATAATCTTTATAAATAATTATTAAAATATATAAACTATTCTTATTTTACCCCCCCCCCAGCTCAACTTGTCAAATTTAATTTTTTAGAAAAATTCAACCAAGCTTACATATGCTATAATAAACTAGCATGATACAGATATTGGTTTATTATCAACAAAAATTTTATGCTCATCGCCATCATCTCAGACTCTCACGACAACCTTCCCAATCTCAAAAAAGTTTTAGACTATTGCCGTGAGCAGAAAATTGAAAAGCTGATCCATTGCGGTGACCTGGCAACCATCGAAACACTTGATTTTATCAACGAAAACTTTTCAGGAGAAATATTTTTCACTTTCGGCAACATGGATGAAGGACATATTGCAGACTATCCTTTCAAAAACAATCAACACAAGAAGACTCAGATATTCCCAGACTATGGAAAAATTGAAATAGCCGCCAAAAAAATTGCTTTCGTCCACTACCCCGAAGTTGCCAAACAACTCCGGCGCAACAAATTGATCACTCTCTTTTTCAGTTTTGAACTCAACTTCTGCGCTCAAAAGATTTTCAAGGTTATTGCGATACACATCAAGTTCAATCAAGCTCTCCTCGTGGACAATTTCATAACGAGTTTTTTCCACGCGTTTTCCTTCCGTAGCTTGCCAAAAAACATTAAACTGATCTTCGGTAATTTCAGTCTCAAATTCTCCTCGCACCTTCCCACCACCTGTCTTAACTGTCTGAAAATATTTACTTCCTTTTTTTCTAAGTCTTACTTCTGTTCCATCTGGCGTTATAGCGAGATAACCTTGCGTAATTTCCTTATTGGGATATTTTTCAAGATTTTCCGGCAAACTCGCAACCAAAAATTTTCGTTCGATTTCTTTTGGTATTTCTTTTTGTTCAACTTGCTGCCCAGGATTTTTTATTTCTTCCATGTTGTTTTGTTATCAATAATAATTAGTTTAAGAATTTACAGAAAAAAAATTCTTTTAATTTTTCCAACATTGTCACAAATTTTTTCTATAATAACTAGCGCTATAGCGCCACCTCATGCTCTTGAATAAACTGTTTAGTGTCCTTAGTCACTGTTAGCAGACGCTCACTAACTTCAACAATTTTTTCCCCACCAAAAACACTGTGCGCTGTTTGCAGTCTCTCAATAAAAACCTCCATGACTGGGAGATATTTTTTACTTAATTTTAACCTACGCTCTGAATCAGAAACTGAGTTAAGATTCAAACCATTATCTGAAAAATCGGAAAGTTTAATAGGTAACACGTCCTCATCTTCAATTGCTTCTTTGACATGTTCCTTATAAATAATATTTCTCTCCTCAGCAGAACTTCCTTCTGGTTCACGCTCCGGATTAGAAAGCTTAAAAACAATTTTTTCAACTCTCTCACCAAATTCATTTCTAATGAAAAGCAAAGCGGCAGCTCTATCAGATTCCATAGTCAAGTCGTTCGGCAATAGCGAAGCGAGTTTGTTTGCCTGATCTTCAACTGAATCATGCAACAAAGCTGCCATAACAAGTTCCGGATCTTTAATCCCATATTCTTCAATAATTCTGTTAGCAACTCTCAGGATGTGATTAACATATGGCCCATCTGGTCTTGGTTTTTGATCCTTGTGTATTTCTATGGCAAGGTTTATCGCTTTTTCAATCTTTCCCCTATACTGCTCTTTTTGCTCAGGAGAATAACTTTTTTCATTATCAATAAAAGAATTCATTTTTGAAATGATATTTTCCCTAGTATTTTTCACGAAATCCTTATTCTCATTAGTATCTTGAGAATCCATTTTTTCAAAATCCATATTTTTTATTAAAAAATTATACTAATTAAAATTTGTTTTTATTAGTCAAATTCATTTTACCCAAGAATTATAACATAAAATAATATAACTTAGCTACTACCTCATTCCAAGGGTTGAAAAGCTTTCTTCTATAAATTAATAACCATTACAAACTCAATTAAAGGAATAAGCGGGCACTTTATTCTAATGTCTATTCTCAAACATATTAATTTCTCTCATTCTTTAAAACCATTAAATTCCCTTTCCATGCATTCAAAAAAGCGAAGTCATTTTCAGACCTCGCTTTTTATTTTTCTTAACTATTTTTCTCTGCTATCTGCTTTTCGGCCCAATCATAATTAAAATCATACCTATCTGGTCGATGATAAGAATAATTAATTTCTGGTATTTTTTCACTTATCAATTTCAGAACTTCTTTTGCTCTAGGATTTTCCTTGTCTCCAAGATATGCATACACCTCTTCATCTGTCAGCAAGTCGATTGTCTCTGGTTTTGATCCTTTTTTAGACGCTATCAATTCACTTAACTTTTCATCCTTGGACAAAACTTCTTCAATCAGTTTTGCAAAAGCTTCAGATTGCCTTGGCAATCGGCCCAAATGAACCTGATCATGCAATCCGCCCATCCACTCCAACATTATATTAAGATATGGTTCATTTAATTTATAAAAAGCCTCTACAGTAGCATTGTGATAATCAGAATCATCCACTTCTCCCACAGAAATGCCCTCTGCTGCAGCTATTCTCTTTTCATATTCCCTGGCAAGTTCCCTATCTACATCAAGCGTCAAATTATGAATTGCCAAATTCCAACTTCCTTGGCCTTCTGTCTTGCTTTCTATTGTGTTGGTAATTTTTTTCACAAAATCCATAGTTGAAAGCATATCATCCTTTGTGTGAATCTTGTTTCCATTAATGAAATCGAAAGCCGCTTTCGATCCTTCCTCTATGACCTCGCCTTTTTCATTTCTTTTTTCTAAATAAGGTGACAGGTTTTCAGCTATTTTCAAAACTTGCTCATCTGTGCAAATTCTATCATATCCTGCAGCCTCATTAGATTCCTTGCTTCCCTGAACGCCAGTGTCAAAAGTGTCCATCCCAGCCTCTATCAGTAAATCTATTTTTTGTTTAATCGCTGTATTTGGTGAACATTGACAATAAAATGGCAAACCAACTTGCTCCTTGTATAATTTTCCAAATTCTCTAATTTCCTTTGAACTTCTTGCAGTAAAATCATTGTCATTAAACAAAAGATACTCTGTATTTGGATTTTCTTTAAGATAATTTTGTATAAGATTAATCGCCTCTTCTGGTGCAAGAGCATGAACCCTCCCTGCCCTACGAAAGTCGGCATTTGGGTCTGCGCTCAATTCCGCTTCACTTTGACCTGCAGCTTTTTTAGCCTCAAGCGATTCATCAACTCGTTTAGCTATTTCATTATATTGAGTGGGAATTGAACAAAATTTACAATTATTAACACAACCCTCACTCAGCACGAGCACACCCGTATGCTTATGTGGCAACTGATGATGTTCAACTGGGATTGCTCCACCTGACTCAGCAGTGTTGACCAAATGACCTTTATAAATCATATAAGAATTTTTCAACGATTCAGCTGGCAGAGGCCGGCCAGTCATATTAATCATTAAATTTGGTACGGACGTCTTGATATATTCCGCCTTACCTTGCTCGTTTATGCCTGTTTTAATCATTAGTCCTGGTATATTCTTCAGATCATCATTCGCACAAGCCTCGGCAATTTTAGCAAAATGCCAAGCGCTTGAATAACAAATAGCATCAACTCCTTGGATATCCAAACATTTCTCAGAGTGTTCAATTGCATAGGGCCCACCGACAATTATTTTTATTTTATTTTTTTGTATTTCTTCGTTCTTTGAAATTTTTTCAATCAAATCGGAAATCCGATCAACTCCAAAATCAATCATGGAAACGCCGATCATTTCAGGTTTTTTTTCTGAAAGAAAAGCCATAATTTCTTTTTCAAGTTCTTCCGGATAACCGCCATCTTTTTGCTCATACACTCCTGCCATTGTTCCCAAATTCAAAATATCAACCTCATAATTGTCTTTTTGATATTTTTCAATCAGTCCTGCTAAATGGCGTAGTGACCTTTCCATTTGAGTTCCAGTCATCAGCGTGACTCGCTTTTTCTCTTCTGGACTTTTTTCTTGTCCTGGCAGAAAACTTTTTTCATTAAACATAGTTTTGATTTTAAATTAATTATTAAACCAAGGCACATCGCTTATTCCTCGATCTTCACTATACAAATATATCGAAGGCAATTTTGGGAGTAGTGATTGCGTTTGACCATCATTAAAACTGAAAAACACACAATCCTTAAATTCTCGTTCGAGAAAAGGTTTTTCCAATTTTCGCATCATGAAATATTTCTGTGCTCCAAAGACAAAATCATTCATTTTGAATCTTTTTTGTGCCTGCTTTTCCAATTGAGCTGCAATAGCAACCCTGCTCCACCAATTTTGCCCCTGTTTCTCCAAGCTCTCTTGAATATCCTGCTCCTTAAGATTCCACTTTTCCCACAATTGACTAAGATAAATCACTTGAAATCCAGCGTCTTCTAATGCAACTTTTATTTGCTCTAAATATTTCATATATTTTTCTTCTGTATATCCATTATTTTTTGCATGAGCATCCGAAAGAATCCAAGTAACTTTAACTTCTTGAGCAAACACACTTTTGATATTTTCAATATAACTCTTAAAATAGCTTAGAGTATTTTTATCGTGCTGATCAACAGCCTCCTTTTCTCCAGCTCCCCAAAAGCCAACAAACTCAAGTGGCGTTTTATCATTTAGAGATTTGATGATATTTTTTTCAAGCACATCTTCTAAAAAAGGAAATTCCCTTCTATTTTTTCTTGCATTTATTCTATCAATCACTAAATCAACTAGCTCAATCTGTTCGATATGACAACCGGAAATCTGAGTGCATTTCTTTTCTATTTTTCTTCTATTTGAAATTGATAACGCTTCAGACATAATATTAAAAAAATTATTTTATTAATGATTTCTTCTATAAATCCACAACTATTGCGGACTCAATTGAAGTGGCAAGAGAAACATAATAGTTTCTCTTGCCAAATTTATTAACCACCACTTTTAAGCTACATATAACTATCATATCTTCTCTCACTCGTCTTTGGAAATTCATAAGAAATATGCCTTAGACATTCAATTTTGCGTTCTCCTGTTTTCAGGTTAATGAGAGAACGAACTACGTATGAAGAAGCATATGTTTTGTTGCCAAACATAGTGAATTGAATCTCGACGATGTTTTTTTGAAGTGATATTTTTTTGAGTTGTTCAATCACAATATCACGCTCCCATAAGTTGCTATCACACTCATTAATCTCATGGCGATCAGTAGGGCACTCAAAAGCAGTTATCACTCTCTTACTCCCGAGTTCGAAGAAAATTATGCGACCATTTTTAATGATCATCACCCAATCCTTATTTATTTTTTTAATATCATCAACTGGGCTATATTCTTCATTGTCCTTTTTCCATTGGTTTTTCATTACTATCTCCTTCAGATAAATTTTTGGTGATTAATTTTCAAGTTACTTGTTAAGGTGTAATTCGAATCCAATTCGTCTCAAATTCGAATAATCCATCTTAACACCATATTATATATCATTTCGGACAATATTTCAATAGTTAGCTTTCATTTTTATCAATAATGTACTATAATTGCAATATAATGATAAGATTTAAAAAATGAACCTCACAGATTTTGACAAAAAAATCCTTTTTGAACTCGACAAAGACGGCCGAGTTAGCTTTTCGGAAATAGCTAGAGTCCTTGGCTCGACTCCTCAAGTTGTGAAATATCACGTTGAGCAGCTGCAAGAAAAAGGCGTTATCAAACACTTTTGGGCTTTTACGGACTATGATAAGGCTGACTATTCTTTTTTCTGGGGTTATTGGCTCAAGTTTGCCGGGCTTAGCAAAGAAAAAGAAGCTGAGATGTATGCTGATTTCAATTCAAACAAATACATTCCGATTATTATGCGCTCGGACGGATATGCTGACGTTATGTTGGGAATCATTGCCAAAGACATTTTTCATCATAATGAAATCCTGCAAGACATTTTCAGCAAATATGGCTCATTTATAACCCAAAATGACATCTTTGTGGGCCTTGGTTTTGTGAAATTTCCAAGAACATATTTGGTCGGCAAACAAAATGAATTTCAAAAATTCGCAGTTTCTGGCGGTACCGTTGAAAAAATCAAACTTTCTGAAAACGACCGCAAAATCATTTCCCTGCTTTTGCAAGACGGCCGCATGGAACTTACCAAAATTGGCAAAATTCTGGGCGTCTCAGTCGGCTTGGTCCACAAACATTTCAATAAACTTGAAAAGAACGGGGTTATCACGAAAATTGCCTGCACTTTAGGATATCAAAAAGCCGGCTTGCTTTTTTATCGGACGCTGTTCAAGATTGTTCAGTTCGATCAAAAACGAATCGATGACCTCTATGAATTTTGTTGCCTACATCCCAACATCATCAACTATGTCAAGGGAATGGGAAATTGGGAGCTAATGCTCGACATTGAAGTCGAAAGCCGCGACGCTATTCGAAATATTATTCGTGAAATGAAAAATCAATTTAAAGACATCATCCGCCAGGTCGAAATAAATGAAATCTATCAAATGGACAAATTCACCCAAATGGCGATAGAATATCCAGAGCTGCTAAAAGAATCAAACAAATAAGCAAACTATGCTAATCGCCATCATCTCAGACTCACATGACAACATCCCGAACCTTAAAAAAGTTCTGAACTATTGCCGTGAGCAGAAAGTCGAAAAAATGATTCACTGCGGTGACTTGGCAACCATCGAAACGCTGGATTTTCTCAATGAAAATTTTTCTGGAGAAATCTTTCTCACTTTTGGCAACATGGATGAAGGACATATTGCCGATTATAATTTTAAAGATAATCAATATAAAAATACTCAGATTTTTCCTGACTTTGGCAAGCTTGAAATCTCGAAGGCTAAACCTTCGGACGAAGGTTTAGCCTTCATTAAAGTCGCCTTCGTCCACTATCCAGAAGTTGCCAAACAGCTCTGCGAGTCAGGCGAATTCAATTTCGTTTTCCACGGACACACCCACAAACCCTGGACCGAAATCATCAACAATTGCACCTTGCTAAATCCAGGCAATGTCGCCAATCAATTCTATCCCCCAACTTTTGCAATTTGGAACACGGATACTAATTCATTTCAATTAATAAGGATTAATGAATTGCCACAATAACCAAAAAACAATTGAACAATGTCTAAATCCTAATTTCCAATTTCCAATGAACTACCTCGGGGCAAGCCCACGAGGTATCAGTCGAAGATCCTTAATTGGTCTTGATGCAACCGATCGTATTGTGAATTAGTACCTTGATTTTTAACATATTGTTGTATTGTGGTTTCTGT
>Ga0265593_1000087_pt1 | contig 66231 bp, 57 predicted proteins | sample saktaG_8_FD_190136 | JGI IMG/M metagenome (GOLD analysis project Ga0265593, IMG submission 190136) | Saline water microbial communities from Sakinaw Lake, British Columbia, Canada - sak_2011_5_24_36m | ecosystem: Environmental > Aquatic > Non-marine Saline and Alkaline > Saline ... | reverse complement strand
TTTCAAAGACCGCAGAAAAGCAAAGCCTGTCTTTATCGGGCTGCAGGGAGCACAACTCGTTGGAAAGACGTTCAGGCAACATGGGAATGGTGCGACCCACCATATAGATGGATGTGGCCCTTTCATAGGCTTCCTGGTCAATGGCCGACCCTGATTTTACAAAATAGGAAACATCCGCAATATGAACACCGATTTCCCAGTGACCTTTCCCCGCGGGCTTTAAAGAAATTGCATCATCAAAATCCTTGGCATCTTCCGGATCAATGGTGATGGTGAAAACATCTCTGAAATCCCTTCTGCTGTCGATCTCGGATTCAGGAATTTCAGCCCTGATAAGAGAAGCTTCCTTTTCCGCCCGGGGAGAAAAAGATAATGGAAATTCATGTTCGGCCAGAATGGATTGCATTTCCACCTTGTTATCTCCGGGCCTTCCAAGGACCTGCAATACTTCGCCAAAAGGATTCTCGGCATGAACTGGCCATTCTGTGATCGCAGCCACCACCTTATCCCCCTGCCTGGCACCGTTAAGCTGAGTCAATGGAATGAAAATATCAACCGGCATGGCATTGCTGTCGGGGAGCATAAACGCGAATTTTTTCGACAACTCGATCGTTCCAACAAACTGTTTTTTCTTCCGTTTGATAATCTCCACGATTTCGCCTTCTCGTTTATATCCCTTGCGAAGCGGGAATAAGAACACTTTTACGGTATCGCCGTGCAGGGCGTGAAAGGTGTTGTTGGAGGAAATAAATACATCTTCTGATTTATCATCGGGGATAATATAAGCTTTACCGGTTTGCTTCATATCAACCACCCCGATCATATGCGACCTGCTTCCATTAGCAGCCTGGTCCTTTTCCTTATTCATCTGGTATTTTCCCCTTTGGATCTGAATCAGCTCTTTTCCCATGAACAGCTCCTCCACGATGAGACGTACCAGATCCTTGCTGGCCCGGTCAGAAACCCCGAGCCGCTGTGCTACCTGTTTGTAATTAAAATTGCTTCCGGGATTCTTCCGGAAAACGTCCAGAATTGATTTGACAAAGGTATTTGCCTCTTTGCCGCGAAAACCAATGTTTTTTTTCTTGCCCATAAATCAATGTTTTATTTTTGTGACCGGAATTGCAGCCAGTAACGCGCTTGTATAGTCTGATTGCGGCTTGGTGAAAACGGCGTCCGCTTCCCCTATTTCTTCAATTTTTCCGTTTTTCATCACGATGATCCGGTCGGCCATAAACCGGACCACCGATAAATCATGGGAAATGAAAATATAGGTCAGCCCCAGCCTTCTTTTTAAATCATTCAGGAGATTCAATACCTGCGCCTGAATTGAAACATCCAGCGCTGAAACAGATTCATCGCAGATGATCAGTTTGGGTTCTACGGCCAACACCCTTGCAATGCAAATCCGCTGCCGCTGCCCTCCGGAAAATTCATGCGGGTACCGAAAATAATGCGCTTCCTTCAATCCGACAAGCTTCAGAAGTTCCATTACTTTTTCTTTTCTTGCAGCGCCCGAACCATGCAGTTTGTGAACCTTCATGGGCTCAAGTATTGCCGACCCGGCCGTGACCCTTGGGTTAAGGGAGGAAAATGGGTCCTGAAAAATAATCTGAAGATCTTTCCTCAAGCGCTTAAACTTTCCCGGACTGATTTGCGTAATATCTGTGTTGTTATAAAAAATCCTTCCTTCCGTGGGCGGAATAAGCTCCAGCATGGACCTTGCTACCGTGGTCTTCCCGCTGCCCGACTCCCCGACAATCCCCAGGGTTTCCCCGGGATAAACGGCAAAGCTGACTTTTTCAAGGGCCGAAATCGATATTTCTTTCCCGAAAAGAAAAGAAGAATTATGAGTAAAATATTTACTCATTCCGCTCACTTCAATAAGAGCCGGCTTCGCATAGATCTCTTTATGGCTGTCCTTTCTTTCCTGTAAGCCGATTACCTGCCCGGATGGTTTTCCTGCTGAAGAGATAAAATCCTCGATGGTGGGCAGGTGCCTTAAACGCATGTCAAGCGGGGGCCTGCATGCAAGTAATCCTTTGGTATATGGATGATTCGGCCGGGTAAAAATATCATTTGTGTTTCCTTCTTCAACTATTTTGCCCTGGTACATTACCATCACCCGGTTTGCAAAATTTGAAATCAGGCTTAAATCATGGGTGATGAATAAAATAGCCATTTCCCGTTTCTGCTGAAGTTTTATAAGCAATTCAAGGATGGTTTTCTGAACGGTGACATCAAGGGCTGTGGTAGGTTCGTCGGCGATCAGAATACTGGGATTGCAGGAAATGGCCATGGCGATCATGACCCGCTGTTTCTGTCCGCCCGAAAGCTGATGGGGGTAACTGGAAAAAAGTTGAGCGGGTCTTGGAAGACTAACCTCTTCGAACAACCCGACCGTCCGCTCCCTGGCTTCCTTTTTGGAAAGGTTCAGATGCTCCCTCAGGCTTTCCGAAACCTGATCCCCACAGGTAAAAACAGGGTTTAATGAAGTCATGGGTTCCTGGAAAATCATCGAGATATGGCTGCCCCTGATCTCCTGCATTTCACGTTCAGTTACCTTCAGCAAATCCTTTTTAATCCCGTTCCGGTCAGAAAACATTGCGGTTCCTTTTCTGATAAAACCCGGGGGACTGGGAATTAGTTTCAGCAGCGAAAGCGCTGTAACCGATTTCCCGGAACCGGATTCCCCCACAATTGCAAGGGTTTCGGCCTCATTCATCCGGAAAGACGCTCCCTCAACAGCCATGATATTGCCGGAATCTGTTGAAAATTCCACCGACAGATCATTCACCAGAAGCAAGGGAGACCCGGGCATAAAAAGTAAAATTTTATCAAACCTACAGTAATTTTTGAAACCTTTTACGCCCCAGAATGAAAATTAACTTGTGTTTAATGTATTACCTTTTGGCACTTCGGGGGATTAAGCATAAAAACAATTTTATGCTATGGATTGAAGATTTAATTTCGCTGGTTTATCCAAAAATCTGTGCCGGTTGCGGAAACAGTCTTTGGCGCCATGAAAGAATTATTTGTACTTCCTGCGATTATTACCTTCCGAAGACGAAGTACCATTTGGAATCCGATAACCCCGTTTCAAAATTATTCTGGGGAAGAATACCGGTCCACAGTGCAGCGGCGTATCTGTTTTTCAACAAAGGCAGCCGGGTGCAACACCTCATTCATCAGTTGAAATACAAAGGAAGGAAAGATATCGGCATTTTTCTTGGAAGTGTTTATGGACTTCATTTATCAGAATCACCCGGTTTTCGCGACATTGAGGTGATCATCCCGGTGCCGCTTCATAAAAAAAAACTGATTCAGCGTGGTTATAACCAAAGCGATCAGTTCGGGCTGGGACTTTCCGCATCCATGAAAATTCCCATGAATGATCAGGTGCTTATTCGCAGTCATTCCACCGAAACGCAAACAAAAAAATCACGGTTCAAGCGGTGGGAAAATGTCGATCAAACCTTCATGGTAACTGATCTTCAACAACTGAGTGGGAAAAAAATACTTCTGGTCGACGATGTGATCACTACCGGCGCAACCTTGGAATCATGTATCCTTGCCCTCTCTGAAATTCCGGAAGTCCGTATCAGTGTTGCTGCCATCGCTGTGGCTTTGTATTAAAGTTTCCCGGCCAGAACAACGGCTTTTTTATATTGCTTCACCGTTCCATCCGGTTTGATCAGTTGAATGAAAAGGATGTAAATGCCGACGGGGGCCCTGGTTTGCCCCTGGCTTATTCCGTCCCAGGTGAAAACACCTTCTTCCCCCAATAAAACGTTTTCTGCCAATTTTTTTATCCTCCTTCCCCTGGAATCATAAATGACCACATCGGCCTGAAAACCAGGACCGTCAGGCCGCAAGTAAAGATTCACGGCATCATCTTTCCCGTCATTATCGGGTGAAAAAATAAGAGGGGACACGGAAATTTCAGAATTGGAAGAAATTTCAGGAAAAAACTGTGAATTCTGATACGCAGGCGTTGCAAATCCGTTTGTTTCTGAAGCCGAATGCCAGTTTGAACGGTCGGAAGACGGGCGCTCAGGGTTAAGCCGTTCGAGCGAAACGCCTTCCGCCGAAGACAACAGCGCAAAATGCATATCCGAATGATAATCAAGCCGGTCAATGATTTCGCCGTTCTCCCGCTTTGCGATAACCACAGTTCCCGCTTTATCGCTCAGGGTAGGAAATTTATCCGGTTTGATAATTTGACGCCCTGCAGGACCGGGATACCTTTTCAGGACATCGTCGGGAGAGGGAGAAATGGCAATATAATCAAACGGAAAGAGTAAGAAACTTTCTTTTGAAACAGGACTTCCCGTAATTACGATCCCCTCAATCGAATCCTGTTTTGCCAGGATGAGGGTTTTAAGATCCACCACCTTTGAGGAGCGGTTAAACAGCTCGACAAAACGGCTCCCTCCCGGATAAGGATTAAAAAGCAGTTCATTGATAATCAAATCTCCGGGAGATACTTCAACGGGGATGGCAACTTTTATATTTCTGGCGGTATCCAGTGGATTCCCCGAGCAGTCGCGGATTGCGTTTGCAACGAAAACCCCGTAAGTGAACCCTTTTTGAAACGGGAGGTGGAATTTGAGTTTTATGGTATTATAAAAGGGCTCCAGTGGGAAGATGCTATCGGGACTTATTTCATCCGGCATCACAATGTAGTTCAGGCGGTCAAACAAACTGACACTGTCCAAGGGCTCTGAAAAAACAAGGTTAAGGGACAAAGAATCTTCAAAAAATCCACGGACCAGAAAAGGATCCTGAAAATCAGGTATGGATTGGAAAACCGAGTTCAGCCTTCCCGGGCTCCCTCCTGAAGGATCGATGCTGGCAGTCCAGTTTTCCGCACATCCACAAGGGTCGGAAGGATCCTTCATTTCAAGCGACCATCCTCCTTCATTTTTAAAGGACGACCCGTACCAGGTATCGTCATAAGCAAGCGCATGAATTATATGATTTTTATCATCCCTTAAAACCAGGGTTGTACCTGTATTGGATAAGCTGGTTCCGGAAGTGAACAATGGGAGACAGGGACCAAACCGGCTGAACAGGGAAGAGTCTTTCACAATCAACAGGAAGCCATGGGGAGCCATCCCGAAAGTGGGAATATTTTTTACCGACTTCCCGAAATGAAAAGTCCAGTTCTCCAGGTTGATCGGAAAATCAGTCCGGTTATATAATTCCACATATTCGCCTGGAGGTAATTCCACCTGGGGTTCGGCATCTGCCATTATTTCGTGAATCAAAACATCGAATGCCCGGGGTAAATAGTAACAAATCGCAAAAGTCGTATCCCTGATCATGTTCCCCGAAATGTCTTTGATTCTTGTAACAAAAAGGGAATCGAAGGTTCCTGAACGCAAGGGTTTTTCCCATGATATTTCGACAGCCTCAGGAAAATCAGGGTCCTGGGAGACATGAGCGGGATATTGCCCGCTTGGTGTGAGATAATAATTAAAAATGTTTTCTGCCTCCGGTTTTGAAACATTTTCGGAAAACCTCAGCCTGGTCCTCAGGGAATCTTTAACAATCCAGGATACAATTCGGGGAGGAATGGTATCATGAACAATGGTTCCTACTGTAAAATCATCAAAATAAAACTTGGTCGAATTACTTAAGGTGTGCCTGCAAAATACGCCAAACCAGGCCGTTTGAAGAATGTTGTTGTCGGTGAAAGAACCATTTTTGCTGTAATTTGTCCCGCCGGTTGTGTCAATCCAGGCTTCCCAGTTACCGGGACCCTCCCTGAGGATTCTGAACCGCAAAATATTGGTTGAATGAGCGGTTTTATATTGACGGAAACAATAAATTGAACGGAAAGTGTATCCTTCTTGTCTGCAAAACCGGATACTGTCATCGCCCCCTCCAATCTGAATGAAATAACCGTTCAGTGATTTTTTTAAATCCGGTTTGTCGGAAACAAGGTAAACCCTTCCGTAATTATTTGCGGAGGTGTTGAAAGAAAGTTTTACCCAAAACCGCCACTCGGTAAAATTTATCCTTTCATTGCGGGTGGAAAGAAAAGATGTATCTGCTAGATCTGATTTCAGGTGAAGCTGCCGGTTTGAATTTACTTCAAACCGACTGGTGTCGCCCGACCAGTTTGGATTGTTTGAAAAGTCACCATCAGAAAAATTATCGCTTATTTGACCGTAAACGGTGTTTGTCAGCATTAAGAAAGCAAGGAATAGGTTTTTCATCGTTTTTTTTCCTTAATCCTGATTTTTTTTAAAAGTTAAATCCTGTTCATAACTTTTGTTGAATTATCTTTGTAGAAATCTTTTTAAAACCCGCTTATTTTTTATGAAAATTGCTGTTGTCGGGGCTTCCGGATTGGTCGGAAGGGAAATAATAAAGGTTCTGGAAGAGCGGAAAATTCTGGTAGAATCATTCCTTCCCGTTGCATCTCCTTCTTCCGTTGGAAAAAAAATTCATTTTGCCAATCGGGAATATTCAATCCTTGATCATACAGAAGCCATTTCCAAGCAACCGGATGTGGCCATCTTCTCTGCCGGAGCTTCGGTTTCCAGGGAGTGGGCCCCCAGATATGCCTTTGCAGGAATTACGGTCATCGACAATTCCTCCGCATGGCGTATGATTAAAGAGGTGCCCCTGATCGTTCCTGAAATTAATGCAGGAATGCTCACCCGCAAAGATAAAATCATCGCAAACCCGAACTGTTCGACCATTCAGCTGGTCCTGGTTTTAGCGCCCCTTCACCAGGCTTACGGGATTAACCGCCTGGTGATCGCCACTTACCAGTCGGTAACGGGAACAGGAGCCGGGGCGGTCATTCAGCTTGAAAATGAACGGAAGGGCATACCAACCGGCAAGGTTTACCCTTATCCGATTGATCTGAACTTATTTCCTCATGGCGGGGCGTTTTTACCCAATGGCTATACTTCTGAGGAGATGAAACTTGCTGACGAAACCCATAAAATACTAAACGATGATACCATCGGGGTCACGGCTACCATTGTGCGCGTCCCGGTATTAGGGGGTCATTCGGAGGCGGTGAATATAGCATTTTCAAGGGAATATGACCTCCGTGACGTGATCGACATGATCGGCCGGACAGAAGGAGTCATCATTCAGGATGACCCCGGCCGGAATATTTATCCAATGCCGCTTTATGCAAGGGGGAAAGATGAGGTTTTTGTGGGACGCATCCGAAGGGACGAATCCCAGCCCAATTCGCTCAACCTTTTCATTGTAGCCGATAACCTCCGCAAAGGGGCCGCCACAAATGCAGTTCAGATTGCACAGTACCTGTCTGCAAAAGCGCTTCTTTAATATTGACATTTCTCAACCTTTTCATTGATAAAAATCGACAAATTGACATGTTTATATCAATTTATCTTTATTTTTGCAGATTAAAGCAATTTCATGGTCGGGAAAGGATTTCATTCATCTAACTGTAAGGATTGCAACTGCAAGTCGTCGATCTTTAAAAATCTGGGACCCCTGGAGCTTGAAGCCATTAACCAAAGCAGGTTCCAGGTCAATTATAAGCCTGGCGAGATTATTTTTAAACAGGGTACGCCCTCCCCTCATTTTGTCTGCATTACTTCCGGTTTGGCGAAAATATATATTGAAGGATATGGCAAGAATTTAATTCTGGCATTGGTCAAACCTGTTGATTATATTTTCGGACCCGGGATTTATGTGGATAACCGTCATTATTATTCTGCCTCGGCTGTCGAAGAATCAACGGCATGCCTCGTAGATGTCAATGTTTTTAAACAGCTTATTCGGCAAAATCCGGATTTTGCCGATGAATTCATTAAACGGGTTTCCATGCAGGCCATCTTTAATTTTGAACAGGTGATCAGCCTCACTCAAAAACAAATGCATGGAAGGATTGCCGATGTCCTTTTTTATCTCTCTGATAAAATATATTGTAAGAACCCTTTTGAAATGAGTATTTCCCGCCAGGACCTGGCCGATCTTTCTGGCATGTCAAAAGAAAGCGCCATCCGCATTTTAAAGGAATTCAAAGAAGAGGGGATTCTTACTGTTGCCGGAAACACCATAGAAATACTGAACCTCAGGCAACTCCGCAAAATAAGCGAAACCGGATAAACTTTCTGCATTCGTTTTTTTTTAAGCGATTCTTATTTACTGATTGATATATGTCAATAATCAATTGACATATATCAGTTATTATATTAACAAATCTCACCGCCTGTTGAATGCGTTCACTACTAAACTTAAATACTTTTGCTTCCAGAAAATATTTTAATACGAGTTGTCTGCTGCGATAAATGAATTATTAACAAAAACTGTAAGAGAAATGAAAAAATTAATGACCTTAGTCTTTGCGGCTGGAATGATGGTTTCCGTTGCAAGCCTTATGTTTACCAGCTGTACCAAAGAAGGGCCACAGGGTCCTGCCGGTCCGGCTGGTCACGACGGCACAGATGCCAATGCCACCTGTACACAATGCCATAATTGGAGCGACAGCCTTGTTACCAAGGTTTTCCAGTATGACGCATCACAACATGCCACCGGAAGCACTACTTTTGAAGGCACCCGCACTGACTGCGCTCCCTGTCATGCCAGCCAGGGATTCGTGGAATGTCTCACGACCGGTTCTTTTAAAACGGCCGCTCCCTATTATGATGCAGCTCCCATCAATTGCCGGACCTGTCATAATATCCATAAAACCTATTCGAGTTCCGATTGGGCTTTGGCCACAGTCACTCCTTTCAGAGCCCGTTATGATTCAACGGTCACCATCGATTTGGCTGCCAAGGGGGGCTCGTCCAACCTTTGCGGCCGTTGTCATCAGGCAAGACCTGCAAGTCCTGGTCTTAGCAATCCGACCAGCACCACCGATTCTGTTAAAATTACCAGTTACCGCTGGGGACCTCACCATGGAACCCAGGCTTTGTTTTTAGCCGGTAAAGGCGCTTTCGAAATCGGCGCTGTTCCTTTTGGACAAACTACCGCTCACAAAGACGGAGCTTCCTGTTCAACCTGCCATCAGGCATTGGCACAGGGAGATCTGGTTGGCGGGCATACGCTTAAGATGGCCAATGTTGAAGGCGGTTCTCCGGTTGAGAATTTCATTGCCTGCAAAACCTGCCATTCCAGCGCTACCTCTTTTGATATCAACGGAAAACAAACCGAAATCGCTGGTCTGTTCAACACTTTAAAGGTTAAATTAGCGGCCGCAAACGTGCTTGATACGGTAGTTACTTCGTCTCACTATATGTTGCTCAAGGGAAATATTTCAAGCACTTCGCCGAAATATTTTAAACAAAAGCAATTGTCGGTTTACTGGAACTTCCAGATGGTCTTTGCCGACAGAAGCGAAGGCGTTCATAATTATATGTATACCCATGATATGCTCCAGTCGGGAATTGATTACATGGTAAGCATAGGTTACTAGTCCATTGAAACCATTACAAAAAAGGCTTCAGGATTATACCCTGAAGCCTTTTTAAATTTAAAAGAAAATCAAATATTGAAATGTATTTCCCCTGTTTAACATACTTCCGTTTGTGATTTCAGGGATTTTTCCATTACCTTTGAGAAACTGAACCCTGCCGGGGTTCTTTTAAAAACAATTTAAATTAAAATATATGCAAAAGAAAAAGTTCTTTAATCTGGTATCCATTCTGATGGGAATTTTATTCCTTTCGGCTTGTGAATATGCCACAATAACGCCCGACGTCCCCTCTCCGGATCAAAAGGTACATTTTCAGGCAGATATAATTCCTATTTTCAATAATGGGTGCAATCATGTTGGCTGCCATAATGCAACAGGCCCCAAGCCGGACCTGACCGTTACTGGCGCTTATCAGAGCCTGATGGACAATCACATGGTGGTTCCCGGTAAATCAGGTGAAAGCATCCTCTATACCGCATTGCAGCCCGGAGGCGTAATGTCGACCTATGGAAATGCAAAAAACAATGCCCTTATTAAAAACTGGATTGACCAGGGGGCCGAAAATAATTAATTCCTGTTTTGAAAAAGTGTTCATCAAATAACCGAAAAACATGTATACACCTGTACTTTCTATAAAAAAATTCATCCTGAGCCTGGTGATTTTCTTTGCCGGCCTCGGAATTTTGTCCGCACAGGATTCCATCCCCGTCCAGGACATTAAAAAACCGCTTGAAAAAAAGCCTTTTGAAAGTGGCATTTTTATTGATAACCAAACGGTGGAAATTCCTCCGGCAAAAACACTTGAATTCGTCCTACAGCATCGCTTTGGAACCATTCAAAACGGATGGTCTGATCTCGCCGGGATCTGGGGCGCTTCAAATATCCGCCTGGGATTAAATTTCAGTATCACCAAAAATGTGCTCGTTGGCTTTGGAACCACGAAAAATAAGCGTTACCAGGATTTGTCGGTGAAATATACTTTTTTTCACCAGCGTAAAGGGGGATTCCCGTTGACGATTGCTTATTACGGGAACCTGGCCCTGAATGCCACCGATAAATCCAATTTCGGTAAAGATTTTAAGTTTGCCGACCGCCTGGCCTGGTATCATGAATTCATGTTTGCCAGGAGGTTTACGCCCCGCTTTGTAATGCAATTAGGGATTAGTTACACGCATTTTAACAAGGTGGATTCTGCTTCCGTGCATGATGCGCTTGCCATTTCCCTGCTGGCACGCATCAAGGTCAGCCCGCAATCTTCCATACTGGTAACCTACCAGCAACCAATCCTTGTGAACTACGATCCTGCATTTGTCGTACGGTCTCCAAAACCATGGATGGAAATTCCTTCCAAAGTTCCTTATGCAAACTTTGGCCTGGGCTGGGAAATTTCAACCAGCACCCACGCTTTCCAGTTGTTTCTTTCTGCAGCCCCTGGTATTATCCCTCAGGAAATTGTCATGTATAACCCGAATAATATTTTCAATGGTTATATTCTCCTGGGCCTGAACATCACCCGTTTGTGGGGTTTTTAATTCAGCACAATTATTGTTAACCTAAATATTTTACCATTATGAAAACAACAAAAAAAATTATTGCACTGTTTGTAACTGCAGCATTTGCCGTGGTTTTTTTGATGAGCAACACCGCTTTTGCACAGGCCAAAGCAAAACCATGGCCCGTTCCTGATAAGGATAAAGCTCTTAAACCAGCCGTAAAACTGACCGACGCCAGCGTAATCGCCAACGGAAAGGATTTATGGGCAAAACATTGCAAATCCTGTCATGGGAGCAAAGGCCTTGGAGATGGTCCTAAGGCTTCTTCTCTGAAGACCTTTCCGGGAGATTTTTCAGCCGCCGCTTTCCAGTCATCTACCGATGGCGAGCTTTTCTATCGCACCGATAAAGGCAGGGATGAAATGCCGTCCTATGAAAAGAAAATCCCCGAAGCCAGCGACCGTTGGTCATTGGTAGCCTTCATGCGCTCATTAAAGAAGTAGATAAATCCAATGTCTTTATGATTTTTACCGGTATGGGTGCTGAGGGGTTTTACTTACCCTGGCACCCATTTCTTTTTATACTATTTCATTTTTCTTCCGTTTTAAAACACCCCAGATGTCAATGATCCATAAAGCTAATATCCGACCCGCCTGGGTAGTTTTGGTTTTACTCCTCGTTTTTACCCTTATTTTTTCTTTTGCCAAATCTACTGACCCGGGCGCCCCCGTTGCAATGGATGTGGTTCAGCAATCCGCCCTGCATGTTGATTATTTAAAATTTAAAAATGCAAAAGAAAACGAGCAATGCCTGAAATGCCATGGTCAATCCAAATACACTTTCGAAAACAAGGATGCCGGTAAGATGGTCAGGAAAAAGATGTATTCTGATCTGATCATCAAACGTGATTTGTTTTATCTGTCAAATCACCGTGAATTTAAATGCACCGATTGTCATTCCGAAGATTACCTTTCTTTTCCACATCAGGGGAACCTCCGGATGGAGTCCAAACCCTCTTGCATCGATTGTCATGGGGGAGATGAAAAATATGCAAAATTCAAATTTGAAGCGATTGATACGGCTTTTCTTGCCAGCGTCCATTCGGAAAAACACAGCGCTGATTTCACCTGCTGGATGTGCCATAATGCACATACCTACCGGATAAATGCCAGAACCAACGAAAATCTCAAGGAAACCATAACCTACGACAACCTTATTTGTTTGAATTGTCACGGTGACGCTTCAAATTACCAGTTGCTCACCGACAAGCAAAAGCCCAACCTGATCGACAAACACGACTGGCTCCCCAACCAGGCTTCTCATTTTACCAACGTCCGCTGTATCGAATGCCATGCCCGCAATGATGACACGCTGGTGGTTGCCCATCATGTCGTTTCAAAAGCCCTTGCGGTCAGGAAATGTGAGTCCTGCCATGCCAAGAATTCAATTCTTTACGCATCCTTATATTCTTATACCGTTAAGGAAAATGTTAAAAAATCAGGGATCATCAAGGGCTTGCTTTTCAGTGAAACTGCCACCATAGGGCCTGATCAGAATAACACCCTGAATTATATCAGCCTGACTATTTTTGGAATCATTCTTTTAATAATTCTATTTCATGCATTCTTACGAAGTAAAAAATCCATTTAAACCATGAGTCAACCATCCGAGCGTCTTTACTTATATCCCTTATGGATTAGAATATGGCATATGACCAACGCCCTGCTTTGTCTGGTTCTGATTATCACCGGATTAAGTATGCAATACTCCACCCCTTCCACCATGGTAAAATTCAGCGTCGCCGTTTCCGTCCATAACCTTGCCGGGATCATTCTCTCTATCAGTTACGTTGTTTTCTTTTTAGGCAACCTGTTTACCGGAAATGGTGTTCACTATGTGATTTCAGTGAGCGGTTTTATTAAACGGCTTTATGGGCAATTCATGTACTATACCGTCGGAATTTTTAAAAAGACGGCACCTCCCTATCCGGTTTCCGAAGAACTCAAGTTCAATCCATTGCAGCAGTTCTCTTATGTTGCCATTATGTACTTTATTGTTCCGCTGGTTGTTCTTTCCGGATGGGGATTGCTTTTTCCGCAAATTACCGTGAACAGCCTTTTCGGGGTCAGCGGTTTGGATTTGACAGACATTGTCCACATTGTCATGGGATTTTTTATTTCCATTTTTATGTGCGTGCATATTTATTTCTGTACGATCGGGAAGTCTCCCTTGAGTAATTTTAAAAGTATGATTGATGGTTATCACGAAACACATTAAACTTTTATCCAGTGGAGGAAGCGTTAAACACTAATCGGAAAAGTTCCAGGCGTCAATTCCTGAAAAAGGGATTGATTGCCGGCGCGGGCGTCGCGGCGGGAAGCGGTTTGATTGCCGCTTACGTTGACACCACGGCGGCAGAATCCGGCGAAAAAGTAAAAGTCATGACCACCGACGGTGAAATCATGGAGGTCGATAAAGCACAGCTTAAACTGCCCCGTGTTTCCCGACAGGAATCACATAAAGGCATTCCGGGCCGTAAGTTTGTCATGGTAATTGATCTTGGTAAATGTAAAAACGCCAGAAAATGCGTGGAAGCCTGTCAGAAGGGGCATCATTTGCCAAAAAGCCAGGAGTTCATGAAGGTTTACCTTTTACAGGATTCGGAAAAAACGTCTCCCTATTGGTTCCCGAAACCCTGTTTTCATTGCGACAACCCTCTGTGTGTAAGCGTTTGCCCGGTCGGAGCTACCTACAAACGGTCCGACGGAATCGTTCTGATTGATAATGAACGGTGCATCGGATGTAAATTCTGCATGACCGGCTGTCCTTATTCAACCCGGGTCTTTGCCTGGAAACACTATCCCGAATATGATGAAGATAAAGAACCTTATTCACCCGAGGCCGGAAGCCCCGGAAAAGAAGGCACGGTGTCCAAATGCGATTTCTGCCCTGATTTGATCCGGGTCGGAAAATTACCTTATTGCGCCTCCGCCTGTCCGATGGGCGTCATCTATTTTGGCGATGTAGATGAAGATACAGTGACCAATGGCACAGAAACTTACAAATTCAGCGAGCTTATCCGCGACCGTGCCGGTTACCGGTATCTGGAGTTGCTCGGCACACGCCCCTGTGTATACTACCTCCCTCCTGTTGACCGTCAGTTCCCGGTAGACCGGGGATTTAATGACCTTGATGAAGAGGTAAAAAGCAGGTACAAGGAAACTCCGTATGGTGAAAAAAATAAATTCTAGGTATGGAAAAGGAAAAGAAAAGTCCGTTGCAGGAGTTTGCTCCCCAGCTTGAGAGAACCAGTGTCCTGGGGTATGCCTGGATACTTTTTCTGCTCATTATAATAGGATTGGGCGTATATGCTTTCATCCAGCAGGTGACGAAAGGACACGATGTAACAGGAATGCGCGATAATGTGGTCTGGGGCGTTTATATCGTGAATTTCATCTTTTTTATGGGGATCAGCTATGCCGGTGCTTTGATTTCCGGGACCCTTCACCTTTTCCATACCGCCTGGAGACTGCCTATTATAAGGATGGCCGAGTTGATTACCATTATCGCTTTGCTAATCGGACCGGGATTTATCCTTCTGTGTATCGGCCGGCTCGATAAACTATATTACCTGGTACTATTCGGAAGAATCCAGTCCCCGATCACCTGGGACGTCATCGCCATTTCAACAGATATTTTTGGCTGTTTGATCTTCCTGTACCTCACCATGCTCCGCGACCTTGCCACCTTGAGGGATTATGAGATCCTGCAACTTCCCGGCTGGAGAAAAAAACTTTATAAAATCCTGGCCCTTGGATATACCGGCACCCCCGAGCAACAAAAAAGACTTAAAAGTGCAACTGATATCATGGCAACCATGGTTATTGCGATCGCCATTATTGTATACTCGGTTCTGGCATGGATTTTCAGCGTCACCTTACAGCCGGGATGGCATAGCACAATTTTCGGGCCCTACTTTGTCATTGCCGCCGTCTATTCAGGAAGCGCCGTGCTGATTGTTGCCATGTGGGTTTTCCGGAAGGTGTATCACCTTGAACAATATATCACGAAAAAACATTTTGTGGCTGTGGGATTGATAATGCTGGTGCTTGCTGCTTTTTTCGGGTACTTCACTTTCAGCGACTATCTCACAAAGTGGTATGGTTCTGAGAAAAATGATGAGCTGCTTATTCAGCTGCTGTTTAAAAAATTCTATTGGCCTTTCATCGTTTCTAATTATATCGGGGTTCTTCTTCCCCTTCTGGTTGTGGGCATCGCCAAATTGAGAACCATTACCAATATCACCATCGCTGCAATTGTCGTGATCATTGCACTTTGGATAAACCGCTATTTAATTGTAGTTCCTACCCTGGAATCACCTTACCTGCCAATCCAGGATTCAAGGGCCGCCTGGTTAAATTATTCTGCCACCTGGGTTGAATGGAGTCTTACAGCCGCGGGGGTCGCCTTATTTTGCCTGCTGTTTACCTTGGCTTCGAAATTCATTCCGGTGGTACAGGTTTCAGAATTGGAAGAAGAAAATAAAAAAGAAGAAGTATTGGTTTGATCTGTTTTGTACTTATTTAATACGGTTTTATGAAAAGAGTGATAACGGTTTTTCTGACACTTTTTATTACTGAATGCCTGCTTTTCCATTCCATGAATCTTCTGGCACAGGAAAAAGCGGACACTTCCTCCCAAACCGAAACCCGCCTTGCTCTGAATTATCTTTGTACCTCTGATGATTCTGTAACATTGACTGCAGCTCTTGGTACACGGAAAAATAATGAGCCTTATTCTTTAAAAAATGCCGAAGTTGAATTTGGGTCGACGCTGGGAAAAATATACAAAATCCTGGGGAAGGCTAAAACCAATCAGTACGGCGCTGCTGCTTTGGTGATTTCGGTCAACAATTTGCCTTCAGACAAGGAAGGAATGATCAATTATTCTGCAAAATTTGAAGGAGTCGGACGCTTCCTGCCTTCTGAGGCCACTTTTTCAGCCAAACCGGGAAAAATTAACCTTTCTTTCGGTATTCAGGATTCTTTACGCCATCTTAACGTCACAGCCACCCAAATAGATATTAAAGGCAATGTCATTCCATTGCCAAAAGAAATCGTTGTCGTTTATGTTCCGCGTTTGTTCAGTTTATTAAAAATCGGGGAGGTTTCCCTGGAAGAGGACGGAACGGGCACCATGGAATTTCCAACCGACATTGTGGGCGATACACTGGGAAATCTCAGTCTTGTTGCAAAAATTGAAGAAAACGACAGGTTTGGCAACCTGCAGGGGCAGGGAAAAATCAATTGGGGCGTTCATAAGCAATACTACAATGCGGAAGTCCCTTCCCGGGAACTTTGGACCCCCATTGCTCCATTGTGGATGATCATCACCCTCATCATTATGCTTGCAGGTGTCTGGGCCCATTATTTTTATGCCATTTATGAACTAATCATGATAAAGCGTAGTAGTAAAAAAGTTAATCCCTGACTTTAGAATCTACGTGTTTTAATCGGTAGCTTTGCTACATGGATTCTACCCATTTTACTAAAGCCGTTTCTGATGCCCTGAATTCAGGCGATCTGTTTACCGCCAACGCTTTGCTCGGGACGGAATATTGTATTGAGGGGAGGGTGGTGCCCGGACTAAAGCTTGGCAGGTCCCTTGGTTTTCCTACTGCCAATCTTGAGGTTCACCCGGATATTCGCCTGCTGATTGCCAATGGCGTTTATGCGGTAAAAGTTGTTTATTCCGGAAATTCATATCAGGGGATGGCCAGCATCGGCTTCCGGCCAACCCTTGCCGGCACTGACCTTACGGTAGAAGTTAATCTATATGGTTTTGATGGCGATTTGTATGGCGAAACCCTGTTTGTTTATTTTTATTACAGGATTCGTGATGAAAAAAAATTCAATAGCCTGGAGGAGCTGACCCGGGAAATAATATGCGATAAACAAAAAGTTCTTGAATTATTCTCCCACCTGAACCATCCTGATTCCCATTCCTGAAATTCCCGTGAGGTTAAGCAGGGGCATGAGGCTTTCCAACTCCAGGGTAAGGGTTCCTTTCTTTGAAATAAAAATGTCCTTTTTTAAAAGAATATCGCTTCTCCCCTGGCCTGTCGGTTTCATATTGTATTCCATAATCCGCTCTTCCCCCGAAGGAGTACTCATGATCATATTAAAATCGAGGGTTTCAAATGCATATTCATTTGTTAAATCAGCATAAAAATAAATATCATAAACCCCGCCCTCCTTGTTAATCGGAATATTGAAGGTGATTTTATTAAATCTGGGCCATGACTGGTTTTGGCATTGATAATAATATTCCTGTGTTTTTTCTTTGTTACAAGCATACGCGGCAAAAAGAAGAAAGACCGCAAAGGGGAAAATGATTTTTTTCATCATGGTAGATTAGGAGGGCCGTTCTCCCGGTATGCAGGTATTTTCAAAATAAAAGTAGTGCCATCGCCTTCTTCTGATTCAACCTGAATGCTTCCGTTCATTCCCTGTAAGATTGTTTTAACTATCGCCAATCCCAGCCCCATTCCGCCTGTTTTTGTAGTGAAATTTGGCTGAAATATTTTCTCTAACTGCCCATTGGGAACCCCATGTCCATTATCCTGGATTTTAACTAAATAGAAGTTGTTTTCCTCCTGCAGGCTTAGAATTATTTTTCCCTGTATGTTGTTACCAATTGCTTCAATGGCATTGTTAAAAAGGTTGGTAAACACCCTTAAAAGCTGTTTGTGGTCGGCCCAAATATAGACCTGCCTCCCTTTTATCTGGCTTCCTTCAAAAACCCGGGTGAAATCTTTATATAAAAACACAGCCGATTGTATCACCTCTGCGAGATCCAATTTTTCATTCCGGGGAACGGGCATTTTAGCAAAATCAGAAAACTCGGAAGCAATTAATGCCAGCGCATCAATCTGCTCGGTAATGGTCTGTGAAAAACGATCCAGCCGCTGGTCCCACCCCGGAGCTTTGTCATTCCATGCTTTTAATAAGTGCTGTACGCTTAATTTCATGGGGGTCAGTGGATTTTTTATTTCATGGGCGACCTGTTTTGCCATTTCCCGCCAGGCACCTTCCCGTTCCGATAAAGCCAACTTCTCGGCGCTTTCCCCCAACTCGTCTACCATTTTATTATACTGTTCTACCAGCTTTCCTATTTCATCTCTTCCCTTCCATTCAATCCGTTCATTTGGCCTGCCAAGTTTGAATCCTCCCATTTTAACGGCTAACAGCCTGAGCGGGGAAGCAATGTATTTTGCAATGATAAAAGCAATAAAAACGCCCATGATGAACAAAAGCACATAAATATTTATGAAGGCTACAAGAAAAGTTGAAATTTCTTTTTTTAAATCATCCTGTCGGGTAAAATAGGGCAAGTTGATATACCCCAGCAAAGTATTATTGTTATTATAAAAAGGCATATACGCCGAACTGTAATTATGTTTCCCTATATTTTCCTCATGGATATAAAGGGATGGATTTCCTGTTTTAAGCTGATTGAACGCTTTTGAATCCATGAGATCAGATATCAGCCCTTCTTTAAAAACCTGAGGCCTGCTGGAAGCAATCAGCTGGCCTGCAAGATCATAAATATTGATATCTGAGAAAAAAATATTGGACATCTTGACCAGTTGATTTTCAAGGGCTGTGGTATTGTCAAGAAAGCCCTTGTCTGTAGCGCCAAATTTATACTGAAGTTCCATCTGGATCGAAAACGCCCGCTCCTTCAGGTAATCATTATTTTTTTCATTGTTTAAGCGGACGATATAAACAACCATGACGGCCCCAAGGGTGAAAAAGGAAAGGAAAAGCATTCCAATCATTGCCATCTGCAGCCTGTCGCTAAGCGTTTTTAAAGAAATCATCCTTAAGGAGGCAGGCCTGATCATCATATACAGCATAAAAGAAAACAGGCCGAACAGAATAAATAAATATGCAAAAGGAGAAAGGGTGGTGAGAAAATTTTGTTGTTTTCTGCTGATCAGTAATACACCTGATTCGCTCAATCGGCTGTAATAATGGTTCGATCCCAAGAAGGTATTAAACGGGCTAACCTTAAAATAATCCACGTATTGGCGAAGCGCGTGTGCATATTGAAATTTTCCGGCACTATATAAAATCAACCCGTCCTGATAAAAAGCAAAGGAATATTCTGAAATATCAGGGATGTCAATAATTTTTCTATCCACCAGTAATTCCGGATAGCCCAGATCTTTAAAAACATATTTTGAGTTCAATTCAATGTACAGGGTCAGGGTCGGTTTTTTCCCTTCCGCTTTGGCTTCCGGTAATTGAATTTTGGCCAGATAATTTTCCTTTCCATATCCATAATCAAGAAAATACATTCCTTTTGTGGGGGTGGTTTCTCCAAATTCACGGATGATTGTATGAAAATAATCATCGCAGTTAATCAGGTAGCCTTGAGGTTGTATCTGGAGATTCTTATTTCCGTTGCATGGCGTAATCTGAATGTTGAACTTGTTCCAATAGTCATTAAAGTACGCCTTTTTAAGGTAAGCTTCCAATTGTTTATCAGAAAAAGAATCCGATTTTTTTCCATTTATCTCCGCTTTGCTTATAAACACGGTGTCGGATAAAATTTGTTTTTCAAGCAGCGAAAACAGGGTTTCAGTAATGGGATTGCGTTTGGTTGCCAGCTTTAAGGCCAGTATTTTGCGTTTCTCCTTTTCTTTGTTGTTATTTGAGTTATTGATCAGGATCATGCTAAGCGCAGAAAACAGAATTATGGAAAGAATCATGATCCGAAAGTTTAGCGTTGGTTTTATCCGGGGGATCAGTCCCTGTAAAACACCAGCCGCCGGCTTCCAGAAAAACAGAAAGAAGGAGGCCCAGATTGCCCAAATAATAAAGATTCCATAAGCGCTATATGGAATCAGGCTTGAAATGTTTTGAAGGTTTAGCGGAATTGCTGAATTAACGATTAAATCATTGATTAAAAACAATACCCCGGTGAGTCCTGCAAGGAAAAGGAATACAGTCAGGAAAAAAGCAATCCACGTTTTCAATTTTGGAGTTTTTGCGGCTGCCGGCGAATCCTTAACATTTAAAAAATAAACGGTTGAGAGGGCTAAAAGAAGCGTGACATCAATTAATAAATCGCCCAGGGAAGGCAGTAATACAGAAGAAGAATATAAGGAAGGGCCAAATAAATCGGTTTGGTACATAAAGAACGGAACCTTAAAATAAAATTGCAAACCACGAAGAATGCATATGTCCAGCGCTATTCCGGCGATCTGAAAGTATTTCCACTTAAAACCGGGTAACATCCGATCATAGGCCCTGTGTAAAAAAACAATCAGGAAAACAGAACCCAGAAGGAAAAAGAATAATAAAAGCGTCGCAGGAATTCCGGCGGAGTTTATTTTCAGCGGAAAATTCAGACTTAACGCATACCTGCCATCCGGAAAAAAAACCGGTATATCCCCCTTACCAATACTGATTTCTACTTCCGGGGGAATGCCGAAATATCCAGGGAAACTATTCTTTAGGTACTCGTTTTGGAATGGGAACTCCTGTTTGATCAGCATAAAGACAAACATGGAATAATTTCCGCTTCTCCTGCTTTGTACCGTATACCAACCATTCTGCAGCTTTATCACCTCGGGATGTTCTGCAATTCGGTCATACCCGAAACCAGCGGGAAGTAAAATGCTGTTGTCAGACCAGAAAAATAAGGAGTCGTTTTTAAACATGAAAACGGTAAACCCCTTTTCGACGGGATCTATTTCCTTCTTTAAAATCTTTCCGGCGATTTTCTGCCGCTCCCCAAAAATTTTTTCAAACTTAACTGCGATTTTTTTCGGCTCGTGCGATTCCCTGTCTATCCTGTGAATTAAAAGCATAATCCCAAAGCAAATAATTGCAATAAGGAGAGGCCGTAAAACAGGAAATGACAATATTTTCATTTATGACAATATATATTATTGAATGTCAATAAAATATAAAATATTTATTTATTCTTCGTATAACGAATCTTTTCGAATGTTTCAGGAGAAACCCTTTAAACGGGGTTTCCCTCCGTTATAATGCTTAAAATTAAGGATTTTTCCTCTTGATTATAATAATGAGGCTTGAATACCCGCACGACTTCCTTTTTGCCATTAAATTTGAGCGAAGTCCGTTGAAAAGTGCTTTACAATAATTTCTCTTTCCTGTTTTATATTCTTCACTCAATAATGAAATATAAAAGGCATCAAGTTTTTGTGGTTTCATTGCCACAATTTCGAATCCATGGCTTTCGATCAATTTTTTTAATGTTTCTTCAGAAAAATGATAAAGATGCCGGGGAAGATCGTAAGCCGCCCAGAATTTCTGGTAGTACCCGGCATCCCAGGATGCGGCATTTGGAACCGCAATAATTACAACCCCCTGTGGCTCAAGAATACTTTTAATGTCGTTAAGGCTTTGTGACAAGGAGGGTAAATGCTCTAACACATGCCAGAAGCTAATACAATTAAAGCTTTCCCCCTTTCCTTTAACCGCAGTCAGGTCCCCCTCCACTTCCAGGGAATAATTCATCTGCGCGAAATTTCTTGGTTTTTCGTTTGGTTCAATCCCTTTTACCGTCAACCCCCTTTTTGCACAATATCGGAGTAATTCTGCTGTCCCACACCCTATATCCAGGTAACGGGTTCCCTTTGAAAAGGAAATGATGATGGAATACTTTTGTCGAATGGCAAAGAACCGTGCTGCTTTATAAATCCTTGTAACCAAATCTGTTTTTACAGCCTGGTGTGAAATGTATTTTTCAGATTCATAATACTTTAATACATTATCCAGATTTGGCCTTGGATTTGTAAATTTAAAACCACAGCTACCACACATTTGTATGCTAAAGTTTTCACCGCTTAAAAAATAGTCTTTGCCCTCAAGAAATACTGAAAATTTTTCCGCAGAGCAAACCGGGCATTTCTTTATCAATTCGAGCATTGCAAAAAAGTTTCACGTGGAACATTTATTTCCGCCCCATAAAAACGATTAAAACCGAAATATCAGCCGGGGAAACTCCGCTTATTCTTGATGCTTGACCAATCGTTCGCGGTTTAATTTTATTGAGTTTTTCCCTTGCTTCCAGTGATAAGGAAGGCATTTTTGAATAATCAAGGTCCTCTCCCAATTTAAAATCATTTAATTTCTCCAATTTTTCAGCCACCTCCCGCTCCTTGGAAATATAGGACTCATATTTGATAAGTAATTCGGCTTCTTCCAGCTCCTCCCCTGTAAAAACCTCCTCCGGCTGCTTGAAAAACCTTTGGAACGCCCCCACTTCCTCAATCAACCCCGACAAATGAATCTGAGGCCTTAAGACAATGCTTTTAATTTTTGTTTTCTGGCTAATTCCCGGGGTATTACTGGCCTCCAAGTAAGGATTTATTTCCTCCGGAAAAATACTTTCCTTCTTCAAGATTGCTAAAGCAGAATCAATGGATCTGTATTTTTTCTCAAGTTTTTCCAATCGGCTCCCCGAGGCCAGTCCCAGACGAAATCCCATTGGGGTCAGCCGAAAATCTGCATTGTCCTGTCTTAAAAGAATCCGGTACTCGGCCCGTGAAGTAAACATCCTGTAAGGCTCATCGGTTCCTTTTGTAATGAGGTCATCGATCAGGACACCGATATAAGCCTCGTCTCTTCTCAAAATAAAGTCGTCTTTTTCGGTAAGCTTTAAATGCGCGTTGATCCCAGCCATAAGGCCCTGGGCGGCCGCTTCTTCATAACCCGTGGTCCCATTGATTTGCCCAGCAAAAAAAAGATTTTCAATTGCTTTAGTCTCCAGTGTGGTTTTCAATTGGTAGGGAGGGAAATAATCATACTCAATGGCATAACCAGGTCTGAAAAATTTTGCATTTTCAAATCCCTTCACTTTTCTTAAAGCCTTAAATTGTACTTTTTCCGGCAGAGAAGAAGAAAAACCATTCACATAGTATTCGATGGTATCCCACCCTTCCGGTTCAATAAAAAGCTGATGCCTTTCTTTTCCTGCAAATCGGTCAATTTTATCCTCAATCGAGGGGCAGTATCTCGGACCTTTTCCCTGTATCCTTCCAGAATACATCGGCGATTTGTCAAAACCTGTTCTTAAAATCCCGTGAACTTCAGGATTGGTATATGTTAAAAAACAACTTCTTTGTATTTTCAACGGACTCGTGTCGGCAAAGGAAAACTTTCCCGGCTTTAAATCTCCCTTTTGCTCCTCCATCACTGAAAAATCAAGCGTCCTTCCATCCACCCTCACCGGAGTACCCGTTTTCATTCTTTTCGATTCAAAACCCAGATTCTGCAGTTCTTCCGTCAATGTTTTTGAAGCCCTCTCCCCTATCCTTCCGCCAGAAAATTGATTTTCTCCGATATGAATAATGCCATTTAAAAACGTTCCGTTCGCCAGTACAACAGATTTCCCAAAAAATTTTATTTTCATCCCTGTAACAACACCCGCGACCTTTCTATTCTTAACCAATAATCCCACAACCGTGTCCTGCCAAAAATCAATTTTCGGATTTGCTTCAAGAATTCTTCTCCACTCATTGGAAAAAAGCATCCTGTCATTTTGTGCCCTGGGACTCCACATGGCCGGTCCTTTTGATAAATTGAGCATTCTGAACTGTATCATGGTCCGGTCAGAGACAATGGCTGTATTGCCCCCCAAAGCATCAATTTCCCTTACGATTTGTCCTTTTGCAACACCTCCGACAGAAGGGTTACACGACATTTGGGCGAGGTTTGTCAAATTCATGGTGATCAGCAGTACCCTCGACCCCAAATTAGCAGCCGCCGATGCAGCCTCACACCCGGCATGACCCCCTCCAACAACAATAATATCATAATTAATATCCATCCACTATGGTTTCACGTGGAACACTTCCGTAAAGTTAATCAATTAACATGATTGAAATTTATAATCCTGCCACCGGCGCCGTCTTATTCGGCCTCTCCTCAATATTAAGGTATATCCGGATATACTCATTTTCTTTACGCCGCATTTCATTCTTCTCCGCCTTTGTTTTATCTCTCAAACCCAATAAATGTAATACGCCATGAATCATGACCCTTAGTAACTCCATTTTAAATGTTTCCTTAAATTTTTCTGCGTTCTCTTTTACCCTTTCGACACTAATGTAAATATCACCGCTAATTTCCTCCGTTTCTTCCCCTGCAGGAAAAGTTAAAATATCGGTTAACTTGCTGTGGTTCAGATACTTTTGATTAAGTTTCAGCAAACCATCATCATTTGAAAAAATGAAATTTAAAACTCCACCTTTTTTTTCCTGATTGCTAATTACTTTTTCAATCCACAACCTGATCAAACCCTTTTTAAGAATTTTCAATTCCCCTGCTTCAAATTCTAGAAAGAAATTAATCTTACTATTCATTTTTTTGGGGGCTTAATGTTACTCTTTTCTCCCAATATTCTTTCAGCTTATTAATACGCTGTAACGATTTTTCATAATTCATACTGGAAATATAAAAAGTCATGATGATCGCTTTCCCGTTAATAGATATTGTAATTTCGTCTGCAAGCGCTTTCACGATGAATATTTCCTTTGATAACTTGTGTTTTCTGATTTCCTTGTCCAGTATGTCCTCCTCCGCTCCCTCATGTCCTGTTCCATCCAATAATTTTATTTTAAAAATCAATCCTTTCTGGGATCTTTCAAAGTGGATAAGCAGCCTTCCTTTCTCCAGCACATTGTTCAACGAAAGTAAAATTTCAGCAGCCTCGGTAGTAGCTAAAAGAATATTTCCAAAATATTCGTTATTTACATTGTAATAGTCACAAATTTCTTCTATAAATCTTTCGACTTTATTAATTTCATGAATACCTTTAATAGCCAGTTCTTTGCTTCCGTTTTTCATAATCACTGAATTTTAATCAAATACATATTAATTTTGTTTCTATAAAATCCTTTAACAGGAAGCTGAGTTCTGTTTAACAACTCTTCTTCCCGTACATCATTATGATTATACTTAATTTTGCCATTTGGGTTTCCAAATTTTTCACTTTTTACCCGTTCTGCTTCTCTCTTTTCATCAAAATCTCTGGTTTCCTCCGCTTTCTCCGCTTCCAACAACCTGCTCAGTATTCTTTGCTGTCTTTGCATGCTCTCCTGAGAAAGCTTCTTATACAGTAAATCCCGTTCGTTTTCACTCATCTCGTTGATTAACGCATTCATGTTCTCATTTTCACTTTTTGATCCCTTCTGAAGTCCCTGCTGATAATTCTCCATTTCCCTTCTTAGAGCCTCCTGCTGTGCTGCAAGCCTCGCTATTTGCTCGTTAAAAGAACCTCCATCCTGACCCATACCCTTTCCCTCCTGCTTGCCTTTCTCCATACCCTCTTTCATTTTTTTCATTTGCTCGCTTATTTGATTTTGAAGGTCTTTCATCCCTTTCATTTTCTTTCCTCCTCCTTTACTGGATGGCTTTTTACATGATTTTCCGCTCTTGCCTGAGGAGTTTGGCTGCATATTCATGCTCTTTAACGCTTCTGACAGCAATACAGCCAGATTATTAATGGCGGTCATGTTAAATTGCTGTGACACCGTCGCTTCGGATATATTTCTCTCATTCAGCTGATCCACCGCTTTTGTCATACTTGTTTCAATATTTAGCAGTTCCCTCGAAATAAAAGGTTGAATAAATAATTCCCTTTTGCTTAGCTCTCTCAGTGAATCTTCAACGCTTTTCACTTTATCCTTCATTTCTCGCTGGCGAGTGATCAACACTTGAAATTTTGGATCATTTCGGTTGATCTTCCCGGCTTCATAAATAAGCGCTTCCTGGTCGAAGGAAAGGCGCACCAAGTCTTCCAGGATTCTTCTGAGATCTTCCGCATTTTCTGCCGACTGCGTATCCTCTGCTTCATTCTGCAACTCTTCCAGTCGTTCGGCAAGCTTGTTCATACCGTCAGCCGTTTCATGCTGCGATTTTGCAGCCCCCGCTTTTTTACTGTTCTTTAAAAGCGTTTTACTGTTTTCTATTTGATCGCTGATCTGTTCCCTATGCTTACCTGTTTCAGATAAATTTGGAACATCTTCCATGTTTTTTCCATCAGATTCAAGTTTCTTCAGGGCTTTCTGAAGCGTATCGTATTCATTTTTAATTTCCTCCTGCTCCTTAATAATTTTATCCAACTCCTTGCCTGATTTTTCCGTAATACCCGCAAGCGAATCCTGCTTTCTTGCTATTTCCTTCAGTCCTGAAATGGCTTGTTCAAGTTTTCTTTCAAATTCAATTTTTTTATAAAGCTCCAACGCCCTGTCCAGTTGATTCTCAAGCTCTTTATTTGAAACCTTCATTTTTTCAATAAGCTGGTCCAGTTTCTTTTTGTCCATCTGGTCCAATAGTTTTTTCATCTCCTGGATATCCTTCTTAAGTTCTTCACTCAGCAATTCCCGCATTAGTTTATTTAAGGACTCCTGTTTTTCTACGATTCTTTTACCAGTCTTCAGATATTCCTGCTCATTTTTAATGTTTTGGAGGTTTTCCCTGCTTACTTTTTCGATCTGATCCGAAATTTTCTCAAAAGACCTGATCAGGTTTTCTGCCTTTTTCTTCTCCTGCCAGGAAACCTCGCTTTTTTCTGTTTTTTTCTTGTTAAAATCATCCAGGGATTTTTTAATTGCTTTTGACTCAGACAAACTCTTTTCTATCCCCGTTTCAACCTTTTCACTTTTTTTCAACGTATTGTCAATGATCTCATCCACCGAAAGTGTTCTGAACTTTCTCATCTCCGATTTTGTACATTTAGCACCATGTATCCCGTCATTATCCCAAATTTCAAAATAATACCAGACGGTTTCACCCGGAGACAGCACGGAATTGTCAAACCTGTAATTGAAAAAAAATGCCTGGCTGGTCAATTCCTTATTGACCGGCAATACAATCGATTCATTCTTCAGAACAAGGGTGTCTGCATTACCCATTACTTCATATTTAAATAACAATTTTGAAAATCCGTAATCGTCTTTGATCACCCCCCTGAAAAAAACATCCAAAATCAGCGAGGAATCCTGATTTTCATTGAAAGTAATGCTTGGAAATGCATCCCTGATAACCGTAATCCGGCCTGGAAACGAATCGTTGGCAGAGACAAACCGGTTTTCCGGAATAATGGAATATGATATGGTTTCGGAAATCTTCCTTTTTAATGAAAAATGCGTTTCTGAATTTTTGCCTGCAGGCGTTTTTCCTTCAGGCAGGCTAAAAAATACATTTTCCGCATCTTTTGTAAAAATATTCCAGGTTATTTCAGATCCCTCCGGAACGGTCAAGTCAACAGAATTTTCAATTTTTTCTTTCTCCCTTCTTATATATGACGGAAAGTCAATGCTGAGGTCGAAATGGCTGATCACTGGTTTAGGATAAACTTTTATTTCAAAAGTTTCACTTTGAAAATTTTCTGTTCTGAAAAAGAAGTTCACATCGGCCTGAAGGGATTTAAAAAGGTAGGAAAATTGAGTGGGCTTGGCCTTCTTTATCCTGACTGTAATCCCGCCATAATGAAGAAACAATTCGCCAGGAATTTTTTGTCCCTTGACTTCAACTTTTATTTCAAAATCCTCCTGCTGAATCGCCTTGAAACTTTTGGTAATCATTATAAGCCGGAAGGGCAGGGGAGAAGAAAAAGCTTTGTTAAAGAAAACAATTCTTTTTGCAGGACCGGTAATTATTTCAGGGAAAAATAAGCCAAGAAAAAGCAAGATCAGAAAGACCGGCAACACAAATCTGATAAACCCCATTGTTTTCCGGAAATCAATGATTTTTCCGAAATTAAAAATCTTCAGGTATTTTATTTTTTGTTCGATTCCGGCAATCACGAGGTCCAGATGCTCGGGGTTTGCTTTTTTTTCCTGAATTAGCTGGATGGTGTTCAGCAACTTATCCTGAATCTCAGGGAAATGTTCCCCAACAATCCAGGCAGCTTGTTCATGGGAAAGAATTTTTCCGATTTTCAGAATTTTCAATATGGGGATTGCGATCAGACTTACGATTGAGATAAATAAAATGCCTGAAAATAGAAAAAACAGAAACGCCCGTACGATAGGTTTGAAATGAAAATAATATTCGAGCACCACCAGCATGGTAAAAAAAACGCCAAGCAGGAGGAGGGTAAAAAGGAGCCCCCGAAGCAGCTGATTTTTATAATACTTCCGAATAAAGGCTTCCAGTTTTAATATCAGTACCTGGTCTTGTTCCATCATTTGGACTGGCTCATCATAGAAGAATTTGCTTAAATTTATTCCTCAACAAAATTACGAATTTACAGGGCTTAACCCTTTCAATAATGATAATAACGTAATTTCGCAGTTTCGATTTCTGTAAGAACCATAATAATTTAATATGCCTCAGGAAAATATTCGCGTCCGTTTTGCACCAAGCCCTACCGGCCCTTTACATATTGGCGGCGTAAGAACAGCTTTGTATAATTATCTTTTTTCCAGAAAAATGGGTGGAAAGATGATCCTTCGAATTGAAGATACGGATCAGAACCGCTTTGTTCCCGGCGCTGAAAAATATATTCATGAAGCCCTTCGCTGGTGCGGAATTCAGTTTGATGAAGCGGTAGACCTCGGGGGTCCGTTTGCGCCCTACAGACAATCCGAGCGAACTTCTGTTTACAGGGAACATATACAGCATCTTCTTGACTCCGGGCATGCGTATTATGCGTTTGATACCGAAGCCGATCTTGAAGCCTGCAGGGAAAACGCCAGAGCAGAAGGGAAAGGGGCGTTTCAATATGATTACAGAACCCGTAAAAAAATGAAAAATTCGTTGACACTCGGCGGGGAAGAAGTAAAAACCAGGCTTCAATCCGGAAAGCCCTATGTGATCAGAATAAAAATTCCGGAAGATGAACTGGTAATTATCCATGATCTGATCAGGGGAGAGGTTGTGGTAAACACGGCAAATCTGGACGACAAAGTGCTCTTCAAATCTGACGGCATGCCAACTTATCACCTGGCCAACGTGGTGGATGATTATCTCATGAAAATTTCCCATGTGATCCGGGGCGAAGAATGGCTTCCCTCGGCCCCGATCCACGTATTGTTGTACCGGTATTTCGGATGGGAGGCCGTGATGCCCGAATTTGCGCATTTACCCCTTATATTAAAGCCCGATGGCAATGGCAAGCTCAGTAAAAGGGATGGAGACCGCCTTGGTTTTCCTGTGTTCCCGATTGAATGGAGGGATCCTAAAACTGCCGAGGTTTTTACCGGCTTCAGGGAAACCGGTTATCTGCCAGAAGCTTTTATCAATATACTGGCCCATTTAGGATGGAATCCGGGTACCGAACAGGAACTTTTTACCATGGAGGAATTAATAACACTGTTCTCTATTGACCGGGTGGGAAAATCGGGGAGCAAATTTGATCCGGAAAAAGCAAAATGGTTCAACCACCAATACCTTTCCCGCAAATCAGATGAAGAACTTCTTGAATATTTGCGTAGCCAGATCCATCAACATGAAATCCAGGCTGCGGACGATTATATTTTGAAGGTTGTCCGCCTGATTAAAGACAGGGTTAGTCTGATCCCCGATCTTTGGAATCAGTCCTGGTTTTTCTTTAAGGCGCCCCAGTCCTATGATGAACAGGTGAAAAACAAAATCTGGTCTTCCTCCGCCTCTGTCCTGATACATGCATTTGCAGTGGAAGCCGGAAAGATGGACGATTTTACGAAAGACTCCATCCATGCCCTGGTATCTTCTTTTACCGGTCAGCACCAGATCAAAACAGGGCAATTGATGAATCCTTTAAGACTTCTTGTGGTTGGTTCCAGCCAGGGACCGGGCATGATGGATATCGCAGAAACGCTTGGCAAAGAAGAATTCTTGTCAAGAATTTCAGGCGGACTGCAAAAAATTGATTGAAAAAGGGCAAAAAAAAACCGCCATCAGGCGGAATTTTGTTGTCCGACTAGGGGTCGAACCTAGACTCTAATGATCCAGAATCATTTGTGTTGCCAGTTACACCATCGGACAATTGCCCTGCAAAGATATAACAGTTTCAAAAATTACACAAGTTTTATTTAGCTTTTTCACTTTTAGTCCAGGAATCCTTCAAAGCTACCACGCGATTAAAGACGGGCTTTTCCTGATTCGAGTCGGGGTCGACCGAAAAATAACCGATGCGTTCAAACTGATATTTTTCAAGTACCCTGGCTTGAGCAGCAGAAGGCTCCAGAAAGCCGGTGATCCGTTTCAGGGAATCCGGGTTCAGATAATCCTTGTATGTTTTTCCTTCTTCTGCATTATCAGGATTCTCAACGGTAAACAAGCGGTCATACAGCCTGATTTCGGCGCTTATGGCATGCTGTGCCGAAACCCAATGCAGGGTTCCTTTAACCTTGCGGTGACTTTCCGACAATCCGCTTCTGGTCAAAGGGTCGTAAGTGCAATGTATTTCGGTCAGGACTCCCGTTTCCGGATCCTTAACAAGGCTTTCACAGCGGATAATATAGGAATATTTCAAGCGAACTTCCCTTCCCGGGGCAAGCCTGTAAAACTTATTCGGGGGATCTTCCATAAAATCCTCCCTTTCAATAAACAGTTCTTTTGAGAAAGCTACTTTTCTTAAGCCTGAATCGGGATTTTCCGGATTATTAACGGCGTCCATTTGTTCCACCAGGTCGTTGGGATAATTATCAATAATGACTTTGACCGGGTTTAGAACTCCCATGAGACGGTTTGCGCTTTTATTCAAATCTTCCCGCACACAAAACTCAAGCAGGCTCACATCAATCACGTTATCCCTTTTTGCCACCCCGATAATATCCGCAAAGTTCCGAATCGATTCCGGGGTAAATCCTCTTCTGCGCAAGCCACAAATGGTAGGCATTCGCGGGTCGTCCCATCCGCTTACATGCTTTTCCTGCACTAATTCAAGTAACTTGCGCTTACTCATAATCGTATAGCTCAGGTTCAGCCGCGCAAACTCAATTTGTCGCGGGGCATAAATTCCGATTTCCCTGATCAGCCAATCATAAAGCGGACGATGCACTTCAAACTCAAGGGTACAGATGGAATGGGTTATTCCTTCAATGGAATCGGACTGGCCATGGGCAAAATCATACATGGGATAAATGCACCATTTGTTTCCTGTCCGGTGATGGTCAGTATGAAGAATCCGGTAAAGAACGGGGTCGCGCATATGCATATTGGGCGAACTCATATCAATTTTAGCCCTCAGCACCTTTGAGCCGTCGGGAAACGCTCCTTCTTTCATTCTCCGGAACAGGTCGAGGTTTTCGGAAACACTGCGACTGCGGTACTGACTTTCATTGCCCGGCCTGGTAGGAGTGCCCCGTGTTTCGCTTATTTCTCCGGCCGACATATCGCATACATAGGCTTTTTCTTTCCTGATCAGTACCAGGGCATATTCGAACAACTGATCAAAATAATCGGATGCATAAAACAAGCGGTCTTCCCAGTCAAATCCAAGCCATTTAACATCTTCCATAATGGAATCAACATATTCCACATCTTCTTTCACCGGATTGGTGTCGTCAAAACGCAGGTTTGTCTTCCCTTTGTATTTTTTTCCCAAACCAAAATTGAGACAGATGGATTTCGCATGACCAATATGCAGGTATCCGTTGGGTTCGGGAGGAAACCGCGTGTGAATAAGCATTTTATCTTCCCTTTTCCGTAAATCTTCCTCAATGATTTCTTCGATGAAATTAAGGGGGCGTGATTCTTTTTCCGGGTTCGGAATCTTTGTTTCTTCCATACTTTCGTTCTAATTCCTTGAATTTGTGCGCAAACTTACTGAAATTTCAAAAACCCGGCCCTAAATTCATTTGAAATTAATAATTTCGGGCTCTGTAAAAATCTAAGGAAAATGGGTAAAATTTTACTGGAGGGGATGGATTTCTTTTCCTACCATGGCTGTTTTAAAGAAGAACAAATCATCGGAACAAGGTTCATGATAGACCTGATACTTGATGTTTCATGCCGGGAAGCCGAATCTTCCGACCATCTTCATGATACAATTAATTATTCATCTGTTTACCAAGTTGTTAAGCATGAAATGGAACAAAAATCCTATTTGCTTGAGCATGTCGCAGGGCGGATATTGGAAGCGCTGAAGGCCGGGTACCCGAAAATAGAAGGGATAGAAATCAAGATCTCTAAAATCAATCCGCCGGTGGGAGGAAAGATGCGCCAGGTGAGTTATGTTACGAGCTGGAATAAATGAATTTCGGTGAATATGAAAGTTTTTTGTACTTTTGCAAGCCCGTTTAATCTGGTTTCGTGGCCGAGTGGCTAGGCAACGGTCTGCAAAACCGTCTACAGCGGTTCGACTCCGCTCGAAACCTCAGGTATCTAAAAACCCGTTTTCAACGGGTTTTTTCTTTTTCCCTGGGAGAAAAAAAGTATTGGCTGAGGAAAATAAGAAAGAGGGTGAAGGCGCTGCTAAACAGCGCCCTTACGAGTGTTCTGAAGAATTCATTGAACCTGAAAATTTCAAGGTAAAATAAAAACAGGTGATGGATTAACACCAGGATCATTGAATAGTAGAGAAACCATTTTAATCCCTGGTTTTTCAGGGCCGGGCTTTCTCCGATAAGGGATTCGGGGCCGGAAGAAATGAGGGTAATTACAAAGGGCCGGAAGAAAGCCATGACCACACAGGAAGCAGCATTTAATCCCGGGGTATTTGTAAAAAGATCGATGCCAAGCCCTAAAAAAAAGGACAGGACCAGCAGCAGCCATCTCGGGGTATTAAAAGGTAAAAGGAGAATAAAATAAACATAAAACAGTGGATTGATATATCCTCCGAGGTTAATATTATTAAGGATCAGTACCTGAAAAAAAATCAGGAAAAAGAACCGCAGCATGTTAAGCAGTATGGATTGTGAGGTCACTTTTATATCTTAAGGTCAATTCTTGTTCAAAGAAGATTTCAGTTCATCTTTCTCCCGGTGCATCAGATCCACCACCACCTCTACATAACCCAGGCTGTTAAAGTCGGTGGCAAACCATAAAACGGCATAATTAAAATTTTCGTCGTTGGCTATGGTATAATTTTTTACCGTTCCTATTAGTATTCCTTCCGGGAAAATGTCAGAATTTCCGCTGGTAATGATCGTGTCGCCCACAATTATCCTTACATGTTTGGGGATTTCTTTAACATCTCCGACCCGGTAATTTCCCCCTGCCCATTCTACGTTCACCAGCTGGTTGTTCTTTTTGAATTTAGCCGAAATCCGGCTGTCTTTGTTAAGAACCGACATTATCCAGCTGAAACGGGGAGAAACGCTCACCACCTGTCCCACAATTTTATTGCCTATGATCACGCCCATATGATTTTCTATTCCATGGATTTTCCCTTTATTGATCATCAGGAAATTATTCCTTTTCTGGGTGGTATTGCTGATGACTTTTGCGCCGATATACCGGTATTCTATCTGCATAAGCGAATCTTTCCGGCTGTACATGCGCGTATCTGTCCTGTAAAATGCGTCAGGAAGCCGGGAGTGCAGCCTGGCCATTTCCTCAATGAGTACCTTGTTGGTTTTCCTCAAAGAAAAATATTCAGAAATATTGCTGTAAAGCGCGTTCACCGTACCGGATACGGTTTCAGAAAATACATTCAGCTTGTTCTGCTGATATTCATTATAACTAAAAAATAAGCTTAAAGAAATTCCTTCGAGAAGCAAAAACAGAAAATAGATATAATGCCTCCTGAGGAAATGAAACAGGTTCCGCATAAGTGTTGTTACTTAATGAGGAAAGTAAATTTGTCAAAGTTTTTCAATGCAATGCCTGTTCCCCTTGCCACAGCCCTTAAGGGATCCTCTGCAACATGGACTTTCAGTTTTGTTTTCAGGTGAAGACGTTTATCCAGTCCGCGAAGCAGGGCCCCGCCGCCGGTCAGGTAGATCCCGGTTTCAAAAATATCAGAGGCAAGTTCGGGTGGGGTCATTTCCAGCGCGTTCAGAACGGCGGCTTCAATTTTTGCAACCGACTTGTCGAGACAATGGGCAATTTCAGCATAATTTACGATGACTTCCTTTGGAATGCCGGTGAGCAGATCTCTTCCGTGCACTGCGTAATCAGGAGGGGGGTTGTCAATATCGGCGAGGGCAGCGCCTACCTCAATTTTAATTTTTTCCGCGGTACGCTCTCCCACATTGATATTATGTTGCTTCCGCATGTATTCTTCAATATCGGAATTAAACTCATCACCGGCAATCCGGATGGACTTATTATTCACAATTCCTCCCAGCGCGATGACCGCAATTTCGCTGGTTCCGCCCCCAATATCGATCACCATGTTTCCAACGGGCTCCAGCACATCAATGCCGATTCCGATGGCCGCGGCCATGGGTTCATGAATGAGGCGGACTTCTTTCGCGCCGGCCTGTTCGGCAGAATCTTTGACTGCCCGCTCTTCAACTTCGGTTATCCCCGAGGGAATACAGATCACCATTTTTAAAGCTGGGGGAAACCAGGATTTTCGCAGCTCTATCATTTTTATCATTTCCCTGATCATGTGCTCGGCAGCCTGAAAATCGGCAATTACGCCTCCCCTCAAAGGACGAATGGTTTTGATATTTTCATGTGTTTTACCATGCATCATCTGGGCTTTCTTTCCCACAGCAATGATCTTGCCCGAATTTCTTTCAATGGCAACAATAGAGGGCTCATCAACAACAACTTTGTCGTTATAAATAATGATGGTATTCGCAGTGCCTAAATCAATGGCTATTTCTTTTGTAAACAATCCCATTTTTTCGAGTTTTTTAATGTTTAAAGTGCCTGGTCCCGGTAAAAACCATTGACATATCGTGTTTATCGCAGAAGTCGATCGAATCTGCATCCCTGATTGATCCTCCCGGCTGAATGACGGAAGAAATGCCTGCGTTGAAAGCAATCTCGACGGAATCGGCAAACGGAAAAAAAGCATCTGAGGCCATGACCCCGCCTTTGAGGTCAAACCCAAAAGCTTCTGCTTTAAGAATGGCTTGTTTCAGGGCATCAACCCGGGAGGTTTGTCCCACGCCACAACCGATAAGCTGGTGATTTTTAACCAAAACAATGGTATTGGATTTCAAATGCTTCACAATTTTATTTGCAAATATCAACTCCCGGCTTTCCTCCGGGCTAGGGACCTTTTTTGTTACCATTTGAAAATCGTTGTCTGTTTCTGTCTGCATGTCTCTTTCCTGTTCCAAAATTCCGTTCAGGACATTCTTTATTTGCCTTTCAGAAAATTCAAACGATTTTTTTTGCAAAATTATTCTATTTTTCTTTGATTTTAAGCGTTCAAGCGCATCATTTTCATATGAATCAGCAATTAAAATTTCGAAGAAAAGCTTGTTTATCTCTTCCGCTATCCCCATATCCACGATACGGTTCACGATAATAACGCCTCCGAAAGCCGAAACCGGATCACAGGCCAAGGCGTCCAGATAGGCTTCTTTCAGCGTTTCGCGGCTGGCCACCCCGCATGCATTCGTATGTTTAATGATAACTGCCGTCGGGTCTTCAAACTCATTAATAAGCTGAAAAGCGGCATCAATGTCCACCAGATTATTATATGACAACGCTTTGCCGTGCAACTGACAAATGGCTTCGTCCAGATTCCCGAAAAAAATGCCTTTCTGGTGTGGATTTTCCCCGTATCTTAAGGGATAATGGTTCTGAATGCTTTGCTTCAGGGTTATTATTTCTTTATTCCTGTTAAAATAATTGAAAATACAGGTATCATACGCTGAAGAAATGTTGAATGCCTGGGCTGCAAAGAATTGCCTTTCTTCCAGATGACAATATCCTTTATTCTTTTCCAGCAATTCAATGAGCGGATCGTAAAAGGTAGAAGAAGGAATTACCAGTACATGTTTAAAGTTTTTTGCGGCGGCGCGGATTAAAGAAATTCCGCCAATATCAATTTTTTCAATAATTTCCGTTTCCGACGACGAGGTTTCCACTGTTTTTTCAAAAGGATAAAGATCCACGATGACCAGATCGACAGAGGGTAGTTCGTATTTTTCCACATCTCCCACGTCGGCCAGCTGGTTTCTTCTCCATAATATTCCCCCAAATATTTTCGGATGCAGGGTTTTTACACGCCCGCCCAGAATAGAGGGATAGGATGTAATGGATTCCACCGACGTGACGCCGATTCCCTTCTGCCGGAGAAACTCATAGGTTCCGCCGGTAGAAATTAACTGAACATTAAACTTTTCCAGCGTTCTGACAATTTCTTCAATCCTGTCTTTACAATAAACAGAAATCAGGGCGGTTTTAATTTTGATCTGATCAATCATGACGTGATGCTGATTGTAACAATTAATTTCTGAATGCGTCTAAGAAACAAATTTGCTAATAAATGCAATGTTACCAAATTTACCCGTATTATCCAATCCAGGAAAATGGAATAAGGATTAAATATTACCTTTACGGTTTGTTTACAAGGAAAGTGAGCATGATATGGTTCTGATCTTACGCTTAATTAGGGAAAGTTACTTATTCGCCTTTCAGGAGATTATTGTCAATAAGGTGAGAACCATTTTATCGCTTTTGGGAATTACCATCGGGATTTTTTGTGTGATTTCTGTGTTTACGGTGTTTGATTCCATGGAAAGTGCAATCCGTAAGAGTATTGCATCGCTTGGAAGCAATGTTTTATACATTCAGAAGTGGCCCTGGGCAATGGGGGGGGATTATCCCTGGTGGAAATATTATCAGCGTCCCGAGGCCACCATTGAAGACATGAAGGAAATAGAAAAGAGAAGCAGCCTGAACGATGCGGTTGCCTTCATGTCGCAGGTCAATAAAACGGTTAAATATCAAAGCAATTACGTTGAAAACGTTGGCATTTTAGGCGTTTCTCAGGATTTTGACAGGGTCTGGGTCTTTGAGCTGTCGAACGGACGATACTTTTCCCCCACAGAATCTGCAAGCGGAAAAAATATTGCCATTATCGGCGCGGATATCGCGGATAATCTTCTGGGGGGCATGGATCCCATCGGAAGAAAGGTCAAGATCTTTGGACGAAATATAGAGGTAGTCGGCGTAATGAAAAAGGAAGGGGAGGACTTGTTTGGGAATTCCAACGACAAAGCCGTTTTTCTTCCCATCAATTATTTTAAAACGCTGGTCGATCTGAACGACGTGGGGACCACCATCATTGTGAAGGCGAAGCCCCTGGTTTCGAATGAGGAGCTCACCGACGAACTCACGGGCATCATGAGATCCATCAGAAAATTAAAACCTTCTGCGGAAGATAATTTCGCCATCAACGAAACGGACATCATTTCGAAAGGATTTGACAGTCTTTTTGGCGTAATTGCAACGGTTGGCTGGATAATCGGCGGATTTTCGCTTCTGGTCGGCGGATTTGGAATCGCCAACATTATGTTTGTTTCGGTCAGGGAGCGGACCAGCATCATCGGAATCCAGAAAGCCCTAGGGGCAAAAAATTACTTTATCCTGCTTCAGTTTCTTTTTGAAGCCATTTTTCTTTCCCTGATCGGCGGAATTGTCGGACTGTTAATTATTTTAATCCTTACCCTGATCGTATCCAGCACCACCGATTTTCACCTTATCCTCACCCAGGGGAATATCATTTTGGGAATCGGGGTTTCGGCAGTGATTGGTTTGATCTCCGGGATTATTCCTGCCTATTCAGCTTCCAGGCTTGATCCGGTGGAAGCGATGCGAACTTCGATTTAAAAGGGCCAAAAATTATTGTCGTTCCAGATTTTTTCTTTCAACTCATTGTCCATGTCGACCAGCACCTTCAGGTGCCCTTTTTCCCAATCGGCCAGCCAGCGGTAAAGTGCTTTTTCGTTTGGATCGGCCGAAACCTCCGCTTGTTTTGAGTACACCTCAATTGCCTTTTCTTCAAAATCGATGGCCGCAGAAATCGCGGCCGCTTCAAAACCGGCTGAAGAAATCTTTTTTTTCAGTTCTTCCGAAAGGATAAGCCCCGAAATGATATCCTCTCCCGGCTCAGGAAGTTCAACTTTTATAAAAGCCTGTCCTTTTTCATAAGCCAGGTATTGTTCGGAAAGAAACCCGATATGGGTCGTTTCTTCTTCTGCCAGGGTCAGGAAAATATGTTTTATTTCTTCGCCGGAAGCGTTATTTGCAACGGTGGTATAAAAAGCATGGCCTCTTTTTTCCATAAGGATGGCCATTTTAAGTATTTCCAGTGTTTTAAAGGTTTCCATGGGTTCTGTTTTTTATCCCCCAAACATACAAAATTTCCGGGTCATTTGAATCATGCTTCCTGGCAGCATTACTTTCTTTTCTCCGGCGATTCGGTTATTTTTCGGTCGGGACCGCCCAGACTGATGTGGGTTTTGATCCTGGAAGAAAGAATGTCAATGGCGACCTTATTCTGTCCGCCCTGGGGAACAATGATGTCGGCATAACGTTTGGTAGGCTCAATAAACTGGAGGTGCATGGGTTTAACGAAATGTTCATAATGTTCAAGCACCTGCTGAAAGGAACGTCCGCGTTCTTCGATGTCCCGGCGGATAATACGCATGAGGCGGTCGTCACCATCCGCATCCACAAACACCTTGATATCCATTTTTTTACGAAGGCGTGGATTGGTGAGAATCAGGATTCCTTCCACGATAATAACCGGTGAAGGGTTCAGGGTAATGGTTTCCCTGGATCTTGCACAGGTAACATAGGAATAGATAGGCATTTGGATGGGGCTCTCCGACTTCAGGATTTCGAGTTGTTTGATAAGCAGACTCCATTCAATGGAAGTGGGGTGGTCAAAGTTGATTTTTGCCCGTTCCTCGGCCGACTTATGGCCGTTGTCTTTGTAATAGGCATCCTGGGGGATGATGGTTACCGTGTCTTTGGGCAGATGTTTTATAATCTGCTTGACTACTGTTGATTTTCCAGATCCGGAACCTCCGGCAATACCTATTATCAGCATAATGTTTACATTAAGAAACTGAGTAAAATCCCTGCGGCAACAGCCGATCCGATCACCCCGGCTACGTTCGGGGCCATGGCATGCATCAACAGATGGTTGGAAGGATCTGCTTTCAGTCCTTCCGTTTGTGATACCCGTGCAGAATCCGGAACGGCTGAAACTCCGGCCGATCCGATCAGGGGGTTTATATGGTTTTCAGGCTTTAGGAAAAGGTTCATCACTTTTGCAAAGATAACTCCTCCCGCCGTTGCAATCATAAAAGAAAATGCGCCGAGGGCAAAGATAAGAATAGATTGGGGTGTGAGGAAGATGTCGGCCTGGGAACTGGCCCCAACAGTGATCCCTATGAGAATGGTTACAACATCGATCAAAGGATTGCTTGCGGTATTGGCAAGGCGCTTGGTCACGCCCGATTCTTTCAGAATATTGCCAAAAAAGAGCATGCCAAGCAGAGGAATCGCGCTGGGTGCGATAAAAGTCGTAAAGATCAATCCGATGATCGGAAACAGAATTTTTTCCTGTTTCGATACCTGACGCGGGGGTTTCATCCGGATGAGTCTTTCTTTTTTAGTTGTTAACAGCCGCATGATGGGGGGCTGAATGACCGGCACCAGCGCCATGTATGAGTAGGCGGCAATGGCAATGGGGCCTATCAGGTTTTTTACAACTTCCCCATTGGGAAGAATGTTAATCCCATTCGCCAGTTTGGAAGAGAGAAAGATGGCCGTGGGACCATCGGCTCCACCAATAATGCCGATCGCAGCAGCTTCCTGTGGATAAAATCCAAGCACCAGGGCGCCGAGAAAGGTGATAAAAATCCCAAGCTGTGCGGCTGCTCCCAGTAATATTAGCTTCGGATTGGAAATAAGCGACGAGAAATCGGTCATGGCGCCGATTCCAAGAAAGATCAGTGGGGGATAAATCCCTTTGATCACGCCAAAATAAAGATAGTTCATCACGCTCCCCGGCTCATAGATTCCGATCTGTAAATTAGCGCCATGAAGAAATGGAATATTGCCTATTATGATGCCGGTTCCTATCGGAACCAGCAGCAATGGCTCATATTCATACCGGATGGCAAGAAAAATAAAAAGCAGTCCAACCAGAATCATTACAAGATTTCCCCATAAAAAATTGGCAAAGCCGGTATAACACCAGAATTTTCCAAGCCCATCCTGAACGCCATTCACAGCAGAACTTCCCGTTGCCTGCGTCATGGCAAGGGTTGAGGTATCCGGGGCGGCTCCCAGGGCAGGAAAAACCATGGGCTTCACGACAAAAAGCAGGAGAATGATGCCAAAAACAATCATTAATTTATTGACGGCAGGCCCGGATAGATTTCCAAATTTTCGGCTTTTCATAAATAGCTCGGATTAATCAATTTCAACAAGTACATCATTTTGCAGCACCGTATCTCCGGGTTTTACCAGGACCGACCTTATGGTTCCCGGCTTTTCGGCCAATACATTGTTTTCCATTTTCATAGCCTCCATGGTGAGCAGCTTCTGTCCCATGGTAACTTTTTCACCTTCCTTCACAAGCACGCTGATGATGGTTCCCGGAAGGGGAGATTTCACCGCCAGGTTGGTTGTTTTTGAGGGCACTTTGGGGATCCTGGTTTCTTTGCCTTTTGGCTGGGGCGCTTCGGCGCGTACCAGGGTGGGGGTTTTGGTCATCTTCAGGTCGCGGTGGATCTCCACATCGTAAGGGGTTCCGTTTACTTCTACCTTGGCAATATTTTCTTCAAAACCCTGAATTTCGACTTCGTAAACATTACCATGAATGGTAAATTTGAACTTTTTCATTTGTGCTTCTTTACATTAATGGTGATTAACCGCGTTTGGACATGTCCATAACTCCGTAAATTTTTGAACTCCACGGAGAATAATTTCTGGAAACTTTTTTCACGGTCATTACATATTTCTCTTCATCGTGCATTTCGGTAAAGAAAAGGTAAAGGGCAGTGCAAATGGCTGCATTTTCATCCGCGCTGATAGAAACGACCGGTATTTCCTCCCCGGGACCGGATGCTGCCTTTTTCCGGCGCAATTTAATTCTTACAAAGAATTTCTGAATGGTAGCAATCCTGCCGATCACGAACACGAGGGCGGCCAGGGCAGTGAACACCACCACATAGCCAACCACGGTGATAATGATTGCAAGTTCGTTGATATTTGAAAAACTGATGGTGTACTGGTCACAAAGAATCATGGATGCAATATTTCGTAATTATAAAGGAATGTTACTGTGTTTTTTTGGCGGCAGGCTGTCTTTTTTCGTCTGCAAAGTCTGCAGGGCCCTGATAATCCTGAACCTGGTATTGCGCGGTTCTATGACATCGTCGATGAATCCATACCTGGCGGCATCATAGGGATTGGCAAACTTGGTTTTATACTCAAGTTCCTTTTCTGCAACATATTTAACTTTTTCCCTGGCATCCTGGATCTCGCTGATTTTTCTTCCTTCCAGTATTTCGATGGCCCCTTTGGGTCCCATCACGGCAATTTCAGCGGAAGGCCAGGCATAATTCATATCTGCCCGGAGCTGTTTACAACCCATTACATCGTGAGCTCCGCCATAGGACTTCCGGAGTGTAATGGTGATCTTTGGAACGGTGGCTTCCCCGTAAGCAAAAAGCAGTTTTGCTCCATGAATGATGATCCCTCCGTATTCCTGGGAGCTTCCGGGCAGGAATCCGGGCACATCCACCAGGGTGATAATCGGTATGTTGAATGCATCGCAGAATCGAACGAACCGGGCTGCTTTTCTGGAGGCTTCAATATCGAGTACGCCTGCCAGATAATTGGGCTGGTTTGCCACGATTCCGCAAGGGATCCCGTTAAATTTGGCAAACCCAACGACAATGTTTTTTGCATAATGCTGGTGGATTTCGAGAAACTGCTGGTCATCCACAATTCTGTAAATTACATCTTTTACATCGTACGGCTGATTTGGATTTGAGGGAATGATCTCGTTCAGAGAATCTTCGAGCCGGTCGATCGGATCGGTGCAATCCGTTGCGATCGGGTCTTCCAAATTGTTCTGGGGAAGATATTCTATCAGTTTCCGTATCAGCAGGATTCCTTCTTCTTCACTTTCGGAGCGGAAATGAGCGACTCCTGATTTGGTTGAATGAACCGAAGCCCCACCCAGGTCTTCGGTCGTAATGTCTTCGCCTGTAACCGTTTTCGTAACCTTCGGACCCGTTACAAACATATAGCTGGAATCCTCGCTCATAATCACAAAGTCGGTCAGAGCAGGGGAGTAGACGGCCCCTCCCGCACAGGGACCAAAAATGGCAGAAATCTGAGGAACCACACCCGATGCGGCAATATTTCGCATAAATATCTCTGCATACCCGGCAAGCGAGTTAACCCCCTCCTGGATCCGGGCTCCGCCGCTATCGTTGATCCCGATGACCGGAGCCCCGACTTTCATCGCCTGGTCCATGATCTTGCATATTTTCCGGGCAAAAGTCTCGGACAGGGAGCCGCCGAAAACCGTAAAATCCTGGGAAAAAACAAATACCACGCGCCCGTCGATGGTTCCACGTCCGGTTACCACACCATCCCCAAGATAATGCTCATTTTCCAGATTAAAATCGGTGCAACGATGGGTTACAAACATGTCGTATTCTTCAAAGCTGCCTTCGTCCAGCAGTTTTTCTATACGCTCCCGGGCTGTAAATTTTCCTTTTTTATGCTGGGATCTGATGCGCTCCTCGCCTCCGCCCAGTTTTGCTTTTTCCCGGTTTTCGAGTAATTCGGTGATTTTGTTTTCGATGGCCATATAAAAAAATAAATAATAATTTTCGCTATAGTAAATTCCGCAACTTTACTTACTGCAGAATTCGATCAGAACCCCGTGGGTAGATTTCGGGTGTAAAAAACCAATGTTCATGCCTTCGGCTCCTTTCCTGGAAACTTTATCAATCAGCGCCAGCCCATTGGCTTCAGCATCCTTCAGGGCATCTCCGGCGTTCTCTACCGCAAAAGCCAGGTGATGGACCCCTTCCCCTTTTTTTTCCAGGAATTTTCCGACCGGACCTTCGGGATCGGTAGACTCCAATAACTCGATCTTTGTTTGTCCGACTAAAAAAAAGGCGGTTTTAACACGCTGTTCCTTAACCTCTTCTACAGAATAACAAGGGGTTCCTAAAAGTTGTTCATAATAAGGAATGCTTTCTTCAAGACGGTTAACCGCTATTCCAATATGTTCAATATGAGTTGGCTTCATGCATTTATTGTTAATGATTTCACAGGACAAAGTTACGGAGTTTTTATGAAACGGCAAATACCAAATTATCATCTGCTTATCAGAAGTTTTTTCAAGGAAAATCGTCCGGATTTTGTACTTTTCGGTCAAAAATCCTGAACCGGTGAAAAACCTTGAGATAGAGCGTAAGTTCCTTGTAAACAAGGGTGTCTGGAACGCCCTGGAGAAGCCCATGGGGGTCAGATATCTTCAGGGCTACCTCTGCATTGATTCCGAAAAAACCATACGTGTCAGGCTGGCGGGTGATTGTGGTTTTCTTACGATCAAGGGAAGATCCGATACTTTTTCTCATCCAGAGTTTGAGTATTCCGTTCCCCGTGATGAAGCCGCAGAACTGATCCTGAAATTTACCCCCCACCCGGTTGAAAAGCTCAGATACCGGATTCCGGCGGGGGAACATGTTTTTGAAGTGGATGAATTCCATGGGAAAAACGGGGGCTTGATAATTGCCGAAATAGAACTGAACAGCCCTGACGAAAGTTTTGAAAAACCCTCCTGGCTGGCTGAAGAGGTGACGGCCGAGGAACGATATTACAATGCAAACCTTTCGCTTCACCCTTATGAGGAATGGAGTAAATAAAAAACCCGGCATCATTTTGCCGGGCCGTTTGTGGAGAATAGGGGAGTCGAACCCCTGACCTTTAGACTGCCAGTCTAACGCTCTAGCCAACTGAGCTAATCCCCCTTGAGGTTTGCAAAAATAATAAAATTATCAATACGCTTATGAAACGTCTTTTTGTTGCCCTGAAAATCCAGCCCGATTCCGTATTTTTTGAATCCTTCCGGGAATTGAAAAAAGCGTTGACCCATGAAAAAATCAAATGGGTGGAGGAACATCAGATTCACATCACCCTTAAATTTTTAGGAGAAACACAGGAAGCTTTGATTCCAGAAATCATTGCGGCCCTGAACCACAGGGCCGTGCAGCAGGCGCCTTTCGGCTTTTCCTTACACGGTCTTGGAATATTCGGCAGCTCCTATTCTCCCCGGGTAGTCTGGGTCGGAATTGAACCTTTTGCCGAATTATCACAGCTGATGCGTGAACTTCAAAAAGACCTTGCACAGATTGGATTTGAAGCAGACCGCCAGAACCTTGTGCCCCATTTGACCCTTGGCCGGATTAAATCACTGAACGACAGGATGCTCTTTCATAAAATTACCGAACGCCATAAAACCATTGCCTCCCTTCCGCTTCAGGCCCTGCAAATGATCCTTTTTGAAAGTTTGCTGAAGCGGGAAGGTCCAGAATACCGGATTATTGAAAGTTTCAATTTCGTAAAAAACGCCCCCGGAATCCTTTTATGAATCCCGCAGAAGCGCTTTGAGCAATTTGATCGGCTGGTCGTTTACGGGTTTTTCGATGCGGGGGTCTCCGTGCATTTCCGGGCCATTACATGAAAGACGATCAATCCGATTCCGCCGAAAAGGCAAATCATTGAAAAGAAAGCCGGTTCTTCGTCGAGACTGGTATAAGTTGCAAGCACCTTTCCAAGCAGCACCCCTACGCCGATTCCAATGAGAAGCAGCCCCCATTTTAAAGAAGCGGGTTCATTTTTAGAGGATTCGAATATGCTTGCTTTGGCGCCTTTTTCGATAAGCGTCAGCCGTTCTTTTTTGCGAATGAAAAGATAGATGATTCCATACACCATGGCAAAGAACGAGATCGGGATTAAAAATTCTGAGTTCATTTCCGTGTTTTTTAATGTGTTGTTGTTTCCATTTTGAACACTTTGACGCTCAGAAAAATGAAGGGTTACAGATAGGAGAATTTTTCTTTCAGAGAACAACCAGTTTCTTATACGAAACACTATTCCGGCTGATCAGCTTAATAACAACCAGTCCCTTGGGAAATGCGGATACATCGATCTGTTTTGAACAGGGTTGGGGTCCGCAGGGAATGCTTTCGTGAAGCAGGAGCCTCCCTTTCATATCCGAAATGATGATTTCATTCACTTCAGCCGGGTAGTCAAAAATCATATTCACCTGCTCTCTTGCCGGATTCGGAAACAGTGTAAAACCAGGCAGGACGTCTGTTTCAGGATAACCCGCACAGGGGCTTACGGTAATAAACTTTTCGGAGGCGGGGCCATTCCCGCATTGATTTTTACCGGCTGCGCTGATATTTCCCGAAGCCGCATCCTGATGAAAAAACAAGGTTACTTCGTTGGTTCCTTTTCCGAACGTTATTTCAGCCCCTGGAGGAAGCGTCCAAACATAATCCGTGGCATAGGAAACCAAGGGAATATGGTAAAGATAATTCTCATGATTCTGGCATACCGTGTCTCTCCCCGATATGGCCATCGCCGGAGCAGGAAGAGAATCGAGGCCTACGAATTTGCCCAACGTTTTACCCGGTCCGCATTCATTTTCTGGATATACCCTGAGGCTATCCGGCTGAGCCCCCCAGGTGATGTTGATGGCGGAAGTTCCCTGCCCGCTGTTGATAATGGCTCCGGGGGGCGGGACCCACTGATATGTAAGGGCTCCGGGCGTTTCTGTCACCGAAAAATCAACACTTCCATTACTACAGGCAAAATCAGGCCCCGAAATATTGCCCGGAATTTCAGGAACCGATTTAATCAAAACCGATAAAACACTTGGATTGCTGGTTCCGCATTCATTTCCTACAATGACGGAAACGTTTCCCGGAGCGTTGCCCCATCTGACCCTGATTTTTGGAGTATTCTGACCGCTCAGAATGTTTGCTCCGTCGGGAACGGTCCAGGAATAGGAAGTTACATCAACACCCTGGTTCACTGAATAAACGGAAATTGCATACATACAAATTTCCTGTTCTCCCGAAATCGGCCCCGGTGTGGTGGGGGGTAGTTTTACGCTCACCTCCACGCTGTCGTGATCTGTGTTCATCATTGCGTCGGTGGCAGTAACATAATACCGCCTGCTTTCGGTAAGCGATGCAACGGGGTTTGCAATGGAGGGGTCAGAAAGGCCGGCCACAGGGAGCCAGGCATAAGTGTAGGGCGGGGTTCCTCCGTTAACATAAGCCGACAGCTGGGAAGACGCTCCGGTGCAAATGGTATCCGGCGTAGCGGTAGGATAAACATAGTATCCCGACCCATGTCTGACATGTATAGCGGCTTCCCTGAAATGAACCGGTGTGCCATTGGGGCCACGGGCATAAAAACTTGCCAGGTAATCGCCGGTCAGGGCAGATCCGTTCAGAATGATATCAACCGGGATGGTGTCGGGAAAAGTGCTGGCTGTGTTTCCCTGGGGATAAAAAAAAGTGATGGACCCGTTCGCCGGTTCAGGAGAAATTCCGGCAGAAACATAAACCAGGTCTGCATAGAGTTTAACGCCCGGAATGATGACAAAGAAATGAACCGTATCCTTTTTAAGGTCCAGGGTATCGGCCGAATGATCAAGTTTCATTGCAAAATCAGGAAAATAAGCCGTAGTGCTCATAAAAGTTCCTTCCCTGAAATCGGTCCAACCTGCCATTGCAACTTTTTTGTTGGAAACGATGCCATTGTAATCTCCCTGATACCTGGGCGTTCCTCCTCCCCCGCAACTGCTGCAGTTTATTTTCATTTTCTGGTTGGAAATTTTCTGGTTGGCAGTGAAACCTTGTCCTCCGTTATCAGAATAAGAAGCATAGATGAAAGCGCTGTCGCTGGAAGGGGTATCGCGGGTATCCATCCATTGAACATAAAGTCTGCCGGTTTCTTTGTCGCACCAGATCGCGGGATGCCATTGGTGATGCAGGAGGGTGTTGGGATCGTCGTTGACCTTCACGGCGGCAGACCAGTTTCCGCCTCCGTCATCAGAATACCGGCAGAAAATATCGGGCTTGTTTCCATTTCCCGGAGGGTCGTTGGACGCATAAACAAGATAAAGCCTGCCCCGAAATTCCCCGTAACTGTTATCCGCTGCAATAAAGGGGTAGGGGCGGGTCCGCATGTTTTCAACCGAATTTCTGCCTCCTACGTCGGTTCCAACATATCCCGAAAAATCCTGCATGGACTTTATAGAAAAGGTTTCTCCCCCGTCAAGCGACTGGTAAAAAGTATAGGTAGAGGCAAAACTGCTGCCCGAGTTTGTCACGACATAGACCGCCCCCCCCTGGATGTTGTTATAGGGTCCGACACAGGCCATCATTCCCGGTAAAGATTGGGAGGGTGGTTGAAATGTGGAATGAAAGGTGGTTCCATGGTTCATGCTTCTCGCAAAATTTCCGCCATCGCCGCTGCTCATGGTAACATAAACATAATTGGCATAAGGACCGGTGGTCTGGTCGCAGGCCAGCCAGCATTTATCATAGCCAGTGATGGCATCCACCGGGGAGGTCCAGGATGTTCCGTTGTCGGTGGATTTTACAATCCGGCAGCCTGTGACATTGGGGGAGCCGATCATGTTGATATAATAAAGGTTTCCAAGGCTGTCGTACGCGACCACAGGATCCCCCCTCACGCCCGTTCCGAAATCAGGATTGTTTGAAAACCATTGAAAACCATTTTCAGTATGATGGGTTCCGTTTAAATTATAGGCTGTAAAAAACCAGGATGGATGGGCCGGGTCTGCGGCCATATTATTTTCAGCCAAATCAACGCCCAGGTTGAAATTATCGTAATCCCCGATCGTTATGACAGAAGCGACGGAGGTAGGCGTTTTAGCCGGGAGGGTTTTGATAAGTTCAAGGGGAACCTGGTCAAGATTTGGATTCTCGGGAATCAATTCCTGGGCAAACACCCTTTCAAACGGTAAAAACAGAAGGCATAATAACAGCGACCGGAGCATGACAATTGGTTTAACACAAACATACATAAAACGATCGAAATGCACAATTATTTATTCCTGAACGGTAAAAGACTGTATTTTTGTATGAAAGCTTGTAACTTTATCCTTCTATAAACGTCAAAGTGCCAGATGAAATACCTGGATGACAATCATTACATCGAACGCGTTTTAAGCGGCGATGTATCCGCTTATTCAGCGCTGGTTGCCAAACATAAAAACCTGGTTTTTTCAATTGCGTTCAAAATATTGAACAGCCGCGAGGATGCGGAGGAATTGTCCCAGGACTGCTTTTTAAAGGCCTACCAGGCCCTGGGTACGTTTGAAAAAAAGTCGAAATTTTCGACCTGGCTGTATCGGATTGTTTACAATGCCGCCATTTCGAAAACTCGAAAAAAAAAGCTGGAAGTGATTCCGATGGATAATTATATCATCCATAATTATTCGGAAGATTCCCTGGCGGGCGAAACGGAGCGTCTGAATGCTGAAGAACAAAGGGTGTTGATTGAACGGGCGTTGCAAACGCTGAACGAGGAGGATAATTTGTTGATCACCCTGTTTTATAAAGGAGAGGTTTCGGTTGAGGATATCCATGTAATTACCGGGCTGACCACTTCCAACGTCAAGGTAAAGCTGCACCGGATCCGGAAAAAGCTTTATGAAGAAATTTCTGTCATGATGAAACAAAATGCGTGAAATGGAAAAAGAAGATTTTCAATACGATGAATTGCTGAAGCGGCTTATCAAAAACAGCCCGCTGGAAGCTCCTTCCGGAGATTTTGTTGAGAAGGTGATGGGTAAAATTCCTGAAAGTCCGGTTATATCCCCCTCCGCCAGGCCTTTCTATCTGAATTTTAAATCCGTTTTACCTTTTGTGCTTCTTGGGATATTTTGTCTGGTCATAATTCTCACTTCCGATTTTCCTTTTATGGGATGGTTCCAGCGAAAAGAATTTTTCACCCGTTCGCTTATTCCCTATTTTCTTCCCGTCATTTCGGGTTTTAAAGCAATTTTTATCAACAAATATTTTTCTTTTGCTTTTATGATCCTGCTGGCCGGAACGCTTCTGGTCATCATTGAGCGCCTGTTCAGCCGCAAGTCGCCTGAAAATCAAATGGGCTGAATTCATGATCCCTTCCGAAATCGCTGATTCCCTTCAGGATTGGTTTGAAAAAAACCGGGAGCCGGCCTTTAAAATTCATTCCTGTAGTCCCCTGGGCGGAGGATCAATAAACCAGGTTTACAAAATCAATACCGGGTCTGGGATCTTTTGCCTTAAATTCAACCAGGCCAGCAGGTTTCCACAAATGTTTGAAACCGAGGCAAGGGGCCTTTCGCTGCTTAGAAATGCAAAAGAAATACGGATTCCCCGGGTCATCACCGTTCAAACGCTGGAGCGATATTCCTACATTTTACTTGAATATATTGAAGCAGCTCCAAAACAATCCTGTTTCATGCAGAACCTGGGGCGCTCCCTCGCAAAGTTGCATGGAAACCGGGCGGATCTATTCGGTCTCGATCACGATAATTACATGGGCGCCCTCCCCCAAAGCAATGCGGAACATCAGACCTGGATAAGCTTTTTTATTGAAGAGCGAATTGAAATTCAGGTAAAATTGGCCCGGGATGCCGGATTGTTAAGCTCCGAAAACCAACAAAGCTTTCAGCGACTTTATAAAAGGCTGGAAACTTTCTTTCCGTACGAAAAACCTTCCCTGGTTCATGGAGATCTTTGGAATGGAAATGTGATCGTTTCAGAAACAGGAAATGCCTGTTTGATCGATCCGGCGGTTTATTTCGGACACCGCGAAATTGATATTGCCATGACGACCCTTTTCGGCGGCTTCGGGGGTGATTTTTACAAATCCTATCAGGAGGCTTTTCCCATGGAACAGAACTGGGAGGAAAGACTTGAAGTTTACAATCTTTATCCCCTGCTAATACATTTAAATCTCTTTGGAACCGGCTATCTGGGTTCTATTCTGTCGGTTCTGAAAAAATTTTAATCCGCATTGCGTTCTTTCCAAAGTTCTTTGAAACTTTGAGGGGCGATCCTGGGAAGGGTTCTCCGGGGACCCCAGCTTTTCTTCCCGAACCTTCGGATCGCTTTATTTTTAAGACGGGGTCCGGGCTTATCAAGCATCCAGCGATGGAGCATCACCATTTTCCAGGCAGAAACAATCCTTCTCCACATAAAGGTGGAATATTTCCGGTTGATCGCTTCGTTCCTGTTGCGAAGCAATAACTCATGAATGGGTATTTTCACCGGACAAACTTCGGTACATTTACCGCATAAAGAGGAAGCAAAACTCAGGTGGTTGTATTCTTTCAGGCCGAGGTAGTGGGGAGTGATCACGGAACCTATCGGCCCCGAATAGGGGGCCTTATAAGTATATCCGCCAACGCTGCGGTAGATCGGACAGCCATTCAAACAGGCTCCGCAACGTATACAGGAGAGCGCCCTGCGCTGCTCCCTGAATTTTAGCAGCTCCGTTCTCCGGTTATCGAGCAGGATTACATACATTTCGTCAGGACCATCTGTTTCTGCATCGGCACGGGGACCAAAAACAAGGTTGTTGTAAACCGTGATATGCTGACCGGTTCCATGCTGGGCAAGCAGGGGAAGAAAAAGATCCAGGTCTTCCATGGAAGGAATCAGTTTTTCAATCCCAACAATGGCTATATGTATTTTTGGAAAAGCCATCGAGAGCAATCCGTTCCCTTCGTTTTCAGTCAGTACCACCGCTCCGGAATCGGCAATGAGAAAATTTCCGCCGGTTATCCCAACATCGGCCCTGATGAATTCCCCCCTCAGCTTTTCCCTTACAAAAGCGGCAATCTGTTCAGGCATGCTGTCATCCGGAAGGTTAAATTTTTCATGAAACAGTTTGGCAACATCCTCTTTCGATTTATGCATGGCCGGCGTTAGAATATGATATGGCTTTTCTCCCGCCAGCTGAACAATATATTCCCCGAGATCGGTTTCAAAAACTTCTCTTTTATTTTTTTCAAGAAGTTCATTCAATTCCAGTTCCTCCGACACCATTGTTTTTTGTTTGACAATGATCTGGGCCTTGGCCTTTTTAATGATGTGGATGATTTCACGCTGGGCATCACGCTCCGAAGGAGCCCAGATCACTTTCCCTCCCCTTTTTTCGAAGTTATTTTCAAATTCTACCAGATACTTGTCAAGATTGTTGATAATCTTGTGTTTCAGATTGGCTGCCCTTCGTTTGGCAAGCTCAAGATTCTGATACTGTTCCTTGCCGCGGACAACAGCCTGATCATAACGGCCTATGTTGAAATCCAGTCGTCTCCTGTGTTCCTTATCAAAAGACATTTGTTCCGCTTCTTCAATAAATTTTGTGTATAATTGATTCATTATACGTATTTTATTTAATTTTTATTTTTTCTATCCTGGTCTTGTGCCTTCCCCCTTCAAATGCAGCAAAGAAAAAAATCCGGATAAATTGAATGGCTTCATCGGGCGAAATGAACCGTCCGGGTAAAATGAGTACATTGGCATCGTTGTGTTTCCGGGCCAGTTCAGTAACCTCTTTATTCCAGCAAAGCGCAGCACGAACTTCCGGATACTTATTGGCCACCATGGCCATACCGTTACCACTGCCGCAAATCAAAATTCCTGATTTGTACAGTCCCTGTTGAACCGCTGTGGCAAGTGGGTGGGCGATGTCGGGATAATCCGCTTTTTCTTCTGAATAACAGCCAAAATCTTTGAACAAATATCCTTCGGCAGCCAAAGTCAGTTTGATATATTCCTTGATCTTATATCCGGCATGATCAGAACCTATAGCAATAATTCCGGCAGATTCATCCATTGTTCATATTTTTTTTTACAAATGTAAGGATAATGAAATCATTATGAAGAAGAATGAAATTTTTCCTTTCAATATCACATTCAAAATCAATTTTTTAAAATTTTAACAATTTAATGTTCACAACTGATTAATTTTGTTGCAAAATAATTATAAATTGATCTGTTTGTTAAAAAATGACTGCATAAACAGACAGTATGACCTGTTTATCATCTTTTATCAAATTCAATAAACATTTTTTTAAAAGGCTGGATTCTATAATTTATACACCATTCATCTTGTAAACAATATTGTTAATTAACTTTAATTTATTAAATATCAATAAAATATATCAATAATGATGTTTATAAGATGTTAAATGAAAAGTAAAAATTTAAATAGCAAATTTTATTACAAAAAGTAATCAACCATTTCAACAGCTATTATAATAAACAATATAAATAAGGTTTCTTTATTATTATTATTTAAAACTTATGAAATTAGGGTTTGATCAGAAATTAAAGGGTGAAATCAAAAAATTAAAACAGAAAAAAAATGCTGTAATTCTGGCTCATTATTATCAAAATCCTGAAATTCAAAATATTGCTGATTATATAGGAGATAGTCTGGGTCTTTCACAAAACGCCTATAATACCAATGCCGACATCATTGTTTTTGCAGGTGTGCACTTTATGGCGGAAACGGCAAAAATTCTGAATCCATCAAAAAAAGTTTTGATTCCCGACTTAAATGCCGGCTGTTCCCTGGCCGATTCATGTCCCGCTCCCTTGTTCAGAAAATTTATCCGTCAGCATCCGGATCATGTGGTTATTTCCTACATTAACTGTTCCGCGGAAGTTAAGGCTTTATCAGATGTGATTTGTACTTCCGGCAACGCGGTAAAAATAGTTGAATCGTTTTCAAAAAATCAAAAAATAATTTTTGCACCGGATAAAAACCTCGGAGCTTATATCAATCATATTACCGGGAGAAAGATGGTTTTATGGAATGGTACCTGTGAAGTTCACAACCTGATAAAAACCGAAACCGTTCTGAAACTTAAAACGGAGCATCCGGATGCAAAATTGATCGCACATCCGGAATGCCAGGCGGTCATTCTGGAAATGGCCGATTTTATAGGTTCTACCACCGCCCTTCTTAATTACACCATGAAAAGCGGGGAAAACAAATTTATCGTGGCCACCGAAACAGGAATTCTGCACCAAATGCACAAACATTCTCCCAAGAAGCAATTCATCATTGTTCCTTCCGACGAAACATGTTCCTGCAATGATTGTCCTTATATGAAAATGAATACCCTGGAGAAAATATTTGATTGTCTTGAAAATGAACAACCTGAAATTAAAATAGGAGAGGCATTCATGAAAAAAGCTCGGTTACCAATTCTGAAAATGCTGGAATTGTCGGCATAAAAATTAATGGATATTCTCATGAAACAGGCTTTCTGCCGCGTATTTATTTTAATTTTTCCCTTTTGTCTTTGCTTTTTAATCACATCGGGACAGGAGGCGGATAGCGGATTTCAAAAATTTTACCATCCCAATGGAAATATTTCCAGCGAAGGAAGGATGGTTTCCGGAAAACCGGATGGTTATTGGAAAGCATATTATGAAAACGGCAAACTTAAATCGGAAGGAAACCGGAAAAACTTTGAAATCGACAGTACCTGGAAATTTTACAACCCGGAAGGAAAGCTGATCCTTGAAGTCAATTACCTTTCAGGTAAAAAAAACGGCCTGAAGATCAGTTATCTTGATAAGGAAACCATCAGAGAAAATTATAAGAACGATGTAAAGGGGGGAATTACATTGTACCAGTATCCCGGGGGAAAAACCAAACTGGAAATACCTTTTGTAAACGGATTGGAACAGGGATTTGGAAAGGAATATGATCAGGATGGCAACATTGTCACACTGACAGAATACAAAAGGGGCTTCATTCTTGACCGGCAGAGGATCAACCGGAGGGATAAAAACAACCTGAAGCAGGGTTTGTGGTATTATTTTTATGATAACGGGAATATCCGCATTGAAGGAACATACCGGGAGGATAAAAAACAGGGCTATTTTAAGGAATTTACAGAGAACGGAGATTTTCTCAGAATCAGCAAATACGAAAACGACATCCTTCTTCCCGATGCGGAAGAGATTCAGAAGCTGGAAGTTCAGAATGAATACTACCCCAACGGAAAAATCAAGATCAGCGCCATGTTCAGAAACGGGGTTCCCGAGGGAATACGCCGGGAATATAATCCGGAAGGGAAGATAGAAAATGCCTATCTTTACAGAAATGGAATGCTGACCGGAGAGGGCATTGTTCAGGAAGACGGAAACCGGGAAGGGCCCTGGAAAGAATTTTACCTGGACGGGAAATTGAAAGCCGAGGGGAATTATGAAAACGGAAAGCCGTCGGGCGTATGGAAGTTTTATTTCGAGGATGGCAAAACAGAACAGACTGGAAAATATAACAAGCAGGGAAATCCCGATGGAACCTGGAAATGGTTTTTTACTTCCGGCATGTTATCCAGGGAAGAAAATTTCAGGAATGGAGCCAGGGACGGAATGTTTTCAGAATATGACGAAACCGGAAAATGCATTGAAGAAGGTGAATTTGTCGACGGACTGGAGGAAGGACCCTGGTTTGAATTGACCGGCGATTACTTTACCCGCGGGAAATACCGCGACGGGCAGCGCAATGGAATTTGGTCAGACGGGTATCTGATTGCGGACGGACAGAAAACAGACAGCCTTCTGAGTTTTAAAGGAAATTTCATTGACGATTACGCCGACGGAAAACATGTTCATTATTGGGATAATGGAAAAATCAAGGAAGAAGGCCTCTTTCTGATGGGCAAAAAAGAGGGAGAATGGATACAGTATAACTATGACGGCAGCCTGTTTATGATCATCACATTTAAAAATGGAATTGAAATACGTTATGATGGCGTAAAAATAAAACCCCCTTTTGAAAAAGAAGAATAGCTATGAAAATTGAAAAAAGTGTAAGGCCAAAACCCCAGAAAGCCGATCCTGAATTGATCAGGCTGAATAAATACATTGCCAATTCAGGGGTATGTTCCCGAAGGGAAGCCGATAAGCTTATTATTGCAGGAGCAGTAAAGGTAAACGGAAAAGTGGTAACGGAACTGGGAACCAAAATATCGCCCGGCGACAAGGTTCAATATGGGGATCAGTCGATAAAACGTGAAAAACCGCGTTATCTTTTAATGAATAAACCCAAGGGATATATCACCACCGTTGACGATCCTGAAAAACGGAAAACTGTCATGAGCCTGATTGCGGGAGCTTGCAAGGAAAGGGTTTACCCGGTCGGAAGGCTCGACCGGAACACCACCGGACTTTTATTGTTTACCAATGATGGAAACATTGCAAAAAAGCTAACCCATCCCCGGTATGGAATTAAGAAAATTTACCACGTAGGACTGGATCGCGCCCTGACCAGGGTTGATTTTCAGAAAATTCTGGGAGGTATTACGCTTGACGATGGATTTATCAAAGTTGACAGCCTGGAATATGTTGGCGACGGAAAGGATAAAAAAGAACTCGGACTTGAACTCCATTCAGGGCAAAACCGTATTGTACGCCGCATTTTTGAAAATATGGACTATAAGGTGGTAAAACTCGACCGGGTATATTATGCCGGACTTACCAAGAAAAACCTGCCCAGGGGAGAATGGAGATTTCTCGAAGAGCAGGAAATAAATCTTTTAAAAATGATCAGTTCGGAACCTTGAAAAATTAAGTGAAGTCAATCAGTATTTATATCGTTGAAGACGAATTGCTCATTTCCGCGAGTTTAAAATCACAACTTCAGAATTTCGGTTATGAGATTTTCGGTTCCTGTACCCGGGGAGAGATCTGCCTGCAGGAAATTGAAGCTTTGTCACGCCAGGACAAAGAACCGGAGATCATCTTAATGGATATTCATCTGAGGGGAAAAATGGACGGAATAGAAACAGCGAAAACCCTCCATGAAAAATACAATTGCGGGATTATTTTTCTAACCGGGCAGAGCACAAAAGAAGTGTATGAGCGCTCATTCAAGATCAAGCCCTTTGGCTATCTGTTAAAGCCGATTGATATGGAGCAAATGAAAATGACCATTGAAATTGCGGCTTATCAGCGGAACCTGGAACTGAAAAACAAGGAATACCTGAAAAGCCTCGAAGATCTTTTAAAAATCCGCACCCGGGAAAAAAATGAAATAATGGACATGTACCAGACCATCATCGACTCCTCCCCGATGGGACTGACCGTGATGCAGGATGAACGGTTTGTTTTCGTCAATAAAAGAACGGCGGAAATATTCGGGTACAGTCTTGAAGAATTTTTAAGCTTCTCGATCGAGGATATTGTGAACCTGCTCTGTCCCGAAGATCGTCAGAAGATGATTGCCCTGTCGCGGGACCGCCTGGAAGGTAAAGAGATTCCTTCCGGAACCCAAATTAGGATACTTACAAAAGAAGGGAAGGAGCGTCTGCTTGAAACAAATGTGAAAATCGTTCAGTTTATGGGAAAGCCGGCCCTTCACCAAACTTTTCTCGACATTACCGGATATCAAACAAATTAGTCAATATGTTACGAAAAATTTTACCCCTCATTCTTTTCGGAGTGACGCTGAACGCGTATCCCGGAGAGCCTGTGAAGGAATTGTTGAAAAAAACAGCCGACGTTTCAAAATACGCAGGCGACCATCTGGTTATTCTGTTTGACAGCACCCTTGTAGATGTACAAGAATCAGGACTCACTTATGTCTGGAACCACACCCTTACCCGCGTCCTGGATGCCAGGGGGGGGCTGGAATCGGGCGTGATCAAATTCGGCTATGATCCCCTTTCCGCTTTCGTGGAAATCAAGAAAGCCGTGATTTATAAAAATGATGGGACCGAGCTCAGTCTGGATGTCAAAAAAGTCATGGACTATCCGGCACCCGCCCGCGCCATATACTGGGGCGCAAGGGAAATCATGCTGGATGTGGGCCGGCTGGAACCCGGCGACGCCCTGGAAGTGCTTATGTTCAGGAAGGGCTTCACTTATGCCCTGCTGGGCAGCGAAGAAGAGGATAAATATATTCCGCCCATGCGGGGGCAGTTTTACGACATTGTCGATTTTACCTCCGCAAACCCCATGATGTTAAAGGTTTATCAGGTAAAAGTTCCCCCCGATAAAACCCTGCAATACGAATTTTATAACGGAGAGGCCCGGTCTTCCTGCTGGCTTGAAAATGGAAAAACCACCCTGACTTTTTCAAAGAAAGACATCACGGCGATTAAAACAGAGCCCCGGATGGTGGCCTTATCCGATGTAGCACCCAAATTATTGTTATCCACCAGCCCCGACTGGAAAGCAAAATCAACCTGGTTTTTCAAAGTCAATGAGGATTTTGGAAGCTTTGACTCCAGCCCTGAAATAAAGGCCAAAGTAAACGAAATCCTGAAAGGGGCTACGGATGAATTGGATTCGGTGTCGCGGCTTACCCACTGGTGTGCCGACGAGATCCGGTACTCCGGAATTTCGATGGGAAAAGGGGAGGGATTTACCCTTCACAAGGGCGCCATGACCTTTACCGACCGTTGCGGCGTTTGCAAAGACAAGGCCGGAATGCTCATCACCATGCTGCGTGCAGCAGGATTTAAATCCTACCCGGCCATGACCATGGCCGGGTCGAGGATTGATTACATTCCTGCCGACCAGTTTAACCATTGTGTAACGGTTGTAAAACTTCACGATGGCCAGTATCACCTGCTTGACCCGACCTGGGTTCCGTTTGTAAGGGAACTCTGGTCGAGCGCCGAACAACAGCAGGAATACCTCATGGGCGTTCCCGAAGGAGCCGATTTGGCCAGCACCCCGGTTTCCAATCCTGAAAATCACTATCTTAAAATCAATGGAAACGCCCGTTTGCAAAGCGACGGAACCCTGAGTGGCCGGATTTCGGTCACGGCCGAAGGCCAGTCGGATGCCGCGGTAAGAGGTCTTTTCAAATATTCCTGCAAAGCCCAGTGGTTTCAGAATGTGGAAAGGGAACTCCAGCGTATCTGGCCCAGGGCAGAGGTCGTCAATGTTGCTTATTCTGACCCGGCCGACTATATGGGAAGTCCTGTTTGGGTGAATATCGATTATAAAATTCCAGGATTTGCGCTGGTTTCAGGAAACAATTTGATGTTTACCCCCCTGTCGGCTGCCCAGATTTTCAAAAACTTTCAGGGTCAGCTGTTCTTTGATACCGGGTTGAATGAACGCAAATTCCCTTTCCGCGACCGTTGTTCGCGTCTGGTTGAAATTTCGGAAACCATTCAGTTACCGGCTTTCCGTAGTGTTCTCAGGATACCCGAAAACATTGATAAACCTGGTCTTGCTGCCTCTTTTTACGGGGGCTATCAACTGAACGGCGATAAACTGAGTTTTGCGGCCAAAGCCATTCTTGGGAAACGGCTGTATGAAGCAGGCGACTGGCCCGAATTCAGGGCAGTGGTGGAATCGCAGAACAAATTTGCCGACGAAGCAGTTGTGATTGAATTGTAATCCGAACCCATAATAAATCTCCAATGAAAAAATATCTGCCAACCTTCATCATCATCCTGTTCTGCCTGATTTCACCCATCCGGATTTTTTCCCAGGACGACCGCTGCGACGCTGTTTATTTATCCCTTACCAAAACATATACCCTGAATCCTGACGGAAGCATGGATTACAGGTATGAGAAAAAACTAAAACTTCAGACCTACCGGTCTTTTCAGAATCTGTACGGAGAAACCTTTATTGTTTATAATCCGGAATATCAGCAATTGAAAATAAACGAATTTTTCACCCTCACGGAAGACGGGAAAAAGGTCGTGGGCCCCGCCAATGCCCTGAATGAAGTGCTTCCCGGTTTTGCAGCAAACGCCCCGGCATACAATACCCTTCGCGAAATGGTTGTAACCCATACGGGGCTTGAAAGGACTGCGGTTGAAAATCTCGATTACCAGATCCATACCGTGAAAGATTTTTACCCCGCCCTGATGGGCAATGAAGTATTGCCTGAGTCTGAACCCGTAAAGGAATTGAAAATCATCATCCGCGTTCCGGCCGGGACAAAACTTTTTTACCGGATTGTAAATGCCGCCGATCCGGTCGTGAAAACCATGGAAAATGGTTATCAGGTTTACCGCTGGACCTTTTTCAACCTTTCACCCATTTCCGCGGAAGCCTTCCAGACAGGAAACAACGCCCTTTACCCCCGCCTTGTATTCAGCAACGGAAGCCCGGAGGAAGTTTTCTCATTCCTGACCCACCAGGAAGCTTTCCGTTTTGGAACGGATGATTCCATGAAAAAAGAAATCGAAAATCTTAAAACGCTTACCGGAAATCCGCTGGAAATTTCCCTCAAACTTCAGGAAAAAGTGGTCAACGACCTGAGGCTGTATCCGGTTCCATTCGTGATAACGGGTTATAAATCAAGGACTGCAGTTGAAACATGGAACAGCAACGGGGGAACCCCCGCGGAGAAAATGATTTTACTGACAGCCCTGCTCAGGGAAGCGGGTATAAAGGCCGACCCGGTGCTCATTGCGAAATCAGGCATCGCGGATGAAAAAGAAGGCAACCTTGCCACAACGGATGAGTTTGCCGTAAGGATCGAGCTGAAGGAAGAAGGAACGCTTTATCTCCAGGTTACCGGTCTCAACGCCCAGGATCTGTTGAAAACCTTGCCGGGAAGTATCTTTATGATACTAAGCCGGGAAGGAAAACCAACCTTTGTGAGATCGGGTGAACCGGAATTCAGGGCTGACGTTCAGGGAACCTTCATCTGCTCGTCGGACCCAAAGATTACAGGTGAAATATCTGTTACGCTCAAAGGCGCCGCCAATCCTTTTTTGGGTTTGTCAAGGGATAAAAACAAGATCAGGAATTCTTTGTCGGGAGGCATTTCCGGCCCGGATCTGAAAGAAGCCAAAATCACAGAATCGAATCCCGAAAGCACCTTTCAGCGCTTTACGGTCCAGGCCGAAAAACCTTTTCGCAAAGACAGTTCCTTTTACTTCTTCAGCATTCCGGTGCTGAAGACAGGGATTGAAAGCTGGGGCATTCACACCCTTTCTTCAAGACGTGAAACCTCGTTTGAGATCGCGGCCCCGGCGACGGAAAACTATGAATATTCCATACTTTTCCCGGAGAATATGAAAGTGTTTACCCCCTTGAAAAAAACCAGTGTTTCAAACAACGCAGGCGATTTTCTTCTGGATTTACAACTGGAAAAAGGAAAACTGATCATCAAAAAAAGCATACAGTTTAAAGAAAAGACGATCGGCGCCGGAGATTATCCCGGATTTAAGGCTTTAATGGATTTGTGGAATGACCCCTGGAACGGGGAGGTTGTTTTCAGAAAGGAAAATTAGCGGGTGATGATCCGCCCCAGTTTTTTATTGATGGCAATGCTGGTTTTTTTCTGTTTATGCCATTGTCCGAGCAGGATCTTCTCCTCTTCTGTCGAATTTTTCTCCTGAAGTTTTTTCCGGGTAACTTCCAGCGCCCCGGAGATCTTCTTTGCTTTGAACGAAAGCAGGGCGTGCTCCACATGAAGGAGCAGGCGCATTTCTTCCGTTTCGACCAGGATATTGTTTTTTGCCCAGTTCAGGCTGAGCTCATAAGGGGTGAAAATGAGATCCACCGCGGCGCGCGAAAGCCCGGGATCGGAATGGGAAAGGAACATCGCCCGGTCGGGCACTCCCTCCTTTTCAAGAACCGCGGCGTATTCCGAGAAAATCTTCTCGAAAACAGGATTTTCAAAACCCAACTCATCGCTTCGGATATCATGTACCACCATATCGGCTATCATCACGGGAATGGGCTCTTCGTCAACGACTGGAGAGGGCAGGTGAATGATTTCGTTTCCGTATAACAGCAGAATGCGGATGATCTCCCGCTCCTGATATTCCGGTGACTCGGGATCCGTTTCCAGCTGAACGGAAGAGTCGGGAGGGGGCTGTTCCGTGATGGAAGACCCGTTTTCCGCAGCAGGCAGGTTTTTCAGAACCTTATTACGTAAAATTTTATTCAGTTCGTTCATCAGCACCTGCTCGGAAATGCCCATCAGGGTGGAACATTCCCTTACATAGAGGGAGCGGGAGATCACGTCAGGAATCAGGGCGATGGTATGGACAATCTCCCGAATCAGGGAAGCTTTTTTAATGGGATCATTCCGGGTTTCATCCAGAAGCAGCTGCGTTTTGAACAGGATAAAATTCAGGGCTTTGTCGCGGACAAAAACTTCAAGTTCGGCAGGGCGATGCTTTTGCGCATAGGAATCAGGATCTTCCCCGTCGGGGAAGAGCACGATTTTAACATTCATGCCCTGTTCCACGATGAGGTCGATGCCCCGGAAAGAAGCCTTGATACCCGCGGGATCGCCGTCATAAAGGATGGTGATGTTGGAGGTATAACGCTGTATCATTCTGACCTGGTCGTGGGTAAGGGAAGTTCCCGAAGAGGCGACAACATTTAAAATACCCGACTGGTAAAGAGAGATCACATCGGTATAGCCTTCCACCAGAAAGCAATTGTCTTTTGAGGAAATGGCATTCCCCGCGAAGTAAATCCCATACAGGGTTTTGCTTTTGCTGTAAATATCCGATTCCGGAGAATTTACGTATTTCGCCCTGGTTTTATCTCCGCCCAGTATCCTGCCGCCGAAACCCAGAATACGCCCCGAAGCGCTGTGGATCGGAAAAATAACCCGGGAATGAAAACGGTCATACAGCCGGGATTCTTTTTCCAGGGAAAGACCTGATTTCAGCAGAAACTCTTTTTTATATCCTTGCTGAATGGCATGTTCTGAAAAAGCATCCCATTTTTCGGGACTGAAACCCAGTTGAAATTTTCGGATCATATCTTCCCTGACGCCCCTTTCTTTAAAATAACTCATTCCGATCGATTTCCCTTCTTCCGTATCTGTGAGGATACGCGAAAAATACTGCTGGGCGAACAAATTCAGATTAAACAGGCTTTCCTTTTCGCTGATTTCCTGAAGCTGTTCCGGCGTCTGTTCTTCTTCTTCTATTTCGATATTGTACTTTCGCGCCAGGAATTTCAGGGCTTCGGGATAAGCAAAATGCTCATGCTCCATCAGAAAATTAACGGAATTTCCGGCTTTTCCACAGCCGAAACACTTGTAGATGCCTTTGGCGGGGGAAACGGTAAAAGAGGGAGTTTTCTCGTTGTGGAAAGGGCATAATCCCAGCAGGTTCACTCCCCGGCGGCGAAGGGTGACATAGTCGCCGATTACCTCTTCAATGCGGGTGGCGGCAATAATGGTTTCTATGGTATCGCGCGGTATCACGGTTTAAAAAAGCTCCTGGCTAAAGTACTAAAAACGTTCGATAGAAATGTGTAATTTTATCCACAAATCTGAACCATGAATCGTCGCGATTTTTTCAAACGGAGTATATACGCGGGAGTTGCCACCGGAGCCGCCGTAACGCTTGGTAAAACCAATCCTTTATTTGCCGGCTCCTTCCCCCCGGCAGCGGGCGCCTATGACCTGGTAGCCGTGAAAGGAGGGGAAGCGGCCGCCATGTTCGACAAGGCCATGGAATCCCTCGGAGGGATGAAAGCTTTTGTGAAAAAGGGCCAGACGGTGGTCGTTAAGCCCAATATCGGCTGGGACGTGAGGCCGGAAAGGGCTGGCAACACAAATCCCCTGCTGATCAGGCGGATTATTGAACAATGCCTTGGGGCCGGGGCGAAGGAAGTTTATGTTTTCGACAATACCTGCGATAACTGGAAAAAATGTTATGAAAACAGCGGCATCGAGAAAGCCGTGAAAGATGTCGGAGGGAAGATCGTTCCCGGAAATTCGGAAGGGAACTACCAGGAAGTGGAAATCAAAGGCGGAAAAAAGCTTACGAAAGCAAAGGTCCATGAACTGATCCTGGGCAGCGATGTGTTCCTGAACGTGCCTGTATTGAAAAGCCATAGCAGCACCCAGCTCACCATTTGCATGAAGAACCATATGGGGATCGTGTGGGACCGCGGCTATTGGCACCGCAACGACCTGCATCAGTGCATCGCCGATTTTGCTGCCTTCCGCAAGCCCGACCTGAACATCGTTGACGCTTACCGGGTCATGATGAAAAGAGGCCCGCGGGGTGTTTCGGTTGAAGATGTGGAACTGAAAAAGTCACTGATCATTTCAAAAGACATTGTGGCTGCCGATGCAGCAGCGGCCAAAATCTTCGGACTGGAACCCGGCAATATTCCCTATATCCGCATCGCCGGACAGGCCGGCATCGGTACCATGGATCTGACCAAACTCAACATCAACCGCATCAAGATGTCGTAAGATGCTGTTAAAAATACTCAAACCCTTAAGGGTATTTGTTTCGCTTGCTTTTTTCCTGCTGATCCTTTTCACCTTTGTTGATTTTGCGGCCATTTTCTCCGTGAAAATGATCCAAGGCCTGCTGTACCTTCAGTTTCTTCCTTCCCTGTTGAAATTCATCGATGTCCTTACCCTGAGCACTGCCGGGTTTGTCATGGTACTGTTGCTCACTTTTTTATTCGGAAGGATATACTGCTCCTCGGTTTGTCCGCTGGGGACGCTTCAGGACCTGGCCATCGGATTAAAAACACGCTTAAAACGAAAAAAAAAGCTCAGGTACCAGAAGCCCCGGCCAATCCTACACTATACCATCCTCGGAGTTTTGACAGCCATCCTGTTCATTTTTCAGAACATTTTTTTTATCAACCTGCTTGACCCATACAGCCTGGCAGGGAAAATTTTCAATAACCTGTTCCGCCCGGTTTACCTGCTCGCCAACAATCTGCTTGCACGCGGTTTCCAGGCCTTTGACAACTACTGGCTGTATTCTGTCCCCGTAAAAATCATATCCGTGGCTTCCTTTGTGTTTTCGGTCCTGGTTTTTATGGTTCTTATTCTCCTTGCCTTTTTTCGCGATCGATGGTACTGCAATAACATTTGTCCGCTGGGCGGAATCCTTCGCCCGATCTCAAAAATTTCTTTGTTCAGATTGCAGATCAGCGAAAGCCGGTGCACCCTTTGCGGCTCCTGTGTAAAAACCTGCAAAGCGGGCTGTATCGATCTCAAAAATAAAAACATCGAATTCGAACGCTGTGTGGCCTGCTTTAACTGCATCGGCGCCTGCCCGGAAGGGGGAATCGGATACAGAATGCACGAATGCACGAATGCAGATCGCGAATCGCAGATCGCAGATCACGGATCGCAGATCACGGATGAATCCAGGCGAAAGTTTTTAAAAACGACGGTTATCGGTACGGCCGGTGTTGCCGGACTGCTAACAGCGAAAGGGGCAATGGCTTCGGGAGAAAAGACCGAAAGCACGTATCCGGTCATGCCGCCGGGCTCGGTAAGTTACTGGCATTACACCGCCAACTGCACCGCCTGTCATTTATGTGTAAGCGTTTGTCCGACCCATGTTTTGCAACCCAGTTTATTTAAATTTGGTTTGAGTGGCATTTTCCAGCCAGAAATGGATTTCAACACCAATTACTGTAATTTCGATTGTGTACGCTGCGGAGAAGTTTGTCCGAGCGGAGCCATTTTCCCCCGGGAAAAAGAGGACAAGCAAAGGATTCAGATCGGCTATTCGGTATTTGTAAAAAACATCTGCGTGGTGGTGGAGAAGAAAACCGCCTGTGGAGCCTGTTCCGAGCATTGTCCCACCAAGGCGGTGGAGATGGTTCCTTACCTGGATAACCTGAAAATTCCCAGGGTGGATTCAAAGATTTGCATTGGATGCGGCGCCTGCCAGCATGCCTGTCCTACAAAACCTCAGAAAGCCATATTTGTAGAAAGTAATTTGTATCATCATACCGCGCCAAAGCCGCTGAAAAAGGTGGAGGAAACAAAGCCATTGCCGGGGTCGGGGAAGAAGACGGAGGAGGATTTTCCGTTTTAAGAACCACCACATCCCCTGGCCCCTTCTCCTTGAGGAGAAGGGGAGACAATGCCCCCTCCCGACCTGGCATGCCGCCCTGTGGGCCTTGTCGAAATAGGGAAAAAGAGCCTGCAGCTATTCCCGATGACCGAATGTCATCAGGTGGTGTTCTATTCCGGCTTCGGTAAACGGCTTTCCTTCTTTGAAAAATCCGTTTCTTTCATAAAAAGGAACCGCCTTCAACTGGGAATGCAGGTAAATCGTTTTTCCGGAAGCGGTTACATCTTTTAAAACGGCGCTTAAAATGATCTCGCCGAAACCCCGGTTCCTGAATCCGGGAAGCACGGCAAACCGCTCAAGCTTGATCCCCTTGCCGGTTTCCCTCCAGCGGGCTGCGGCAATGGGTTTTATGCCAAGGAAAAGGAGATAATGCCGGGCTTCCTCCTCGTGATCATATTCAAGGGCGGGATCAACGCCCTGCTCTTCCACAAACACCTTCTTACGGATATCCAAAGCCTGGTTCGCCAACTCTATGTCTTCTGATGTAAATTTTATAACTTTAAACATATATCAAGGTTTAAGTACCCACCCCCAACCCCCTCCCTACCGGCAGGGAGGGGGTTGGGGGTTATTTCAAAGCTACAGCTTCCCAGCCTGAATGGCCCAGTTCCATCAACTCCCTGAACCCGATCTGATAAAGCCATGTGGCAGTTTCTCCGAACAGCATGGCGATCTCTGACGGTTTGTGGGCGTCGGAACTAATCATGACGGGGATTTTCATATCAAAAATTTTTTTCAGGATGGCCGTACCCGGGAACAGCGAATCGGAACGTTTTTTATATAGCCCCCGGGTGTTGACTTCCACGATAACCCCTTCCTGCTTCACCAGTTCAAGGGTTTCAGCCACCAGCTTTTGATACCAGGTGTCTTCATCCGAAAAAAATCTTCCGCGGTTGTGCATTTTGATTTTATCCAGATGTCCGACGATATCCATCTTGCGGGTTGAGAGCATCTCATTGATCTGTTGGTAATAAGCTGCGACCCCCTTGCGGATATCTCCCCCGAACAACTTGTTCAGGCCCCCGTCCCAGCTTGCCGGATCATGGCCGTCGATGAACCAGAGATCATCGGAAAAAGGATTTCTCACCAGATGAACCGAGCCAATCAGATAATCGAGGGGGTAATTTTCCTGATAGTATGAAAAAGAAGCCCCCATGCCGGGGATGTAATCAACCTCCAATCCTAAGAAAATACGGATACAGGAGGCAGGATACAAGTTGCAGGATGAATTTTTAATCGCGTATCGCCCATCGCCCATCGCATATCTGTTTTTCAACTCAAGGATTGTATCACAGTATTCCTGCATGTTTTCAGGCCGGAGGGCGAAGGTGTTTTCAAAGGGCAGGGGAGAATGGTCGGAGAACCCCAGGCTTTTCATACCCAGTGAAAGCGCTTTTTCCACGTACTGGATGGGTTCGTCGGAGCCGTCGGAGAAGCGGGTGTGGGTATGGAAGTTGGCGTACATTATGTTTCGCGGGTTGCAGGGATTATTTTATAGACTTTATCGGAACGGCGGAGAAAAAGTTCAACGGG
>Ga0265593_1000086_pt1 | contig 66331 bp, 50 predicted proteins | sample saktaG_8_FD_190136 | JGI IMG/M metagenome (GOLD analysis project Ga0265593, IMG submission 190136) | Saline water microbial communities from Sakinaw Lake, British Columbia, Canada - sak_2011_5_24_36m | ecosystem: Environmental > Aquatic > Non-marine Saline and Alkaline > Saline ... | reverse complement strand
CGGGCTCTACGATGCCCGCGGACAACGGGTGAAACGGGCTTCTTATCAGAATTGCAACAGCTTCCGTATTGAACGTGGTAATTTGCCCGCAGGTTTGTATCTTTGCAAAATCCAGGCGGATAATAAGAAAGTCGTTTTTAAACGGTTGATCCTGATATAACAGGTTTTATCAATTAACATTTTTCAATTTCAAAACTGCTTTTAATGTTAATAAAGCTGAAAAAAACATTATCAATTGCGTTGCATGTTTGCTTGCTTTTGATAAGTATTTCAGCTAAGGTAAATGGACAAGTAACTTTTTTTTCAGAGGATGTTGGCAGTCCATCAGCAACTACACCTGTTGCAACTTATACTGGCTGGCAGAATTCTTCACCAATTGTTTTCTCTGGTTCTGCTGATGTACGTATTACTACACCAAGTACAGGATATTCTGGCGCTAGTGGGTCAGGTAATGTTTTTATTACTAATACTATTGGGATTCAATTGACTATCTCAGGGATTAATACAACCGCATATACGGGACTATCCTTGAGTTTAGGACATTTTAAAAGCACTACAGCCTCTAGTAATGAATTGGTTATTGAAGTAAGTTCTGATGGTGTAACGTTTACCCCATTAACATATTCTCGACCAACAGGGACCGGAACCGCAGTTTGGACTTTAATTAATCCGACAGGATCTATACCCTCAACCCCTAACCTTGTAATTAGATTTAGACAAACAAGTACAACCCCGCAATTCAGAATTGATGATATAAAACTTTCAGGCACCCTAAATCCTTGTTCAGTTTCAATAACTTCGTTTTCCCCCACGTCGGGACCGGTTGGCACACTTGTTACCATTGTTGGGAATAACTTCAGCGGGGCAACCGAAGTAAGATTTAACGGCATCCCTCAAACCACTTTTTCTATAATTTCTCCGACTTTAATAACGGCACGTGTTCCGCCAGGTGCCACAACGGGTCCAATTAGTGTATTTAATAGTTGTAATGGCATCAGTCCCACAGTTTTTTCTGTTATTAGTTCAAGTTGTCCATATGGAGGTACTGGATTAATTCTTTCTGAACTTTGTGATCCGTATAACAACTACCAAACAGATCGTTTTATAGAAATTTTCAATCCGACTAATAGCACAGTTAATATTAATGGATGGCAGGTCAGAGCTATTGCGAATGGTAACATCACTGCTGTTTGTACCGATCCCTCTGTTCTATGCTGGAATTTAACGGGCTCAATATTACCCGGGCAAGCCTTAACTTGCGGATATACATCTCCCACGGCTGGCGGACCTCATGATTTTACGAGCATAGAGTGGATTACGACAAATCCAACTAATCTGGCGTGTTTTAACTGGAATGGCCAATATCAAGATGGGGCTGCTTTGTATGATAATAATAATGTTAGGATCGATGCAATTTTAAGAGGAAGTTTCACCACTTCATGGTATGCTGATCGTTCGCTTGTCAGAAAGTCAACAATTTGTGGCCCTAATCCAAGTTCACCTGCAACTGATTGGACTACGACATCAACTGTCAATTCTGCAGGTTCAGCTCCTGCGACTCCTCGATCTCATATTTCTGATTGTGTTGGGAATACTCCTGATATTGATGTTCAACCTTCATCAATGATGGTTTGCGAAGGAACATCGGTGACATTTTCTGTAGTTGCATCTGGTGGAACCCCACCATATCAATATGCTTGGAAAGTGTTTTCAGGGAGTGGAATTTGGCAGACAGTTAGCAATGGGGGTTACTATTCTGGAGCAACAACGGCTGATCTCACCATCAGTAATGTCCCAATTGGTTTTAATAATTATCAGTTCTATTGCGAGGTATACAATAATGGTCTTATTTGTTACAAAGCTTCAAATGCTGTTCAATTAACAGTAAATACATCGCTTGTACCTACTTTTACTCAGATTGGTCCGCTTTGCCAAAACAGCACAGCACCACCATTGCCAGGTAGTTCCACCAACACTCCGCCTATTAGCGGAACCTGGAATCCGGCTACAATCAATACATCAATTGCAGGTACAACTATCTATACTTTTACACCAACACCGGTTTCTGGACAATGTGCTAATACCATAACCATGGCAATCACTATCATTGCTCAGGTCATTCCCGTCTTTAACCAGATCGGGCCTCTTTGTCAGAATTCTACTCCACCAGTATTACCAATAGTCTCAACAAATGGGATTACTGGTTCCTGGAGTCCATCAACTATTTCTACAGGAACACCGGGTTCTTTCTTGTTTACTTTTACTCCTGATGCAGGACAGTGTGGAAGTCAGGTTCCCATGACTGTTATAATCACCCCCGCTGTTCTTCCATCGGTGACCATCACGGCCAATCCCGGCAACACGATCTGTTCGGATCAAAGTGTTACTTTCACCGCCACGCCGACCAACGGAGGAATCACTCCTTCTTACCAGTGGAAGAAAAACGGAACGGATGTGGGCGCCAACAATCCCATGTACACCGATCCGGCGCTTGCCGACGGGGATCAGATCAAGGTAGTGATGACCAGCAACGCCGTTTGCGCCACGCCTGCAAGCGTTTCCAGCAATACCATCACCATGACGGTGACCCCGGCCGTGACCCCGTCAGTGATCATTACTGCCAGTCCGGGAACGACTGTCTGTTCGGGCCAGAGCGTAACTTTCACAGCAGTCCCGGCCAACGGAGGCTCCAATCCTTCTTATCAATGGAAGAAAAACGGTGGCAATGTGGGCGCCAACAGCGACACTTATACCGATGCTTCCCCTGCTACCGGAGATCAGATCCAGGTGCTGCTGACCAGCAACGCGGTTTGTGCCACGCCTGCAACCGCTTCCAGCAATGTCATCACCATGACGGTGACCACGGCTTTGGTCCCGTCGGTGAGCATAGAAGCCAGTCCCGGAAGTACGATCTGTACAGGAGAGAATGTCACTTTCACCGCCATACCGGTCAACGGAGGAGACACACCGTCTTATCAATGGAAGAAAAACGGCAGCAATGTTGGCGTCAACAGCGCCACCTATGCCGATGCTTCTCTTGTAAGCGGTGATCAGATACAGGTGGTGATGACCAGCAATTCTGCCTGTGCATCTCCTTCCAGCGCTTCCAGCAATGTCATCACCATGACGGTGACTTCCACCCTGGTCCCTGCGGTGAGCATAGATGCCAGTCCGGGAACTACGATCTGTACGGGAGAGAATGTCACATTCACCGCCACCCCGGTCAACGGAGGCAGTGCTCCTTCCTACCAATGGAAGAAAAACGGCGGCAATGTTGGCGTCAACAGCGCCATCTATGCCGATGCTACGCTTGCAACCGGAGATCAGATCCAGGTGGTGATGACCAGCAATTCTGCCTGTGCATCTCCTTCCAGCGCTGCCAGCAACACCATTTTCATGACGGTGACTTCCGCTTTGGTGCCCCTGGTAAGCATAGAAGCCAGTCCGGGAAGTACGATCTGTTCGGGAGAGATGGTAAGCTTCACGGCAATCCCGGTCAACGGAGGAGCCGCCCCATCCTACCAATGGAAAATAAACGGGACCAATGCCGGTACCAACAGCCCTATGTTTGCCGTTGCTTCTCTTGTAACCGGAGATCAGATCCAGGTTACGATGACCAGCAGTTCTTCCTGTGCTTCCCCGCCAAGCGTAACGAGCAATGCCATCACCATGACGGTGACCTCGGCCGTGACGCCTTCGGTAAGCATTGATCCCGATCAGAACCCGGTTTGCCAGGGAGCCATGGTCCTTTTTACCGCGAGCCCGGTTTATGGAGGCACGCCTTTGTATGCCTGGTATAAAAACAATGTATTGGTTTCCGGAGAAATTTCTTCCACATTTTCCCTGATTCCCTCCAATGGCGACCGGGTGAAAAGTGTGATGACTTCCAGTTATTCCTGTGCAACGGTTAATCCGGTAACTTCCAATGAAGTGACCATGACCATCAGCGCTTCTCTTCCCGCGGGCATCAGCATCCTGCCTGATCAGAACCCGGTTTGCTTCGGGTATCCGGTAACCTTAACGGCCAGCCCGGTGAACGGGGGAACTCCTGTTTACAGCTGGTATAAAAACAGCGTCATCGTTGCCGGAGAAACTGCTGCCACTTATACCCTCATCCCTGTTGACGGCGATAAAGTAAAATGCGTGATGACTTCCAGTCTGACAGGTTGTGTGACCGGAAATCCGGCCACTTCCAATGAAGTGACACTCACGGTCAGTAATTCGCTTCAGGCAGGCGTAAGCATCCTTGCCGATCAGAATCCGGTTTGCCAGGGCACCCTTGTCACCTTTACGGCTACTCCTGTAAATGGCGGAAATCCATCTTATTCCTGGGTAAAGAATGGGTTCACAGTGCCCGGTGAAAACGGCGTTTCTTATTCCTATGCACCCGCTGATGGAGATAGCATATATTGCTTCATGACTTCAAGTATCGGAAATTGCGTGACCGGAAATCCGGCCCGTTCGAATGCCATCGTCATCCTTGTTTCTGCCTCCCTGGAATCTGCCATAAATATAACGGCCAATCCCAATACCATTTGTTCGGGGAATGAAGTTATTTTCCGTGCCCATACCACCAACCCTGGCAGCGACCCCATCCTTGAATGGTTTGTGAACGGCGCTTCGGTTCAGATTGACAGTTCGGCCGAGTATGTTACCATGAATTACCAGGCCGGGCAGGAAGTAAGTTGTAAAATGACATCTTCATTGACCTGCGTTGCGCCTAACCCGGTCATGTCTTTGCCGGTCACCGTGGGGGTTCAGCCATCGCCGGTGGTAAAACTAACCAACGAGGACTATTTATGTTCGGGTATTGCCACACGCCTCGATGCCGGATCAGGATTTTCAGCTTATCTGTGGCAGGATGGAAGTACTGATCAGTTTTTTACGGCAACGGATAAGGGAAAATATTTTGTGATGGTAACCGATTCGGTGGGCTGTTCGGGAAGCGACACGGTTTTGTTCAAGCAATGCACGCAGAATTTTTACGCTCCGACAGCTTTTTCTCCTAACGGCGATAATATCAATGATTTGTTTCTGCTTAAGGGAAATATTGATGAAATGACCAGTTTCACCCTCAGTATTTTCAGCAGGTGGGGGGAGCTGATGTTTGAAACCGATGAGATTGCCAAAGGCTGGGACGGAAATCATAAAGGCAAGCCAAGTCCGCAGGACACCTATGCCTGGATCGTAAAATATCAGGTATCTTCAGCTTCTCCCGGCTCCAAGCCCATCACCCTGAAAGGGACTTTCACCCTGGTTCGCTAAACCCTGTTACCGCTGCTTTCGGAGGCAGCGGTGAAAATTAAAAAGGCTGATATGCGGTGATATCAGCCTTTTGGTTGTTGTAGCCCCGCAGGACTCTCTTTACTTCACTTCTTTACTCTTGTTTTCTTTTTTTGGTTCATCACAATAATCCGTACCTGTTTTCATGAAGGGCATAAATTTTCAAAGCAAAATATTCCATGTCTCTATACCCGTATGCTTTACGTTTAAGGACCTTTATCTTGTTGTTGAAGCCCGCTAAAGGTTTGTCAGAGACTTTGGAGACGATATTGCGGGGAATATCGAATGGCTTAAAGCTTTGGCTTTAGCAAAGCCGAAGAGCTTGGATCTCCCTTTATTTGTCTATGTTTCAACAAAAGAAGTAAAGAATAGAGAGATTGTTCGACTTCTGAAGGAGATAAACGTACAGTTTGTATTCATTGGTTTTGAATCGGGTAATAATGGAATGTTAAAAGCACTAAATAAAAAGACTTCAGTAGAACAGCATTATCGTGCAATAGAATTACTTACAAATGAAGGGATCGGAATTTTTGCAAGCTTTGTATTAGGTGCTCCCGGAGAAACATTAAGTTCATTAGAAGATACCTATCAATTTTTGCAAAGGATTGTAGAACTAGCAAATGTTCCATATTTATCAGCATCTGCCTTTATCCCTTTTCCAGGATCAAAAAATTATAAAGATCTTGCTAGATTATTCCCCAAAAAGTATGATAAAAAAGATTACCTAGATATTGAAGAAACAATGTTGGATTGGGCTGGCCATTTCTGTCCCGATCTTGGACCAGATAAATATTCTCGTTTTCATAAATTGATTGAATATGAAATAAAAATTAATGAAACGAGTGAGATAAAAAGCTATTTTTTGACCAACTTACATTATTAGATTTTGCTTCGCTTTTCAGCAGATTGGATCTTTCTGGATATTGTTTAATAAAGGAAGAAAAAACCTGATCAAGCAAAGAGCCCTTAAAGTAATAATATCAAAGATTCTTTTGGGTACCCATTTGGGTACTCAAAAAAGAAAAACCCACGACTGGCGTGGGTTTTAGTGGTGTTTCCGTACCCGGAGCCGGAATCGAACCGGCACGAGTGTTACCTCATTGGTTTTTGAGACCAACGCGTCTACCTATTCCGCCATCCGGGCGAAGCGGGTGTGGGTTTGGGTGTCCGTGTGAGTGTGAAATATTTCGCAAAGTTAGAAAATCCCCGCAAACCACAAAAATTATACCACCCAAAAAACTCCTAACTCCTAACTCCTAACTCCGCTGTTAATATCTTAATTTGCCCGTGGATAATTAATGATTTATCTTCGCAGGAAGAAACCCCCTCCTTTTATGGCAGCAAAAGTCAACATTTTTTCAGGTCAGGCTACCGCCTACCTGGCCGAGAAAATTGCGCAAAGTTATGGAGCTGAACTGGGTAAAGTCAGCGTAATTAAATTTGCCGACGGCGAATTCCAACCCGCATATGAGGACAATATCCGGGGCACCGATGTATTCCTCGTTCAAAGCACCTATGCCCCTTCCGACAACCTGATGGAACTCCTGATGCTCATCGATGCCGCCCGTCGGGCTTCAGCACGCTCCATTGTTGCCGTAATACCCTATTTCGGATATGCCCGCCAGGATCGTAAGGATAAACCCCGGGTGTCGATCGCTTCAAAACTCGTGGCGAACCTCCTCTCAGCCGCCGGCGTGAACCGTGTCATCGCCCTCGACCTTCATGCCGACCAGATCCAGGGCTTCTTTGATGTACCCGTCGATCACCTCTACGCTTCCTCGGTTTTCATTCCTTACCTGAAAACCCTTCATTTGCCTGAACTGACTTTCGCTTCCCCCGACACCGGAGGCACACGCCGGGCCGGATCCTATGCCAAAGCATTCCATACCAACTTCGTGATCTGTTACAAGCACCGTTCAAAACCCAATGAAATTGAGAAAATGGCCCTGGTGGGCGATGTGAAAGGAAAAAACGTGATCCTGCTCGACGACATCGTGGATACCGGCGGAACCCTTTGCACCGCAGCCGGCATCATCATGGACAATGGAGCCGCATCGGTCAGGGCCATGGTAACCCATCCCCTTCTTTCCGGGAACAATTACGAAAATATCGAGAATTCGAAACTTACCGAACTGATCGTAACAGACACCATCCCCCTGCATCACCAGAGTCCGAAAATTAAAGTCCTCAGCACCGCCGACCTTTTCGCCGAAGTCATCCGCCGCCTGAAGAAAAAAGAGTCCATCTCCTCCCTGTTTAAATCCTAAGGAAAATTTTTCTATCTTTGCAGCCCGAAAAAAGTTTGTGAGCTGGTAAGCTCGTGAGTTGGCGAGGAGAAAATTAATAAAACTTTTTACTCACCAGCTCACAAACTCACTAACCCGCGAACTAAAATAAATGTTTAACCCAAATAAAAAAACTATGAAAACGGTATCATTGAGCGGTTCTCTTCGCGAGAACGTAGGGAAAAAAGATGCCAGGAAACATCGCCGTGAAGGCAATGTGCCTTGCGTGATGTATGGTGGAAAAGACCAGGTTCACTTCGCGGCCAGCGAAAAAATGCTGGGGAAGGTCCTCCATACCCCTGAAGTTCATATTATGAAACTGAATGTAAACGGACAGGAATACGACACCATCATGCAGGATGTGCAGTATCACCCGGTTACCGACCGACTCCTGCATGTTGACTTCCTGGAGATCATGCCCGGGAAACCGGTTACCATCGCGGTTCCCGTGAGGCTCACCGGCACTGCTCCCGGCGTACTGCGCGGAGGAAAACTCATCAAGAAGATGCGTAAACTCAGAATCAGCGCCTTGTCAGAAAATCTTCCCGACGAGGTCATGGTAAGCATCGATTCCCTTGAAATTGGTGATTCCATAAAGGTTTCCCAAATGACCCTTGAAAATGTCGCTTTCCTGGATTCCCCCAACACCGTGATCGTGGGCGTACGCACTGCCCGCGTGGTGGTTGAAGAAGTTGCTCCGGGCGCTGAAGGCGCTGCCGCCGAAGGAGCCGAAGGAGAAGGCGAAAAGAAAGAAGAAGGAAAATAATCCTTGAAATACCTCATTATAGGACTCGGCAACATTGGTGACGAGTACTCGAATACACGCCACAACATCGGCTTCATTGCCGCCGATGCTGTGGCGTTTTCATTGAAAGCCACTTTCAGCTCCGCCCGCTACGTTTCAATTGCGCGTATGACCCTTAAAGGCCGCCAGCTGATTGTGATCAAACCAACTACATTCATGAACCTGAGCGGGAAAGCGGTGCACTACTGGATGCAGAAAGAAAACATCCCGAAAGAAAATATCCTGGTCATGGTCGACGATCTTGCCCTTCCCCTGGGCAGCCTCCGCCTGCGCGCCAAAGGCAGCGACGGGGGGCATAACGGACTGATCAGTATCCGGGAGTACATTGAAACCGACCAATACGCCAGGTTACGCATCGGAATCGGAAGCGATTTCGCTAAAGGTTGTCAGGTGGATTATGTGCTGGGTCGATGGACCACAGAGGAAGAAAAAATTCTCCTGCCCCGTATCGAAATCACCGTCGAAATGGTTAAAAGCTTTGCCCTCTCAGGGATTGAAAGAACGATGAATACTTATAATAAAAGGTAACAAGGTGACAGGGTAACAAGGTAATGGGGTGACAGTGTGAAAAGGATGCAAGTGTTGCATAAAATTTTATCTTTGTCGTCATCGGATTCCTTTTATGAAAAAGATCTTTCTTGCGCTTCTTCTGCTTTCTTTCCTTTTTTGCAATGATTCCCTGCTTCGGGCTCAGCCTATTACGTTGCAGAACTGCCTGACACTCGCGCATCAGAACAACTTTCTGATGCGGCAGGCACAACACAGCATTCAGGCCAGGAAATATGCCCTGACCGCGGAAAGACTTTCGTCGCTTCCCAAAGTTGACCTGCTGGCAGGGTACAATTACCTGAGCAACCCGCTCACCCTTGATCTCCAGACCGTGAAAAACGGGATTGTCCTGGGTTCCTCGGCCCAAAGCATGTATACGGCAAATGAAGTATACCGGCAAATCACCGGACAGGACTTGCCCGGACCCGTGCAGCAGGAAATATACAACACCTCCAAAAACATCATTGAAACAGCCTATCCCAATTATAATCCGGAATTGAGCCAGCAACAGTATTTTACGGCAGGTCTTTTCGTCAGGCAACCGATCTGGCTGGGAGGGAAACTGAGCGCCGCCCGGAATGTCGCTTCCACAGAACTTAAATCAGGGATCATCAACCAGCAGCTGGTGGAAAATGAACTGGACCTGGCCATTGCCCTTCAATATATCCGAATCCTGTACCTGAATACCATAGCGGGGTTGGACAGGAAAACAGTAACCGCTTTTGAAAACAACGAACATTTCGCAGGCGAACTGGTTAAAAACCAGATCATTCCTCCGTACTTTCAAAGCTGGACAAGGGTGCTGCTGGTCCAGGCCAGGAGCCGTCAGCAAAATACACTGCTGGATAAACAGAATGCCTTGTCGGAAATGAAACGCTTACTGGGTGTTCCGGCAGATACCTCCATCGCCATTGAGGATTCCCTGACTTTCCGCCCGCTCACCCTTCAGCCACCCGAAAACAATACCATCCTGCAGAATCCATTGCTACAGCTGGCAGGAAACAATACCCTGCTGGCCCGGACCAACATCAGGGGCGCCAGTTCCCTGCTTTACCCCAACCTCTTCGGACTTGCCAACATCAACCTTTACCAGAAAGACCTGCCGGTGACCACCCCTCCCTGGATGGTGGGTCTGGAACTCCAGTGGAATCTTTTCGATGGGTTTGCAAATTATAAACGGGTTCAGGTTACAAAACAGATTGCGGAAGAAACTTTCCTTCAGGAAGAAAACATGCTTGCCAACCTGCGTACAAAAATGGATGTGGCGCTGAACCGGCTGAAATCACTTCAGCAGGATATTGCCACCCTCGACAGCGCCCGCAGGGAAGCGAAAACCACCACCACCCTCATCGGAGAAAGGGCAAAAAATAATTTTTCCTCTCCCAAAGATATCAACGATGCCCTGATCATTCAGGAAGAAATCGAAAAATCATATTATACGGCAGTTTTCGGATATTACCTGGCCCTGGCCGATTATTTTAACCTGAACGGAGTTTCTCACCGGATCGCCGAATATCTGAATTAAATGATAAACCCATGAAAAAATTCCTTACCCGGTACTGGACCCTCCTGGTTCCGATTATTGTTTTAATGGCAGCCCTTTTTTTTCTATTCAAAAAAAGCGGACATCCGGATGAAAAGATGGTGATCGGAATGGCGGATGCTGAATTTATCAATATTTCTTCGGCTGTCCCCGGGAAGATGGATTCCCTGCTGGCACAGGAAGGAGATACGGTAAAAAGCAATCAGTTGCTGGCGGTGCTGGGCAGCACCGAGGTGAACACTTTTCAGCAGCAGGCCGGTCTGGCGCTGGAGGCTGCCAACAACCAGCTCCAGCTGCTCCGCAAAGGAACCCGCCCCGAACTGATCGGAATGGCAAGAAATCTTTACCAGGCTTCACAGCAGCAATACGAACTTGCAAAACAGACCAATGAGCGGATTGAAAACCTTTATAAAAATCAGGTCGTCTCCGGAGAGGAAAGGGATCTGATCCAACTGAGATACCATTCGGCTCAGCATGAGATGGAATCGGCTAAAATGAACCTTGAAATGTTACAGAAAGGAAATCAGCCTGAGCTGATCAGGGCTGCCGAAATCAGTGTTCAGCAGGCCGCCCAGGGCGTGATGCTGACCCGGGCCATTTCGGGAGATACGCGGATACTTTCCCCGGCCGACGGAATTATTTCCTCGGTGGTGATCCACCAGGGAGAGTTTGTTTCCATCGGATATCCCATCATCACCCTGATGAAAAAAGGCACACAGCTGATCCGGTTCAACATCCGCCAGGACCGGATGAAAGGGATTTCACCGGGAAAAGTTTTTCATGTCACTATGCCTGGATGCGAACCTGAAACTTTTTCCGCCCGCGTCACCCATATCTCTCCCTCCCTTGAATTTGCCGATTGGGTCCCCGCTAAAGAAAGCGGATCGTTTGAACTGCGCACCTTTTCTGTAGAACTTTCACCCCTTGATCCTTCCTCCATAGCCGGTTTCCGCCCCGGAATGACCGCTTCACTAATTCTTCCCTGAGCATGGATGTTTTGCGAATCATGATCCGCGAATGGAAAAGAATCCTGACTTTGCCGGTATTTTATTGCTTACTGCTGGTTTTGCCCCCGGTTTTATTTTTCTTCTATGCTTTTATATATGAGAAGGGGAAAGTCGAAAATTTACCAGTTGCCATCTGGGATGAAAGTCATTCGCCGGTGTCGCGTCAGCTTACTTTCATGCTGGAACAGATGGAAAGCATTCACATCACACATCAGATAAAGAGCCAGGCGGAACTTGAGAAACTGATCCTCAAAGGAGAAGTGATGGGTGCCGTTCATTTTCCCGCCAAAATGGAAGCGCATATCCTGAGCGGTGAACCCGTGAACATCACCCTCTATACCAATGCTTCTTCTCTGGTTCCTTCCAAACTGCTGTTCAGAAACGCTTCCCAGGTCATTATCACAGGAGGAGCGGCGATCACCCTGGAAAAGCTGGTAAAAACCGGGATGAACAAAGACAAAGCCATGGCTTTGGTGCAACCGGTCTGCCTTACAACCCTTCCGTTATTTAATCCAGGGTACAATTATTTCCGGTACCTGGTTCCCGGTTTGATCACCGTGGCCATGCAGATGATCATCATCATGGTAGGGGTTCTGATCTTTAACTTTGAAGCGAAAACCGGAAGCTTGCAGGAACTTTATACCCTGGCCGGGGGCTCGGCGATCAGGATCATTACGGGAAAAATGCTCGCCCATCTCGCGGTAGCCTGGATGAATTTCATGCTCGTTACCGGGATTGTCTTTCCCGTGTTCGGCATCTGGAATCCCGAAGCGACCTTTCATTTTTTCGTCCTTTACACTTTGCTCGCCATTGCCTGTATCAGCATCGGATTCCTGATCTCTGTCATCATCAGAGAACCCATGCTTGCCACCGATATCGCCCTTTTTTATACGGCGCCTGCCTTTGTTTTCAGCGGATATACCTTTCCCCGCTGGGCCATGCCATGGTACGACCAGTATTATGCCTGCATCATGCCTTATTCTTCTTTTCTTGACGGGTTTGTAAAGCTTTTCCAGATGGAATTGCCCTTCCGCTATGCTTTTCATGAAATGGGTGTATTGCTGTTGTTCACAGGGGTGACTTTTCTGCTCGCCCTGCTGTTTCTGAAATTGAAAATCCGGAAAGAATATATTTCTGCATGATGAAGTTCAGGGGAATCATAACGGTGATGTCAAGGGAGCTGAAGCTGATCGGAAAAGATCACAGCTTGCTGCTTACCCTGCTCATTGCCCCCCTGCTTTACCTGTTTTTTTACGGCAGTATCTATTCCTATAAAGAGGAGGATAAAGTGAAACTGGCGGTGGTGGATAAGGATGGAAGCAGTTTGTCGCGTTTGCTGATCCAGCAAATCAACAACCTGCAAATGGTCGATGTCATCCTTGAACCTTCGACCGAAAGGGCGCAGCACGAGTTGTACGAAGGGGTATGCCAGGGGTATCTGTATATCGGCAAAGGACTTGAACAAAAAGTGCTTTCACTCCAGCAGGGTAACATCATCCTGGCTGTGAATGCAGCGCGTTTTCTTCCTTCCAGCGACCTTGTGGCCTCGGTTACAAAAATTTGTCTGGCGGTGAGCGCCGGCATCAGGATCAATTATTTTGAAATGAAGGGGCTTACGGAAGCCACGTCCATGAAGGAAGCCATACCGGTGAATCTCGATTACCGGCCTTTGTTCAATGAACTTTCCAGTTACGGCGCTTTTTTATTGCCCGGATTGCTGATGCTGATATTACAGCAAACCCTGCTGATAGGCCTGGCTGAAAGCGTGGCAGCAGAACGGATGAAAAAAACCATAACGGCCTGGTTCTCGCTTACCCATGATAATATTGCTCAGGGGATCATAGGCAAAGGCTTGTTTTATTTTTTCCTGTTTGCCTGTTATGCCTTATTTGTGCTGACCATTAATTTTTCCGTGTTTCATCTTACGGTTGCCGGAAATGTGTGGACGCTTGCCTTGCTGATTACCATCTTCCTGCTCACCCTCATTCCCATGGCCATGTGGATCGGTTCCTTCTTTAAATCCCAGCTTCTTTGTCTGCAGCTCATGGCCTTTTCTTCTTATCCCATCTTCCTGATCACCGGGTATGCCTGGCCATTTAAAATGTTACCGGTTTTCATCCAGCTGATCTCTTCCCTGCTGCCTACTACTCCCTTTATGCGGGCTTACATTTCGGTTGCCCAGCAGGGAGGCAGCCTCAGTGACAACGGCCTGATGGTTTTACACATGATGGCGCTGATGGTCTTTTTTGGTTTCCTCAGCTTCCGGCGATTCAAAAAGCTGGCCGGAAAATCCATAATAATTGGATAAAAAAAAGGAAAGTTCTGTAAAAATTCCTATTTTAGTTGTTCATATTTTAAATCCTTACCTATGGAATGGTTTTTAAACACCTTTCGCCAGTATCCCGAACTTGCAATTTTCATGACCATCGCCCTGGGTTTTTTTATCGGCCGCTTCAAATACGGAACCTTTTCCCTGGGTACCGTTACCAGTGTTCTGCTGGTTGGGGTTATCGTAGGTCAGATGAAAATCGCCATTGCCCCGGAAGTCAAGCAGATCTTCTTTCTCATCTTCCTCTTCGCTGTTGGCTACAGCGTAGGTCCCCAGTTCTTCAACAGTCTGAAAAAATCAGGAATTCCACAATTGATCTTCGGTACCCTGATGAGCGCTACCGCTTTGATCGCTACCTGGTTGCTGGCAAAAATGATGGGTTACAGCGCCGGCCAGGCTGCAGGCTTATTTGCAGGGGCTCAGACCATTTCGGCGGTGATCGGGGTGGGGGGAGAAACCATCAATTCGCTGGGACTTGACGCAGCCGCGAAACAAACCATGATCAATGCCATTCCGGTATGCTATGCCGTTACCTATCTTTTTGGCACCATTGGTTCGGCCTTTCTGCTGGCCCAGCTCGGTCCCCTGTTCTGGGGAGGGGTAAAAAAGGCAAGGGAGCAATGCCGTGCACTGGAAAGTAAGATGGGCGTCGATTCACAGGATCAGCCTTCCATGATATCTTCCCATACGAATATAGCTTTCCGGGGATATAACCTGGGCGCCCAGGCGGTCGCGATCGGTAAAACCGCGGATGAACTTCAGCTGGATTTCATTGCCAAGGGATACCGCATCTACGTATCGCGTTTACGCAGAAAAGGAAGCCATTTCATTGAAGAACCTCCCGCTGATTATCGTTTCGCCGCTCATGACGACCTTGTTTTACAAGGAAGGGGAGATTACCTGATCACCGAAGAAAAAGAACTGGGAAAAGAGATTTTTGATCATCAGCTGCTCGATTACAAAGTGGATTCAGTGAGGGTATTGCTTACCAATCGCAGTCTCGACGGACATACCATAACGGAGTTAAGCCACCAGCGCTATGATTTAAGGGTTTCTCTGCAAAAGGTCAGCAGGGGAGGTACCGAACTTCCCTTGTTGCCGGGCACAGTGCTGCACAAAGGCGATATGCTGACTTTAATAGGTCCTCGGGAGGATGTTGACAAAGCTGTGAAATTACTTGGCTTTCCTGATGTCATGACTGAAAAAACGGACATGATTGCACTGGGTCTGGGTATTTTACTTGGAGGATTGGTGGGAGTCCTTGCCTTACATATCGGAAAAGTATCCTTAAGCCTGAGCACCAGCGGAGGCGCATTGATTTCGGGCTTAATATTTGGATGGCTTCGATCGAAGCATCCAAACCACGCGCAGATTCCTGAGCCCGCCTTGTGGATCATGACCAACCTGGGACTGAATGCCTTCATAGCCGTGGTGGGTATTTCAGCCGGACCTGGATTTGTGGAAGGGTTCAGGCAGGTAGGTCCGATGCTCTTCGTGATCGGCGCCCTGGCCACCATCATCCCTTTGATTGTGGGGATGGTCATGGCCCGTTACATTTTCAAATTTGACGTGGCCCTTGGGCTGGGTTGTTGCTGCGGGGCGCGTACCACCACGGCCGGGCTGCCGGCCGTTCAGGATTCGCTTGAAAGCAAACTCCCTGCCCTGGGCTACACTGTGACCTATGCCCTTGGAAACACCCTTTTAATCATTTGTGGAATTATTTTAGTCTTTCTGATGAATTAAAAATAGAAACATGAAACAAAGTCTTCCCAAAATCAGCACTTCCCGTAAAACCGAAAAAAAGCTCGAACAGATGAGTCCGTTCGAACTGAAAAACAGCCTCATCGCCCTTGCCAATCACCATACGAATAAAAGCAGTCATGCCATGCTGAATGCTGGCAGGGGTAATCCCAACTGGATCGCGACCACGCCCCGGGAAGCGTTTTTCCTGCTCGGAAAATTCGGTATCGAAGAATGCCGCAGGGCGATGGATTATAAAGAAGGGCTGGCAGGGATTCCTCAACAGAAAGGAATTGCAAAACGCTATGAAAAATTTCTGAAGGAAAATAAAAATATTCCAGGCGGAAACCTGCTGGCTGAGCTCTACCGGTTTGGATCAGGTCACCATGCCTTCGACCCCGACGGCTTTGTGCATGAACTGGCAGAAGGAGTGATCGGCGATCAGTACCCGGTACCCGACCGTATGCTGAAATATCCGGAGGCGATTGTTCATGATTATCTTCTGCAGGAAATGTGCAGCAACCATCCCCCGAAAGGCCGTTACGATATTTTTGCCACGGAGGGAGGAACGGCCGCCATGTGTTATATCTTCGACTCCCTGATGCAGAATTTCCTGATCAAAAGGGGCGATCACGTCGCCATTTTCGTTCCCACTTTCACCCCCTATATCGAAATACCCGAACTCGACCGATTTCATTTCAAGGTTACCCTGATACGGGCAAAAGGGCTGAACAGGGACGGCATGCACGATTGGGAATATCCGGATGCGGAACTCGATAAGCTGAAAGACAACAGGATAAAAGTTGCCTACCTGGTCAATCCGAGCAACCCGCCTTCGGTGGCGCTGAGTGCAAGGGAGCGGAAAAAGATCATCGAAATCATAAAAAAGGATCATCCGGGACTGATGTTCATCACCGATGATGTATATGGTACTTTTGTCAATGGATTTCGTTCCCTGATGGCCGAAATTCCGCATAATACGCTGGGGGTTTATTCCTTTTCCAAGTATTTCGGTTGTACCGGCTGGCGTCTCGGAGTGATCGCCCTTCATGAAAAAAACATTTACGACCGCCTGATCAGGGAACTTCCTGAAAGCAAAAAGAACGCACTTCACAAACGGTATCATTCCATCCACCTGCATCCGGAACAACTGAAGTTTATTGACCGCATGGTGGCCGACAGCCGTATGGTGGCTTTGAACCATACCGCCGGCTTATCCCTCCCTCAGCAGATCCAGATGATGCTGTTCGCTTCATTTGCCTTGTTCGATAAAGCCAATGCGTACAAACAACTCACCTCCGCCATCGTCCAGCGCCGCCTCCGTCTCCTCTTCGAAGGCATGGGGTTCGAAATTAAACCCGATCCCAACCGGGCAGGCTATTATGCAGAGCTGGATATCATGCTCTGGGCTAAGAAGACCTTTGGAAACGATTTTGCCCTTTATCTGAAAGAAAAGTACGAGCCGGTGGATGTGCTGTTCCGCCTGGCAGAACTTTGCTCGGTCGTGCTTCTGAACGGCGGAGGCTTCGACGGCCCTGAATGGTCTATCCGGGTTTCCCTCGCCAACCTCGATGACAAATCCTATACCGCCATCGCCCGGGGTATTGTAAGCGTGGTGTCGGAATATGTAGCAGACTGGAAAGCGAAAACTTCTTTGTAAAAATCAGGTTTATTCCTGATAATGTCTATCTTTGGATTAAAGGGAAATCATCAATAATAAATCTTTCACTAAATCAAGACATTATGGCATTGCACGAAAAAGAAAAGATCATTGCTAAAATGGATGAAGACATTTATGCTTCAACCGACTTGCGGGTGAGTATCCCGAAGTATAAAATTCCTGAAAAGGACAGCCGGAGCGAGGATATCTATTCCATCATTCACGACGAATTGATGATAGACGGAAACTCCAGGCTGAACCTGGCAACTTTCTGTTCAACCTGGCTTGATGAAGGAATCCATAAATTGATGGATGAATGCCTGGATAAAAATATGATTGACAAGGATGAATATCCGCAGACTGCCGCCATTGAAGAGCGCTGTGTACACATGATCGCTGATTTATGGAATGCGCCTAAAAGTAAAAACACCATCGGCTGTTCCACCACAGGTTCGAGTGAAGCGGCTATGTGCGGGGGACTGGCCATGAAATGGCGCTGGCGCGAAAAGATGAAAGCGGCCGGAAAAGACAGTTCAAAACCAAATCTGGTGACCGGTCCGGTACAAGTTTGCTGGGAAAAATTTGCCCGGTACTTTGATGTGGAAATAAGGCAAATCCCGATGGAACAAGGGCGTTTGCTGATGAATGCAGCGGAAGTCCTCAAACGCTGCGACGAAAACACCATTGGTGTGGTTCCAACACTTGGTGTTACGTTTACCTGCCAGTATGAAGATGTTAAATCAATCAACGATGCCCTGGACGAATTGCAAAAAAACACGGGACTGGATATCCCTATTCATGTGGATGGGGCAAGCGGTGGTTTTGTAGCTCCTTTCCTTACGCCTGATCTGATTTGGGATTTCCGCCTGCCCAGGGTTAAATCTATCAATGTGTCGGGACATAAATTCGGACTTTCTCCCCTTGGCGTGGGCTGGGTGGTATGGCGCGAAAAATCCGACCTTCCCGAAGGACTGGTCTTCAATGTCAATTACCTCGGCGGAAACATGCCCACTTTTGCGCTCAATTTTTCCCGCCCCGGCGGCCAGATCGTGGCCCAGTATTATAATTTTCTCCGTCTGGGCAAAGATGGATACCGAAGGATTCAGCAAGCCTGTGCCAGTCATGCCACCTATATTGCCAGGAAAATGGAAAAGATGAAAATCTTTGAAATCATTTACGACGGCCAGGGAGCGCTCCCGGGTGCATGCTGGACTTTGAAAAAAGATGCAAATGTTGGATTTACTTTGTATGATCTGTCAGACCGTATGCGTAGCAGGGGTTGGCAGATTGCCTCCTACTCCATGCCTGCTGACCGCGAAGATCTGGTTGTTCAAAGGGTTTTGATTCGACACGGCTTTAGCCGCGATATGGCCGATTTGTTAATAGCTGATTTTGAACGTGCCCTGAAGTGGTTTGAAAAACACCCTGTCAATAATTCCAAAGGAATTGAAACAGCTAAAGTATTTAATCATAATTAGTTCAAGATTTTAATTTAATAGTATAATTATGGAACCGACAAAAAAAGGCGTTATGACAACCACCCGTCTGGTATTTATGACGGGAGCAGCAGTTTTCAGCCTCCGTGGCTTGTCTTTTATGGCCATCGAAGAAATAACCATGATTTTCTACGTGTTATTCGGCACGGTATTGTTTCTGATTCCCGCATCCATGGTCTCGGCTGAATTGGGTGGGGCTTTCGGAAGTACCGGTGGCGGTGTTTATACCTGGGTCAAAGAAGCCTTTCATAAAAAACTGGGATTTCTTGCCATCTGGTTACAATGGATACAGAATGTGGTTTACTATCCCATTCTTCTGGGGTTTGCAGCAGCCATCATTGCCTATATGATCGGAAAACCGGAATTAAGCAACAATGGTACCTATGTGGGGATTTTCTGTATTGTTGTGTATTGGCTTTCTACCATCATCACCCTGAACGGAACACAAATAATGTCAAAAATTGCAAGTTACGGCTTTCTGCTGGGGACCATCATTCCGGGTGCTGTATTAATTCTTTTTACCATCATCTATATTGCTCAGGGAAATCCATTGGCATTTCTGCATCCTTCTGTTACCGATACGACCTCCGCATATATCCTTGATGGAATAACCCATCCAAGATGGTTTCCACATATTACCAGCATTGACAATATTACTTTTCTTGCCGTGGTCATTTTAATTTTCGCAGGGATTGAAGTTCAGGCCGTCCATGCCACTGAATTAAAAAACCCTTCCAAACAATTTCCGAAGGTTTTATTTTTCGCCGCTATATTGATTTTCTTCCTTGAGATCCTGGGAGCTTTGGCGATTTCTGTTGTTTTACCGGAAAGCAAGATTAATGTACAATCAGGCTTGATGCAGGCTTTTGAAAACATATTTGTCAGTATGGGAATGAAATGGATGCTTCCGGTTATTTGTATCCTGATGGCATTTGGTGTCCTGGGTAGTGTGATCTCATGGATTGCAGGTCCGAGCCGGGGTTTATTATGGACCGCGAAAGACGGGCTGTTGCCTGCAAGCCTTGCAAAAGTCAATAAAAAAGGGATACAGCAGAACATTCTTATTATCCAGGGATTGATCGTTACCCTTCTTTCATCCATCTATTTCATCATCCCGAATGTGGGCGTTGCTTTCTTCTTGCTGGGAGCCTTAACCATTGGATTGTATCTGATCATGTATATGCTGATGTATGCCGCTGGCATTCGCTTGCGTTATACCCAGCCCGATCTTGAAAGATCGTTTAAAGTCCCTGGCGGAAATACAGGCATGTGGGTGATTGCAGGAATTGGATTCCTGGCAGTGTTGTTTGCCTTTGTGGTGTCGTTTTTTCCTCCATCTCAACTCCCGGTGGGGAGTCCGGTGGAATATGTGGGTTTGGTATTTGGCGGAACGTTTTTATTCACCCTTCTGCCATTTTTGATCACCATGGGGAAAAAATAATTGGATTTTTCAGATCCATCCTGCCAGTCTGTAATATCCCAGCGCCATCCATTCCCTGAGGATGAGTGCTTCATAATGCAATTGTGACCAGAACTGGTAACGCAGGGTAATGTTTTCCCCTACATCGGGGATCAGTTTCCGCCCTCCGAGCTTTCTGGCGTTGAAAGTAATATCCGATTCGATCGCCTGTTCAAAAGCCGGCAATCCATCGACTTTTATAAACCCGAGCTTTTTAAATGTTCTTACGGCCCGGTAAAGATGTTCGGGGGAAGTCACGATCAGGATTGAAGGATAAGGATTGAGGTATGAAGATTTGTTATTCATTCTTAATTCCTCATTCCTAATTCTTAATTGAATATTGAGTGCCTGTGCCCGGGTGTTGGTGCCCGAATCCTCCAGCAGGATCCGCTCTCCGGCGATGCCCCGAAGCAGGAGTTCATTTTTCATGCCGTTGATGGAGCTGAGGCTGTCAGCAGCATCGCCGGGAAGGGCGATGATCAGTTTTGAACGGGGAAAATAATGTGCCGCCTTTGCAGCATACCAGCATCGGATCAGACCCGATTCACTGGGCATGCCTCCTCCTCCTAAAACCACGATATACTCCGGAGGCCTGTGGATGCCGGCATATTTCGTTCCAAGCCCGTACCATGTCCAGAAAGGAACGGAGGTGCAGGCAAAAATGATCGTCAGGAAAAAAGCGGATCCCGGGACGATCAGAAATAGTTTGAGGGTTTTTTTAAGAATTTTCATGGGTTCACCGGCTCAGGATTTTCTCCTTCACCACCGCCGGGATCTCGTCTATCCCGATTCTTTCCTGTTTCATGGTATCCCGGTCGCGAAGGGTGACGGTATGATCCTGCAATGTCTGATGGTCGACCGTGATACAGTATGGAGTGCCGATGGCGTCCATACGGCGGTAACGGCGGCCGATGGTATCTTTCTCTTCGTAATAGCAACGGGTTTCATATTTCATGACCTCCATGATTTCCCGCGCTTTTTCCGGAAGTCCGTCTTTCTTGATTAAAGGCAAGACCGCAATTTTAAAGGGCGACAGTTTTGCGGGGATGCCCAGCACCACCCGTTCGGTTCCGTCTTCAAGCTTTTCTTCACGGTAAGCATGGCTAAGAACCGCGAGGAAGGTACGGTCGAGCCCGATGGAAGTTTCCACCACATAAGGGGTATAGCCCTCGTTGGATTCCGTGTCAAAATATTGAATTTTACGGCCCGAAAAAGTCTGATGGGCATTCAGGTCGAAATCGGTGCGGCTGTGAATCCCTTCCAGTTCCTTGAATCCGATGGGGAATTCAAATTCTATATCGGCCGCGGCATTGGCATAATGCGCCAGTTTCTCGTGCTTATGAAAACGGTATTTGGAAGCGGGAATTCCAAGCGAAAGATGCCACTTCATGCGCTCTTCCTTCCAGTATTCGTACCATTTTATTTCTTCCCCGGGTTTTACAAAATACTGCATTTCCATCTGCTCGAATTCGCGCATGCGGAAAAGGAACTGTCTGGCCACGATCTCATTGCGGAATGCTTTCCCGATCTGGGCAATGCCGAAAGGAATCTTCATGCGGGCCGACTTCTGCACATTGAGGAAGTTGACAAAAATACCCTGGGCGGTTTCAGGCCGGAGGTAGATTGCCGAAGCATCCTCATTCACAGAGCCCATCTGGGTGGAAAACATCAGGTTGAACTGTCGCACATCGGTCCAGTTTTTGGTACCGGAAACCGGGCAAACGATGCCGGCTTCCTCGATGAGGTTTCGCACATCTGCCAGGTCGTTTTTTTCAAGAGATGCAAAAAACCTCGTTTTCAGGGCATCGATCTTTTCCTGGTACTCTTTTACCCTTGGATTGGTTTCCCGGTACATCTGCTCGTCGAACGATTCGCCAAACCTTCCCCGGGCTTTCTCAACTTCCTTGGTGATTTTATCTCCGATCTTCTGTAGGTGGTCTTCCACCAGCACATCGGCCCGGTAACGTTTTTTTGAATCCCGGTTGTCGATCATCGGATCGCTGAAAGCGTCCACATGTCCGGAAGCTTTCCATACCATGGGATGCATAAAGATAGCGGCATCGATCCCCACGATGTTTTCATGGTACTGGGTCATTGATTTCCACCAGTACTCCTTAATGTTGTTTTTCAGTTCAACCCCGAAAGGGCCGTAATCGTAAACTGCGCTTAAACCATCGTAAATTTCGCTGGAAGGGAATACAAAACCGTACTCCTTGGCATGGGATATTATTTTCCTGAAAAGATCTTCGTTGGATGCCATTGAAAAAGGTGTTTTGGGCTGCGAAGATAAGAAATTTGATCCTTCAGATCACTTATTGCGCACACACCTCACCGAAAGGGCGCTTGGGTTATATTCCTCGTAAAGGTCGATGTCGCTGGTCCGGTAGCTCAGTGTCATGGCTACGGAAGTTCCTTTTGTGATGGTTTCTGATGACCAGAAATATCCGTTACGGTTCTGATCATGCCATTGCTGGGCCATAAAATCGAAATATCCTCCCGGCAAAGCGGCAAAACCACTGAGATCGGTAGCCCCCACATTCGGCAGTTGCCATCCGTTGGAACCGGTATATTTCATTTTACCTCCGGCCATATCGTCCCCGCCCAGAAAACGGATCAGGGTCTTCCAATCCTCGCTGGAAGGGATATGCCAACCCCCGGGGCAGATTCCCTGTGCATTTTCGGTTTGAACATACTGCATGGCTTCATCCCATTGGTACAAGCCTCCCCATTGGTCGCAGTTGACAAAATCGTTCCCGAAACAATACTTCTCTATGATTTCGTTGTCAGTTTGCTTTTGGATCTGGCTCTGATCCGTCCAGTTGCCGATGTTCAGGTTGTCTTTCATCCAGCATTGGCTTCCAATCATGACCGTCCGGATGTTTTGTCCGCCGTACTGAATGTTGGTGCAGGAATTACTGTCGGCTTTCTGGGCGCCGGCAGCCAGCGCCAGCAATGCGAGAAACCAGATAAAAAATATCGTTTTCATACAGTAAGGGTTTATACAAATGTATGAAAAAGGCCGGTGAAAATAAATTATATTGCCGGAAGGATCAGATTTTTTCCGGAAATAAAAACGAATTTGTCTTTTTCGATCTGCACCTCGAGGGCTTCCCGGGTTTGTTTGATGGAAAACGGGAGATGCCGTGATTTTGCAATGTTCATCAGGGTGAGGGCTTTTTCCATTCCGTCGCCGCGTTGAAAGTTCACCAGTTCGTCGGGAAGGGCAAGCCGGTTGCCATCGTAGATGGATTGGTCGGGCCATGCCTTCAGCTGGTCAAACACCGCCTGAAGGTCCATCCCCCTGAAATAACCGATGGAAACCGGATTGCGTTCGAAAGCTGCTTTGAGAAAAGGCTCCCAGTTGCAGGTATCCATGAAGCGACCGGCGTAGAAAGCCAGGTCGGCAATGCCGGCTGCCGGCTGCCGGATCGCCGAAAGATGGTCCATGATCTCTTCCCGGGTGTTGGCCGGGGAGATGTTTAACGCAACGATCCCCTGCTTTCCCGCTTCGCCTTGTTTAAGGTAAGTTTTATTCCCCGAAGGCAACCTGGGAACGGTATGGGCGAATTTTTTAAGGTCGGAAAAGAAATCTTCCCGTTTTTCCATTTCAGGATATTTCTGTTTGATGGAAGCTATGAAATCAGCATAGGATTTTAAATTGAAAAGTTCATCTTCAGCCATCAGGGTAAGGCGGCATTCAATGGGATAGAGGCTGAGGTCCTCTTCATCCATTTCACAGAAGAGTTTCCGGCTGGTTTTGTCGCCGATGCGGTTCTGGCTTCCGTGCTCATAACCGAAGGCTTTTTCGAGGCGGATGTATTTTCCTGAGCCCTGACACAGGAAACAAAGCTGAAAATATTTCTGGTAACGGCTGTAATCACGCAGGAAATTCATAAAAACCTCGAAGTTCAGGCTGGTTTCGAGAAATCTGTTCAGTTTTCCCCTGAAAGCCTGGTAAGCTTCCTGCGAAATAGTTGCCTCCGGATAGAAGGAATGAACGTACCCGGAGCTGTGTGCAACGATGGTTACCTGTTCGTGTTCCAGGGCCCTGCGCGCCAGGGCAGAAAGTTCGCTGCCGTTAAACCACATGGGTTTGGTGACAATCCTGCGGTTATTGGTCAGAACACCATCTTCCAGAAGAATAAAATTCTGGGAATGCAGGGGAGTTCCCATTAGAAAAATATTTTCAAGCGGGATTTCTGCCACGATAAACAAAGCAGCTGCGTACAAACAGGCGAGGGAAACGCATTCCCCCGCACCGATATCATGGCCGGCTTTATAACGGAAAGCATTCATGGCTTCTACCGTTTCCGTTTTCCAGTAAGGAATGATTTCCGTATCGTATTTATCAAGGCCGAAATGCTTCCGGATATCCAGATCAAAATAATATTTATCGCCTTCATAACCGAATAAAGCGTTGGAAGTGGAAAGCATTTCCAGGTCCACGAAATCTGCAAACCGGTTGATCTCCGTTTGTTTATCCGTCAGTCCCCAGGTTTCCAGGTCGAGGTTGAAGCCGTAATGATCCATGATGAATTGTTTCAGACGATGGATCTTTTTCAGGGGACCCATTTTCCCGATTCCGCTGAACCAGGGATCATCGCGCCATTTCCAGATTTCAGGAGATATGATGTTTGCCAGCACCAGGGCATAGAGGAGTTCAGGGAAAATAAAGATCTCCATATCCGAAAGGGTGAAGGCGGAAGAGTATTTTTCAAGGTTTTTCTTATCCATAAGCCTGCAAAGATACAAGGTTTGGGATTTCTGATTTTATTATATATTTGTAAGGTAAAAAAAAACCATGTACTACACCGGACAAGAAATCGTTGAAATCGCCGTTCGCATTGAAGAAAACGGCTATCAATTTTACACGGCAGCCGCCGAAATGATCAGTGAACAAACCGATTCCAGAAATTTATTGCTCGACCTGGCCGAGAAAGAAGTCATGCATATCGCTATATTCCAGAAACTGGCCGAAAAATTTGAACCCGAGGATTTTGATTTTAAACAAGAAGACGCCTCCGACTATGTGAACTACCTGGCTGATTCGCATATTTTCGGCAAAAAAGATTCCGGCGTCATGCTGGCAAAAACCATAAAGACACCGAAACAGGCACTGGAAATAGCTTACAAGTTTGAAACCGACAGCGTGGCTTTTTACACCGAACTTGCGAAAAGAACCCGCAGCGATTCAAAACGCCTGATCCAGCAAATCATCGAGGAAGAAAAAGAACACGCCGCCGACATCAAACGTTTTCTTTAAATTCAAACATTAGCCGACTCCGACGCCCTGTCACCTTTTCACCTCCCTCACAACAACCCGATAATCAGAAACGGCATCAGGCCGAAGATAAAAAGCAGGATGGTCATCAAGAGAATATGCGCTTTATAGGGCCATCCGGCATTCAAAGGATTTCCTTCCGGTGGTTTCAGATACATGGCCATGATGGGTTTAAAATAAAATCCGGCGCTGATGGCAGATCCCATTACGGCAATGATCACGAGCCAGAGCAAACCTTGTTCCATGGCCGCGGTAAAAAGATAGTATTTGGCCATAAACCCGGCCAGTGGCGGGATCCCCGTAAGTGAAAGCAGTGCGATGGTCAGGCAAAAAGCCAGGAAAGGGTTTGTTTTCGCCAGTCCGTTCATGGAAGAAAACAGATCGTTCCCTTTCGATTCACGGATCAGGATAAGAATGCCGAAAGCGATGATGGTGGCTATGGAATAGGATAGCACATAAAACAGCAGGGCGTTGGCTGATCGTCCGGAGAATGCGATGATGGCAAGCATCATATATCCTGAATGAGAGATACTCGAATAGGCAAGCATCCTTTTCAGGCTGGGTTGATACAATCCGCTCAGGTTGCCGATTATGATGGTGAGTACGGCCAGGGTGGCAAGCGTGGGCTCCCAGACTCCGTGAATTCCATGGAAAGTGCTGCTGAAGAAACGGTATAAAGCCGCGATACTGGCGGTTTTTACCACCGAGGCCATAAATGCGGTAAGCAGGGTGGGCGTTCCTTCATACACATCGGGCGCCCAGAAATGGAAAGGAACAATGGCAATCTTAAATGCCAGTCCGGCAATCAGAAGGAAAAGCCCGGCAAGAAACATGGGAGGCAGTTGATCTGCATGCCCCGCTATGAACACAGAAATTTCATGGAGGTTGAAAGACCGAGCCGACCCGTAAATCAAAGCGATGCCAAAGAGAAGAAATCCGGAAATGAAAGACCCCAGAAGAAAATATTTCAGGGTGGCTTCATTGGAAGTAATCGCTTCTTTATGACTTCCGGCCAGAACATACAATGCAATAGAAAGGGTTTCTATCCCCAGAAAGAGCATGATGAGGTTGCTGAAGGAGGTCATCATCACGGCCCCTGTCAGGGCAAAGATCATGATGGCGTAAATGTCGTCGAGCGGACGCTGTACCGGGCGGTAGTAATGTGAGGCAAAAGAGAAAATCAGGAAAGTTGAAAGGATCATCACCGAACTGAAAGCAACGGTGTAATGATCGATCAGTATCATCTCATGATAATAATATTTTCCTGTATTCCATTCTGTCATGGTGAAGCAGAGCGCAATTCCCAGTCCGGCCAGGATCAGGGGCAGCAACCACGACTTCTTTTTAAGAATGCCCAGGAAAAGAACAAGAACTCCGAGAACCGATAAGGATAAAATCGTAGTCATTTAATGCAGATAGGATAAAATGGTTTGTATGTCAGGTCCGGCAACCTTCATGAAGAAGTCCGGGTACAGACCTATCCAGAAGATCATGATCACCAGTGGAATCAGGGTCAGTATTTCCGGGAGCGTCAGATCGCTTATTTCCGATGTGAAGCCCGTGGTTTTTCCGAGCATGGTCCGCTGGAACATCCACAACATATAGATGGCGCTGAAGATGATGGTCAGTCCGGCGATGGCCGCATAAACGGCATGGTACTCAAACAATCCCATCAGCAACAGAAATTCCCCGATAAACCCGTTGGTCATAGGCAGGGCGATGCTTCCGAGGAGGATCAGCATAAAGAAAATTGCCAGCAGGGGCGCTTTGGAAGCGATTCCACCCAGGTTCGCGATGCTCCTGGTCTTTGTTCTTGCTTCGATATATCCTGCAATGATGAACAGTCCGACGATGTTAATCCCATGCGAAACCATCTGGATCACCGCTCCTTCCATTCCTTTCAGGTTAAGGATGAACACCCCGGCGGCGATGAGTCCGACATGGGCAATGGATACATAGGCAAGGAACCGTTTCAGGTCATCCTGGCGTATCGCGATCAGGGATGCGTACACGATCCCGGTAATGGAAAGAATGATCGCCGGCTGACCCCATTCATCCAAGGCTCCACCGCAGACAGGGATCAGCCAGCGAATGAGTCCGTAAAGACCCATTTTCAGCATGATGCCGGAAAGCAGCATGCTTCCGGGGCCCGGAGATTCGGTATAGGTGTCAGGCTGCCAGGTATGAAAAGGAAATACCGGTATCTTGATGGCGAAAGCCAGGAAAAAAGCCAAGAAAATCCAGCCTTGTTCCCCCTGGCTCAGGCTCAGGCCGTAAAGCGCCCTGAAATCAAAGGAATGCGGCAAAGGTGTTCGGAAATAAAGCCAGATCAGCGCGACCAGCATGAACAAACTTCCTGTGAAAGTGTAAATAAAGAACTTGAAAGTTATGCGTATGCGGTCATGGCTTCCCCAGACGGCACAGATGAAATATGCCGGGATCAGTGCTAGCTCCCAGAAGATGTAGAAAACCAATCCGTCAAAGGAGGTAAACACCCCGATCAGCGCCATTTCCATGAGCAGGATCAGGCCATAAAATGCAGAAGGACGGGCATAGGAATGACCGAAAGAAGAGAGAATGATGAGGGGGAGAAGAAAAGTGGTGAGCATGACCATCAGGAGACTGATCCCGTCCATGCCGAATTTCAGACTAACCCCAAGGGATTCAAGCCAGTTTGCGGAAAAAAGCAATAGGCAATGGCAGCCGGTCTTATATTGTATGAAAGCAGCCACCGCAACACCGAACTCGGCAAGGGAAGCCACAAGGGCAAACAGCCTGACCCTGCGTTCATCCTTAAGGGCGAAAGCGGCCATGGAAAACAAAAGGGGCAGTATGATCAATACAAGGGTCAGCATTGTTTATATCAGAATGTTAAGAAACAGCATCAGAATGATTCCCAGTATCATCATGAACATATAAAAGCCTACGTTTCCGGTCTGGAGATACCTTATCGCCGAACCTGACCCGACAACAGCCCGGCCAAAGCCATTGACCATCCCATCAATGAAATTCTTTTCGACAACCCGGTGAAGAAAACGGGAAGTCCGGAGAATGGGTTTCACAAAAATGGCATCGTAAATCTCGTCCATATAATATTTGTTCGATATCCAGCGTATCAGGACCGGGGGTTTCACATTTTCTGCCAGCAATTCTTTGTTTTTCACAAATCTCCGGTAAGCCCAGTATCCCATTCCAAGCACCCCCAAAAGGGTGATGGCCATGAGCAGCCATTCGGTGGAATGTGTCGGGGTGTTTTTCTGTCCAAGAACGGAAACTGTATCCGCGAAAACCGGAGAAAGGAAATGTTCCAGGGCAGCGTTTCCTCCAAAAAGGACCGGGATGTTCAGAATTCCGCCGGCGACTGAAAGGAAGGCAAGAACGATCAGGGGGAGGATCATTGCGGGAGGGGATTCATGGATGGCAGGGATTTGTGCGGGAATTCCCCTGAAAGATTTGAAAAAAGCCAGGTAAAGCATCCGGAACATGTAAAAGGCGGTCATCAGGGCTCCGGCTACCGCGAAAATCCAGAGCCCGGGACTGGACCCGAAAGTTTTCACCAGGATGTCATCTTTTGAAAAAAAGCCTGAAAGCGGAGGAATTCCAACGATGGCAAGGGTTCCGGCAAGGAAGGTAAAGTAAGTGATCGGTAAAGCTTTTTTCAATCCTCCCATTTTCCGGATATCCTGTTCCCCGCCCAGGGCATGGATCACGCTCCCGGCACCGAGAAACAAAAGGGCTTTGAAGAAGGCATGGGTTGTGAGGTGGAACAGGGCTCCGGTAAAAGCGCCCACGCTCAGACCCAGGAACATATAGCCCAACTGGCTGATGGTGGAATAGGCAAGGATTTTTTTAATGTCGTTCTGAAAAACAGCGATGGAAGCGGCAAACAAAGCGGTTGCCAGACCAATGATCCCAACGGCTTGCATTGTAATGGGAGAAAGTGCATAAAGAATATTGGAACGCGCCACCATATATACCCCGGCAGTAACCATGGTGGCTGCATGGATCAGGGCAGATACCGGAGTAGGTCCGGCCATGGCGTCAGGGAGCCAGGTATATAACGGGATTTGCGCACTTTTCCCGATGGCTCCTACAAATAAAAGCAGGGTGATGGCAAGCAGGGTTTGATTGCCGGAGGGGAAGGTTTTTGCCTGTTCGAAAATTTCCTGATAATTGAAACTATGGAAAGTTGTGAAAAGCAGGAACATTCCCAGCAGGAATCCCAGGTCGCCGATGCGGTTCATGATAAAAGCCTTCTTTGCAGCATTGTTGTACGCATGGTTCCCAAACCAGAAGCCGATCAGAAGGTAGGAACATAAACCCACGCCTTCCCATCCGATAAACATGATCACGTAATTGGCGCCCATTACCAGCAACAGCATGGAAAACACGAAAAGGTTCATATAGGCAAAAAAGCGGTTGAACCCTTCATCCTGCTTCATGTAAGCGATGGAATAAACATGGATGATGAAACCAACACCGGTAACAATGAGCATCATGAGAATGGAGAGCGGATCGATCAGAAAAGCAAAGGGAATATGAAGATCGCCGGACTGAATCCAGGTGTAAAACAGGTGCGCAGGGGGGTGGGTGAATGCAGAGAAATTAAAAAATACATAAAGGGATAAAATGAAAGAGATCAGGATTACGCCAGGGCCAATGACAGCCGTCCGTTTTTTGGAAATGCCGCGGAAGCCAGTCCCGAGGATCAGAAACCCCAGAAACGGAAACACCGGAATCATGATAAGAATAAAATCAAGCATCATCTCTATTTAAAAACACCCCTTCATCTTGTTACCTTGTCACTTTTTCACCTTTTCACCACTTTAATTTATTCAAAACCTGAATATCGATCGATCCGGTCGTTCTGTATATCAGTACCACGATGGCCAGCCCGATCGCCACTTCCGCCGCCGCCACCACCATGATAAAAAATACAAAAATCTGCCCTGCCGGATCATTGGTATAAGCCGAAAATGCAGCCAGCAGAAGATTGATGGAATTGATCATCAGCTCAATCGACATCAGGATTATCAGAACATTACGCTTAATAAGCACTCCGATCACCCCGATCGTAAACAATACAGAACAGAATGTCAGGTAATAATGAATCGGGACGGTTTGCATCAATCTTTTATTTTAATTCGTTCATATCTGCTCCTTCTTCCCCAGTAAAACGGCTCCGACCATGGCAGTCAGAAACAGGATCGAAGAGATTTCAAAAGGAAGCAGGTAATCATGGTACAGCACCCTTCCCAGGTTTTTCACCAGTCCGATCTGGGAAAGCATGGGATCAGCGGCTACCCGGATATCATAGCCCCTGAACACGGCGACCAGCACAAGTCCGAGGAGGAAACCCGAAAGTATGGCAAGGGCTTTAACCCAAACCGGTTTTGGAGAACGCTCATTCTTGTTCAGATTCAGCAGCATGACCGTGAACAGAAAAAGCACCATGATGGCTCCGGCGTAAACGATCACATGTACCACTGCCAGAAACTGGGCATTCAATAAAATATAATGTCCGGCAATGGCAAAAAAGGTGAGGGTAAGATACAGCACGCTGTGAACAGGTTTCTTCGACAACAGTACCATTACGCTGCCATATAAAGCCAGCACGCTCAGAAAAAAGAAGAGGTACTTTGTGAACATCATGGCCGGTTGTGTTTAAATCTTTTATTCTTTTTGAATTCCAGCACCTGCGGGGTCTGTCGTTTTGAAACATCAATCCTTTTCCCAGGGTCCATGGGTTCAACCAGCTTATCTTTCCCATAAATAAACAGATCCCGGTCGAACTCCGAATGTACGATTTCTTTTGTAAGGAAAATAGCTTCTTTCGGACAGGCATCCTCACATAATCCGCAGAAGATACAACGCAGCATATTGATCTCGTAAACGCGGGCATACTTTTCTTCCCGGTAGAGATGTGCTTCTTCCGGTTTTCTTTCTTCCGCTATCATGGTAATGGCTTCCGCCGGGCAGGCCAGGGCACAAAGACCGCAGGCCGTACATCTTTCCCTGCCTTCATCGTCGCGTTTGAGCACATGCCGACCCCTGTAAATTTCAGAGAATGCCCGTTTAACTTCCGGAAAACGAACCGTAGCCTTTTTACGGAACAAATGACTGAAAGTAATGCCCATCCCGTTCAGGATGGCGGGCAAATAGATCTTTTCCCAAAAAGTCATCTTCTGGTTTCCCACGGTTTTCGATCGTTCGGTCAAAGATTCCATATTTTCTATTGTCTGATGAGCATTACCACACCGGTGATCAGAATATTTAAAATGGCCAGCGGGATCAATGTTTTCCATCCGAGCCGCATCAGCTGGTCATAGCGGAAACGCGGGAGGGTCCAGCGGATCCACATGAACAGGAAGCCGAAAAAAGTGATCTTCGTAAACAGGACAAAAAAACCTGCCACCGCCAGGGCATTTGCCGGGAGACCGAGCTGATCGATAAAAGGAAAGTGATATCCCCCGAAAAACAAGGTAGCCATGACCGCTCCTGAAATGAACATATTGATGTATTCGGCAAAAAGGAAAAAGCCCAGTTTCATGCTGCTGTATTCAGTATGGTAGCCTCCCACAAGTTCGGTTTCACATTCCGGAAGGTCGAAAGGAGCCCGGTTGGTTTCGGCAAAGGCGCAGATCAGGAAAATCATGAATCCCAGAGGCTGATACCAGATGTTCCAGTTGAATCCCTGTTGTTGGTTTACAATGTCACGCATGCTGAGCGAACCGCTCATCATGACGATGGCGATGATGGAAAGACTCATGGCCAGTTCATAGCTGATCATCTGGGAGGAAGCGCGCACCGCACCGAGCAGCGCGAATTTGTTGTTGGATGCCCAGCCTCCGATCATGATTCCATACACACCTATGGATACAATGGCGAAGACGTAAAGTATCCCGATATTGACATCCGCCACCTGAAGGGGATAGGTTTTTCCTCCCAGGACAATATCAGGACCCCAGGGAATCACGGCACTGATCATCAGGGCGATCAGCATGGTCAGGGAGGGGCCCAGGATATAAAGAAATTTATCGGCGGTATTGGGCATAAACTCTTCCTTGAAGAACAGCTTGATCCCGTCGGCAAGCGGTTGCAGCAATCCCCATGGGCCGGCCCTGTTAGGACCCAGGCGATCCTGAAACCAGGCGGCCACCTTTCGTTCGATCAGGGTGGAATACATAGCAACCACCAGGCTTAGGATGAGAATCGCACTGGCCAGAAGGGTCTTGTATATGAGAAATGTCGTCATCCGTCCTTTTCAGTCTTCCCTTCTATGGGTTTAATAATGGATTGCCTGATCATGTTTTCGTAATGGTTCGCCGAAATAACCGATTGCCTTTTTATTTTCCGGGGGCCTTCAATGACCCAGTCCCCAGCTTCTTTTTTCTCAAAACGGCATTCGTTGCAGATGAATTCCTCCACCTCCCCGAATGGATCTTTCCTCCCCGTAATCCTGTAGATCTCTTCTCCGAACATCCAGGCGGTCACCCGGCCGGAGCATTTCCGGCAATCCCTGTGTGCATCCATGGGTTTCAGGAACCAGACCCTGCTTTTAAAACGGAAACTGCGATCGGTCAGGGCACCTACCGGACATACATCAATGATATTTCCGGAGAAATCATTTTCAATGGAATTTGCGATGCAGGTGCTGATCTCCGAAACATCGCCCCGGAAAAGCACCCCATGTGAGCGACGATCGGTGATCTGGTCGGCGGTATAAACACAACGGTAGCAAAGGATACAGCGGTTCATGTGCAGCTTGATGAAGGGACCGATATCGATCACGGGAAATTCCCGCCTCTCTTCTTCATAACGGGTTTCTTCCATGCCGAAGCCAAAACTCAGATCCTGCAGGTCGCATTCTCCCGCCTGATCGCAAACCGGACAATCGAGGGGGTGGTTGATCAGCAGGAATTCCACGATCCTTTTCCGCGCTTCCACTACCTCGGGGGAAGTCAGATTTTCTACCACCATTCCATCCTGGACCGGAGTGCTGCATGAAGCCACGAGTTTACCCATGGGCCTGGGGTCCTTTGCAGAAGATTGGGCAACTCTGACCAGGCAGGTTCTGCATTTCCCCCCGGAACCCTTCAGCTTACTGTAGTAACACATGGCCGGGGGAACCACCTTTCCTCCGATCTTACGGGCTGCCTGAAGAATGGTGCTCCCTTCTTCTACCTCTATCCTGATGTTATCTATCGTTACTTTTACCATAATTTAACGGTACTGAATGCTGGTCAATGCCTGTGTGCCGGTATCTCCGGAAAAAGGTATCAGGCATCCGTGGTGAATGTTTTTTACAACTTCCGCATGGGTTACATGGTATTCAAATTCCTTCCGGAAATGCCGGATGGCACTGGCTACAGGCCAGGCTGCAGCATCGCCAAGCGGACAAATCGTATTTCCTTCTATATTGCCGGCCACATTGACCAGCAGGTCGATATCCGACATTTTTCCGTTCCCGTGCTCCAGGCGATACAGAACTTTTTCCATCCAGGCGGTGCCTTCCCGGCAGGGAGAACATTGCCCGCAGGACTCATGCCGGTAAAAACGGGTGAGATTCCAGGTGTTCCTTACCATACAGGCATCTTCGTCGAAAACGATAAACCCTCCCGAACCCATCATGGATCCGCTTGCGAAATCTCCCTCTGCAAGCGATTCAAAAGTCATTAACCGGGGTTGTCCGCTGGCAGTACGTAAGATCAGCTCCGACGGAAGAACGGGGACGGAAGAGCCTCCCGGGATGACAGCCTTGAGGCGTTTGTTGTTTTTTATTCCCCCGCAGAATTCTTCGGTATAGATAAAGTCCTCCACCGGAAGTCCCATTTCAATTTCATAAACCCCGGGTTTGTTGATGTTACCGCAGGCGGAGATTAGCTTGGTGCCGGTACTCTTGCCTTTTCCGATACGCGCATAAGCCTCGCCGCCCATGTTGATGATGGGACCCACTGCCGCGAGTGTTTCGACGTTGTTCACCACGGTCGGACAGCCATACAATCCTTTATAGGCGGGGAAAGGCGGTTTGATTCTTGGATTTCCCCGTTTTCCTTCCAGGGATTCGAGCAAAGCGGTTTCTTCACCGCATATGTAAGCTCCGGCTCCGGGATGCACAAAAATTTCAAGGGAATAATCTGTTCCCAGAATTTTTTCACCCAGAAAACCCTGGTTTTTTGCTTCCTGAATGGCCTTTTCAAGTATCCCGATGATCTCCCTGAACTCTCCCCGGGCGTAAATATAGCATGTTTTAACCCCCAGTGCATAGGCCGAAAGGATCAGTCCCTCTATCAGGCGGTGGGGTAAATGTTCCATAAGAAACCGGTCTTTAAAGGTACCGGGTTCGCTTTCGTCTGCATTGCAAACGAGGTAGCGTGGTTTTCCGGTCCTGCGATCCAGAAAGCTCCATTTCAGTCCGGTCGAAAACCCCGCGCCACCCCTGCCCCTCAGTCCGGATTTTACCACCTCCTGGACGACCTGTGAAGGGCTCATTTCAAGTAAAGCTTTCTCCACGGAAGTATAGCCCCCGAGCGCACGGTAGGTGTCAAAGTGCCTGATACCGGGCACGTCAAGGTTCTCTAACAGAATTTTTTTGCCCATTTCAGATCCGGGGTTTGTTCCTGATTGGCCCGGGCGCGAAGTTCGTCCAGGATATGGTCAATTTTTTCTTTGTTCAGATGTTCCCTGAACCCGGTGTTTACCTGCATGACCGGGGCATTGCCGCAGGCGCCCAGGCATTCCACTTCCCGTAAGGTAAACAATCCGTCCGGAGTGGTTTCCCCTGTTTTTATTTGCAGCCTTTCCTGGATATAAGCCAGGATTTCTTCCCCTCCGCAGATTGCACAGGGGCCGGTATGACAGACTTCAAGTACAAATTTCCCTGTCTTATGCAGATAGAACATGGAATAAAAAGTCGCCACCTCATAAACTTCAATCGGCTGGATATCCAAGAGCGAAGCCACATAATCCATCAGGTCGACCGAAAGATAGCCCCCTGATTCCTCCTGGGCGATGTGGAGAATCGGCAGCAGGGCCGATTTCTGCTTCCCTTCCGGATAACGAAGGATCAGCGACTGAATCTTTTCAAGCGTTCCGGCCGAAAAAGCCACAGGCTTATTCTCCCTGATCATAAGATGATGCGCTAAACCCCTATCCGACATTATTTATTTAAAATTAATTCCTAACTCCTAACTCCTAATTCCTAATTCCCTACTGTTTACGCGTCCAATTCTCCGGCGATCACATTCATACTGCTCATGGTCAAAATTGCATCCGACAGCACCCCGCCTTTGATCATTTCGGGGTAAGCCTGGTAATAGATAAAACAGGGCCGGCGGAAATGAAGGCGGTAAGGATTCCTTCCGCCATCGCTCACCAGGTAAAATCCCAGTTCTCCATTTCCTCCTTCCACCGCGTGATATACTTCTCCTTTCGGAACTTCAATTTCTCCCATCACAATTTTGAAATGCCAGATGAGCGCTTCCATTTTGCTGTAAACATCTTCTTTCGGAGGAAGGTAAAACTCCGGAACATCCATATGGAAATCCCCTTCCGGTAAATTATCCAGGGCGTTGCGGATCAGTTTGAGACTTTGCCAGATCTCTTCCTGCCGTACACAAAAACGGTCGTAGGTATCACCCCTCGTGCCGACCGGTATCATGAATTCAAAATCCTCATACGAAGCGTAGGGACTGCTCGTCCTGACGTCGTAATCAACTCCGGCAGCCCGGAGATTGGGACCTGTAAATCCATAATTCAGTGCACGTTCGGCAGAAATACATCCTACACCCCGGGTCCGGTCCATAAAAATACGGTTTCGCCTCAGCAGCTTATCAAATTCTGTCAAAACGCCGGGCAGATGATCGAGAAAATCCCTGATTTTTTTGATGGCGCTCCCGGAAAGGTCGCGTTCAAACCCTCCGATACGGCCCATGTTGGTGGTCAACCGGGCTCCTGAAATTTCTTCATAGATTTCATAAACCCTTTCACGCTCCTGGAAAACATAAACAAAGCCTGTCAGAGCCCCGCTGTCGACCCCGATCACGCTGTTGCACACCAGGTGATCGGTGATGCGGGCCAGCTCCATGATGATGATGCGGAGATAGTCGATGCGCTTGCTGGTTTTTACGCCCAGCAGTTTTTCGACGGTCATATGCCAGCCGATGTTATTGATGGGAGAAGAACAATAGTTCAGGCGGTCGGTAAGGGGGGTAAGCTGGTAATAAGGACGGTGTTCGGCGATTTTTTCGAAAGCGCGGTGAATGTACCCAATGGTTTGCTCGGCATCCATGATTTGCTCTCCATCCATCGTCAGCACATTCTGGAATATTCCGTGGGTGGCCGGATGGGTGGGGCCAAGGTTCAGGGTGGTATATTGAGGTTTATCTTCCAAAATAGCGGTCATCTTTGTCTTCCCGGGTTGGATCTTCCAGCGGATATTCCTTGCGCATCGGGTAAAAGTCTAAATATTCCACATTCAGTATTCGTTTCAGATTGGGATGGCCCTCGAAAATAATCCCGTAAAAATCGTAGGTTTCCCGTTCCATCCAGTTTGCGGATGAAAAAATATCGCTGATGGTGTCCAGATTCGGATGGTCTAAGGGAATAAAAGTTTTGATCCGTATCCTTTTTCCCTGGATCATGTTATGCAGATGATAAACCACGCCCAGGGGAAATTCCTGATCAGGGTAGTGGATCCCGCATAGATCCGTTAAAAATCCAAACTCAAGGTTCTCGTTTTCTTTAAGGAAAGAAATTACGGCATGAATAATCTTATGGTCAACCGTAATGGAAAGAATATCCGAAGTGGTATCGGCTTCCAGTATATCTTCGCTGAAAGCCTTCTTCAAATTTTCTAAAATGATCAAATTCTCCATTTCTCGAACTCACTAACTCACCAACTATTTAAGTATTCCGTATTTATCCAGCAAAGCCTTGTATTCATCCGAATACCTTCTGCGCAAAGATTCTTTCCCCGCAAGTTCCTGGATTTTCATGAAACCATCGATGATCTGTTCAGGACGCGGGGGGCAACCGGGTACATATACATCCACCGGAACGATCCGGTCGATACCCTGCAGCACCGAGTAGGTGTCGAAAATACCCCCGCTTGAAGCGCAGGCGCCGACGGCAAGCACCCAGCGGGGTTCTGCCATCTGGTGATATACCTGTTGTACCACCGGTGCCATCTTTTTTGCTATGGTTCCCATCACCATCAGTAAATCGGCCTGGCGCGGACTGAAACTCAGCCGCTCGGACCCAAAACGGCCCAGGTCATAATGTGCCCCCATCGTAGCCATAAATTCTATTCCGCAACAGGAAGTGGCAAAAGGCAATGGCCAGATGGAGTTCTTCCTTGCAAGCCCGATCACTTTGTCGAAAGTGGTGGCAAAAAGCCCTGCCGCCTGATAACCTTCAGGAGGATCCACTTTGGTATATATCGGCTTTTCTTTCAATGTTTTTATTTATCGCTTTTTCACCGGCGCTCCGGCCTGCCGGCTTTCATTCTTCCCAGTTCAACGCGCCTTTCCTGATAATGTAATAGAATCCGAAAAGTAAAAATCCGAGAAAAATCAGCATCTCCCAGAATCCTTCCCATCCAAGATCCTTGAAATTGATGGCCCAGGGATAGAAGAAAATGATCTCCACATCGAAGAGCACAAACAATATGGCAATGAGAAAATACTTAACTGAAAATGGAAACCTGGCATTTCCTTTTATTTCAATTCCGCATTCGAAATTTTCTTCTTTCCTCATGGAATGTATCCTTTTTCTTTTTCCTCCGATAAAATGCGTCAACGCCATGGTGGCCGCCACAAATCCGAGAGCCACCACCGATTGAATCAGGATGGGCAGATAATCCGAAGGAATAAAACTACGCTCCATTATTTAGAATTATTCTTGACAAATATACAAATTATAATGATTAATTGATAATTTTGAACCATGAATGCCATGCCACTTGTCATAACGGCGATTGCCGTTTTTGCCCTAGCCTACCGCTACTATTTCAGTTTCATTGCTGCCAGGGTTCTGACCCTCGACAAGAACCATCTGACCCCTGCAGGGAGGTTGTACGACGGACAGAATTATTATCCCATGAGTAAATGGGTGTTGTTTGGCCATCATTTTGCAGCCATTGCAGGTGCAGGGCCATTGGTAGGACCGGTTCTGGCCTGCCAGTTCGGTTATTTTCCCGGATTCGTCTGGATGGTTGTCGGAGCTGTCATGGCCGGGTCGGTGCACGACATGGTAATTTTAACGGCTTCTGTGCGGCATGACGGAAAATCATTGGCGGAGATCGCGAGGGTGGAGATCGGAAAGATTACCAGCGGGATTACCGCTTCCATAGCCACTTTTCTGATCATCATCATTGCCATTGCAGGCCTCGGACTGGTGGTGGTGAACGCGCTAAGCGAATCCTCCTGGGGATTGTTCACCATTGCTTCCACCATTCCCATCGCCATTTTTATGGGTATCTGGATGTTTCAGTTTAGGAAAGGCAGGGTGGTGGAGGCTACGGTCATGGGCGTTATCATGCTGAGCGGGGCAGTGATTTTCGGCCGCTATATCCCGGGTTCACCACTTGCATCCTGGTTTTCCTATGATCACAAAACCCTCGCCCTCTTGTTGGCCGGTTACGGTTTTTTTGCCTCTGTTTTACCGGTTTGGCTGCTTCTTTCTCCCCGCGATTATCTGAGTTCCATCATGAAGCTGGGAGTGATCGCCATGCTGGCATTTGGAATTATTATCGTTGCACCTAATTTACAGATGCCTGCTTTTACAACTTTCATACATGGAGGGGGACCCATCATTCCGGGAACTCTGTTTCCCTATTTGTTCATCACCATTGCCTGTGGCGCAATTTCAGGTTTTCATGCCCTCATCAGTTCCGGCACTACCCCGAAAATGATCATGAACGAATCGCATATCCGGCCCATCGCCGTCGGATCCATGCTGGCCGAAGGACTGGTGAGCATCATGGCGCTGATAGCCGCCGCCAGTCTTTTGCCGCTTGATTATTTCCAGATCAATGTCTCCCCTGAAAAATTCCAGCACATCCTGCCCCAGTTGAAAGCCATGGGATTTACCGGCTCGGAATTGCCAAAACTGGCAGCTGAAGTGGGTGAAAATATCACAGGCAGAACCGGAGGAGCGGTTTCCCTCGCCGTGGGGATGGCCCGTATCTTTTCATCCATCCCCGGCCTGGATAAGCTCATGTCGTACTGGTATCACTTTGCCATCATGTTTGAAGCGCTCTTTATCCTTACCACCATCGACGCGGGAACAAGGGTTGCAAGGTTTATTTTGCAGGAGTTTTTCGGAAAATATTATAAACCCTTTGCCCGTACCAACTGGTTGCCTGGAAACCTTTTCTGCAGCGCCCTGGTCGTTTTGTTTTGGGGATATTTTATCTATACGGGAAGCGTATCCTCCATCTGGCCCATGTTCGGAACAGCCAACCAGCTGCTAGCAACCATCGCCCTGGCCATCGGGACTTCCTACATCATCAACCAGGGAAAAAGCAGGTATGCCTGGGTTACCCTGCTGCCGATGATGTTTGTTGGAATCACGACTGTAATTGCCGGGATCACGAACATCACAGGAATATATATCCCGCTGTTAGCCTCCCCGAAAACCCAGGTCCAGGGGTTGCTGAACCTGGTATTGACCCTCATCATCATGGGGAGTGTAATTGTCATTATCCGGGATGCATTCCCCGCCTGGAAAAAAGCATTGCAAACTGTAAAGCCGAAACCTTGAAACATTTCATCCGATACAAGCCATGGACACCCTGCTGATCATCCCCGAAGAGTTGTTTTTGTTGACGGTCAATGAGAAAACCGGTCGCAAGGCATTTTTCAAATCTACCAAATTTGATCTCCTTTTATCGGCTGCCATACTGATGGACCTTGCCTTGCAACACCGCATTGATACCGACCTTGAAGAAGTGATCCCCGACCGGCCGCAACCCACCGGTCACCCCCTGCTGGATACAGCGCTGGAACTGATCCAAGGTTCCCCACACCGGCAAAAAATCAACTGGTGGCTGTTGAAACTTGCCGAGCATGCAGGGCGTTACCGCGAAATGCTTGTGGCAGGCCTCGTTGAAAAAGGGTTGTTAAGAATGGAAAAAGAACAGGTCTTCCTCGGTTTTACAAACAATAAATATCCCATACGAATCCGGGATCGGGAAGTAACCGAAGTAAGAACAAGAATTAAGACTCTGATTGAAAGCAATGATCTTCCCGAATTCAGGGATGTCATCATCATCAGCATTGCCTGGTATGGAGGGTTAATGGATCTTTTTCTGGATGAGGGGCAGATACGGAAGCATCAGTCACGAATTGAACAATTGGCCCGGATGGACCTGATCGGACAGGCGATATCAAAATCGATGCAGGAACTCACCCGCTCCATCATGTTCTCCATGACCGCCAAAGAGTTTTTCGGCATCAAAACACCTGAAGAGAAACTTGAAGAGCTGGTGGAGGAATTTAAGGCGCTGATGCACCTGGCCGGGGATGACAGCTTGCCGGACTGGTTGCGGAAAGGAAGTGAGCAGTATGGTAGAACCCTTGATTATATCCGGAAAACAGGCTCCAAAGAAATCGTATTTAATGTCAGAACCGGGCAGTACGGGCTGAAAGCCGGGGCGGCTCAATGGTTGACCTGGTAGTATTCCCAGGTCGACATGATCCTTTTTACCGTGACCACCGAGGAGGTATCCACTACAAATTCGCTGAATCCGATCGGATGTAACGGGTTCGCCCAATCATAAGTATATCCGAGCCTTGTCCAGGGAAAAGCACTGGCGGAGGAAGTATCATATTTATTTATTATTTCATTAAGAAACCAGGATTTATGTTTCTGGCTTGCCGAGGCAGGAAAGTAAAGACCGGCTTCATGATCGGTGATCTCAGGATCAGGGGCCGGACGAAACAGGTTTCGTGGATACACCCAGAATTCGATGAAGAAGTCGTTCGGGCTGTCGGGAGGCATCCCCAGGATCTGTGCGATACGAAGGTGCAAATCATTTTGACCGGTAAAATGATTTTTCTTTAAAAAATCACCCATCTCGGGAACCGTCGTTATCCACGACATAAAAGCCTGATTGTTACTCGTCTTAAATGTTTTTCCAACAGGCCAGTATTGAGTGGAACTTTTTTTCATCCAGGAAACTACCAGTAAACGCATCGTACCTGTTGAATCCTGCGACCAGGTTAGATTCCCTTCCCCGGCCGTACTGTCGCCATAATAATTTATGGCTATCAGATTCCTGTAAATCTCATACGGTTCCGCTGTTTTCGCATCGATAACCGCGCGTTTATATTGTTTTTTAAGCATGCCCATGTCAGGCCCTGCCGGTTCGTAATTCACCTGATTCTTGTTGCAGGCACTGAGTACTGCTGCAGAAAAAAACAGGTAAAAAATAAAACCTTTCGTGGTTCTCATATTCCGGGATTTTAGCGGTTAATTTTTACCAGGCTGATGGTCCTTGCCTGTACTCCTGATGTTAAGCGGCAGAAATAAAAACCTGAAGACAATTCTTCCCCTGCGTACCGGATGGAATAGGCTCCCGCCTTCTGTTCTTTATGGACAAGTGTTGCAAGGGTTTTTCCGTACAGGTCACAGATTACAAGATCCACCGGTCCATCCGCGCCAAGCGTGTAACGAATGGCAGCCTGATCATAAAAAGGATTCGGGTAAGCTGAAAGCGAAAGCAGGTCCTGATGTTGAAAACCCTCCTCAATTCCTGTGATCTGCGGGATGATGTGGGTGTAATATACATCCTGCTCTCCGTTCAGGGTGTTTGCCCAGGCAAGATGAGCCCCTTCATCATCGGAAATCATATCAAAATAATCACCCATTTTATTCTGCATGGGATATCCCACCGTGGGATCAAAAGAATCGGACAGTTTTTTATTGATCGACCAGGTTTCTCCCTGATTGATGGAATAACAATAATACAAGGCTGAGAAAAAAGTCCCCGGAGGCGCATCCCGCGTATCCAGCCAGACAACGTCGATCCGGCCGTTTGGAGCCACCGACATGGTTCCAAACCATTGGTAATTGGTGTTTCCCTGATCAGTGTTGATCCTTTGCGGCACACTCCAGGTCTGTCCTCCATTGGTGCTTCGGGCAAACATCACATCGGCAGGGTCGGAAGTGGAGTATCTTGCCACGGAAGCCAGTACATAAACATTTCCATGGCCGGGTCCATCCGAGCAGTCTACATCAATTGAAACCTGACCTACGAGTCCCTCGGGGTTTATGGGCGACTGAGAATATAAATAACCATCCATATCGACATGGGTCGAAAGATTCCAGTAAATCGCAGAACCCGGTATTTGTGCATTGACCGATTTTGAGACCCGGATGCCGTCCTGGTTTTCGGATCCGCCTATATACAGTTCCCCGGAAGGGCCAATTGCCATGGTTCCCCAGAAAGGATTTCCGCTAACTGTCATACAGTCTTCAAAATCCGCACCCCCATTGGTCGAACGGGTGAAAAACCCAGGGTAACAGGAACTGTAAATTGATGTCCAGAAAGAATAAATATTCCCGATACCCTGGAGGCCTGTGCGGTCGATGGCCATCCATTGTTTGTCGCCTCCGTGGGCTGAGGTTCCCGCATCCCATACAGCGCCCCCGTCGGCGCTTTTAAAAACCTTGCAGGTATAATCAGGATTATTGTAGGTAAGGCTATTATAGTAAAAAACGCCGGAAGAATCAAAATCAAGGACAGGATCTGACCTGAAGACCATGGGTTCGATCACGCCCGGGAAAGTCCAGGTCTGACCCCCGTCGGCTGAAAACCCATATCCTGCCTGCCTGAAATTACTCGACACATTGTCAAATTGCCTCCAGCCAATGACCATATGGTCGGGGTTGGTCGGATCCACCGCGATGGAAGGTTCATTGGCTGCGTCTCCGGTAATGTTGTTGCCATCGGCATCTACATTGACCTGAACGGTAAAGAAACCGCCGCTTTCAGGCCGGGAGAATACAGATCCTTTTTTACCGGCAACCGGGGCAAGATAGGGATTGTCGGGCACTTCATGATGGGTTAATGCTTTCTGATCCCCCGGAAAAGGTACATTCTGGGTAAAGGAAAGCGCCGGACAGATCAGCAGGATTCCTGAAAGGATCGCGATATTTTTTATATTGTTTTTCATGTCATACTTTTTTTACCAGATTTTAACCCTCAGGCTGTCGGGACGCCACATGGCGTCGCCTTCCTTAATTCCGAAAGCAGTATAAAATTCGGAGATATCCGACAGGGGGCCGTTGACCCTGAATTTTGCGGGAGAATGTACGTCGCTTCGAACCTGGTTGGCTACGGCTTCAGGACGTTCATTGATCATCCATGCCAGGCCATAACCCAGAAAATATCTTTGATCGGGATTCAGCCCTCCGATGATTTCCCGTTTGATGAACTGGGGCCGGCCCTTAAAAGCCTGGTAGCCCAGGATTACCCCAGCCAGGTCGGCTATGTTTTCGCCCTGGGTGAATGAACCGTTGATGCGGAGACTATCGACGGCTACATATCCGTCAAACTGTTTTACGATCATTTTTGTTTTGGCAAAGAACCGGAGGCTGTCCTCCACAGTCCACCAGTTATTCAGATTTCCGTTTTCATCGTATTTGCAACCCTGATCGTCAAACCCATGGGTCATTTCATGGCCAAAAGTAGATCCTCCTATCATGGCATACAACAGGGCGTCATCTGCCAGAACCCTTTCGTATCCGGGAACAAGGACGTTGCAGCCGGGCACGCAAATTTCATTGTTGGAAGGGTTATAATAGGCATTGTACGTCTGGGGATCCATGTCCCATTCCTGGCGATCGACCGGTTTTCCAAACTTGGATACCATGTAGCGAAACGCCCACTGGTTGGCGTTCATCATATTGCGGAGGTAGGAAGAACGATCCACGGCCAGATTACGCATATCCTTCCATTGATCGGGATATCCCACCTTCATGATCATACCGTCAAGCTTTTTCAGGGCTTTTTCCTTGGTGGGTCCGCTCATCCAGTCAAGGGCTTTGATCCTCAGGGCGTATTCCGATTTAATCGCTTCGCCGATTTCAAGCAATTTCTCTTTACTTCCTTTTGGAAGATATTCTTCCACGTAAACCTGCCCGATGAGGTCTCCCAGGGCTTCGTCGGTTTGTTCCACCACCCTTTTCCATCTTGGCCTGGGTTCCCTGATGCCACGTAAAACAGTGGAATAGAATTGAAAACTTTCGAGGTAGGTTTTATCATCCATGAAAGGAGTCAATCCGCTGATAAGATGAATTTTCAGATAATTTTTCCAGTCTCCATCTGGAAAAGCCTTCAGACCGGTATTCAACCCCTGTAAAAATTCCGTTTGACCCACCACAACGGTATCGACTTTATGTAAGCCGGCCATATCCATAAACGCGTCCCAGTCAAAATTGGGCATGGATTTTTTCAATTCCGCGTAAGGAAGCTTGGTATAGTTTTTCAGTGGATCGCGGGTGTCCTCCAGTTTCCTCGATTTCCCGGCTATTTCAGTTTCCAGTTTCATCATTCCCCTGGCAGCTTTTTCGGCTTCCGGCCCCGGATACCCCATGATCAAAAACATCTGTTCCAGGTAAACAAGAAATTGCTGCCTGACTTTAACCGCCTGTGGATCCTGGTCGAAATAATAAGAGCGTTCAGGGAGGCTTAATCCGCCCTGGTGGATAAAGATCGCGTATTTACTGCTGTTACGGTCATCCTGGGCAATGCTGAAACTGAACAGGGGTTCGGAGGAAAAAGTATGGATGCGGGCTGCTTCCTCCGCAAATCCCTTCCGGTCCTCAATAACGTCAATGCGTTTCAGGTTTTCCTGCAATTCCGAAATGCCTTTTCGGTTTAAAGCCACACTGTCCATGCCGGTATAAAAGAAATCACCGATCTTCTGCTTGTTGCTTCCCTTTGGTGCATCGGTAAGCCGGGCCGAAGAAATGCAGATATTCAGGATCTGGGCATTGAGGGTGTCGCGGATTAGCTGCCAGAGGCCGTTGCCCTGTTCGCTGGGAGGGATGGGGTTTTCTTTAAACCATTTCCCATTGGCAAACAGAAAAAAATCCTCTCCCGGTTTTACGGTTGAGTCAATATGTGAAGCGAGGGCATCCTTCTGTTGCTTTAAAGGCTTTTGCTGGCAGGAAATGAATGCGATGTCAAAGATGGCGATAATCAAGGCGAAATAATAACTTCTCATGAGTCCTGAAATTGGTTCATTCCGGGTGTAAAGTTAACAGATTGTTTGTCACCTTTCACTTGTCATCCCGCTTGCTTTTCTTCCGTATCTTTAGACCGTCAAAATAAACCAATATGGAAAACTATATAACCTTCCGCAGGCTCGGCAGGTCGGAGTTGATGGTCACCCCTGTCGGACTGGGATGCTGGCAGTTCAGCAAAAGGAAGAACCTGGCCGGGAAGTTCTGGCCGGAACTGGAGGATAAGGACATACAGAAAGTGGTTCAGCTCAGCCTGGAAGGGGGCATCAACTGGTTTGATACCGCTGAAGTTTACGGAAGCGGTGCTTCAGAGATGGCGCTTTCAAAAGCCCTTACCGCTTCAGGGAAAAAACCCGGCGACGTCCTTGTGGCCACAAAATGGTGGCCCCTTTTCCGGACCGCTTCGAACCTGCCCGAAACCATTGGAAACAGGCTGTCGGCTTTAAATCCTTTTCCCATTGACCTTTACCAGGTACACCAGCCCTATGGTTTCTCAAGCGTGGCAAAAGAGATGGAAGCCATGGGCGCGCTTGTAAAAGAGGGGAAAATCCGCTATGCCGGGGTCAGTAATTTTTCCGAAAAACAGATGCGAATCGCATGGGAAACGCTGAACAAACTGGGCATTCCCCTCGTTTCAAACCAGGTTCAGTATAGTTTGCTGAACCGCAAAATAGAATCGAACGGTATCATGAAAACAGCAAAAGAACTGGGGATTTCCATCATTGCCTGGTCGCCCCTGGCCCAAGGACTGGTTACCGGGAAATTCCACGAGGATCCCGGGCTTCTAAAAAATATCGGGATGCGGAAATATTCGGCTTTGTTCAAACCGGCTGGCATTGAAAAGAGCCGGCCCCTCATTCAACGGATCAGGGAACTGGCTTTCAAATATAATGTGAGCGCTTCCCAGGTTGCGCTTAACTGGCTGATCCACTTTCATGGGGAAACGGTGGTCGCTATCCCGGGAGCCACGAAACCGCATCATGCCCAGGAAAATACGGGAACGATGGGGTTTAAACTTTCCAGCGAGGACATGATGTTGCTCGACAAGGAAAGTGCCCTGTTTAAATAGTCTCCGGTGCGGCGGCCTTCACTTAACCTTGTCTCTACCCCCGTCTTAGCCGCAAAGCATTCGAAATAACCGATACTGAGCTGAAACTCATGGCAGCTGCCGCGATAACCGGGCTAAGCAGTATTCCGAATACCGGGTATAAAATCCCTGCGGCAACCGGAATCCCTATCGAATTATAAACAAAGGCAAAGAAAAGGTTTTCCCTGATATTCCGCATCACCTTGTGGCTTAAGTCCCTCGCCCTGACAATGCCGTTCAGGTCGCCTTTCACCAGGGTGATTTCGGCGCTTTGCATGGCGATATCGGTACCCGTACCCATGGCAATACCCACATTGGCTTGTTCGAGGGCAGGAGCATCGTTGATGCCGTCGCCCGCCATGGCGACAACATGACCCTGTTCCTGGAGTTCCTTCACCTTTTTGTATTTGTCGCCGGGAAGGCAATCAGCTGTGAAACCGTCCAGCCCCAGTTCGCCGGCCACGGTTTTGGCCGTTAATGGATTGTCGCCGGTCATCATGTGGACCTTAATCCCCGTTTTCTGCAGGGCTTGAATAGCCTTAAAAGAGGTTTTTTTAATTTTATCCGATACACTCACCATGCCGGCTATTTCCCGACCGACGATCAGGAACATGACGGTCTGTCCCTTGAGTTGCCATTCTTCAGCAAGTTGTTTCTGATCATCTGTAAGTGAAACCTGAAAATCCTCCATCAGGCGGTGGTTTCCCAAACCGGTCTTTTCCCCTTTATAAATGGCCTGTACCCCTTTTCCGGTCACTGATTCAAATTTATCAAGCGGAAGAAGTTCCAGTTTATTGGCTTTCGCGCCGGCTACGATGGCGTCGGCCAGTGGATGTTCACTGTTTGCATCAAGGGAAGCCGACAGTTGCAGAATTTCCAGGTTGCTCATTTTACCAAAGGATCTGAATCCGTTCAGGCTCGGCTTCCCTTCCGTGATGGTGCCGGTTTTATCAATGATGAGGATATCCACTTTATTCATTTCCTCGATGGCGCGGGCATTTTTAACCAGTACCCCGGATTGCGCTCCCCGTCCGGTTCCTACCATAATTGACATGGGGGTTGCCAGTCCCAGGGCACAGGGGCAGGCAATGATCAAAACAGCAAAGGCATTTACAAAGGCATACACGTAAGCCGGCTCAGGTCCCCAGATCGCCCAGGCGGCAAAAGTGACGATGGCGGTGGAAATCACAATCTGGACAAAATATCTGGCAACGGTATCGGCCAGTTTCTGGATTGGAGCCCGTGAGCGGCTGGCCTGATTGACCATTTCGATGATCTGTGCCAAGAGTGTATCACTGCCTACCTTTTCAGCTTTCATCTCAAAAGCAGTTTTGCCGTTGATGGTTCCTCCGGTAACCGCATCGCCCTCCGACTTTTCAACGGGCATGGGTTCTCCGGTGATCATGCTTTCGTCGAGAATGGCTTCACCTGAAAAAATACGCCCATCCACGGGAATTTTTTCTCCCGGCTTCACCTTTAGCAGATCGCCGGCTTCTACTTCCTCCAATGGAATTTCCATTTCCATCCCATTTCTGATAATCCTTGCCACAGGAGGAACCAGCCCCAGCAAAGCCTTGATGGCGGCATTTGTTTTGCTGTGAGCCCTGAGTTCCATTACCTGCCCGAGCAGCACCAGGGTTAAAATGACTGCCGCTGCTTCAAAATAGAGATGGACATTGCCTCCGGCATCTTTAAACTGTGACGGGAAAACAGAGGGAAAAATCAGGGCGAGAACGCTGAAAAGGAAAGCAGATCCGACCCCGATGGAAATGAGTGTCCACATATTGGGCGACCACCGGCGAACGGAATTCCAACCCCTCCTGAAGAAATCAAGACTGCAATAAAACACCACCGGAGAAGCCAGTACAAACTCCACCCATCCCCAGGTTCTTTTCGTTGCAAGGGCTTCAAAATGAATTAAACCGATAAAGTCGGACATGGAAATGATAAACACGGGAATGCTCAATGCCAGAGCAATCCAGAATTTTTTTATCATTTCCCGGTATGCGCTTTCTTCTTCGCTGGTCTCAACTCCTTTTTCCGGTAACAGCGGCATTCCGCATTTCGGACATGATCCCGGTTTTCCATAGGTTTTATCTCCCTCGCAGTGCATGGGGCAGTAATATTTAGTATTTCCTGTGGCAATGCTTTCTTCTTTATTGAGGTGCATTCCGCAAACCGGACAATCGCCCGGCTTCCCATAAGTTTTATCCCCCTCGCAGTGCATGGGGCAGTAATAGGAGCCGGGTTTATGCTTTCGGATATCTTGCTTATCCCCGGATGGATTTGACCGGTCTGCTTCCTGATGCAGATGGCATTGACAGGACGTATTTTTTTCAATGGGATCTTGTCCCTGATCAGTTGTTTCCTTCATTTCTTCGGTCATTTCTTTTTCGGTCTTTCGTATTTGCAGCAGGCGGGCAAGGCATTATATGTTTTATCGGTAGCTTTGGCATGATCCGTATCATGGCCTGCCCCGGCGACGGCTTCTTCAATTTTCAAACTTGTGGTCATGGCTTCATCAAAGGTCACCGTCAGCATCGTATTCGCGTCATTCCATGTTGCCTTGCTGACGCCCTTTACCGATGTGGCAGCTTTTTCAATGCGGCTTTTGCACATCCCGCAATTCCCATAAACCTTGATTTTTTCAGTTTTTATACCTCCGGCAAAAACAGAGGTCAGGCCGAAAATCAGCAAACCAGCTATCAACATCATTGATTTTGTGCTCATTGTATTTAGTTTTGGTTATGAATAAAAGAATATCATTTGTTCTTTGTCCTGTGCCGGATGTTACTTCCTGTAATGACAGCATTCCGGTAAATGCGCATAGGTTGTGTCGTCGGCCCTGAATTTTCCGGTGTCATGCCCGGCCTTTGCAATGGCCTTCTGTATAGTGCTGAGCTCAGTTTGCATGGAATCAAATTCGACGCCCATCATTTTTGTCTTTGAATCCCAGTGTGCCGATTTCACCCCGCCGACCGAATGTGCCGCTTTCTCTATCCGGTCCTTGCACATTTCACAATTTCCGGAGACTTTAAATATCTCATGTTTTACCATGGGTTTTTCCTCCTTTTTTTTATCGCCCGGCATCACCATCCCGGGCAAAGACGATCCCTGTCCCCCGGATGGATTCATCATGCTGGGCTTGCCTTCAAGCTGTGCGGCTGCATCCACGCTAAAAGTCCCCTGGGTTACAATTTCCTCGCCTTCAGCCAGACCGTTCAGTACAATATAACTGTTTCCCAGCATGGGGCCCAGACCGATTTCCCGGATTTTAAACACAGCTTCTTCGGTGCCGGTCTGTTTCACATAAACGATGGAACGTTTCCCGGTCCATAATACCGCCGAGCGGGGTATGACCATCTTATCCTTAAACTCTGCCATATTGGCCTGAACGATTCCGGTGGCAAACATTTCCGGTTTTAATTTTCCGGATGGGTTGCCGATTTCGACCCTCACTTTTGAAACACGAGAAACAGCATCAACTACAGGATCGATAAAGATGATCCTGCCGCTGTAGTTTTGCCCGGGAATGGCCTGAATGGTAAAAGTCAATTTGTCGCCGGCTTTCAGAAACGGCAAATCACTTTCATACGCGTCGAACATCACCCATACAGTAGAAAGATCGGCGAGATCGTACAATACCGAACCCTGTGAAACGTAATCACCTGTGTTCACCCTTCTTGCAGTCACAATTCCGGAAGTGTTGGACACCACCTCAAATTTGGTTTGAACCTTCCCTGATTTTTCGATGTCTGCAACCTGGCTCTCGGAAAGCTTCCACAACTGCAGCTTTTCCCTGGCTGCTTCATAGATCCCTGGCTGTGTTTGTTTTGACTTTGCGGCTTCAAGCAATTCCTGCTGTGCGGTAACCAGTTCGGGCGAATAAATCAGGGCAAGGGTTTGACCTTTGCTTACCGTTTCTCCGGTAAAGTTTACCATCAGTTTTTCAATTCTCCCGGGAATGTGAGCAGCCTGGTTTTGCAGCAAGCGTTCATCAGCCTGTACTTTCCCATAAAGGCGTACTTCCCTGACCGGTTTCTGGCGCGTTACAACGGAAGTCATGACATTGGCCAGCTGGATGGCTTCTTTGGTGAAGTGAATCGCGGCCGGGTCAGGCGATGTATTGCCGTGGTCCAGGGGAATCAGGTCCATCCCGCAGATCGGGCATTTTCCCGGAGCATCCATGCGGATCTGCGGATGCATGGCACAGGTCCAGATGGCCTGTTTTCCTTCAAGGGCAGTGTGTTCATGTTTTTCATCTGCCTTATGGGAAGAATGGAAGAATAACCATCCGATGAAAAGTCCTCCTGCTGCAAACAAACCAAAATGAAAGTATTGGTTGAACAGGATCTTTTTAAGCATTTTTAAAATCTTCATATCCATCAGATTATTTTAATTACTGAACAGGCCATGACGCCATCAGACGCTGCAGCCAGGCAATGGCTGTATTGTAATCGGCGAGCGCCTCAATTTGTTTAAACTCATAATCAAGAAGCTGCTGCCTGATACGGAGTATATCTGTCAGGCCGGTTTCCCCGGTTGAAAAACTTGTCAGCATGATGTCAAGGGTTTTTTGGGTCAGCTTGCTTTGACCATTGTACAATTTAATCCGCCTTTGTCCGTCCCTGAACAATTGAACCGCCTCATAATATTCGGTGTGTAAAGCATTTGCTGTCGAAAGGTAATTTTGCCGGCTGGCCGATTTTAACAACTCGGTTTCGGTTTTCATGGCATTATATTTCCAGCGGTAAACCGGCAGCGTTAAAGTTGCCATGGGCATGATCATGTCTCTGCCATTCATGGGGGATGTGGAAGTGGAATTTTTACTGATCACTGAATAATTCAGTCCAAAGCCAAACGTCGGCAGTCCCATCTGGGTGACCATTTTCTTGCGGGCTTCCAGAGATTGCTGTTCATACGCAAGCATCCCCAGCATGGGATTAAGAGAAAGCATGCTGTCGGTAAGCGCAGGGATGGCAAGGCCGATCGAGTCGGGAAGAAGCTTGTCGGGAAGATAAATCCGGGTTTCGGAAGGCCGGTTCAGGAACGCATTAAACTTGGCTTCCATGGTTTTTTGCATGGTTTTCAGAAGGGCAATGTTGTTTTCCAGATCGCCGGTTTCGATCTGAATCCGGTACAGGTCAGCCAATCCCGTGACTCCGGCAGGGGATCTCATCGACTTGCCTTGCATGGCTGTCGGACCCGCTTGAAATCTGACCAGGGCAAGCCGTTCAATGGTTTGTAAAAGCGAAAGGCTTTTTTCGGAGAATTGGATATTTTCACTGACCCTTTGTAAGTCGTACCAGTTACGCTTCACATCATAAAACACCTGTAATTTGGCATCTTGGAACAATTCGAATTTTGCCTTGGCCATAAGGCTCATCTCATCTTTTGCCGCTTTGAGGGTCCCGAACCAGGGAAACATCTGCATCAGCCGGATATCAGCAATCTGGTTTCCGTTTATAAGTTCCATGGGTTGAACAAATACGCCAAGATTGACCTCCGGGTCGGGCAGACTCCCAACCTGGGGTACTTTTTGAAGGGCGGCCTTGTATTCTAAAAAGGACCGCTGAACGCCGGGGTTGTTCTGAGCTGCAAGGGTCAGATACCGGGTCAGGGAATCCGTCTGAGAAAAAACAGAAATATCTTGAAATACATTCAGGCACAGAAAAACAATGAGAGAAAAAAAGAATCCCGGATAATATGGCCTGTTCATTCTGATGTGTTTTATCATTTTCATCTTATTTCAACCCTTTCTCCCTCCACATGGACTGGAACATGGGTACTACAAAAATCGTCATCACCTGGATGATCATCCCGCCAAAGGTGGGGATGGCCATGGGAACCATGATGTCGGCTCCCTTTCCTGTGGAAGTCAGCACCGGTAACAGCGCGATCACTGCAACGGCGGTGGTCATCATGGCAGGACGGACCCGTTTCATCCCGGCAGCCACCACCGCTTCACGAACTTCATGGACCGTGGCCGGGTGTCTTTGTTCAAATACCTGATGAATGTAAGTTCCCATGATCACCCCATCGTTGGTAGCAATGCCGAACAGGGCAATAAATCCTACCCAGACCGCCACGCTCAGGTTTATGGTATGCATCTGGAAGAGGTCGCGCAGGTTGATTCCAGCCAGGGAAAAATTCATAAACCAACCTTGTCCGTATAGCCAAAGCATAATGAATCCGCCTGCAAAAGCCACAAACACCCCTGAGAAATGAATAAACGAGGCCGTGATGGTGCGGAACTGGAAATACAATAGCAGAAATATCAGGATTAAGCTCAGGGGGATGACTACCGACAACCGCTTTGTTGCCCGGATCTGCTGTTCATAATTTCCTGCAAATTTATAGGAGACACCCGGGGGCAATTTAATTTGTCCTTCATCAATTTTTGCTTTGATTATTTTTGAAGCATCCTCCACCACATCAACTTCAGCTTTTCCTTCCAGCTTGTCGAAAATCACATACCCGACCAGAAAAGTGTTTTCACTACGGATCATCTGGGCTCCCCGCGTATAATTGATGTCGGCGATTTCCGCCAGCGGAACCTGTATGCCATTCATGGTCGGGATCAAAATTCTTTTAATATCCTCGGGATTGTCTCTTAGCTCCCGGGCATAACGCACCCTGATCGGAAAGCGTTCACGGCCTTCCACAGAAGTACTGAGCGACATACCGCCTACCGCCACTTGCAGGACCTCCTGTACGTCGCTGATGGTCATTCCGTAACGAGCCATGGCTTCCCGGTTCAGCTTGATTTCCAGATAGGGAGCGCCTACGGCACGGTCATAAAACACAGCGCTTGCCTTCACCGACGGAACCTCTTTCAGGGCTTGCTCGAACGCCAGTCCGGCCGCTTCTATCGAGCCAAGATCAGGTCCGTAAACCTTCAGCCCCATCGGCGCCCGCATGCCGGTCGTGAGCATGATCAAACGGGTTTCAATGGGCTGTAGTTTTGGGGCAGAAGTTAAACCCGGAATATGGGTCACTTTTACGATCTCATTCCAGATGTCGTTTGGGTTTTTTATCCGGGGACGCCATTGACGGAAATATGCTCCATGTTCATCAGGAACCAGAAATTGGTTAATATTTTTGGATAAATTTTGAAATGCAACTGAAATACCAGTCGATGCATCGTTTTCAGGATTTAATTTTTGTGCTGACCATTTACCATTCACCAAAGCAAAAAACTGCGCATCCTCCTGCTTATATTTTATCCCTTCAATTTTTTTTATTTCAATCGCATTCCCTTGTGGTTCCTTCTTTATCTTCTCATGGTTCAAAATAAAGCCCCCGTCTCTGTCCACCTTAAACCTTTGCCTGTGACCATTCTCATCAAGGATATATTCAGAGCGGTAATTGATGGTGTTTTCGAACATCTGAACCGGAGCTGGATCCAGGGCTGAATTTACGCGTCCCCACTTCCCTACGGCATCCTCCACTTCGGGGATGGCCGACAACCTTTTATCCAGGATTTCCACATATTCCAGATTTTTTTCGATGCCCGAATGAGGCATGCTGGTAGGCATGAGCAGGAATGACCCCTCATTGAGCGAAGGCATGAACTCCTTGCCGGTACCATGCCAGACCCAGATTCCGAAAAACAAAGTCAGGCCAGGAAGCAGCAGGAATTTCCATTTGTTGCGCAGGCACCAGCGAAGAATGGGCTCATAAAAATGCACCATGGCCATCAAGGCAGTAAGAATTACCGTCACAATACCGGCCACAAACAGAAAGTTGATAAAAACGCTGTTGTGAGCGCCCAGGGGCAGCCATTCCACCGAAAGATAATAGAGGGCCACCAGAACGGCGATGGCAATGTTGATGTAATTGGGAAATTCCTTCCGTTTTTCCGCCCAGCGGGAATCAAATAAATTGTTGATGCCGATCGCGGTTAAGGCCAGGGCAGGCCAGCTGTGCCAGACGACAAGAAATACGATTCCGGCGACCATCAGGATGCCATTCCAGAGTTTACGGACTTTCTTGGTGTCAAAACGTACATTGAAGAAAACGTAAACCAGGGTAGGCAGAATCACGATGCCGAGAATAAAGGCTGACAGCAGGGCAAAGGTTTTGGTAAAGGCCAGCGGATGGAATAGCTTGCCTTCGGCTGCCTCCATGGCAAAGACAGGCAGGAAACTGACAATGGTGGTGGCAATGGAGGTTACTACGGCCGCCCTCACTTCGGTCGTGGCGAGATAGATCACCTGCAGGAGTTTCTTCCCTCTTATTCCATGGTTTTCGGGCATCTCGAGATGCCGGAGGATGTTTTCCACATCCACAATCCCGATATCGACCATCACGCCGATTGCGATCGCAATTCCCGACAGGGCTACGATATTGGCATCCACTCCGAAGAAACGCATTAAAATAAAGGTCATCAGGACCCCCAGCGGCAATAAGCCGGCTACAATCAGGGAAGCCCGCATATTCATGACAAGCACAATAATGACAAGGATGCTGATCAGGATTTCATGGGTCAGGGCATATTCGAGCGTGCCGATTGTCTCCCTGATCAGCGCGCTGCGATCATAAAATGGAACGATGGTAACTTTCGAAATACTGCCGTCAGGCAAAGTCTTCATGGGCAATCCCGCTTCAAGCTCTTTGATCTTCTTCTTCACCTGATCGATCACCGCCATCGGATTGGACCCATACCGGGCTACGATGACACCGCCCACGGCTTCTGAACCCGATTTGTCGAGTCCCCCGCGTCTGGTGGCAGGGCCATAGGCGGTATGTCCCACATCCATGATTCTGACCGGAATGTTATTGCGGACGGCAATGACCGAATGATCAAGGTCGTCCAGCGTCCTGATATACCCCAGTCCCCGGATGATATACTCAACCTTGTTTAATTCAATGGTTTCAGCCCCGATATCAAGATTGCTTTTTCGAACGGCATTCATCACGTCCATCGCCGTTACATTAAAAGCTTTTAAGGCTTCCGGATTCAGATCAACCTGGTACTCTTTAATGAAACCGCCCACCGAAGCAACCTCGGATACCCCCTCGGCTGTGGTGAGCCCGTACTTTACATAAAAATCCTGGATGGTCCTTAACTCCTCCGGATTCCATCCTCCGTTCGGGTTGCCGGTCCTGGGGTCGCGCCCTTCCAGGGTGTACCAGAAAATCTGTCCCAGTGCCGTGGCATCCGGCCCCAGGCTTGGCTGTACGCCTGCAGGCAAGGTTCCGACGGGAAGGGAGTTCAGCTTTTCAAGAATACGGGAGCGGCTCCAGTAGAATTCCACCTTGTCTTTAAAAATGATGTAAACAAACGACATCCCGAACATGGAAGTGCTTCGTATTGTTTTAACCCCCGGAATACCCAGCAATGCAGTGGTAAGCGGATAGCTTACCTGGTCCTCAATGTCCCTGGGCGAACGGCCCATCCACTCCGTGGAAACAATCTGCTGATTGTCGCCAATGTCGGGGATCGCATCCACAGGAACCGGATCACGCGGAAAAAAACCGGTTTGCCAGTTAAATGGAGCGCATACTATGCCCCCGGCGATAAAAGCGATCAGGAAAAGGAAGGTGATCAACCTGTTCTCGAGAAAATATTTTACAATCCGGTTAAACATATTTTTTGGGTTAAGGGGAATGCGGCGCGAACCAAAACATCCCCTGAAATTACTTTTCGGATTTTGTTAAAAATCCTGACAGGATCTTGAAAAGCAAATCCTTGCTGATGGGTTTCGAAATATAATCGTCAAAACCCGCTTCCAGGCTTTTCTGCTTATCATTCTCCAGTGCATGGGCTGTTTGCGCTATCACCGGCAAGCCGGGCCTGATCTTTTTAATCTCTTTTATCAGATCCCATCCGCTTGCATCCGGCAAACGGATATCCAGCAATACACAATCAATTTCATGGAGCTCAGGATACAGATTTCTGAGTTCACCGCCGCTGCCGGCACAAACCAAAGCCGCCCCGGTCCTGCCCAGGATGATCTTTAGAAATTCCATATTGGATTCTTCATCTTCTACCAACAGCAACTTTTTCTCCGACCAGTCAACCGTGACCTTTCCTTTCCCGGCAGGCATGACCCCGCTATCCTGTGCCTGAGCAGAAGCCAGTTCAAAAGGCAGGGTAAAATAAAAGGTGCTTCCGTTCCCGGGAGAGGATTCCACCCTGATTTTTCCCCCGATTAATGAAAGGGATCCCCGGCAAATGGAAAGTCCCAGGCCGTTGCCTCCGTATTTTTGTTGATCGGAAATGTCGGCCTGCCTGAAATGTTCAAAAATAACGCCCTGTTTCTCCGGGGCGATCCCGATTCCCGTATCGGAAACAAAGCAGGCAATGACCCCCTTGTCCATCATTTGATACCCAAACCGTATCAAACCGGATTCCGTAAACTTAATGGCATTGTCGAGAAGATTGGAAAACACCTGCCTGGCAATATACCCATCCGTTATAACTCCTGTTTGCTGCGGAGGAAGATGGTTTTCACAAACCAGCTGAACGGATTTCTTTTTAAGTCGCCCGAGTTTGTTCAGAAAGATGATTTTCAACTCATCAAGGAGGTCATTCAACGCCAGGGTTTCTTTCATAACGACCGAATTTCCTGATTCTATCCTTGAAATTTCAATGATGTCATTAATGATTTGCAGCAAGTCGTCGGTGCGCGATTTGATTATTTCTGAATATTGCAAATATTCCTCCCGGGTGAGGTCGGGATCGGAAAGTAAGCCGGTGAAACCTGCGATCGCGTTCAGAGGGGTTCGTATTTCGTGACTTACATTGGCCAGGAAAGCAGATTTGAGCCTGTCGCTTTCCTCGGCCCTTTCTTTGGCTTTGATCAATTCCGCTTCGGCATTCTTACGTTCGCTGATATCTCTTACCACGTGAATCAGGCCGTTCAGCTGGCCTTCCTGGTCGGTTCTCGGAATGGCCCTTACTTCAATATACTTGTTCAAATGAGGTTCGAAAATTTCAGAAGTAAGGGGTAAACCGGTCACAAGACAGTTACAACTCGGACAACCTTCGGGCGGACTGTCCGTGCCATGGTACTTCATATAACATTTGACCCCTGTTTCATCCCCGAGAAAAGGCAACCCCAGGATCGATCCGGCGGCTTTATTGGCCCGGATGATATTGAAATCCTTATCATGAATGGTGATCATGTCGGAGAGGGTATTAAAAACGCTTTCCCATTCGGTTTTGGCCTCAAAAACAGTTTTCTCTGCTTGTTTGACCTCAGTGGTATCCTTCACAATATGAATGAGGGCGACGACCTCTTTATCCCCGGATAAAACCGGCCAGGCCGAAAGGGCATATTGCCGTCCCCCGGATTCATATTCCGTGAACTGAGGTGAAAGGGTTTTCATCGACATTTCGCAGGGGCATTCGCTGATCGGTTCCTCCGTGCAATGCACCACATGGAAGCATTTTTTTCCGATCAGATCTTCCTTCCTGAATTTAAGCGCCTCACATCCGGCCCTGTTGATGTTGATGATTTTATGATCAGGAGATAACAGGATCACAAAATCGGTGATGGCATCAAAAGCAGCCTCCAACAAGGACAGGGGGCTGGCCACTGAATTTTTTCCCGGAACAGGATCGGTTTGGGCTTTATTTACTTGTTTCATCTTCCTTTATTTTCAACATATTTATAATCAAAGATACGTTGAATAAAGCAGAAATAGCTTGATTTTCAATTTATTCTTGTTTTATCGAGGCCTGCGATCATTTTTTGATGAATTTTGAAACGAAAGTCCCGCTTTTCAGGTATATCCTGAGCTGGTATTCACCTGCAGGGAGGGCTGAAACATCCATGGAAAATGGAAACGTATGTCCCGAAATCTTCAGGTGTGATATTGTTTTTCCCAGAAGGTCGAGAATGTCAAGGTAATCCCCAACATTGTCCCGGTTCCTGAGATCAACCATCAGTTTTCCCTGCATGGAAGGATTTGGATAGACCATCAGGTTCTGGGAAACGCCGGGATCTTCCATTCCGACTGTGCCCCCGAAAAACGAAAGGTTGTCGATGTACAAATAGCTTCCGCTCTCAGGCGTACTTCCGCTGGCAGAGAAGATGATCATGGCAGAATCGGGAATGTCGGAATTCATATAGGTTAAAGGAATTGTGAAGTTCTGCCAGAGCATAATCATACCTGGAAGAAGGTAGAGCGCTTTCCCGACCGTGTCGCGTGAGCCCGGACCGGAATTCCACCTGGTCAGGTACACGGCAATGTAACCCTGGTCAGATCCGCTGGCCATATATTGCCATTTCCCATTCAGTGAAACGGGTCTGTCGGCATAGGCAAAACCTGATACTGCCTGATAAGTGGCAGCATTCAACGCACCGCTCACCGCTATTCCGGGCTGAACGCCCATACCGGAAACGGTTTTGGAAATAAGCTTCAGATAGGCTGTCCCCGGATTCCCGGGTGTGCCTTTGAGGCAGGTATAAAATCCGGCCGGGTTGGTGATGGCATTCAGGTTCCCCCAGCTCACGGGTATGTCGTAATTGCCCATGTTTGTCCAGTTTTCAAAACCGCTATTTGGAATCTGTGAAAAGACAGAAGGCAGGAGGGCGATCATGAACAGGAATAATATCATACTTGTTTTCATGTTTTTCATATTTCAGTTTTTTTAACTTTTTACCATTGATAAATGCAGAGAATAGCCTGTTCTTCAGGCATCCCCGGTCAGAATAAAAGCGGAAAGGATTTCAGAAAAGAAAAACCTGCAGGATTGCGTGGGTGCATCCTGCGCTCAATGGCTTGGCGTGAGAGGGTTTGATGCAATGATCTCCCATCGCATCATTGAATAAAGGAACATCCGGCGCATTTGAAAAAGCAAGTACAAACGGAAGGGAATGTTGTTCGAAGTGGGTTTTGGTGCCCGGCGAAAAATCCAAACGGGTTTGGGAGGATTCAAAATGATCGGTAATCCTGAAACTAATTTTTTCATTATGACATCCGGGGCAATGTCCTTTGCAGCAATTCTCGGGCGTAGAGTACAACACGGTGTGAATAAGACTTCTGCCGCAATAATGCCGGGTAATGGTCAATCCGGTTGTGGAGAAAAGCAACAACAGAATGGTTAAAATATGTCCGGCCTTCTTTAGCATGGTTCTAAATAACCTTTATCCGGGTTTATAACGTTCATTCAATTAGAATATTATTCAAAGCCCGGTGAATCACTTTGTAAAATTAGACAATTAATACCGGAAAAACTTGCATTTATTTCCAAAAACAGCCATAAAACCGATCAGATCCTTTAACAATATCACTTTTTTAACCAGGTTTATCCAGGTTAAGCCTGCCGCGGATGATACCCCTGAAATTTTCAGTTGACAATCGGCCGGCAGGGATATAGATACAGTTCTTGTCTTCTGAAAGATGCTCAAAATTGTATTGCATAAACAAGGGAACTATAGGATCAATGTTCAGTAAAATAGTATCCTCTGCGATGAGGCGATCATTCCGGAAGCTGAACCCCATGATTGCATGATGCGGATTATTTGGGACATAAAGTTTTTTACTACCATCATGGGCTGTAACTACCGAAAGGCATAAATTCCTTGAGCCGATCTGGTGATTGCTGACGCCCTCTTTTTCATCCAGTACGAGCAGGGAGTCTTTTACAATCCGGGCAATTTTTAAAATACCTCCAATATGAGGAGTTTGTATCCATGCTATTTCAACCTTCCCATCATTGTCGAGGTCATCAACGGCCGCGATATTCAGCCAACGGTGAGTCATGCCGATATATCCGCTTTGAGCTATGGGGCGTAACGATCCGTTGAGGATCTTATAAACACAAACACCAGCCCCTGAATTCAGGCTGGTCAGAATGGTGATAAATTCAAGTTCTCCGTCATTATCCACATCTTTCAGACGTGGCCGGAGATCTTCATACACAAATGCTTCATCAAGTTTGTAATGGTATTCCTTTTTATTTTTAATGACCAGCATTCCCCCGGCTTCAATTTTATCACCCAGAATACCGTGGTCATATCTCAGGGTAGGATCAACATAACGGGCGCTGACGGAACGATCATCATTGAAGGCAATTAAATTTTCAGGAAGGGGCTCATACCGGTTTTCAGTTAACTCGGGAATGAAATCCTTATCATGATAGGTACAACCCATGAAAAATAAAATCATTGTAAAAAACAGTACAGATTTAAATGTATTAAACATGGGTGATATGTTTATTATGAAATGATCCGGAGAGATCCCTGGTGGCAGATGAAAAAACAGCAAAACAACATCAGGAGATAATATAACGGTATTTCCGGGGCCTTATTTTCCGGTGAAGGATTCCTGTTCCCCTGAATCAGGTTTTCTATCCGGATCATTCGCAATAAGTCAGAGGATGAAATAATAAGACAAAAAAAATTGTCAGATTATTTATTTGCATCGTATCTTTGTTTGTTCTGAAAATGAAAATATTTCAGCAATATCTTGACACATTTCAAAAAAAACTAACACTTTTAAAAACATCAGGTTATGAAAAAAGTGATCAACATCTTCATTTTGGCCGCGTTAATCCTATTTTCTTCTTCAGGCTGCCTGAAAAAAGCAAGTAATACGGCAGGAGCCAATGACACCCAAACCGCCATGGTTATTTACCAGGCCTTTGGAGAAGTTTTTTCCCAGATCCAATTCACGCCTTCCCCTGAGTTAAAAGGAGGGATCAACCAAACCATTAACAGTCCTTTTGGCGGGCATGTTACGGTTACAGGAACGGCCACTTACGACGAAGTGTCGCAAAGGGTAAACTGGATGCTCAGTATCGGCTGGTGGTCGTACCGTATGGTTAGCGGTGGCAATGATTTGACCTTTAGCGGGTTGATGTCTTATTCGGGGTTCAGTAATTCCGCCGGGACTACTTCCGCTCATTTTTCCTCCTCTAAATTAACTGTGAAAGGAACCATGAATGGTACCAGTGTTGACCATGACTGGGACTATCGGTTTGACATTAATGTCAGCAATGGCCATGGAAGTATTTCGGGAGAAATGGACGGAAGATCCTTCTCCTTCTCTTTTTAAAAACTTCTTCTGCTAACAGCCTAACGTTTCCGGCCACCACCGCCTGAACGTTGCATGCTGCTTCGGTTATTCATATTCTGGGTTCCCCTCTGGCGGTCGGAACGCTGTCTGTCCATCTCCTGCCTGTTAAATCCGTTGCCGCGGTCCTGGTTTCCGGGTTGTATGGACCTCTCCTGACGCTTCGGTTGCTGAACGCTTCTGTCCTGTTGTTTAGGCTGGACGGATTCCCAGTTTTTCCCGTTGTTTTTCTGCCAGTTCCCATTGTCATTCCGGTAAACGTCGCCTTTTCGGTCGGTATAGACGTTGTTTTTCTGGAGACCTGTCCGATCGGAAGGTTTCACATCCCTTGTTCCCGGATTGTTTCCGGGCCGGGTCTGGTCATTGGCCGGGGGTTGTCTGTTCCCGGGGCGGTCACCGGTAAGAGGACGGCTTGAAACAGAAGGCTGGCGGCCCGGTTTTATGCTTCCATCGGATCTTTGATTATAAATGTTGGTGTTGCGGCTGTTGTTGATATTAATGGTATTATTTCCTCCGCGGTAAACGGGCGCCCTGGGGCCATAGTAATGGTTATAAGGCGGATGGCAGGGAGGATGGTACATCGGCGGCCCCCACCAGCCTCCGGGTCGGCCCATGGGCCCCCCCATGCTGAAACTGAACCATCCCATCGACATGGAAAAACCCATGCTCCATCCATACCACGGATTGTAATTCATGCTGAATCCGAAAGTGACAGGACGCGGGTAATAATACGGACCATAAAACGGGGAATAAGGCCAGCCCGTGCCATATACCACCGTAGGCCCATAAATATAACAACCGGTATAGCCCGGGGTATACCCGATAAATACTACATCAGGCTGAACATCATAGACGTAAACATATTTCACATGATAGGAGGGATCATCGGGCGGAATTTTCTGGATCTCACCGGGAATGGAAGTTGCAACCTCCCAGGGACCTGTAGGTCCTCTGCCGGTAAACCAAACGGCGTTATCGCAAACATAATAGGTGTTCTTGTAAAGCAGTACAGTGCTGGCTGTGTTAAGGCCCCTGGCAAGTTCTGTGCCTTTGATGATTCCGAATTTCGGGTCCCCGTCATATTTGACCTCACATTTCGCGGTTTTTCGGTCAACGGCAGCTGTCTGAGGGATCTGCGCATCCATCACCGCGTCTTTCGCAGCTGCAGTGCCTGCAATGCTTGCCAGTACGACATCTTTCTCCGAACCTTCCGGGATCTTTGCGAAATCGGGCGGAAGCTGATCCGAATCGAGAAAGGACCAGGGACCGTTCAGCGATGAAGACTGGTACCATCTGCCGGAGATCAGGATATAATACTGGTTTTTTTCGATCGTCATAAAAATATTATCATCCGTATTGGTCACATACAGCAACTGGGTTCCCTGGATGGGCGTGTACTTTGGTTCTCCCCTGGTCTGAATAAGCTCTGAGGGATGGGTGCGGACCACAATTTGAGGAATTCCGTAATTGCTGGCCGTTGCCTTCGTTTTATCCGTTTTTTGCGTCGCCGCCTCTGTTTTATCCCCCTGTTTTTTTAACGCATCATAGTATTTCAGGATTCCGGAAGGTGGTTTCGGGATATTCACCCATGCAGATTTTACAGGGTCCGCTGATTTGTACCAGAAACCTGATCCGAAAAGATAAAAGTTCTGGTCTTTCATGTCCTGAATGATAAAAAAAGGAGTGTTTATGGCATATTTAAGCCCGGAATTCTCTATTTCCCTGTATACCGGATCTCCCTCAAACAGGATCAATACCGAATTTTGTTTTTCAAAAATAATTTCGGGAGGATCATTTTTAAAGTTGGAGTTTGTCCCGGTTACTGCCTTGTTTAATGCCAGGGATGACTTCAGTTCATCGAGGGAAAAGTCAAGGCTCCATGAGGTTGCTTCTCCTTCAAGGATTTGCTTCAATTTAACGACTTTCGCCGGGTCGAGGGTATCGATTCCGGGAAACCTGACATTCAGTATTTTCACATTATAAATCGAACAGATACCCGATTCACGGTCTGTGCTGAACCTCGAATCGGTCCACACGGCTCCGAAAACCGGGCTGGTGACAGGGGGCGTCGTAAAGGAAATGGCAGCCCGGGTATAAAGATGATCCCCTACCATGGAATCGGGCTGGGGCTGATAAATGATGATGGCAGATTTAGCCGTTTTGATTTCTTTCGGCCAATTGCCTTCGGCAAAGAGAAAGCCGGGGATGAACAGCAGTACTGAGATAAAAAGTTTCATGGTTCACGTTTTAATTTCTGATTTGCGACAAAGATAAAAACACTTACTGTAATCAGGTCATGCATTCTTTTTATGGAAGTAATACCTCCAGTCAAACACGAGTCTGAATCCGATAAAATAGGTGGTCTTTAATTTCGGTTTGGAGGCATTTTCAGGATAGACAATCGTAGTTTTTCCTGGTATGTCCAGGCCTGCATTGATCTGCAGGGTCAGGCTGGCGCTTTGACTGGATGAAAACAGCCGCAAGAGCCGGTATTCCAGGATGGGGAAATCAATTTGTGTGGAATACAAGGAGATCAGCGTTTGTTGCGGCGGGTTGAGCGCATTGTCGGGGATCAGAAAAGCATCGGCGCCCCTGCCTGAGCCGTAGAAACAGATGCCCACTTCCCGTCCTAAAACAAACTGGAACCTTCCGATGGGTGTGATCATCCCTGTTTGCCAGGGGATAAGTCCTCCGTTTCCGGCGGCCACGACCATTTTATCGAAAGCTTTCGGGGAAAACAGCAGCAAAACCGGCCCGATGATCAGGAGGTCGCCGGGCACCAGGCAGAAGGGAAGGCGGAGACGGGCATAAAAAGCATCCCGGCTTGGGATTGCGCAGGAATACGTCCCGAAATTTTTAAGCGCTGCATCATCATCAAACCGCATGGAGGAAGATCCATCCTGTCGCCAGCCCAGGTCAAGGAAGACCAATCCGTCGCCCGATTCGTCCAATACCCCGTCCATCCCTAATCCAACGCGTAAGCCCAGTTCCAGGGCAGGCACCGTGCCGGGTATATACTGGGAATTTCCAAACCCGCCCCTGTAAATGGAAACCCTTGCCGCGGGTGAAATTCCGATGAAAGGCCCGAGCTCGGAACGAAACCGTGGCAGTTCTCCCAGGCCTGTTGCCAGTCCCGGAACAACCGTGGTAAATAAAACCACGTCAAACAAAGCCACAAAAGAAGTGTCGAGCTGGCGAAAAGGCATATGAGCGGCTTTGCTTACATTAAAAGTATCCGGTAAAAATGTTCCCGGCTGATCATTAAATACCAGGGATGCTTTCCCTTCCATGGCTGCATTCAGGAATTGAATCAGGCTCAGACAAACGGTAGATGCTGCCCTTTCCGCATCTACAGGGCGCATATAGGCATCTCCCATTAAAACAAGGCGTTCTCCGTTCCAGGTGGTTACTTCCAGCCCCATTTCGTTGTAATAATCATGAGTTCCCTTTCGCTGGGAAGCATCGCCCCATACCCCGGCCACATGTCCCGAAGCAAAACCATCCTCCAGAAAATGAAGGGCAAAAGCTTCATCCGCCAGAGCCGACAAAGAAAGCGCCGAACGCTGTCCGGGGGTGAGCGTTTCGGTGGACAACCTCCAGGCTTTCAACAGGGCGCTGGCATGAAACCATTTATAAGTGCCTACGGGATTCAGTTCACATCCTTCTTTAAAACAGGTTGTAAAATAGGTTTCCGCGGAAGTGTTCACATCCGGACGGGCAAGCATGAAATGCCCGTTGTTGGCACCGGCCCTGGAAACATATTCGGGATCTGCCCTCAGCAACCGGATATCCGAATCCCTGAGTTTATTGATGCGGTCGCTTTTTGACCGGGCGTTTTCAAGCCCGGTCTTAAGACGGGCAGCCACATCCGCGACTTTCAGTATCCATTCTGTTTCCAGTATGTTATGAAGCAAGTTTGCGGCAGAAGTGGAATGATCCCCGCCTATGGCAGGCCAGGCAGCATAATCGAGATCGGTAGCTTGCCTGCCCTGACCCGGATTTATCACCGATTCAAAAAGCCGCGATTCAAATCCTTTTCTTGCCTGAGCCCAGAGCTGGTCAAGAACTGCCCGATGTGCGGAATCCAGTTTCTGAATCGCAAGCAGGGTGATGTCCCTGTGCTCAGGATAAACCCAGGCTTTGACGGGTAAACTCAGGCTTGTGACCAGCCATAGGGTCGTAATGATTTTTTTTACCATTTGCACAGGGTATATGGTTAAATTTCTCTTCTGTATTCCCGTGTTAAAATTACAAACCATTTAAGTGAAATACAAGCAGTTATTTTTATTGTAACCCTCATCCCGAAATCTGGCAGCCTGTTAAAAATTGGCCGATTATTTCTTGCCAAAATTCTTTTCTTTTCTAAGTTCAACTAATAAATGCAAAAGAGTGTAAATGGAAAAGGGAAAGCGAGCTAGAAGAAAAAGCCCTACCTTCCCTTTGCATAAATTCCACTCTATGCATGGTAAATTTAATCAAATTACAAACGTTGAGCGACATCAGATTAAAGTTTTATTGGATAGT
>Ga0265593_1000084_pt1 | contig 67761 bp, 49 predicted proteins | sample saktaG_8_FD_190136 | JGI IMG/M metagenome (GOLD analysis project Ga0265593, IMG submission 190136) | Saline water microbial communities from Sakinaw Lake, British Columbia, Canada - sak_2011_5_24_36m | ecosystem: Environmental > Aquatic > Non-marine Saline and Alkaline > Saline ... | reverse complement strand
AGTGCCAATGAAGCAGAATCCATCGTTAATATATTTCTATTATTCCGCTCAAGGTTCTTCATTACCGAAAAATATGTCAGGTAATCATTGTGCACATCTATCTCCTGTTGATCAAGGTTGAGGGATAAAGGAATAGCAACAAGTGTGTTGTTTAAGCTGCTGGTATCTCCTGTACTAAGGTATTCAAATGCAAGGCGGTATTTTAAAGGTAAATCTGGTTGATTCTGCAAAAGTGCAATCAGACTATCATGAGAAGATGGGTTAATCGTATCATTCTGATAAAAATTGATCAGATCAAAAAGCGCTTGAGCACGTTTGGCTTTATGGGACGCCAAACCGGATTCCATTGCCTCTTTTGCCGAAACGATATCTTCCCCGGCAAGAATTTCGGCCATCATCGAATCGGGCATGGGAATATATCGGTTGTTCATTTCGGCTAAAACCTTATCAGAGGTTGCTGACTGGGGATTAGCCACCAGCACATCGCGGATTATCTCGTTAGGCAAAACATCTTCTTTCGAAATGGCAGATTGCATTGCAGTGTCGGAGAGATAAGGCGACTTGTTGATAAGTTGATCCCGGAGTTCAAGCGACTCGGGTGGAGTGCTGGATAGAATTTCGGAATTTAATGTTTCCGAGTTTCCTCCGTCAATTAGTGCATTTAACTGCAATTCCTTATTGATGATTGTATCTGATTCTTTCGTTATCTCGTCCTTAAGATCAGTCGTGTTTATTCCGCTACCAATGAGTTTTGATGGACAACATCTTGTCGAATCAAAATTCCAAACGGTAGGTCTCACGGTGACATTAAAATAACAATCAGGTCGAACTTTATAGGGAGCATTTAAGGGTTGAATATGATGATAATATTTAAACCTTGCCCCAGTGTTATTAATATCTGTTGGGATTTGAGTATTTGTATGCTGAAGGGAGAAAGTATTCCCCGCTGGGCCGGTTTGTGTAAGTGAATCTCCCTGGTAAAGAGCAATTCCCCAGTCGTTAACATGATTCGGATTACTGATGGATACGAGGTTATCGTATTTTGTGTTGATAAAATCATTGCATTTCAACACCAGTCCTGTCATCCCGCTGCTGCTTCGGTTTATATCCTGGGAGTTGATCCCGTAAGCGATATCAGTGAAACAGTTATTATAGATTTCATTGGGATCGGCACCCGAGTTATTGACAATGATTCCCAATGAATTCGGAACCCTGCCGCCACCCAGAAACGTCGAAACAAAACGGTTCTCCTGAACCTTATAAGCCGTGCAATGATCCAGGTAAAGTCCGTAGCAGGTATCCAGAGCCAGAACCAAGCCCGGTACCATCAGGGTATCCTGGGTGATGGTGGCAAAATCAACCGCCCCAAGGTAAATGCCGCGGTAATTACCTTCAAACCTTGTTCTTTTAACATTGATCCAGAACGAAGGATCAGCGTTGACCGCAAGAATACCATACCGTAATCCTGAAAATGTTGAAGGATTTCTCAGCGGTTTGGGACAGGGGGAGATTGAACCCTTGCAATATTCAAACTGATCAACCTGGTAACTGGCGTTGATACTGTAAATACCGTTGCCGCTTCTTGGGTTTGGTATGGTTGGTGTTTCGTTTTTCGTGTTACGGAAAGTGCATCCTTTGAACATAACGCCGCGTACATCAAAAAGACTAACGAAATCCCTTGGATTTGAAACCCCGTCGATAAATTCGCGGGTAGTTTCGAAAATCATGTTGTTAAACCTGCTTGAGTTAACCCTCGAATAGGACACAAATTTTACTGCTTCAAAATTGTTGCGGAAAATACTGCTATCCCCAATGATGATCCCGCCTGTGGATCTCCAGTCGATTTCTCCGTTTTCATCCGTGCGGCAGGCGGCAACTCCAATACGTGCGTTTTCAAGAATTGCCCTATTTTTAAAGATAGCGCATCCCTGCAATGGCAGCCCCTGAACCATGTTCGCATGACCCCAAACCTGAACCCCCTGCCACATGCTAAAACATGCATTGGTTAATGTTCCGCCATCCACGATCAGTTTTGACCCCGGTCTGATCATGATTCTTGCCATAGGCGGAAATTTAACCGTAGATTTAATGGTCAAAGTGCTTGAATCCGATATTAAAATGCTGCGGTCCATGGTTACATCATTGGTCCAGGTCTGGTCTGTAGTAATTACAAGCGGCTCATTGTCAAAGTTACAACTTAAATCGGCTTCCCATACCCCTCTTCCAAAAGTAGCGATTTTCATTTTGGTTCCAGCTTCATTGAATTCAATATCTGTAATAATCGATGAGGGCAACCCCTGGTTTAAGGATTGCCATATGGAATCAGTTCGTCCCCGAAAGAAAATACCGACATCGGTTCCGACCAAAACACCATCCAGGGTTTCTTTGCCGTATTTAATACAATTTATCGGAAATTCCGGCAGGTTATCCGACCAGTCCTGCCATTGTTCTCCCCCGTCCTGAGAATGCAGCACCCGGTATTGCCCTGATTGATTAAAACCTCCCAATGAAACCCATAATTCATTTTCATTTTTCGGGTTGCCGCTTATACCAGTTATTCCATAGCATTGGAGAACAGTGAAACTGCCTATATGGATTGAGTTAATATTACTTGTCAGATCTGTCAGATTGCCGGAAATATATTTTAGGAACTTTTGATTCTGACACTCCCAGCTATAAATAGGCCCTTCATAGGCGATATATATCATATTTAAATTATGGGGGGGGATATACATGGCCGAAACAGGTTTTTTGCAATTGTCTTGTACAGGTGCAGGATCAACAAGCATGTAAAAGGAATTCTTTAATTGATCATTTGATTTGTAGATACTGTGAAAAGCCTCGAAAATTGTATCTTTCTTGGCCGGATGTATGATAATAGGCTTGTTCAAAATGCTTTTTTCATGGACGGTACTATCGATTGTTGTCGACCAGTGATCACCTTCATCTCTTGATTTCATAGTGTAGGTCGTTCCAGTCCCAAAGCTGGGTCCATAAATTATCGCGGGGGAATGATAATCCAGTTGAACATCTCCTAAATCTCCGCATCCTCCACTATGCGTCCAATCCTCATTTTTCAACTTTTCAAAACCGTTATCCATGATACCACAAGCAGTGATTTCCTTGATTGAATCGGCCAAGCCGATTCCCCATATTTGCGTAATGACCAAACCCTCACCGTTTAAGCTGGTCCAGGAATTTATTCCATCTGAAGATTTTGATATCCCTCCGTCGTTTCCGGCAAAAATAATATCATTGTTTCCAGCTCTGAATATTTTAGCATCCCGTGTATCCGGATGATAGTTCAAACTACTTGTTTCATATTGTGTGTGACATACGTGGTTCCAGTTTTCGAACCGGTCAAAAGTATTTCCTCCAAAATATATTTTATTTGGATTTACGGGTGAAATAAGTAATTCAAATTTAAAGTATCCTATACCTGAACAATTATCGGTAGAATTAAATGGAAAAAAAAGATCAATTTTCTTAACCCAATTGTTATTCTCGAAGCTCCATAATTTCAATCTTGTACTATCTATTCTGTTATTTATCAAATCATTGCAGGAAACATACAATAGATCGGGATGGGCCGCAGTAACGGCAATTTCAAATCTTTGGGTATGAAGGGTATTTCCGTTATTGGGTAAAATAGAGTCGATTCGTGAAATTTGAATGAGATTGGAGTCTAAACTATTGGCATTGGTTACTTTCCATACACCCGCATTATTCCTATTGGAAGAAAAACAATAATCACTTGCAATATACAAGATTGAATGATCGTTCGGTTTCATTTCAATATCCCGGAGATATCGGTATTCAGCATTATTATAAGTTGCATCTCGCGGGACGGTAAATAGCTTCTTCCAACTCTGAATTCCTCCGGAACCGCCATCATCGGTTCGATAAAGACTTGTTCCTATCAAAGCATAAATTCTCTGGGAATTGGTCGGATCAATTAATAGCCGGTAGGTTGATAAGCATTGTCTTGGTTCAACAGGGAAAATATTTTCCCAACTTTGTCCGCCATCGTTGGTTCTGTATATACCGGTTCCATAACTAAAATCCCTTCCCATGATGTTTCCACCGGTGCTGAAATAGATGACATCAGGGCGAGACAGATCACCAACAATATCAGTAATGCCATTTAAAATAAAACCGGCATCATCCGTAATATTATTCCAGGAAACACCACCATCTGTTGTTTTCCAAACGCCGGATGAGTTTGTTCCGATATAAATCGTTCTCATGGTTTTATCAATAACAGTATCCACATAAACCGCGGATACCAAACCAAGATTCTGGGTAGAGAGGTTCTTCGGGCCAAGTGTCCTCCAGTTTGGGGCAAATAAATCGATACCGGATGACTTTTTCTTTTTTATAAACCGATCCCTGGCTTCCAGGGCAATTTTAAAACTTCCTGACTTCGCAACATCGTCACAGTATACCCTGTTTTTCCAAAATTCCTTCCATCGAATATACTGCGTATATCCACCATCTTCTTCCTGTTTCAAACCCGGATTTGTAACGTACAGGCTATCCCAGGAACTGATTAAAGAATAATAATTCAGATTGGATTGAGCGCTGCCCTGATGAGAGAAAAACAAGGCAAATACATTGACAAGGAATATTATTCCTGATAACTGTAAATTCAATACTTTCATGGCCGTGTTTTTAGGATTTCGTCTCCACAAATACTAAAAATCGTGCCAATTAATTAATTGCCTGAATATCAATATTAAAAAGAATTGTGAACGATAAATAATTCCGTTTTACTGTCAAAATATTTTACACTACTGTCAAAAATATTTACACAGTTCCTCCCAATTCACTTTTCACTTTTTCAATGATCCCACGGTTGCCATCCAATCTGACCATGTCGCCATCCTGAAGAAAGCGTTTGGCTCCTTTGGCTCCGACCACGGCTGGGATTCCGTATTCCCGGGCAACCACAGCGCCATGTGAAAGCGGGCTGCCGATTTCGGTAATAAGGCCGGCGATGATGCTGAAATAAGGAGTCCAGCCGATGTCGGTAAAGGAAGCGACCATGATCTCTCCTTCTTTGAGTGCTTCCGCATCATCCAGGCTATGGATAATATGTGCCCTGCCTTCTACCACACCGCTGCTGACCGGGGTTCCTTTTAATTGTCCTTCCTGAATCACAATTTCCACTTCCTGTTCAAGCGGTTCAGGAATGCCAAAGCTGATTTCTTCAAATACCAGTTTGTCGAGTTCGGGTAGGATCTCCCTGCGTTTTCCGGCTTTTTTTCTCCAGGCAGCTTGTTGGTCCCTGATCAGCAACCCGATTTCTTCATGGGTAAGGAAATAGATCTGATCGGTATCATCCAGTAAGGCTTCAGAAACCAGCATCCGGGCAAGATGCCGATAGGCTTTTCTTACCGTGTTTACCATTTTGATGGATAATGCCTTGGAGATTTCACGACGGGCAACCGCTTTACGGGCTGTGGAAACCAGCATTCTTAAAACGACCCGTTTAAAAAGCGGCAGGGGACGGAGTACATCCGCGATTTCTTTTTTCAGGTCATGACGAACATGTTTCACATCTCCGACCCTCACTTTGGTTTGAAGGGTCTGAATGAGCTGGCGGGGATTTTCTTCCCAGGTCTTCTCCCGGAGTTCTGATTCTCTCACGCAACGATGGCCATGCCGCTCAATGAAGGTGTTAAACTGTTGCCGGATCTCTTCGGGAGCATCCTGCTGCAGCATGGTCAGGGCATCGCTTTGGGATGCAAGGGTGAAACGTTCGGAGAAAGCTTTGTCGCGTCTGATCAGATTGGCAAAGCGTTCCAGGGATTTTACCGCATCGGCGCTTTCTATTTCCGGGATATCGAGGAGCAGCATGGTGGCCGTATGGTGATCGGTGGCAGATGGCACACGCCTGTCATCGGTCATGATGCGCATGAAGGTCGAATACAGGGTTCCTGATTGGGCGGAGGTCATCAGGTGGTGTCCAAATCCGATGCCCAGCTGAATCCTGGCCTTTTCCAGCAGTTTATGCAAGTGTTCAGGGGTTCCGGAAGTATCTATATGGAAACCTGACTCGAGTTTTTTCAGCTCAATAAGGTGTTTTTTGGCACGAACGGTATTCCGGAGTTGTTTAAAGAAGTTAAGGATACGAAAGGGGAGGATAATTTCAGGTTTTGCTTCTATCCCCGGAAATATTTTTCCGCTCAGTGCAAACTGCACATCTTCGGCCTTGTTCAGCCATACCCGTTTGGGATAGTCCATCATATTCGTCATATTGATGAACAGGCGGTTGTAGAACATCTGAATGTAACGCGGAGAACTGCGGTCTTTAAGTTTATAAGCCCCTGCTTTTTCAGCCAGCAGGGTCATGCCGTAATCAATGGCTTCGGCGCTTACCGAGTAGGTGAGGGGCGTTGCGACTCCGGGCATCATTTCGCCGATATTCCCGAGGGTCCAGATATCCTTACTTTCGCCCCTGGCAGCGTCAAATTCATTGTAGTGCACTTCTCCTAGCGTGGTGATCGGACGCACCTGAAGCCAATGCAGGCTTCCTTCCTGGTCAATGGCCCATTCGAGGTCGACGGGTTTACCCAGGCGGACTTCGGCTTTTTTGGTGCCCAGAAGGATTTCCCTGAGGTGGTCCTCGTTCAGCAATTGGCCGTTTTTCCCTGCTTCGGCTGCAAGGTTCGAACCGCTTCGGAACAGTTCATAATGATGGGCATCTTTCATCCCGCTCACGAGCGCTTCTCCCTGGCCTGAAATGGCGTTGACCAGTATTTTATCGCGGCGGTTGTTTACCGGGTTTGCTGAAAATACCACACCGGCAACCTTTGCGTTGATCATGTTCTGAAGAATGACCGAAATCCGGAGATCGGCGTCGGTCACCAGCTTGCCTGAATATGATTTTACCCTTACCGCTTTGGATGCTTCAATACACCGATGGATGGCCGATTTGATTTCATTGAAAGTGCCCAGGTTCAGATAAGTTTCAAACTGGCCGGCAAAGGATGCCGTATGCCCGTCTTCGCTTACAGCCGAAGAACGTACGGCTTTGAGTCCCGCTCCAAGCGAACGGAGGTGCTCTATAAGCACTTCATCATCGAGTAGTTCCATACGGGGATGGATGAGCACAAACGCATCGGGAACCTTTAATCCGATTTCCCTCAGCATTTGCAACCCTTTGGCTTTCCCGCCTACCGGTTCGTCTTCAATATCCTGAATAAACCTGATCAAAATTTCCTTAGCCTAAGTCGTATTTATCGGCATGGAATCCGAATTCCACCATGCCAAGCCCATCGGTTCCGTCAAACTTGTAGGTCCCGATCCCTTCTTTCATCATGTATTTTCCGTCGTGCAGGTAAGGAAATTCCCCGTTTCTCCAGAACTCCAGCCGGTGCGTTTTCCCGCTTCGCGTATGGATATCAATAAATCCATGATCGGGGAGAAGCCTGTCTTTTGAGACTGTTTCCAGGTCGGTGCACTCCACAATGGCATCCGTGGATCCATCCGGTGCGGTGATAAACCCGGCGATAAGTCTTCCCAGGAACTGCCATTTGATGGTGGTCACCGTCCAGTGATACCCGGCGTCGGAAATTCCGGTGATCCAGTAATGCCGGTCCCAGGTGAGCCAGTTACGCGACCCGAAAGAATGGTCGCGGGAGGCCCTCATATTGAGGTTGTACGTTTGATCATTGAGTATGATGCTGCCTTTGAAATTCCCGGTTTGCTCGTAATGAACCTGGTGGGTGTCTTTCATGTTATGGAAGAATTCCTTGTTCCATTTTTCATTGGCGATGGCATTGGCGATCAACTGCTGATCGGAACTCTTCGCATAATCGTACACCGGGTGTTCTCCGGTGAAAACCAGGTTCAGTTTGCAGGAATGCGATTTTCCCTCTTTATCCTGAACATCACCGTCATACATCACCCGCCAGATCTTTCCGGTCTCTATGGGTTCGTATCTCAGATTCCCTTGCTGGAACCCTTCCCCTTCGGCTCCCGGATCCCGGGTAAGCCCAAAATATCCAAGGTCTTTCAGGAAAAAATCAAACCAGTATTCGTTTTTTCTTTTCGGGCTGCGAAAAGCCATCCGCGTGATGAAAGCATTCCCATCCTTGTCGTTGCCGTAAAAATACGAACTGTCGTTGGGATAGGGCTGGGTTTGGTCTACATGTTTCTGCTCGAGTACATCCACAGGAAATTGGCGGCTTTTGGTTCGTTTCACCATCTGCCGGGCAATGAGTTTTTTGATCATTCATTCAGATTTAGGGTTGCAAACTTAATAAATCATCCTGAAATAAGCGTACCTTTGCAAATTCTTTTCATATATACTTATATAACTTATTTGCATGCAGGAAATCAGGAATGTTGCCATCATAGCGCATGTCGATCATGGAAAAACCACCCTTGTCGACCGTATTTTATACCAGGTCAAGTTGTTCCGCGAAAACCAGGAAGTCAGGGAGCTGATTCTCGATTCCAATGATCTGGAGCGGGAAAGGGGGATCACCATTCTTTCAAAAAATGTTTCAGTAAGGTATAAAGGTGTAAAAATCAACATCATTGATACGCCCGGTCACTCTGATTTCGGAGGGGAAGTGGAGCGCGTGCTGAATATGGCCGATGGAGTGCTCATTCTGGTGGATGCCTTTGAAGGCCCCATGCCGCAGACCCGTTTTGTGTTGCAGAAGGCGCTTGAACTGGGAAAGAAACCCATCGTGGTGATCAATAAAGTGGATAAACCCAATTGTTCTCCCGATGAGGTTCATGAAGCCATGTTCGAACTCATGTTCAGTCTGGATGCCAGCGAAGATCAGCTTAATTTTCCAACGGTTTATGGTTCTTCAAAGCAGGGGTGGATGTCGGAAGACTGGAAGAAGCCCAGCAAGGATATCCATTATCTCCTCGATACCATCCTGGAGCATATACCGCCTCCGGTTCAGTTGCCGGGTACCTTGCAGTTGCAGATCAGTTCGCTCGATTATTCTTCCTATGTAGGCAGGATTGCCGTAGGCAGGATTTCGAGAGGCTCCATCAAGGCCGGGGACCAGGTTTCCCTTGTGAAAAACGATGGGACCATTTTGAAATCCGTTATCAAGGAATTGTATCTTTTTGAAGGTCTTGGAAAGGAAAAAGTGAAATGGGAGGTGGAAGCAGGAGAAATATGCGCCGTACTGGGACCGGAGAACTTCGATATCGGGGATACCATTGCCAACTTCGAAAACCCCGAAGGAATGGCCCGTATCACGGTCGACGAACCGACCATGAGCATGATTTTCACCATCAATAATTCTCCTTTTGCCGGAAGGGAAGGGAATTTTGTAACCTCCAGGCATATCCGTGAAAGACTTTTTCACGAGATTGAAAAAAACCTGGCTTTAAGGGTAGAAGAAACAGACACTTCTGATAAATTCCTGGTATTTGGAAGGGGAATTCTACATCTCGCGATACTGGTGGAAACCATGAGACGGGAAGGATATGAATTCCAGCTCGGACAACCAAAAGTGCTTACCAAGGAGATCGATGGTCAGCTTTGCGAACCGGTGGAACTGCTCAAGGTCCAGGTGCCTGAAGCTTTTTCGGGCAAGGTAATCGAGATTGTTACCAGGAGAAGGGGTGAAATAACCCATATAGAACATAAAAACGACCGGGTCATTCTTGAATTCAATATTCCGGCCCGCGGCCTGATCGGGCTAAGGAATCCGGTTCTTACATCCACAGAGGGTGAAGCGGTGATGGCCCATCGTTTCAAGGCATATGAACCCTGGAAAGGAGAATTGCAGAGCCGTATCAACGGTTCCCTGATTGCCATGGAAAATGGCATGGCCATCACCTATAGCATTGATAAGCTACAGGACAGGGGAAAGTTTTTCATTGAACCCGGTGAACCCATTTATGCCGGGCAGGTGGTAGGGGAGAGTACCCGGGGCGATGACATCGTGATCAACCTCACAAAAACAAAAAAGTTGTCAAACGTCCGGGCCAGCGGTTCCGACGATAAAGCCGTGATCGTTCCTGCGATCCGGTTCTCTCTCGAAGAAGCCATGGAATATATTCAGGGTGATGAGTATGTGGAAGTCACGCCAAAATCCATACGCCTTCGTAAAATTATTCTCGACGAGGTTGAACGGAAAAGAAGCCGGAAATAATCAGGGTTTTTCTTTGATTCCGAGCGCGGCAAGTCCTCCCTCCGCGGTTTCCTTGTATATGCGCGGAAGATCATGCCCGGTTTGGCCCATGGCATGAATTACCTTATCGAAACTTACCAGGTGCTGACCGTCCGATAACAAGGCATACATATTGGCATCCAGCGCCCGGGCTGCTCCGAAAGCATTGCGTTCGATACAGGGAATCTGTACAAGTCCGAAAAGGGGATCACAGGTAAGTCCGAGGAAATGTTCCATGGCAATGGAAGCGGCATATTCTATCTGCCTGGGTGTGCCTCCGAACATTTGTTCCGCAGCGGCTGCAGCCATTGAGCTGGCGCTGCCCACCTCTCCCTGGCACCCGACTTCCGCCCCTGAAATGGAAGCGTTGGTTTTGATGAGGTTCCCGATCAGTCCGGCCGTAGCCAGTCCTTTCAGTATTTTTTTATCGCTGAACTCGTACTGGGTTTTCAGTAAATACAATACCGCGGGTATTACGCCACAGGAACCACAAGTGGGAGCAGTGACAATTTTTCCTCCCGAAGCATTTTCCTCGGAAACAGCCAGGGCAAAAGCAAAAGTAAAGGCACGCCGGGCAAGGGTCCCTTTGAAACTTCTGGCTTTGGTATAATAGGACGATGCTTTACGGGGAAGGTTCAAGGGGCCGGGTAAAACGCCTTCTGTGTCGATTCCCCGTTCCACGGCCTCCTGCATGATTTTCCATACCTCTGCCAAATGATTCCATAATTCGGGGCCCTCATGCAATTCAACAAATTCCCACATGGTACGACCATTTTCTTCGCACCATTGCAGGATGTCGGTCATCAGGGTCAGCGGATAGATTTTCTTCAATGGATCGCGTTGGCCATTTTCACTAATGTCGCCACCTCCTATGCTGTAGGTGGTCCATTCGGCTGTGACCTGTCCGCCGGGATCAAGGGCTTCGAACTTCATTCCATTGGGATGAAGGGGAAGAAAATCATCAGCCCTCCATACAATCTCGACCGGAATCGGCTTAAGTTCTTCCAGGATCGCGATGTCGGTATAATGGCCCCTGCCGGTTGCCGCAAGACTCCCAAACAAGGTGACCCTGATCTTTTCTGTTCCGGGATGGTGGTTTTTAAATTCTTCAGCCGCTTTACGCGGGCCCATGGTATGGCTGCTCGAGGGACCGTACCCTATTTTATAGATTTCCCTGATCGATTCCATGCGGCTCAGCCGGATCCGGGCAGGGTAAAATAGAAGGTGGCGCCTTTACCGACGGCACCGTCGGCCCATATTTTCCCTCCGTGACGGTCGATGATACGCCGGCTGGTGGCAAGGCCAACCCCGGTGCCCGGAAAATCATCCTGGGAATGAAGCCGAACGAAGGCAGTGAAAAGGTTTCCCGCCAGGTAAGGATTAAAACCGGCGCCATTGTCTTTTACATAAATCACCTTTTCTTCTCCTTTTTCCATGGTTCCTACATGAATGGAAGGATGGTGGGTCTTGGATGTGTATTTCCAGGCATTTCCCATGAGGTTTTTCATGACCACCATCAGCAGGCTGGAATCTCCTTTCACGATAATGCCATCTTCGATTGTGACATCAATCTTCCGGGACGGATCATCCTGTCTGATCCACTCCATCACTTTTCGGGTGATATCCGAGAGGTTAACTTCCTTTTGCTGAAAATTAATGTTTCCAGAGCGGGAGAATTGCAGCAAATCATTGATCATGTCCGTCATGGAGCGGATGGTCGTAAGGATGGTATCCAGGTAGGAATTGTCTTCCTCACTGAATTCGGCTGCATGGTGCTGTTGAATCAATTGGGCACTCACGCTGATGTGGTTCAAAGGCGTACGCAGATCATGGGAGATGGTGTAGGAGAATGCTTCCAGGTCGCGGTTGGCAGTCATCAGGTGCTCATTGGATTGCTGCAGCTGTTTCTGGGCTTCGAGCAGCGCCTGGTTTTGTTCGATGGATGTTTCGTAAACCGACAATAATAAATCAAGGATTTGTTTGCGTTCGGAGTTGATGGCATATTTACTTCCCTTGAACATGATTTCCAGTACCATGTCGGTATTTCCGGCACTGCGCAACTCACGGTTGGCAAGCAGGTAATTGATCCGTGAAAGGAGGTATTTGGCTTCAAAGGGTTTTGTAATGAAATTATCGGCACCAGCCTGCAGTCCCCTGATGATATCCAGGGGGTCCTGCAGAGAAGTCAGCAGGATGACCGGTATTTCAACCAGGGCCGGGGTCGATTTTAATTTCTCACAGAATTCGTAACCGTCCATCCCGGGCATCATCACATCGCTGATGATGAGCATGGGCAGGTTTTCTATGGCGGCTTCGAAAGCCTCATTGCCTTCGGTATACACCTTCACCTTATAACCGTGATCCTTGATCAGGGTTTTCACCATGGTGGCTTCAATGTTGGAATCTTCCACGACCATGATGTATCCTTCAAGTTCCCTTGTACGAAACAGATGACTCATATTAACTCATTTTAATGACTAAATCGGCTAAACGGCATGAATAACCATATTCATTATCGTACCAGGAAATGACTTTTACCAGGTTTCCACCCAGCACTTTTGTCAAACCTGAGTCGAAGATGGAGGAATGCGGATTCCCAATGATGTCGCAACTAACCAGGGGTTCATCGAGGTATTCAAGGATGCCTTTCATGGGGCCGTCGGCGGCGGCTTTCATAGCGGCATGAATTTCCTCCCTGGTCACTTCGCGGTTTAATTCACAAGTAAGGTCGATCAGGGACCCGTCGGGGGTTGGAACACGTACGGCAAAACCATCCAGTTTTCCTTCCAGTTCAGGGATGACCAGTCCGATGGCTTTGGCAGCCCCGGTTTTGGTTGGGATAATGGAAACGGCGGCAGCCCTTGCCCGGCGCAAGTCCTTATGGGGTGCGTCGAGGATGATCTGGTCGTTGGTATAGGAGTGAATGGTATTCATCAAACCTTTCCGGATCCCGAAATGATCATTCAGTACTTTTGCAATGGGAGCAAGGCAGTTGGTGGTGCAGGAAGCATTGGAGATCAGTTTCATTTCAGGGGTGAGGGTATCGTCGTTGACGCCCATTACAATGGTAGCATCCACATCTTCCTTATTATCGGAAGGTACAGAGAGCAGCACTTTTTTAGCTCCGGCCGTGAGGTGTTTGCTGAGTTTTTCACGGTTACGGAAAATGCCGGTACATTCCAGCACGATATCCACTCCAAGGTTTCCCCAGGGCAGGTTTGCAGGATCTTTTTCAGCCAGCACCTTCATTCTTTTTCCGTTTACGACCAGGAAGTCTCCATCCACGGCAATTTCACCCGGAAATTTTCCATGAACAGAGTCATATTTTAAAAGGTGCGCCAGGGTTTTTGCATCGGTCAGGTCATTGAACGCTACGACCTCCACACCACTTTTCTGTAACAATGCCCTGAAGGTAAGTCGTCCGATCCTTCCGAAGCCATTGATTCCCACTCTAATGTTTCCCATAAATATTGTTTTTATTGTATTAGAAATTTTCTGATTTAATCTTCAAAAATAATGATTTAAGGCAAGCCCGCAAAACATCCGCGAAAATTTTGTAATTATTCAGAAAAAGCCGTAGTTTTAAATTAAATTTGCTTCCGTATGCAAAAGATATATATCGTTTCCGATGGCACGGGCCGTACGGCCGAACAAATCCTGAATGCTGCCATGACCCAGTTCCCCAATGCCAGCGTGGATATCATTCTGAAACAGGATGTACGTACGGAGGATCATATCGAGGAAATTGTTCGGGAAGTGGTGGAGAACAAGGGATTCATTGTGCATACCCTGGTTGCCGAATCCCTCAGGGAAAGCGTTTTACGCATCAGCCGAATCCACAACATCGATGCCATTGATCTCATGGGACCGCTGTTGTCGCGGCTGACCCAGCATCTGGCCAACTCGCCCACCGGAGAACCTGGCCTTTTTTTTCGTCTGAACAAGGAATATTTTAAGCGCATTGATTCCATGCAATTTGCTTTTACGCATGACGACGGACAGCGTTCCTACGATTATGAAAGGGCGGAAATTGTACTGGTAGGGGTTTCCCGGACTTTTAAAACGCCCCTGAGCATTTACCTCGCTTTTAAGGGCTGGTTTGTGGCGAACTATCCCATTGTTCCCGGAGCGGATCTTCCTGAAGAATTAATCAGATTAAGGGTTGGACAGGTTTTCGGACTGACGACCGAACCCCATGATCTTTCCTCACTGCGTTCGGTACGCCAGCGTTACCTGGGTGGGAATGCCGGTGAATATTCCTCTCTCGAACAGGTCAGGCGTGAATTGAATCACGCCCAGCAAATTTTCAATAAATTTCAATGGCCGGTCATACCTGTCACCAATAAGCCGATTGAGGAGATCGCTTCGGAAATTCTGACCATCAAGCGGGGTATTGACCAGCCGGAAGATCTGTATAAAAAATACCCGCTTTCTGATCCCGGAAAGCCTGCCGGTTATTAAAATTTACTTTATCTTTGCTTACTTTGACAAAAAATCCTGATCCGCATGTCAAAGACCAATTATATATTCGTAACAGGTGGCGTTTCCTCTTCCCTCGGTAAGGGGATCATCTCTTCCTCCATCGCCAAACTGCTTGTCGCCAGAGGTTTCACGGTGACCATCCAAAAGCTCGATCCATACATCAACATCGATCCGGGCACCCTGAATCCCTATGAGCACGGGGAATGCTTCGTGACAGAAGACGGGGCTGAAACCGACCTTGACCTGGGTCATTACGAAAGGTTTTCGAATGTGCCTACTTCACAGGCCAACAACGTTACCACGGGCGTGGTTTACCAGTCGGTCATCACCAAGGAGCGGGAAGGCGAATACCTTGGGGAAACGGTACAGGTCATACCCCATATTACCGATGAGATAAAATACCGCATCAAGTTACTTGCCAACCGTGGCAATTATGATTTTGTGATCACCGAAATAGGCGGAACCGTGGGCGATATCGAATCACTGCCTTTTATTGAAGCCGTTCGCCAGATGAGATGGGAACTGGGTACGAAATGTGTGGTGGTACATCTCACCCTGGTGCCTTACCTTGCAGCCGCCGGGGAGCTGAAGACCAAACCCACCCAGCATTCTGTGAAAACCCTGCTGGAGTCGGGGGTTCAGCCCGACATCATCGTCTGCCGCACCGAAAAGCACCTGAATGAAAGCCTGCGCAATAAAATCGGGTTGTTTTGCAATGTATCCCCCTCCTCTGTCATTGAATGCATCGACGTTGAAACGATTTACGATGTTCCTGTGCTCATGCGGCTGGAAAACCTGGATCTTGAAATTCTGAAAAAGACCCAAATGCCTTTCGACACGGAACCGGATCTGAAGGATTGGGAAAAATTCCTGTATACCCTCAAGCATCCTGCCGGCGAAGTAAATATCGGTTTGGTGGGCAAATATGTCGAACTGAAGGATGCCTACAAGTCCATCAATGAATCTTTTATTCATGCAGGGGCCGCAAATGAATGTAAGGTAAATGTGAAATTATTCCAATCTGAGTTTCTGGATGACTTAAATGTGGAGGAAAAGCTGGGTAAGCTGGATGGAATCCTGGTGGCTCCGGGTTTCGGTGAACGCGGCATTGAAGGTAAAATAAGCGCCATAAGGTATGCCCGTGAAAAAAAGGTTCCTTTTCTTGGAATTTGCCTGGGGATGCAATGTGCGGTCATCGAATTCGGAAGAAATGTACTGGGCTATCCGGAAGCACATTCAACGGAGTTTAACAAATCTACCCCCTTCCCCGTGATCGATATGATGGAGATGCAGAAGAAAATCTCCGGACTTGGAGGAACCATGCGTCTTGGCGCGTATCCCTGCAAGCTGAATACCCTTTCAGTAGTTTATGGAATTTATAATCAGGAAAACATAACCGAGCGACACCGCCACCGCTATGAATTCAATAATGAATATCTGAATGCATACCAGCTTGCAGGTTTTGAGGCTGCAGGAAGAAATGAAAAGGACGACCTGGTGGAGATCATGGAATTAAAGGGTCATCCCTGGTTTATTGGTGTTCAGTTTCATCCCGAATATAAGAGCACGGTCGCCCGTCCGCATCCCCTTTTTGTAAGTTTTGTAAAAGCAGCCAAGGAATACGCTGCCAGGTTATGAGTTTTTTTGTACTTTTGCACGTCAATTCCCCTTTTCATGAATAAAAACACGGTTATCGGCCTCGTGCTGATTTTTGGCATCTTCCTTCTCTACAGTTACCTGATGAGTCCTTCCCAGGAACAGTTGCTTCAGCAAAAACATAAAGCAGATTCTACTTACATTGTGAATAAAGCCCATAGCGATTCCCTGACCATTGTTCAGGCGAGAGCGCTGGCCATCGCGAACGCCCTGGAAAAGCAAAAGATCCTTTCCGGTGGGAAAAACATTGATTCGACCACCCTGAAACGTCTGACCATGAAAGATGAACTGGGTGTATTTTCCAATGCGTCTGTGGGAAAGGATACCAGTTTCGTTTTGGAAAATGATGTTTTCAAACTCCGGATTTCCACCCTCGGCGGTAAAATCAATTATGTGGAATTGAAGAATTATCTCACCTGGGATAAACGCCCCACGGTGCTGATGAATAATGATTCCCTTGATTTTGGACTTACATTTTTTTCCAATAACCGGATTATCAGGACCGACAATTTATACTTCCAGCCATTCTGGCCCGATGGTCAGAAACCCGGTCAGACGCTTAAGGTTAGCGGAAAGGATTCTCTCCGTTTCGGAATGCGACTTTTCGTAAATGCAAGCGACACTTCCTTCGATCGTGGGAAATACATTGAATTCATCTATACCCTCAAAGGAGATGCCTATATGCTGAGGTATACCGCAAATTTCGCCGGTATGGCCGACGTCATGGATCCTTCCACAAAATACCTTATCCTGAACTGGAATGATAATCTTAAACGCCAGGAAAAGTCGCTGAAAATGGAGCGTATGAACACCACGCTTTACTATAAATACTTTGAGGATAAAGTGGATTATCTTTCCGAAACGAAAGATGCAGAGAAATATCTGAAAAATGAAAGGATTAAATGGCTTTCCTTTAAGCAGCAATTTTTTACCAGCACGCTGATAGCGGAAAATTTCTTTAGTGAACCCAGGCTTCGTACCCTCACACTGCCCATAAATAATAATTACCTGAAATCCATGAACGTGGAAGTGGGCATCCCTTTTATTCCAAAGGATAACAAGCAGATCGCGATGCGGATGTATTTCGGCCCGAATAAATTCTATACCCTGAAGAAATACAAGCTTGGCCTCGAAGAACAAATTCCGCTGGGATGGGGCTTTTTCCTGATGGCCTGGATCAATATTTATGCGGTAATCCCGGTATTTACTTTCTTCGGCAATTTTGGATGGAATTACGGGATCATCATCCTGATCCTCACCATCCTTCTTAAAATCTTTTTATTTCCGATCGCTTTTAAAACTTATAAGTCTTCAGCAAAGATGCGGGTGTTGAAACCGGAAATTGATGAACTGACCAAAAAGTTCACCAAAAAGGAAGATGCGATGAAGAAGCAACAGGCTACCATGGAACTTTATAAAAAAGCGGGAGTCAACCCGATGGCCGGCTGTATTCCCATGCTGCTCCAGATGCCCATCCTGATCGCGATGTTCCGCTTCTTTCCTTCTTCCATCGAATTGCGGCAGCAGGGATTTTTATGGGCAAAGGATCTTTCTTCCTATGATTCCATCTGGACATTTCCCGGTGGGTTTTCCATTCCCTGGTATGGCGATCATGTGAGTTTATTCGCACTGCTTATGACCATTTCCAGTGTTTTTTATACCCGGATAAACGACCAGATGATGGGTTCTTCCCAGCAGCAGATGCCCGGGATGAAGACCATGATGTACATGATGCCCGTTATGTTCCTCTTCTGGTTCAACGATTATTCCTCCGGACTGAGCTACTATTACCTTCTGGCAAACCTGCTCACCTTTGTACAGATCTATATCATCCGTTCCACCATTGATGAGAAGAAACTGCATGCCCAGATTGAAGCCAATAAAAAGAAAACAGTCAAAAAATCCGGATTTCAGAAAAGGCTGGAAGATATGGCCAAGAAACGCGGTTACCCGGTTAAAAAATAATTCCGGTCTGAGGGTTTAAGGATTTTGGTTGAACAGCCTCAATGGGCTTGCTTTTTTTCCAGGTATTTCAGAAAAAGCGCTAATCCCTGTTTCTTCTTTTCATCCAACGGGTAGGAGATATTATCTTCCAGGTATGCCAGACAATCCTCGCTGTCAGGAAGTTTATCCTTGAAAAACTCCAGGCTCCCGGCTTTCCGTTCAACTCCCCAGGCAAGCGCGTTTGCAAAATTTTCAATAATTTCCCTGGGTATTTCCCTGATCCCGGTCCAGATGGCAAAGACGAAAGGCAGCCCTGTAAAGCGAATCCATTCTTCTGCAAGATCATACACATAAGGATAGGTTTTTGACAGTGCAAAAGTTTTATCCCCGATTGCAACCAGGGCCTCAGAAGGGTTTAGTGTAAAAACTCCCCCTGGTTTCAGATGCACGTAAACAGGCCGGATATCCCAGTAACGCTTCGCCAGAACCTTGACCAGTTCCACCGAAGTGCGGGAATCGAAATCCAGGAATATTGTTTTGATTTTTTCGAGCGGTTGATGTGAAAGCAGCAATACGGTTTTCACTTTCCTTACGGCTCCGATGCAGAAACCGGAAACAAGGTCGTGATCGCCGAGCTCATGGAGCGCTCCTGCCGGAACCAGCGCGATATCGGCTTTGCCCAGTTTCATTTTTTCAGCGCAAACGGAGGGAATGTCAAGGTCGAGCCTGAAATTTTTCAGCATGCCTGATTCCAGCAACCCATAAACAAATGGGAAGGTGTTCAGGTAAGAAACGGCCGAAATCTGCAATGGTTTCATGTTCTTTTTTCTTTCGCAAAATTAAGGGAAAAGCGATTCGATGCGCCAATATATGTCAATTTCTTTATCTTTGCTGCCGTTTATGCAAAAGAAGTCAAACCCAATTCTCTCCCTCCTCATCCTTTTTCTTTTCCTGTATAATTCAATGGGCTACTACCTCATTTTTGAATTGAACAAATACAGGGTCAAAAAGGAAATCCAGTCTCTTGCAAGGATGAATCCTGAAGGGATTACCATTCTGGAGATTCTGAATCCCGAACAGCATCCGGATTTTAACCGTCCGGAGGAAAATGAAATCATTTTCAGGGGAAAACGGTACGATGTGGTAAAAGAAACCCGGGAAGGGAAAACCGTTCAGTTTCATTGCAAGCGTGATTATAAAGAAGAAACTCTGCTTTCCTGCTTTACAAGGATGAATCATTCTAAGTTTTCACAAGAATTAGAAGAGCAGCTCATTAAAATTGCATGGCCCCTGCCAGCCCTTGAACTTGGAAAAAATGTGGTTTCCCCGCTAAGGTATCCGACCTTCAGCCTTACACTTTGTTCGGTTTTTATCAAACCCCTGAGTCTTCCGCCGGAATCCGTCCAGTTTTTTTATGAGTGATCCGGGAATGCATCTCCGGATTGGTAAGGATAAGTTTTCACGAAACCGGATGGTTGCGGGGAAGCATTTTTTTAACCTGTAAAACGAATGGTATGAAACTCAAATTATTGATAATATCTTTTTTAGCCTTTCTGGTTTATGATGGTTTTGGTCAGCAGGTAAAGGTTTTCGACAAATCCGATCTGCAGCCGATCGTGGAGGCAACGGTTTCAAATGCCGGAAAAACCCATATGGTTTTTACCGATGCCGGAGGCGTAGCTGATCTTTCCATATTTCCGGATACCTCTCTGCTTACATTCTCTCATATGGCTTTCCAGGCTTATTCGGTAAAAAAATCAGCGCTGGCACAGCAGGCCATGAAGGTTTATCTTACCGGGAACATCATAAAACTGGATGAATTTGTTTTTTCGGCCAACCGTACGGAAGAAAAGAAAACAGATCTACCGTATAAAATCGAGGTGATCCAGGCCAAGGATATCCAGTTCGGGAATCCTCAAACTACGGCCGGTATGCTGGAACAAACCGGGGAAGTATTTGTTCAGCAAAGTCAGATGGGTGGCGGAAGTCCTGTTCTCCGGGGATTTGAAGCCAACAAGGTGCTCCTCGTGGTGGACGGGGTACGAATGAACAACGCGATCTATCGGGCCGGGCACCTTCAGAATGCCATCACGGTGGATCCTTTTGGTCTTTCTTCCACAGAGATTCTTTACGGTCCGGGCTCGACCCTTTATGGCAGCGATGCCCTGGGGGGAGTGATCAGTTTCATGACCAGGAGCCCACAGCTTTCATCCAGCGGGAAAATGAAAGTCAGTGGAAGCATTCTGGGACGTTTTGCATCCGCGAACCTGGAGAAGACAGGAGGGGTGAACCTGAACCTCGGATGGAAGAAGCTGGGTGTTCTCCTGAATTTTTCATACAGCGATTTCGGCGACCTTCATGAAGGAAAGGTACGGAATCCGGCCTATGGCACATTCGGCGAACGAAATGATTACGCAGAAAGGATCAATGGAAAAGATTCCACCCTGAAAAATGACAAACCATGGATACAAAAGCAGTCGGCCTATTCACAATATAATTTTCTTGGAAAAATTTTATTCAGGCCCGGAGTCCACAGCAGTTACCTGCTGAATGTCCAGTATTCAAATTCGGGCAATATTCCGCGTTATGATCGCCTGACCGAAATGAAAAACGACAGTACCATGAAATATGCCGAATGGTATTACGGACCTCAATCCCGTTTGTTAGCTTCACTGAAAGCGGAATATACCCAGAATGGAATTATTTTCGATCATGCTTCAGTCATCCTTGCCTGTCAGAACATTCATGAAGACCGCGTACAGCGCGATTTCGGCAGTTCAAAAAAGAAATATAACCTGGAAACGGTGGGGGTGATTTCCCTGAATGCTGATTTTGATAAAAAACTGGCTTCCAAAGATAATTTGCGATACGGAATAGAATTTGATTTCAACAAAGTCGGGTCCGCGGCCCATAATGAGAATATTATAACCGCAGTTTCAACCGGTGACCGGGCGACCCGCTATCCGGATAAAAAGGCAAACATGATGTACCTCTCGGCTTATTTATCAAATAACTGGAACATCAGCAAAGTAATTGCTTTTTCACAGGGTTTGCGCTTTAATTATGTCACATTGAATGCAGTTTACTCCGATACCATGGTGAAAATCATGAAAATTCCCTTTAATCCTGACCTAAGTCAGAAAAATGCAGCCCTAAACGGTTATCTCGGTCTGGTAGCCACCCCAGGCCACGATTGGAAATTTTCGCTTGTCGGATCAACCGGTTTCAGAGCACCCAATATCGATGACCTTACTAAACTGAATGTGGTAAACGGTCAGACCATCGTCGTTCCAAACCCGGATCTGAAACCAGAATATGCCTACAACCTGGAACTTTCGGTAGCTAAAACCTTTGTTGGCAAAGTCAGGCTGGAAGGGACTGCATTCTATAACTGGTTGCGCGATGCCCAGGTGATCGCACCCATGAAATATAACGGACTTGATTCGATCGTAATGGATGGCTCCAAATACCTGACCCTGGCACCCGTCAATGCAGGAAGAGCATATATCTGCGGCATACAGGGAAGCCTTCTGGCCCAGGTCACCCGTTCATTCTCCATTGTCAGCAACCTGACCTACACCTATGGTTATGATGAAAGCGGCGGATCTCCGCTCGACCATATTCCCCCGGTTTTCGGAATGACTTCTTTCCGTCTCGAGCTTAAAAAGTTCAAAGGCGATTTCTATGTCATGTATAACGGATGGAAAAGGATCAGTCAATACAGTCCGGGAGGAGAAGACAATGAAGCCTATGCCACTCCATACGGGATGCCTTCCTGGTACACCTTAAACCTGAAGCTGAGCTACCAGATTGAAAAGCATGTAAATGTGGAGGTAGGGATGGAAAACATCCTCGATGAAAATTACAGGAAGTTTGCTTCAGGCATCAGCAGTCCCGGAAGGAATATCCTGGTTGCCCTCCGTGCCAATCTTTAACAACTTCTGATGGACTGATAAGACTTGCGGGATAATAAGTGTTGAACCATCGTTGACGATCACAAAATCTGAAAGTGCTGCTTTCTCCTTATCTTCCATCTGAAAATGAATGCGTTTCAGTACAGAGTTGCCATCGATTTGGTCGCGTTTGATGACCCTTTCGATGGCAATTTCTTTTGGACAAGAAACATGGATCACAAAATCAAATTCATTTCTGAATCCGCTTTCAAAAAGGATGGCCGCTTCCTGTATCACGTAAGGAGTTGCTCCGTATTGCCGGCTCCAAACCATGAAATCCTGCATGATCATCGGATGAAGAATGGAATTCAGAACCAGAAGCGCGTTTTCATTTGTAAAAACAATGGATGCGAGGGATCTGCGGTTGATGGTTCTTTCGTTTGTCAAAATGCTGTACCCAAAATGTTTGAGCAGTTCATGGATGACTTTTTCAGAATCCAGGAATCGTTTCGATTCGGCATCCGCGTTGTATACCTGAATACCAAGAATCGAAAAAATTCCGGATATAACGGTTTTTCCGCTGCCCATGTTTCCTGTAAGGCCAACTTTCAGCATGGGGTCAGTGCAATGGAGCCCCATGGGGGTTCCTGCGATTAAATTCGAAAAAAAGCGTATCCGGAGTCAGGGCATATACTTCGCTTGGAAAATTCGTTCCTGCTGCGATTTCTTTTCCGATGGGATGGGTAAGCATCATGCCGTAGCTCCGGGAATCGTACGTTCTTATTTTAATGTCCTGTAAACTAACGTCATAACGGAGAATGCCCGGAAAAAGAAATTGCACGGAAAAGAAATCAAATCCCTGCAGTTTGATTTTAAGGGTGAGAATGCTGTCGGAAGCGTTCACCAGCCTGTAATTTGAGGGAACCTGGGTATAGTTCAGATGATAATCGAGGGTATAGTAGTATTCCTTGGATAACTTTACCAAAGCCCATATGAAGCAGGAAATGATAAGGCAAACAATGAAGATATAAAGCTGATTCCGGAATTTATCGCTTCTCCTCTTCCTGGCATTACCGATGAATTCAATGAATTCGGGCTTCACGGTAATGATTTTTATCCTTTACTTATTCTCGATGGTTTGGGTGCTGTCGAGGGCAATGGCCGATTTTTCAACGCGCAGGCGCATCTGGTTTTCCACTTCAATGGTTACCGTGGTTTCCTGGATTTCAACGATCCGCCCGTGAATGCCGCCAATGGTAATGACTTTCTGACCTTTTTCAAGGGATGACCTGAATTTTTTCTGATCCTTTGACCGTTTCATCTGCGGACGGATAAAGAAAAAATAAAATACCACAATGATCAGCAATAAAGGCAGGAAAGAATACCAGCCATTACTTTGTCCTCCCTGACCCTGAGGGGCCATGAGAAGAATATTCAATAAGTTTACCATAATCATTTAAAATTTAATTTACGATTTAATTATACAAATTTACCTTATTACCTTGTTACCTTGTCACCCTGTTACCTATTTCTGTCCCCCGGGCGACGTAACCTCAGCCTTGATATTGAGCATGGTGGTATTGGGCTGGGTATTTGCGACTACCAGAATATTCTTCGACTGTAGTCCCCTTTTTCCTTTGCTGTTAAAGGCGATCCGGATGAGGCCTTCTTCTCCCGGCCGGATCGGTGTTTTCGGATAGGAGGGAACAGTACATCCGCAGGAGGTGCTCACTTCGGCGATGATCATGTCGGATTTTCCGGCATTTTTAAATTTGAAATTAAAAGCCACCGTTTCCCCTTCCAGGATTTTTCCGAAATCATGCTGTGTTTCTTCAAACTGAAAAGCAGGAAGAAGAGATGCATCCGTTTTTCCGTTTGCCGTATTTGGATTGATCACTACATCCGATGAAATATTTTCCTGTCCGGTTCCGGAACCTGAATTGCAGGAGTATAGAAACATCCCTGCCAACATCGACAGGATCAGAAAAAAGAATTTGGGGTACATGGGATGGTTGAATTTTTTATCGATGCAAAAGTACGAAATTTCAATCATATAAAATTCTAATTTTACAATCTATGCGGATCTACATCATCGGATATATGGCTTCAGGGAAATCAAAGCTTGGCAGGGACCTTGCGGCAAGCATGGGTTATAACTTCTTTGACCTGGATGAATTGTTTGAGGAACGCTACCATATCAGCGTCCCTGATTTTTTTGAGAAGTATGATGAGCCCGGCTTTCGACGCATTGAACATGAACTTTTACGTGAAACTGCGGATATAGACCGGGGGGTGATTGCAACAGGAGGAGGCACTCCCTGTTTTTTTGACAATATGCGGTTTATCCTGGATCACGGATTGTCCGTTTATTTGTACTGGGATGCTTCAGAACTGGCAAAGAGGCTTATCCTTCTAAGACGGAAAAGGCCCCTGTTAAAAAATATCCCGGGACCAGACATCGAGGATTTTGTGTTAAATCACATCCGGGAAAGGGAGGTGTACTATAAGCAGGCCGCTTATATTTTTGACGTACAGAAGGGGGATCCGGCTGACCTCAGTACTTGGGTTAAATCTCAATTGAATTTTCCAAGGATTTCCTGATCAGCAATGAAATGTTTTCCACATGCTGGGTATGCGGGAACATATCTACCGGCTGGGATTTGATCAAATCATATTTTTCTGACAACAGGGCCAGATCGCGGGCTTGCGTTGCCGGGTTACAACTTACGTACACGATTTTTTCCATAGGCATATCCAGCATAGCCCGGATTACCTTTTCATGCATTCCGGCCCTGGGCGGGTCGGTGATCAGGACATCCGGCAAGCCGTTTTGGCGGATGAAATCCGGGCCCAGAATCTTCTCAGCTTCCCCGGCGAAAAACAGGTTGTTGTTTATGCCGTTCAGGCTTGAATTGATTTTTGCATCTTCAATAGCAGCCGGTACGGATTCGATCCCGATGACCTTTGCAACAAGCGGAGCAATGTAATTCGCAATGGTTCCCGTTCCCGTATAAAGGTCATAAACGGTTTCACATCCCTTGAAATCTGCAAATTCGGCCACTTTCCGGTAGAGGTTGACTGCCTGAAAGGAATTTGTCTGAAAAAATGAAACCGGACCGATGCGGAAAAGTAAATCGGCCCCATGCTTGTTATAAGCGGGTAATTTTTCTGTAATATAGGGTAAGCCTTTGAACAGGACGGGCTGTAAGTCGTTGATCACATCATTTTTTTTAGGATTGATCACATAGAACAGGGATGTGATGGCCGGAAAAGCAGATCCCATGGCAGTCATAAGATTCTGAATGATTTCCGGATGATCCTCGTGGAAAACCATGATCACCATCCATTCTCCCCGGGTGGTGTTCCGGATGATCAGGTTACGGAGAAAACCATCCCAACGGTGCACATCATAGAAAGTAAGTTGATGGTTTAACGCATATTCCCTGACCCATAACCGGATTGCGTTTGAAGGCTCGGCCTGAAGATGACAATGCTGAACATCGAGCACCCGGTCGAAAAGGTTAGGGATGTGGAAACCCAGGGCATTCCTTTCTTCTGTTGAATTTTCTCCTGGTTTCAGCGGTTGCGTGAACCAGCGGCGGTTGGAAAAGGTATATTCCAGTTTATTCCGGTACTCCTGCTGATATGCGGAAGCAAGAATCGGAAGGACTATGGCATCCTGAAATTTCCCGATCCGTTTCAGGCTTTCCGCGACCTGTTTTTGCTTGTAAAAAAGCTGTTCTTCATATCGGAGGTTTTGCCAGCGGCAACCTCCGCATACCCCGAAATGGGAGCAAAAGGGGTCGCTGTGTTTTTCGGAATAAGAATGGTGTTTGATGACCTTTCCTTCGCAATAGGATCGTTTCCTTTTCACAACCTGAACATCGACTTTATCGCCCGGAATTGCAAAAGGAATAAAAATCACAAGTTCTCCCACCCTTGCAACTGATTTTCCATCGGATCCAACATCAAGGATTTCCACATTTTCATACAAAGGAAGTTGCGTTCTGGATCTTCTCATGACTTGATATTTCCTGGATTTCGTTTCTGAAAGTGTTTTGAATCGCCCCATTCACCATATCCGATTTCATCGCCGGCCATGGCGATCCTGGCCTCAAGGCAATTCCTGCATTCTGCCGCTTCCTCATCCAAACAGGGTTTGTTTTCATACAGCAGATAATTATTCCGGTAGCGGACCGGAGTCAGGTTGGGCATGATTACATTGGCTCCAACCATCAGCGCCTTTTCCCGGCCCTGGGGATCGATGGTTTGCATGGCTGTGGTGGCGGCAATATTGATGTCCTTCATCATGATTCTCAATATGGCTACCATTTTCAATGACAAGCGAAACCTTTCCTGTAAGGGAATGAGCTGATCCCTGAACTGATAAAGGGGTGTATCCTCATGTTCAATGTAGGGTCCCATTCCGACCATGTCTACATCAAAATCCCTGAAAAAAATCAGGTCATCTGCCAGATCCCCGGTGGTTTGAAATGGCAGTCCGATCATAACGCCGGTTCCCACCTGATAGCCCACTTTTCTTAAGGTGTGAAGAGATTGCAGTCGTTTTTCGTAATCATGAAGTGAATTACCAGGATGGAGTTTCTGGTACAATCCGGGATTTGACACTTCTATCCGGAGGAGGTAGCGGTGGGCTCCGGCTTCAAACCACCTGAGATAAGTTTCTTCTGTTTGTTCTCCCAATGAAAGGGTGATGTGAAGTTTGCCCTGGGTGAATTTTTGAATTTCTTTCAACAGCCGTTCCATATCCGAAACAAACTTTTTGGTTTTCCGTTCTCCCGATTGGATTACGATGGAGGCATAGTCGCTGTCGAAGGCAAATTTCACGGCATCGTATACTTCCTGATCTGAAAGCGTATAACGCTGGTATCTTTTATTGCCTGCCCTTATTCCGCAGTAGAAACAGTTTTTGTCACAATGGTTAGAATATTCAATCAATCCCCTGAAATAGACTTTGCGGCCTACATATTTTTCTTTTGTTTCCCGGGCAAGACGGAAGATTTCCCGGGTTTCTTCTTCACCGGCCCGGAGCAGGAATAAGATATCTTCCCGTGAAAAATCAACTTTTTCTAAAATATTATCAACAGACTTGCTCATGTCATAAGAAAAGTTAATACATTAGCTATGTTATTGTAACAGCTTTTTGCACTGCAAAATTAGAAAAATACATGGAAGAATTCATTAAGACTGTTCTGATAGATGACGACAAGTCCAGTATTATTTCCTTAAAGACTTTACTGGAAGGACATTTTCCAAAAGTGAAAATTTTAGGAACCGGCTATACGGTGGCTGAAGGTGTTTCAGTAATTGATGCCGTTCATCCCGATCTGGTCTTTCTCGACATCAATATGCCGGATGGAGAAGGGTTTGATGTGATCGAAAAAACTTCCTGGAATTCTTTTCAGGTTATTTTTATTACTGCTTATGATAAATATGCCGTCAGGGCTTTCGAATTCTCCGCTCTACACTACCTGGTAAAACCGGTGAACCTGGAAGGCATCAAAGCTGCCGTCGAAAGGTATAAGGAAACAAAGGATGAAAATATTGACAATAAACTGAGTATCTTAAAAGATACCCTGAAAAATAAAAATGAAAAGATCATCATCCCTTCCACCGACGGATTAAATATCGTGAAACTGGGAGAAATCATCAGGCTTGAGGCCGATGATGTATATACCATGTTCTATATGACGGATGGGAAACGGTTTATCGCTTCAAAACCCCTGAATAATTACGAAAAAATACTGGAAGATCTACCCTTTTCCAGGGTTCACAGCAAGCATCTGATCAACCTGATGTACATCAAGCGTTATATCAAGGGCAAAGGCGGATCGGTGATCATGGAAGACAATACCGAGGTGGAAGTTTCAGTCAGAAAGAAAGCCGACTTCCTCGAAAAATTAAAGGCTTTCGCCCGTTTTGTTTAAACATTGAAACGGATATGGAGGATATCCCCGTCCTCCACCACGTAATTCTTACCTTCGATGGATAATTTCCCTGCTTCTTTGCAGGCATGTTCACTTTTTAATTTTATAAAATCATCGTATTTCATGACCTCAGCCCGGATGAAGCCTCTTTCCAGGTCGCTGTGAATTACGCCGGCGGCCTGAGGTGCAGTCATGCCTTTCCGGATGGTCCAGGCCCTTACTTCTTTGGGCCCCGCGGTAAAGAAGTTCTCAAGGTCGAGTAAACGGAAAGCCAGGCGTACAAGGCGGTTGACCCCGGGTTCGGCCAAGCCTGCGTCGGCCAGAAAAGCAAGGCGGTCTTCTTCCGATTCCAGCTCGGCAATCTCGGATTCCAGGCGGCCGGCGATGATCATTACTTCGGTGTTCTCAGCTTGAATGCTGTCCTTTAAACGCCGGCTGTATTCATTTCCCTGTATGGCGGAATTCTCATCAACATTGCACACAAACATCACAGGCTTTTCGGTAAGCAGAAAAAGGTCGGCAACAAAACGGCGGTCTTCATCCGAAACAGGCGCATTGCGGGCCGATTGAAATGATTCAAAATGATGTTTATAGATCTGCAAAACTTCGATGCATCTTTTTGCTTCCTTGTCGCCCGCCTTGAGTTGTCTTTCCATGCGGTTCAGTTTCTTTTCTACCGATTCCAGGTCTTTGATCTGCAGTTCAAGATCAACGATTTCCTGATCCCTCACCGGATCGACCGAACCTTCAATATGCGGAAGGCGGGGGTCATCAAAACACCTGATAACATGGATCAGGGCATCCACATTCCGGATATCCGAAAGAAACTTATTGCCTTCCGTATGACTCCCTCCTTTCGACAGCCCCGGAATATCTACCATGTCAATGGTGGTTGGAACTACCCTGGCTGATTTAATAAGGGCATCAATGGCGTATAAGCGGGGGTCGGGGACATTCATGATGCCCAGATTCGATTTGGAACTGGTGAAGGCAGCCTGGTGAACCTCCGCCCGGTTATTGGAAATACAATTGAAAAGGGTGGTTTTTCCGGATCCGGAAAGACCGATAATTCCGCATTTAAGTGGCATATGTCAACAGATTGGAACTGCAAATATAGTTTTTTAAATTTTTCTTTTTATCTTTGCACCCCCTTTTCAGGGAGAGTGAAAAAGGGAAATCGTTCTTTATCCGCATCTCTCGTGAAATAAACCTATGTTAAACCCGGCTGGCGTTTTCTTTAACGTCACCACAAAGAAAATTTGAATGAATCCTGAAGAAATGAATGTTGAGGAAACTCCCGTTGTTCCGGAAGAAACTGTCCTTGAACCCACCGTTGTTTCTGAATTGCCTGCAGAACCTGTTACCGAAGAATCCAATTCCGAAGAACCCGTTGCAGAAGTTCCGGTTAATGAAGAAGTAGTAGCGGAAGAAGTAATTGCTGAAGAAGCTGTTGCTGAAGAAGCTGGTGCTGAAGAAGAAGTTACAGAGGAAGCTGTTGTTGAAGAAGTTCCCTCAGAAGAGCTTGTTAAAAAAACGAAAAAAGAAAAACCTGCCAGAGAAAGCCTGGCCGATTTCGATTGGGACGCGATCGGAAAAAAACATGAACTCTATTCCCTGGATGAGCGTCGCAAACTGGAAGATGTATATGACCAGACTTTACGCGCCATACAGGACCATGAAGTGATTGAAGGCACGGTAGTGACCATGACCAACCGGGAAGTAGTTGTGAATATTGGTTTTAAATCCGATGGTGTGATCATGCTGAACGAATTCCGCTACAATCCCGACCTGAAAGTGGGGGACAAAGTGGAGGTATATGTTGAAAACCAGGAAGATATCAGCGGTCAGTTGTTGCTTTCCCATAAAAAAGCCCGTATCCTTAAATCCTGGGAACGGATCAATGATGCATTCGAAAAACAGGAAATCATCAAAGGTTATGTGAAATCCCGCACCAAAGGAGGTCTGATCGTCGATATATTTGGTATTGAAGCTTTCCTCCCGGGTTCACAGATTGATGTAAAACCCATCCGCGATTACGACATCTTCGTTGATAAAGTGATGGAATTTAAAGTGGTGAAGATTAACCATGAATACAAAAACGTGGTTGTATCCCACAAAGCCCTGATCGAAGATGAACTCGAAGCACAGAAAGCCGAGATTATCAAGAAACTTGAAAAGGGTCAGATCCTGGAAGGGACTGTTAAAAATATTACAAGCTATGGCGTCTTTGTCGACCTGGGAGGCGTGGATGGTTTGATTCATATTACGGATCTCAGCTGGGGCCGTATTAACCATCCGGAAGAAATCGTTAAGCTGGATCAGAAAATCAAAGTGGTCATCCTCGACTTTGACGATAATAAAAAACGCATCGCACTCGGCCTGAAACAACTCACCTCTCATCCATGGGATTCCCTGGATCAGAACCTCAAGATCGGGGACAAGGTGAAAGGCAAAGTGGTTGTGATTGCCGATTATGGCGCGTTCGTTGAAATCGCGACCGGAGTCGAAGGACTCATTCATGTTTCCGAGATGTCCTGGTCACAGCATCTCCGTACTGCCCATGATTTTCTTAAAGTTGGACAGGAAGTGGAAGCCGTCATCCTCACCCTCGACCGGGAAGAACGTAAAATGTCTATGGGCATCAAGCAGCTGATCCCGGATCCCTGGGCAAACATTAAGGAAAAATATCCTTTGAAATCCAGACATCATGCCATCGTCCGCAATTTTACCAACTTCGGTATTTTCGTGGAACTGGAAGAAGGTGTGGATGGTTTGATTCATATTTCTGACCTGAGCTGGTCAAAAAAAATCAAACATCCTGCAGAATTTACCAAGATTGGTGAAAGCATCGAAGTGATGGTGCTCGACGTGGATGTTGATAACCGTCGTCTGAGCCTTGGACATAAACAGCTCGAGGAGAACCCCTGGGATGTATTTGAAAGCGTATTTTCCGTTGGCTCGGTTCATAAAGGAACCATCGTCAGCCTGAGCGATAAGGGCGCCATTGTTGCGCTTCCTTATGGCGTGGAAGGATTTGCTCCCCTCAGGCACCTGGCGAAGGAAGATGGAACGCCTTGTGTTGAAGAAGAAGCATTGGACTTCAAGGTGATCGAATTTTCCAAGGAGAATAAAAAGATCATCCTTTCCCACAGCAAAATATATCAGGATGTGCAGAACACCGAAAAGAACAAGGATGTCAAGCTCGGACTGAAAAAGGAGAAGGATACTAAAAAAGCCGTCAAGAAATTGAAGGATAACCTGGAGAAAACTACCCTCGGTGACATTGATGCCCTTGCAAACCTTAAAGCCGATATGGTGAAGGCAGAAGAAGAGGCAAAAAGTCCGAAGGAAGAATAAATCGCCATGACCTTTTCTCTGACGGTGCTGGGTTGCAATTCCGCGATCCCTGCGTATGACCGGAATCTTAGCGCTCATTTACTCAATGTAAATGAGCGCTTCATTTTAATTGATTGCGGTGAAGGAACCCAGTTTCAGCTGAGAAAATATCATCTTTCGTTCCGTCGTATCACCCATATCCTGATCAGCCACCTTCACGGAGATCATTATTTCGGTCTGATCGGGTTGCTGAATTCCATGCACCTGCTTGGAAGAAAGGAAGAACTCCATCTGTTTGCAGATGCCCGGCTGATGGAAATACTGGATATCCAGCTACAGGCATCCCTGACAAGATTAAACTATCCCCTTGTTTTCCATCCTTTGAACCTTGAAAAATACCACCTTATCCTGGAAGAGGATAAATTTACCATTTATGGTTTCCCTTTACGGCATAGCATACCTGCCTGCGGTTTTGTGATCAGGGAAAAAAAACCACCCAGAAAAATTCCGTCCCCACGTTCCTTTGCATACTGCAGCGATACCGCCTACGACGAAGCGATCATTCCGTTCATTCAGCACGTAAGTTTACTCTACCACGAGTCAACCTTCATGCAGAACATGGCCAGGGCAGCGGCGGAGAAATTTCACTCCACGGCAACGGAAGCAGCCAGGATTGCTTTGAAAGCCGGTGTGGGCAAGCTGCTGCTTGGACATTTTTCGGCTCGATACGATGATCTGGAACCGCTCCTCGAAGAAGCAAAGGCGGTTTTCGCAAATTCGATACTGGCCGCTGACGGATTGCTATTGAACATCTGATCCTTCTTTTCAGCATCGGAGCATCTTTTTACAGTTTCCAATGGGGGTTTTTACTATTTTTACAGGCTGAAAATATAAATATCTGACATGAAAAATTATTTACTATTATTGATCATCATGATGATTTGTGGCGTTAACCTGGCCCAGGAACAAAACCCGTTTTTTGTTGAATGGAATACTCCTTTCAAAGTGCCTCCCTTTGAACAGATTAAAAATGAACATTATTTGCCGGCGTTTGGGGAGGGTATGAAACAACAAAAAGCCGAGATCGATTCCATTATCGGACAAACGGCCTTGCCAACATTTGAAAATACTGTTTTTGCACTGGACCGCAGTGGAGCGCTGCTCGAAAAGGTTGCCAATGTTTTTTATGCGCTGAATTCTGCAAATACGAATTCTGAGATGCAGCGCATTGCCAGGGAAATCTCGCCCCTGATGTCGCAACACATGGACGACATAAACCTGAATCCGGAACTTTTCAGGAAAGTTAAAGCCATATTCGACGAAAAGGAAACCCTGGACCTGGATGCCTCCCAGAAAAGGCTTGTGGAAGAAACCTACAAGGGTTTTGTCAGGGGTGGAGCCAACCTGAACCCCGAGCAACAGGAAAGGCTCAGGAAACTGAATTCGGAGATAGGCCTGTTGCAGCTAACCTTTGGACAGAACCTCCTGGCTGAGAACAATACCTTCAAGCTCGTTATTGATAATAAATCAGATCTTGCCGGCTTGCCTGAAGGAGCCATAGCTACCGCGGCTGAAGCTGCAATGGCCGATTCGTCGACCAGGGGGAAATGGGTTTTTACACTTCAGAATCCGAGTGTGATGCCGTTTCTTCAATTTTCGGAGAAAAGAGCCCTGAGGGAAAAGATTTTCAACGCCTATATCAATCGTTGTAACCATAATAATGAACTGGACAACAAGGCCCTTATTACGAAACTGGTCATGCTGAGACAGGAAAAAGCTGAGCTCATGGGCTTTCCGGCCTTCGCTGATTTTGCATTGGAAGAACGAATGGCCAAGAAACCGGAAAATGTTTACCGGCTTCTGGATCAGATCTGGCGTCCGGCACTGGCAATGGCAAAGAAGGAAGCCTCGGATATGCAGCTGATGATTGATCAGGAGGGAGGGAAATTCAAACTCGAAGGATGGGATTGGAGGTTTTACAATGAGAAGATCATGAAACAGCGGTTTCAGCTGGATGAACAATCACTGCGTCCCTATTTCAAGCTTGAAAATGTAAGGGAAGGTGTCTTTTATGTGGCGAATAAACTTTACGGAATCACTTTTACCGAGGTTAAAAATGCCCCGAAATACCAGAACGACGTGACGTTATATGAATGCAAGGATGCCGATGGTTCCCATCTGGGCGTTCTTTACCTGGATTTTTTTCCAAGAGAAAGCAAAAGGGGAGGGGCCTGGTGCGGAACATACCGTTCGCAATCATTCAAGGACGGCAAAAGGGTTCCCCCGGTCGTTACCATTGTCTGTAATTTCTCCATGCCCGGAGAAAACAAACCGGCGCTTCTGACTCCGGATGAAGCAGAAACTTTCTTTCATGAATTTGGTCATGCCCTGAATGCCTTGTTCAGCAATGTTAAATATACCGGTCTTGACCGTGTTCCCCGCGATTTCGTTGAACTTCCTTCCCAGATCATGGAACACTGGGCATTTGAGCCTCAGGTATTGAAGGTATATGCAAAGCATTACCAAACCGGGAAAGTCATCCCGCAGGAACTGGTAGATAAAATTGTAAAAAGCGGTAAATTCGGACAGGGTTTTAAAACGGTCGAATACCTTGCCGCATCCTATCTTGATATGGATTATCATACCCTTAACAGGACCATTCAGCTAAACCAGCCGGAAGCCGCTGAAACTGAAATTTCTTCCTTTGCGGCAGCGCCCCCGAAAACAGAAACCCTGACCAAACGCTCATTCAAAGTTGATGTTCCAACATTCGAAATTGCTTCCATGAATCGGATTGGCCTGATTCCACAAATCCCTCCCCGATACCGCTCAACTTATTTTCAGCATACCATGACCGGTGGATATACCGCCGGATATTACAGTTACATCTGGGCTGAAGTGCTGGATGCGGACGCTTTTCAGGCTTTCAAGGAAAAGGGTAATATTTTTGACAAAACCACTGCCTCCAGGTTCCGTACCTGTATCCTTGAAAAAGGAGGTTCAAAAGATGCCATGGAACTATACGTTGATTTCAGGGGTCATGAACCGACCATCGGAGCTTTGCTCGAAAATCGGGGTTTGAAGTAATCAGAGGCGTTGTACGGAAGGATCAGGGATCATCCTTCCAGCGCATCATACAGAATCTCTATGGGATGATAGGCTTTGCGCCCGGTTCCATCGGCGATCTGATGCCGGCAGGAAGTTCCGGGAGCCGCAATGAGCATTTCCGGATCGGATTTTCTTATTTCCGGGAATAAAACCAGTTCCCCGACCTTCATGGAAATATCATAATGCTCTTTTTCATAGCCAAATGCTCCTGCCATTCCGCAGCAACCTGACTTGATCTCTTCCACGGTATAGTTTACAGGGATTGACAACATCTTAAGGGTTGGCTCCACCGATGCAAGCGCTTTCTGATGACAATGCCCATGAAGTTTGATGCTGCAGGTCCGGGTTGTGAATAAATCCGAAATCCTTTCCCCATTCTCCTTTTTCCGGCCGACGGCATACTGGATCACAAACTCATCGAACAAAAAAACATTCTTTGACAATTCTTCAGCGGCTTTTTTCAGGGACCCGCCTACCAGTTCGGGGTATTCATCCCGGAAGCTGAGGATGGCTGAAGGTTCAATCCCGACGAGGGGTGTTTCGGCTGTAATGACATCCTTTAAAAGTTTCACGTTTTCAACTGCCAGTTTTCTGGCTTTTCTGATCAGTCCTTTGGAGAGGTAAGTCCGGCCACTTTCTTTATGATCAGGGATCATCACTTGATAGCCCAGTTTATGCAACAGTTTGATTGCTTTGATGCCAATCTCCACATCGTTGAAACTGGTGAATTCATCTGCAAAAAGATAAACCGTGGGTGAATCTTTTAAGTTTTCCGGTTCATGGATACCCAGATGGTGGTGATACCAGGATCGGAAGGTGCGATGGTAAAGCAGCGGGAGACTCCGGTTTGGGGCAAAGCCAAGAATCTGTTTGGAAATCCCTGAAAGGAATTTATTTTTCTGGAAAAAATTGAAAATACCGGGAGCGATGCTACCCAGGCGGTTCACCCTGGTTATATTTGCTATAAGCCATGAACGGAAAGGAATGCCATTGGCATCGTAATAATGCTGCAGGAATTCCGCTTTCAGCTTTGAAATATCCACATTCGAGGGGCATTCTGATTTGCAGGCTTTACAGGAAAGGCATAGATCCATCACATCATAGATTTCTCTATGATCAAAAGGATTGTTTTTTGTGGAGTTGGTAAGGAATTCCCTGAGCATATTGGCCCTTGCCCTTGTGGTGGTGTTTTCTTCTTTCAGCGCCATATAGGACGGGCACATCCAGCGGCCGGTCAGAACGGTATTCCGGCAGTCGCCCGAACCGTTGCACTGCTCGGCTGCCCTGAGGATTCCCTGGGCTCCCGAAAAGTCAAAAACGGTTTGGATGTTCCGGACTTTTTTCCCCGCTTCGAATCTCAGGCCGGTGTTCATCTTCGGGGTGTCCACGATCTTGTGCGGATTAAAAATATGATCCGGATCCCAGTTTTCTTTGATCGCTTTAAGAAGGGAGTAATTGTGTTCGCCGATCATCAGCGGAATGAATTCTCCCCTTAATCTTCCATCCCCGTGTTCGCCACTGAGCGAACCCTTATATTTCTTTACAAGCCTGGCCGATTCAAGTGCAACGGTGTGAAATAGCTCTACATCTGCAGGATCTTTGAGGTTTAATACCGGTCGCAAATGAAGTTCGCCGGAACCTGCGTGGGCATAATAAACGCATTGAAGTCCCAATCCGGCAACCATATTTTCAAATTCACCGATATATTCAGGCAGGACTTCAGGCTTTACAGCGGTATCTTCAGTTACCGGGACGGGTTTACGATCGCCGGGATAGTTGGAAAGAACGCCAAGACCGGCTTTTCTCAGATCCCATACCCTTTTAATATCCGGTGGAAAGACAATGGAAAAATGGTATCCAAGGCCTGAATCCCTCATTTCCTGTTCGAGTTTTGCTGCAATTGTGAAGATTTCTTTCCTGGTTTCACGGGCAAATTCTATGATCAATATGGCTCCCGGATCCCCCACTATGAAAAAACGGTTTTGACGTTGTGTGATATTTTCACGGGTACAATCCATGATGGGTTTGTCCATCAATTCCACCGATCCGGGCTTGTATTTCAAAGCGACCAGGTTCCCTTTCAGGGCTTCCGAAACGGTATGGCAATGCATGCAGATCAAGGCTTTTTGCATGGGAGGAAGCGGAACCAGGTTCAGTTTGATCTCAGTCATGAACATCAGTGTTCCCTCGGATCCTGCTATCAGTTTTGAAAAATTAAAAGGGGGAATGGGAAATGTGCCTGCCACCTGGTCGGGGAGGGTGTGAAAAGGTTCGGTTTCGAGCAGCAAGTCTATCGCATAGCCTGTGTTCCGCCTATGAAGATCCGGATCCGGGTATTCTTTCCGGATCTCTTCCTGGTTTTCCGGAGAAGACAGCATTTGATGTATCTGCCGGTATAGCTTGCTTTCGAGCGTGTCACCTTTCGTTTTAGCCAGGAATTCGTCGGTAGTCAGATCTTTGAACGCTACTTCAGAACCATCGCTTAAAAATCCCTTCACCGAGATGACATGATCGCGGGTGCTTCCATACAATATGGAGTGAGCCCCGCAGGAATTGTTTCCGACCATTCCGCCGATCATACAACGGCTTGAAGTGGATGTTTCGGGCCCGAAAAATAAACCGAGGGGTTCCAGTATTTTATTCAATTCGTCCAGGATGACGCCCGGCTGTACCCGTACCCAATGTTCTTCTTTATTGATTTCAAGAATTTCCGTCATATACCTGGAAACATCCACGATCAGTCCTGATCCCACCACCTGTCCGGCCAGGGAAGTGCCAGCAGCCCGTGGTATGAGCGAAATCTTTTTCCGGTTCGCAAAACCGATGAGGGTACGAATGTCTCTGGCTGAACGGGGACGAGCAACGCCCATTGGAATTTCCCGGTAAGCGGAAGCGTCGGTAGCATAAAGAAGACGGGAGGCTTCTTCAAAATAAACATCTCCTTCAAGGAGATCTGTTAATCCGTCCATCATTTCATCTTTTGCAGGAGATCGAAAAACCTCCGGTTGGTTTTCATGTTTTCAAATTCATTCTGCGCTATGGCACGTGGTTTATCAGAAAATCCTTTGTCGATGGCTTTCTGTAATGCAGCCATGGAAGCGGTGGTGTCCTCATCCCGCATGTACAGGAGTGCCTGTAAATATTCTGGTTCAGGGTTTCCCGGATCCGACATCCGATATATCCCGATCACTTTTCCGGCAAGTTCACGGTTGTCCTGGTTCATGGCGGCGTTGGCATTCGAATAGCAGAAAAGACTTAAAAACGCAAGCAAACGCTGGTTCATCCATTCGGTTTCCGGATCATTTCCCGGCCTGGATCCGGCTTCAAATCCTGAAATTTTTCCTTTCCACCATTGTAAATCTTTTGAAAAAAGGGAGTTCATGAGATCCCGTTGTATCGACTCCTCCTTTTTAAGAATTTCCCTCCGGTAGCTTTGATTTTTCTGATACGACCGGCTTGTCTCCAGTTCGAGTATTTTCTGTTCAGGCCTGCTCAGACCGGGTTCACCTTTCAGTTTCATCCATAATATGGCATCTTCAACAGTTTCCAAAGGTGGCCATTCATGGGGGCCGGGAAAAGTGGTGATAAAATGTCTGTTCCCCGTTTTATTCAGAAAATCGTCGAGCCGCATCAATTCATTCAGGTTAAAGTCACCCAAACCCGCGATGCCGAAAAACTCAAAATGAAATTCAGGAAGTGATTCGGTCCCGGGAAATCCCGCTCCGCAACCGATCACTCCCCTGATTCCCGGATGTGACAACGCCATCAAACTCGCCACCCTTGCGCCTCCCGAAAATCCAAGGAGGTAGATACGGCTGGTGTCAATGGGGAAAAAGGAGCGGACAGCCGGCATCAGTGATTGGTAGATATTCTCCGTCATATCCTGGCTTTGTCCGTTCTTTGAAACATTGGATCCGACAAGAATAAATTCATATTTTTCGGCAAGATCCCTGTATTTTTTAACGGGCAAAGCACCTACCGCATGCGGGTCAAAAGCCATTACAAGCGGATAACGTTGACCTGGTTTGAAAGTTGAAGGAAGATAGACTGCAAAGGTGTTGGAGGGATCCATCGGACAGGCAACCGAAACCTGTATCTTCCCGGGCCTGGTTATTTCTCCGTCTTGTGAATGTTTCCGCCCGTTTCCTGAATTACAGCATAAAAAGGAAAAGATTGCCAGGAAGGGTAGGAGGATCTGCAGGCGTTTCTTCACTTTTTGTACATATTGGTGGATTCGAATATATTATCGGCTGATTTTGTAATAAACCCAGAGTACAGGTTACCCTCAGGGTCGGGATATCTTTTTGCAAATTCATAATAACAGCCTGGAATTTCAAAGACTCCTTCAGTAAATTTAACCTTAACCATTCCGGCTTTAATGCTCGATTGTTCGAGCAGATCTTCCGGTTTACCCTGTATTTCACCTCCCGCATCGTTGAGGAGAAATCCTTTTAACTTCAGGAATGTATTCACTTTCCGGACGGAATTCAATTTTTGAAGATGATTCACGCTGACTGTAAAATGATTGGCACAGAATCCATTCACATAAAGCCAGGCAGCATATTCCGATTCCTGGCGGAGTTTTTCGAATACGGTATGAGAGGAAGGTCCCGATAAATTGCCGGAAAAAATAATTTCATCCGCACGGATCGAATCAAAGGGGATGGAAGCAACCCAGCCTTTCACGATCTGCTGCAGATAAAAACTGAATGAATCCAGAATCAGTTCACTGATAAAGACCCTGGGCGCATTTTTATCGGTTTGATGTTCAAAATGTTTGGCAAATAATTTTTTCTTTTCAAAACGATATTCCCCCATCAGGCGGTAATTGTTTTTAAGAAATACCATGGCCAGCTGGTCTATCCCAATAGCCGGATGCTGGAATGTCCGGAAAGCGATATGATCATTCACCACGGTTTCTCCTTCTTCAATAAAGAGATCATAAACTTTCTTTGCGGAAGGGTTATTAAAAATATAATCCGTCCAGAGTCTGTCAAAAATTGCCTGAAGGTCCATAAAACAGGTTTTGACTTCAAAATTAGATAAAAGATCGAAGGAGAACGGCCAAATTTTATATTTTTGATTGATGGAACTGGGTATGGGTCTCTTTTTCTTACTGACCAGCATTATTTTCTTTCTTAAAAATAGAATTAATACCGCTGTTTTCCTGCTCTTTCTGGCTGCTTTGAGTTTCTTCATTTTCGCTTCCTTGCTGGATCCGTTTTTAAATTTATGGGATGAAAGGTTTCATGCCCTGGTGGCCAAAAACCTGATGAACCACCCCTTACGGCCGACTTTATATGATGATCCGGTCATCGGCATGGGGTACGACCGATGGGACCGTTCTCTGATCTGGCTGCATAAACAGCCGCTTTTTCTCTGGCAGATTGCGGTCAGTTATAAAATTTTCGGCGTTAATGAATTCGCTGTCAGGTTCCCGAGTGCCTTATTATCTGCTCTGATGATACCCGTTTCTTACAGGACAGGAAGTATCCTTGTGAACCGGAACACCGGGTATTTAACCGCATTTATTGTCACGGTTTCCTATTATCTTTTTGAATTGGTGTCAGGGAAAAAGATGGTTGATCACAATGATGTGGTATTCTTTTTTTATGTTTCAGCAAGTATTTGGGCCTGGGTAGAATATATCCGCTCAGGGAAAATAATCTGGCTGATAGGGACCGGGGTCTTTTCCGGTTTCGCGGTGTTGACCAAATGGCTTGTCGGACTTGCCGTATATTCTGGATGGTTATTGTATCTTGTCATGGGGAAGAAAGAAAGATCAGGCCTAAAAGCCTGGTTCCATTTCACCATGGCCCTTATCCTGACGCTGCTTATCATATTACCCTGGCAATTCTGGATTTTCAGATCATACCCTGAAGAAGCTCTTTGCGCTTTTCGGTACAATTCTGATCATTTTTTGAAAGTGATTGAAGGGCATGGAGGCCCGTGGTGGTATTACCTTGTGAATATGCGGGATATGTTTGGATTCTTCGCCGTGATTGCAATTCCCCTGGGATTAATATTTCTTTTCAGAAATATCAGATTGGGAATGAATGTAAAAATTGCCTTCCTTTTCCTTCCGGTATTGGTATTTGTATTTTTTTCACTGGCAAAAACAAAAATGCCCAGTTTTCCTTTTGTAATTTCATTGCCGGTTTTTATAGGAATGGCATGTATATTGGATTATCTTATTAAAATGATCCTGAAAGCAAGGCTTCCTTCGGTGATCCATCAGGGTCTTATTTTCCTGCTGCTGGTTCTCGTTTTTTTTCTCAATTTCCGTCCATTCGAAATTTTCCGGAATCATTCAGCGGAAGGAAATGATGGAGCATGCAACAAAATCCAGATTCTGAATAAAAAGATTTTTCTTCATTACAGGGAATTATTACCGCCAAAAACCGTACTATTTAACCTGAAGGGCAGGTCGTATGTGGAATGTATGTTCTATTCCGGTTTTACCGCGTATAATTTTCTTCCCACGATTGATCAATACCGGGAAGTAAAAAATAAAGGATATCAGGTAGCGGTTGTTAATTTTAATAAATTGAATTCCCCTGATTTTTTAAAGCACGACTCCTCGCTTATCATTTTAAATGATAAGGTTTTTTCATGCGATTAAACAGAAAGTTTACCTTTACGCTGGTGAATAATTGAGGAATTTATGAGCTATTCTAACCCGAACCCTGCTTTTAAGCAATTATTGATCGGAATCCTGGCCGTCTTAGGGTTCCTGACCACTGGGGTGGCCCAGCATAATATTTCCACTACCTATACTGAAGCTGAAGGACTGGCCTCCTCGATGGTTTACGATATTGCACAGGATACCTCCGGAAGGATGTGGTTCGCCCGGAGGTCAGGAATATCTTCCTACGACGGCCTGCAATTTACCAATTATAATCAGGCAGATGGATTAAAGCCCGGAACTTATGCTTTCATACATTTGGACGAAAAAGGTATTTTATGGGCTTTACCTGAATCGGGGGAACTATGTGTTTCAAAGTATGATGGCCAAAAATGGAGTACGGAATGTGGCCATCTGGATTCAAATATGTTATTTGGACCTAACTATTTAGCTTTTGATGTTTTTTATCAGGAAGGGAATTGTGTACTGGCGGTGGGAACTGAGAAAAATGGCCTGTTTCTTCGCGTAAATAGAGTCTGGAAACAATGGACCATGGACAATGGACTTCCCAGTAATTATATTCAGGTGGTCAGAGGAATCGGAAAGGATATTTATATTGGTTCCGATAAAGGGATTTCCATGATCAGGAATGACAGGATAATTAACAATCCTGTTTATTTACCTCCCATTCCTTCTGGAGCCATACATGGTCTGACACAAAAAGGTGGAAAAATATGGTTGCTGGGTGTCAATTGGCTCGGGTATCTTGAAAACGGAAAATTTATCAGTGTAAACCGGGATTTTGTGCTTCCACAAAACCGTTATTTGAAGAGTTGCTTCCTTTCCCCTGATGACCAGGGTAATGTTTTCTTCGGAAATCCCTTTGGCGCCTTTTTTTATAATTCAGATTTAAAGAAAGTTCAGGTTCTGGATAGGAAGGATGGGTTGATTTCAGAGGGTGGTTCGTCTGTGTTTTTCGACCGGGAATTGAATACATGGATAAGTGGTTTCCGGGGAATTACCAAAATCAGCTCGAAGAGGTTTGTTACTTATTCTGCCAGCGATGGTTTATTCAGCAATGAAGTGGCATCTGCGATGGAAATTAGGCCGGGTTATTATGTCTTTGGTCACAATTGTGCCTTATCCTATTTTAACGGATCGAAGTTTTCGCACTTGATTCTTGATCCGCTCAGCTATAAGCATAATTATGAGAGTAGGGTGCTGGATATGGATAAAGATGATGCCGGTAATCTCTGGCTTGCCGTGAGCTCTCTCGGAATAGCCAGGGTGGATCCTGACAGGAATGTGCGATGGTTCAAAGAAGAAAGCGGCATAAAGGGGATTGCTTATAGCATAGAGCAAACACCCCAGGGCAAAATTTTTGCCGGAACTCCTTCGGGTTTATATGAAATGAAGGGTGATAAATTCAACGCCATTAAACTTCTGAATGTTCCTCAGCCCGGGATCCGTAAAATTTTCAGCGGCCCGGATAATTCACTTTACCTGACCACCATTAGTCATGGCGTAATCCAATATAAAGAGGGGAGGACCTTTGTTTACTTACCCCATGATAATCCCCTGGCAAAGAGTACCTATGCTTTTCTGATTGATAAAGATAACAGGAAATGGGTGGGAACTGCTGCCGGTTTATTTTTTCTTTCCGATTCCGTTATGAGAAAAATGAATGAGGGTGGTTTATGTATTAATAAACCAGTGTACCTCATTGTTGAGGACTATGAAGGGTTTTTGTGGTTTGGCAGCGATAACGGATTATATAGGTGGAACGGATCGAAGCTTGACCACTTCAGTACAAGAGATGGGATATCTGGACTTGAAATTAACCGCGACGCAGGTTTTCTCGACCATGAAAATCATCTCTGGTTTGGAACCAGCAATGGTTTGACTGTTTTTCGTCCGGAATATGACTATGACCTTTCTAAGGCTCCTGCTCCCCTGGTCCACCCGCTTTTCCTCGAAGTGGGAAATGACACCCTGTTTCCAGGCAAGAAGATCGTATTATCCTATGACCGGAACAACCTTGCTTTTCATTTTCAGGTTCTTTCTTTCACTGACGAGCGTCGGATTTTTTTTAAATACCGTCTCGAGAATCTTGATACTGCATGGTCTAAGGAGATTCCTTATGACAATCCTGTCATCCGTATCAACAACCTCATGCCTGGAACCTACACCCTGCAAATTAAAGCCTGCAATGCACTGGGTATCTGGAGCGATCCGGTTAGCTTTTCCGAAATCCGGATCAAACAGCCTTTCTGGTTTCAGTGGTGGTTTTTAGGTTTGTTTTTTATCGCATTAGGCGTGATAGTCTTTTTTGCAGGTCGTTTTATTTTAATTGCCCGTTACTCCTCAAAACTGAAGCAGATGGTGGCATTGAGAACTGCCGAGCTTACAGAAAGCAATGCGGCCAAGGACAATTTCTTTTCAATCATCGCCCATGATTTGAAAAGTCCTTTCAATGTGATTCTCGGGATGCTGGATTTATTAACCGGTGATTATGATGAGTACACAGAAGAGGAAAGAAAAAACATGCTTTTTAAACTGAAAAATGCGGCCATCAGAACCATTAATCTTCTTGAAAACCTGTTGACCTGGGCACGTTCACAGAAAGGATTGCTGCCGGTCGTTCCGGAGGAGATCAACCTGAACGACCTCATCGATGAAAATCTTACCCTCCTTGAATCTTCTGCTCACAATAAAAAGATTTCCCTGTTTAAAACCTACTCCGAAAACTTTTTTGTCACGGCCGATCGCAATATGACACATGTCATTCTGCGTAATTTAATTTCCAACGCGATAAAATTCACTTACCCCGAAGGAAAAGTTGAAGTTGTGGTATCAAAGAAAAATGATGAAATGATAGAAGTTGCCGTTAAAGATAACGGTTGTGGGATGTCAGCCCATCGGTTAAACAGGTTGTTCAGAATTGATGCGCGGATAGCGACAAAGGGAACCGATAATGAAATAGGTACCGGACTGGGCCTGATCCTTTGCCTGGATTTTGTTGAAAAAAATAAAGGAAGTATTCACGTGACCAGCCAGGAAGGCAAAGGAAGCACGTTTTATTTCACCCTTCCCATGTTTAAGGTATCAGGGTCTTAAAAAAATCCGCTTATAAACTCGTCAAACGTAAGCGCTGAGAAATAATCTTCGATATTATAAGTATTCAAGGCTTCTTTGATGGCTGTTTCCGAATGGCTGACACCGCTGAGCGCATTTTCAATATCTTCTGTGTCCAGTTTCCCAAAGTAATCACCGAAAATCCTGGCATGCAATATGATACCATTCTGGACATCGAGATCAAATTCAAGGGTGCCGCTTTTTGCGGTACGGATAATTTTTTTAAAATTGTAGTTGGGTGAATACCCGAAATTCCATTCCCAGGATCCGTATTTGCTTCTGACCAGTTTGTTGATGTTTTCGTGGTCTTCTTCAGAAAGTTCATAAAACCTGGCATCGGGATATTTACCGACAATGTGTTGCTGTATTAGTTCCGCGAATTCCAATACATCCATAGGTTCTTTGAGGTGGTCACTGATATTGGTCACCCGGCTTCTGACTGATTTTACGGCCTTATCCCTGAACTTAATGGGGTCGGCATTCAGGGCCTTGCCCAGGTCGGCCATCTGGGAAGAGAAGAGCAGGGTGCCATGGTGCAAAACCCTGTTTTTCCATATGTGCTCTGCATTTCCTGAGAATTTTTTTCCTTCGATCGTAAGATCATTCCGGCCTTCGAACCGGGCATCGATTCCAAGATTTTGCAAGACTTCAAGTATGGGTAAGGTGTATTTCCTGAAATCTATCAGGCTTTCTTCCCTTCCTTTCCTGATAAATGTGAAGTTCAGATTTCCAAGATCATGAAAAACCGCACCTCCGCCTGACAGCCGTCTGACCACTTTGATATTTTGGGTCTTCACATAATCCACATTGATCTCTGCCAGGGTGTTCTGGTGTTTTCCGACAATAATGGAAGGAGAATTTCTCCATAGCATGAAAATATCTTCATCGAAATTCTTCAGCACATATTCCTCGGTGGCAAGGTTAAAATAAGGATCTGTCTGATGTCTTTTAATAATCAGCATGTTTTCAGAATTTGATGCAAAAATACTGGAATATTGAATTGAATATGGATAAAATGTAACTTTGGCACCTGTATGCAAAAGGTCAATTACTATATTTTTCGCTTTTTTATCGGCATTTTTTCGATTTTCTCTTTCTGGCAACTTTATGTTTTTTCTGATATCCTTTGTTTTTTTATTTATCGTGTTGCAGGGTATCGAAAGAAAATTGTCTTTGAGAACCTGAGAAATTCATTTCCTGAAAAGCAGGAAGACGAAATATCGATGATTGCGAATGGATTTTATCACCATCTGACGGATGTGATCACGGAAAGTATGAAAGCTTTCAGCATGCCTGAGGAAACAGTCATTCAACGTTACCGGTACATCGGGATGGATGCGCTGAATGCGTTATTCCGTCAGAATCAATCGGTGATCTGTGTTGCCGGCCATTTCAATAACTGGGAATGGGGTGGGATTGCCTCCGATCAACAGATGCTTCATACCCCCGTGGGATTTTATCAACCGCTCTCGAATAAATATACGGATGCTTATGTAAGGCGAAGAAGGGTGAGGGGAAAATCAAAACTGGCTTCCGTTCTCCGCACATCCGAAACTTTCAGGCAATACCTTGGAAGTCCCCATATTTTTTACATGATTGCCGACCAGAGCCCATCCAGTCCCAGGTTATCATATTGGGTCAATTTTCTAAACCAGGATACGGCCACCCTTCACGGGCCTGAAAAATATGCCCGACTTTATAATTATCCGGTTTTTTATGCCGATGTTCAGAAAGTAAAAAGAGGATATTATACCGTTTCCTTTATACCGCTCACCTTAGACCCTTCTTCAACACAACACGGTGAGATCACCGGCATGTTCATGCATAAACTCGAAGAGAAGATCAGGGAGAATCCATCCAGTTACCTTTGGTCTCACCGCCGCTGGAAACTAAAACGATAATAATTCGCTGATTTGTTCACTGCCTGCTTAGAGTAAACCTCCATTCCTGTATATAGCCAGTTGGGCCTCATAGAATTTATCAATCCGGGTTTTCAGATTATTTCTGAGGTTTGTCAGCTCCCCTGAAATAAAATCAACCCTTACAGGATCTCCGTTCTTCAGGTCAAGCTGGGCCAGCATCTCAGGTTTATAAGTCAGAATGGGCAGGGCTGCATTGATTGCATTCCGTTCATAAATGGCTCCATACGATTCAGCGAGAATACCGCTGATTCCTAATGAAAGGAAACAGTCGACAGCCTGCTGGCGGGAACTTCCGGCGCCGAAATTCTTCTGGGTTATCACCAGGTCACCCGGTTTTGCTTTCCTGGAAAAGTCCTCAAATCCTTTGAGGTTATCGAAAGTGTATTGACCCATCTCTTTGATATCGGTTATGGTCAGGTACCGGTTATGGAAAATCATATCGGTGTCGATGTCGTCTTTCGGGATGATCCATACCTGTCCTTCAACCACCGTGGGCTTTTCAATTTTTTGCTTTTCTTCGTGTGCCATGCTTGTCACTTCAGGGTTCCCTGATGCATGGAACAGGGCCGGTTGATCGGGAATCTGGCCGGGGGTGGTGATAAATCCGGCAACGGCTGATGCAGCCACAACTGCAGGCGAAGCCAGATAAACGAACCCCTTTCCCTGCTTGCCTTCAAAATTCCGGTTTCCGGTACTGATGGTGACTTCTCCGGGTCCATTCTGTCCGACCTGTCCGGCAGCACATCCTGCACAACCGGCATTGGATACCATGACTCCTGCTTCCTTGAAAACCTGGATCAGCCCTTCATTCATGGCTTGTGTCCAGATGACATCGGTAGCGGGAACGATCTTTAAAACAACTCCAGGCGCAACTTTCCGGCCACGAAGCACATCCGCTGCCGCCCGCAGGTCCTCCATCCGGCCATTGGTACAACTGCCGATAAATCCGGAATCAATTTTTTTATTTCTCACCGAATCAATGGAAATATCATCATGGGGGTGTCCGGGTTTGGCGACCATCGGAACAAAACCTGACAGGTCAATCTCGAATGATTTTTCATAGACGGCATCCGGATCTGCGATAACCGCAGGATAGTCATGACCAGTAAGTAATTTCAGTTCCTCGAGGAGATTTTTGGAGGTAGGAAACAGGATGATGATGGCGCCCATTTCAGTTCCCATGGAGGCGATGGTGATCCGCTCAGCAAGGGTCAGCATTTCCATGGCTTCCCCGTATATTTCCACCGAATATCCAAGCAACTTGTTGGCTCCGAAGATTGAAAGCAGGTTGAGGATGATATCCTTGGCAGAAATATTCGCAGGCCGCAGGCCATTCAAATGAATTTTAACCGAGGCTGGTACCTTGAACCACACCGCACCTTTTGCCCAGGCAGCTGCAATATCCTGATCGCCCATACCCTGGCCGAAAGAAGCGATGGCTCCCATGATATTGGCATGTGAATCGGTGGAAACAAAAGTGCTTCCGGGCCATGCCAATCCATTATCGATCGCAAGATGGGTTCCGATACCTGAATCGACGTCATAGACTTTGATGTTGTTTTCACGGGCATATAACCTGCACTTATGCTGATTTTCAGCATATTTCTGGTCCGATCCTCCGGGATTGCAGTCGAAAGTGAAAATGGTTTTTCCGGGATCTGCTATTTTTAACCCGTGATCACGGAGGTTCTTCACCACATTGGCGCCCCCGAAATCGCGGGCCGCACGCGTGTCGATTATAACATCAACAATGTCACCCGGGAAAACGTTCTGCTGGCTGGAATGTTTTGCAATAATCTGTTCGATGATGGTCATACTTTTCAAGTTTAATTTATCTCCTTCAATTCATTCATTGCATTCTTGCATTCTTGCATTCTATTTCAGCCTCTCCCTGAAAGGTTCGAAGGTCATAAAATCAGCATGATGTACAATGTAGGCTTCCACCGTGCGTTTCACCATATCACCTTCACCTGCATGCGTGGCAATGATGTGGCAAACAGCGGCAGGCACCCCGCATTGTTCCGCAAGGGATACTCCGGAAAACGGGTGACGAAGATACTTCCCGTACATTCCCTGCACCGATTTCCCTTCTTTCATTTCATATTCCAGGAGTTTCCCGACATCTGCCAGGATGGAGCCTGCAATCAAAACATCCATGTTGACAGGCAGATCCTCCCCGAAAAATTCATTCATCTTGTTCCCGGCATCCCGGGCTACATGCACGACGCAGCGCTTGTGGGCCATGAAAGAAACTTTCAGGTCGGGGCCGGCCAGCAAGGTGAAAGGAATTTTATTCAGATCTTCGGGTGTAAGGACGCTTTTCTCTAGCGCGAGCTCCCAGGTCTTTGCAGTTTGCTCCCGGAGATCAGGATCCTCGATCCACATCAACTCCGGCCATAATGTCAATACTTCGTTGGTCATTCTCTTATAATTTTGCGATAACGGCATCCGCCATCTCTTTCGTGTTAACTGCACCTTTGTCAAAAACTTCCGGATTTCCTGATAGCTTCATCATGTCGTAAGTCTTTACTTTTCCTTCTTCGATCACGGTGGCAACAGCTGTTTGAATCCGGGCAGAAATAGCGGTTTCTCCGATGTGGTCGAGCATCATACAGGCAGAAAGGATCATGGCGATGGGGTTCACAATGGATGGATTGAATTCAGCATATTTCGGGGCCGACCCATGGGTGGGTTCGAACACAGCGATTTCCGGCCCGATGTTGGCGCTGCATGCAAAACCGAGTCCTCCGATCAGTCCGGCAAAACCATCGGATACAATGTCGCCGAACATATTGCCGGCTACAATGACACGGTAGGTTTCAGGATTTTTTGTGAGCCACATCATCTGGGCATCAATGTTGGTGTCCTGAACTTTAATCCCTGGAAATTCCGTTTTCGACATTTCCTGCGCGATCTTGAGCATCATGCCTGAAGTTTCGCGGATCACATTGGGCTTCTCACAAACGGTAACCGTTGAAATCCCTTTCGCTTTGGCATATTCGAAAGCAGCTCTCACAATCCGTGTTGTATATTTTTTTGTGAAAATTCTGGTTGAAACAGCCAGTTCCGGTCGGGGACACCAGGCGAAATTATCCTTGAACTTTTTATGGGTCATCAAAGCATCGTAAACCTGGTCGGGAGGATTGGTCCATTCAACGCCGCCATATAAGCCTTCGGTATTCTGACGGAAAATCATGGTGTCGACGATGGGTTCTTCAATGACACCGCCAAAACCGCGACGGATAAAGTTAAGCGGGTTGCCTTTAAAGGTTTTGCATGGGCGCATACAGATGTCGAGGTCATATTTCTGACGCATGCTTACGATCGGACTGTAATAGGTAAACCCCTTGACTTTAAGTTCGGGCGCAAGCTCAGCTTCGGCTTTGTCTTTCGGTTTGGAAGTGATGGCGCCGAACAGGCCTATTTTATGTTCTTCCAGCAGTTTCTGAGTCCTTACCGGGAACGGATCCCCCTCCTTACACCAGAATTCCCATCCGATATCGCCATGCACATAATCTGCTTCGAAACCTGCTGCATCCAGTACCCGGATGGCTTCAGTCAGTACAACTTTTCCAATGCCATCACCGGGCATCGCTACAATGGTTCTCTTTGCCATAAACGCGTTTGTTTTAGTGTTTTTTTATAAACATTTGAGGCTTCAAAGATACAATACCGCGGGTGATCCCCAAAATCCAGCATGCAAATTTTTACACGAATTTTCAGGATTGATTTCTTACTTTTGCAAAAAACCATTATTAACCTTGTCACCCTGTTACCTTGTTACCCTATTATCCATTGAAAAAACATCTTACACATCCAATTTTCAGCCTGATCACGGAAGCGAGTTCTGAACTTCAGGTGAAAGCCTATGTGATCGGTGGGTTTGTGCGTGATCTGATGATGGGCCGCGATCATAAGCAGGATATTGACATCCTGGTGCTGGGCAGCGGAATTGATTTTGCCCATGCCGTGGCAAAAAAAACAGGAGTGGACACTCCTGTTAAATTTTTCCAGAATTTCGGAACCGCCATGCTGTCCTACCAGGGTTATAAGATAGAGTTTGTCGGAGCACGTAAAGAATCATACCGCAGGGATTCAAGAAAGCCGATCGTTGAAAACGGAACCCTTGAGGATGATCAGAACCGCCGGGATTTCACGATCAATGCCATGGCTATTGAATTAAGTCCTTCCGGATATGGCAATGTGCTGGATCCTTTTAACGGTGCAGAAGATATTGAAAGGAAAATTATACGAACCCCGCTCGATCCTGCGATCACTTTTTCCGATGATCCGCTCCGGATGATGCGGGCCATCCGTTTTGCTACCCAGCTGAATTTTTCAATCCAGCCTGATTGCTACCAGGCCATAAGGGAAAATGCCGGCAGAATCGATATTGTTTCTCCTGAACGTATTGTCGATGAGCTCAACCTGATCATTCAAACCGATCTGCCTTCTTCAGGCTTTGTGATGCTGGATAAAACCGGGCTTTTACCTCTGATTTTCCCGTCATTTGTGGAGTTAAAAGGTTCGGAGGTGATCGATGGCAAAGGACATAAGGACAATTTTTATCATACCCTGGCCGTGCTTGATAATGTGGCTTCAAAAAGCAATAACCTCTGGCTTCGGTGGGCGGCCTTATTACATGATATAGCCAAACCCCAGACCAGGAAATATATTCCGGGTCAGGGCTGGACATTTTACACACATGAGTATCAGGGTTCTAAAATGGTACCTTCTATTTTTAAAAAATTGAAGCTGCCCTTGAACGAGAAAATGAAATTTGTTGCCAAAATGGTTTTACTTCACCTGAGACCCATTGTGCTGGCCGAAGACGTGGTCACCGATTCGGCGGTCAGGCGTTTGCTATTTGAAGCCGGAAACGACATTGATGACCTTATGCTCTTGTGTGAAGCAGACATTACTTCCAAAAACCAAAGCAAGGTCAAACGTTTCCTTGAAAATTTTGAAAACGTTCGTCATAAGCTGAAGGAAATCGAAGAAAAAGATCGCCTCAGGAACTGGCAACCCCCGATCAGCGGCGAAATGATCATGAAGGCTTTCGGGATCCCTCCCTCGAAAGAAGTGGGAATTATCAAGGATGCCATTACTGAAGCCATTCTTGAGGGAGAAATTCCAAATGCGTTTGAGGCTGCATATAGCCGGATGCTATTAGAAGGAAAAAAACTCGGACTTAAACCTGAGCGTTTATAATTTTTTTATTTTTGAATTTATTTTAGCAGGAACAGGCATGTTAGTTTACCGTTTTAGATTGACTTCAGAGGAATATGAGAATTTTCTCAGGGAAATAGAAATTCTTCCCGGCCAGACTTTTCTCGATTTTCATTCCATCATTCTGGAATCAGCCGAATTATTTAGTGTTCAGCGGGCCTCTTTTTTTCTGACCGATAAAATTTACAAAAAGAAACAGGAGATCACGCTGAAATCTGAAAAACGACAAGTCAGGCAATATGATGAGGACCTGGATCAGGTGGTGAATGTCCCGGTTACCCTTCCGGTGATGAAGGCTTCCAAACTTAAGACCTTCATGGAAGATCCCCATCAGAAAATGATTTATGAGTTTCATGGAAAAGAATATTTCGGGTTTCACCTTGAATTGTTCAAGATTTTTCAATCCGATGGAATACATAGTTATCCGCGATGCAACAGGAGAACCGGTGAACTGCCCCAAAAAGTTGATATTCCGGCGCCTGTTGTAGAAGAAGTGGCCGTCCCCAAAATTGTGGTCCCGAAAATTAGCATTCCTAAGCTTGAATCATTGGTCAAACTTGATCATCTCGAGGCAGATGAAGCGGAACTGGTGGCTATCGAAAGCCAGTTAAGCGAAGTCACTGATGAAGCGGAGGAGCCCATCTTCGGAGAACCTGAAGTGTTTGAAAGCAGAGAGGGGGAAGATACTTCCTTTGATGAGGAAGAAAGGATGGAACACATCGAAGATTATGACGATATCGACAAACTGGAAAGAAAATATTCCGGTTTCGATCACGATACCGATGACTATTGACCCTCATTTTCTTGTTGTTATTGCCGGTCCTACATCCGTGGGTAAAACTTCCATGGCCCTTGAAATTGCCGGTTCGCTTTCAGCAGAAATCCTTTCTGCCGATTCCCGCCAGTTTTACAAAGAGATGCGCATAGGTACGGCCTGTCCATCCATGGCTCAGTTGTCACAAGTGCCTCACCATTTTATCCGGCATCTTTCCATCCACGAGCCCTATAATCTCGGATTGTACGAAAGGGATGCCATTGCAAAACTGGACCAGCTCTTCTTAAAATCGCGCTTTGCCGTCCTGGTGGGGGGCTCGGGTTTGTATCTCAGGGCCGTATGCCATGGATTGGATGTAATGCCCGACCCGGATGAATCGCTGAGAAATGAACTTAAACTGCTCTATGACCATTCAGGGATAGGGATATTAAGGGAAAAATTGAAAGCCCTCGATCCGGTTTATTATAACAAGGTAGATCTCAATAATCCATTCAGGATCATCCGGGCGCTGGAGGTATGTATAAGCTCGGGCGGACCCTACTCGGAATTGAGAAAAAACAAACCGGCGCAAAGAAAATTCTTTGTCACCGGAATCGGCCTGGACTTGCCAAGGGAGGACCTCTACAAACGGATCAACCGCAGGACGGATACGATGATGGAGGAAGGTCTTCTGGAAGAAGCCCGGGCGCTTTTGCCTTACCGTCATCTGAATGCTTTAAATACCGTTGGATATAAGGAACTGTTCGAACATTTTGACGGAAAGGTTTCCCTTTCAGAGGCGTTGGAAATGATCAGGCAGCATACACGCCATTATGCCAAACGACAAATGACCTGGTTCAGAAAAGATCCTTTGCTTCAATGGTTCAGACCAGATAAGGGTGGAGATATACTGAAGTTTATCAGGCAGAAGGAAATGAGGGTCAGGCGTTAGGATCCCGGGGCTGTGAATGGAAAACTGTCAGTCCTTCCATGGGAGACCGGAGAATGGTTGCGGCCATGATTTCTTCTTCCCTTGCAGCTTCGGTGAGAATATCCCGGTAGTAAAAGGCAATGGATCCGACAAACCCAACAGGAAGCTCACGGTAATTTTCATATTGTTTAATCTGGGCATGAAAGAAGGCAAGAAAGGAATCCAGAACAAGCCGGTGAATGAACGGATGCTTCTGGTTAGGCGCGAGGAATGCACTGAAGGAAGCCAGGTACCTGTTCGGCGAAGGACGGTTATAAAGAGAATCCAGAATATCCTCCAGGCTCGGATTAAATTTTTCCCTGAATGCCTGATCCAGATCTGAAGGGAGTTCTTTCCTCAGGTATTTGCCCAGGAATGTTTTTCCCAGATAAGACCCGGCTCCCTCATCCCCGAAGAGGTAGCCCAGGGAATCTACCTTTGAAAAACAATGGTTTCCATCATAATAGCAGGAGTTGCAGCCGGTGCCCAGAATGCCTGCAATCCCTTTACCATGGCCGAATAAGGCTCTGGCAGCTCCCAGAATATCATGATAGATCATGATCCTTGATTTCCGGAAATATATTGCCAGGGCATCTTGAACCATCGCGTTATTCTTTTCTGTGGAACAACCAGCCCCGTAAAAATGAATTTCGCCGATATGATCGGGAACCAGAAAAGGCAGCAATTCTGCAATCAATACAGATTCCACGCTTTCAAAAGTATGAAAATAGGGGTTAAGCCCCGCGGTGTTAATCCGGCCTTTCTCTTTCCCTTCTTCGGTTACGACCCACACTGTTTTTGTAGATCCGCTGTCGGCAATCAGTTTCATAATTCATCTTTAATAAATCCGGGCTTCTTATTTAATCAATGCAATGTTCGGGTTTTTCAATCCCCTGGCTTCTTTGAGGTAAGCTTTTACCGTTCCGATAATTATTTTTGCTTCGATGTAAATGGGAACCTTATTTGCGTCGTCCGTAACCCAGACCAACACGTCTTCATCTCCCCGGAAGATGGTTCCTTCCACCATTTTTGCAGCGAATTTTGTGCAGCGGTATTTTTTTCCATCCGTGTTTTCGACGATTTCCTTCCCCAGGGGACGTATATAGATATTATAATAGCCATCATCAATCAGAACAGGGATCTGTTTTTTAAAATCTTTTGAGATATTGGGAAGATCCAGGGTTCTGGTATAATAAACCGCTGACAGCATATCAAAGCTGCAAGGTAAAATTTTCAGGGTGTCGGTTCGCTGTGGATTGTTGTCAGTCTTCGTATTGGAATATACCTCATGCTTCTCCTGGTCAAACTTCATGGTATTCAGCAGGGTGTATCCGCCTTCATAGATATAGCGGCGAAACTCAAAAGAATGGAAGGTGTCGGGATCTACCCAGGAATCATAATAATCCCTGACTTTGAATAAAATGTCATAGGTTCTGAAAGTTTTTCCGGTGCTTTTCAGATGCCACGAAGGTTTTCCCAAAAACATTTCCTTTTTGGCTGAAAAAGTAACCAGTCCTGCATCTACCCATACCGGGCCCCAGTTGTAGGAAACGGTATAGCTGACTTCTTCCCCGTCGCCAAATGCGTCGTTGGAAGTAAAACATTGGGCATTTAAATGAATGGCAATGAAAAATCCAAGAACTGTTATCAGAGAACGCATGGATTGGTTGGGTTTCGGCTTAGGTTTCTGGATTGAGTTTCTTTCGGGTCCATAAAAAATATACCGGGATACCCATGATAACGATGATAAATCCCGGCCAGGTATACATGGGCTTAAAAATTAGTAAAATGATCAGGATCATGGATGCAAGGACAATATACAGGGCGGGAATGAAAGGATAACCAAAAGCTTTGTAAGGCCTTTCCATGTCAGGTTTCGTTTTCCGTAAAACGAATATTCCCGAAATGGTCAGAACATAAAATATAAGGACCGCGAACACTACATAATCGAGGAGCTGTCCATAAGTGCCTGAAAGACACAGAATACTGGCCCAAATGGCCTGAATGTACAGCCCGTATGCGGGGACTCCTTTGGCATTCAGATGTCCGGCCTTCCGGAAGAATAATTTGTCGACGGCCATAGAGTAATAGATCCTGGCTCCGGATAAAATCAGGCCATTGTTGCAGCCGAAAGTGGAGATTACGATAAACGCAGCCATCACAAGCACGGTATAATTTCCGAATAAACCCGTCATGGCTGCAGTTCCGATCCGGTCGTTCATGGCATACTGAATCCCGCGCTGAGCAACGTCGGCTCCTGTGGGTTCACCCCTGAGCGGCAGCACTGAAATATACACCAGGTTGGCCAAAAGGTATAAAACGGTCACGAGGATGGTTCCAAATGCCAGACTCAGGGGAATATTTTTTCTGGGATTGATCACTTCTCCTGCTGTAAAAGTGATGTTGTTCCATGCATCAGAAGAAAACAAGGTGCCGACCATGGCCATGCCCAGGGCTGCAAGCAGGGTAAATCCGGAGATGGGAATATGCTGTCCTCCCACACCTTCCTGCATGGGTTCCCAGAAAATCTTTTTGTTGACCTGGATAGATTCATGATCCGAGGCAAACCCCAGACCAATGATAATAAATAGCAGGAGTAACAGAACTTTTCCAAGGGTAAAAGCGTTCTGTACACGCTTCCCTTCTTTAATTCCCCTTGAGTTTATCCAGGTCAGCAAGGCTATGGATGCGATGGCTACGATCTGTACCGGTCCAAACTTGAAAAACCCGGCTTTGAACCAATGTACATCCTCTGAAACCCAGGGAGCCAAAACCCCGGTGAATTTTGCAAAAGCCATGGCAACGGCTGCAATGGTTCCGGTCTGGATGACGAGGAACATGGTCCATCCAAAAAGAAAACCGATCAGGGGGTTATAAGCCTCTTTAAGGTAAACATATTGTCCACCGGCCTTGGGGTACATTGCAGCCAGTTCCCCGTAGCTCAATGCAGCACAAATGGTTAAAAAACCTGCCAAAACCCAGGCAATCATCAGCCAGCCAGGTGAACCCAGCTGACGCGACACATCAGCGCTGACAATAAAAATTCCGGAACCGATCATTGAACCGGCAACGATGGCTGTGGAATCAAATAAATTCAGACTTCTTTTGAATGAATGATCTTCCCCCATATTGAATATTTTGCCTGCAATTTACCGATTTTTTTTAATTCCCTGACTTCGTTTTCCCCGGTATTCAGGAGCAGGGAAGAGAGAACCTAAATATACTATTTTTGTAAATCTGTTTAACAGAAGTTAGGAAATCAATTACAAAATGTAGAACGATGAAAAAGATTAGTAATTCTGCCTCCCGGAATAAAGAATGGCTGAGAACATCTGCCTTTCTTTTTTCATTGATTGTGATCATTTTTGTTTACCCCTTCCTTGATGAAAGCCCGTCAGAAAAGCTGATTGCATCAGCCCTGGTATTATTTACGCTCGCGGGAGGCGTGAGTGCCATGTTCTCCCACCGGCACGCATTCTGGATCGCGCTTGTCCTGGTTGCCGGATCAGTGATTGTGGAGATCTTACCCTATGTTTTTCATGAAGATTTCTTTAAAAGTATTACCTACCTGAGAAGTTTCGTGATCTATGGTTTTTTTGCCGTTCTTCTGTTTTATTATCTTCTCAAAGTCAAACATTTATCAACCGTTGAAATCGGTAATGCGATTAGTATCTACCTGCTGGTAGGCTTATCGTTTGCTTATCTTTATTGCTTTATTATTCAATTTTATCCGGATGCTTTTTGTTTTTCAGGGAACCTGGAGAGAACCTCCCAGCCCGACCTGATTTATTATAGTTTCGTAACCCTGACTACCACCGGATATGGCGACATCTTTCCAACTATGAAAATTTCCCGCTTACTTGCAAATGTGGAATCTATTTTCGGAGTATTCTTTATTGCCGTGATCATCGGACGGATGGTAGGAATAAGTAAAAAAAATGATCCTGCTGAAAAATGACACAGGGTCATGGTTTGATGCAGCAGGGACGGGTTGAAATAAGCAGTGATAAGGATCCCATTCGGCCTTCGGGTCTGAAAAGTGATAAGGTAAAAAACAAAACCAACAGCCCGAAAGTGGCTGAATATCAACAATGAAACAATAAAAAATCAATAAGCTATGAAAAAAACATCCTGTATCAGCCACATCACGGTATTGCTTTGCCTGCTCATGCCTGCCATTGCATTACACCTCCTTTTCAATTCCGATGCCCAGGCCTGCACCGTCTTCCGCATGAAAGCAAAAGACGGTAACATCACCCTGGGCCGTTCGATGGAGTTCGGGGCCAACCTGAACTACGACCTGATCGTGGTTCCACGTAACACCCCATTTGCAAGCCCGTCGCCTGTAAGCAAGATGGGCACGAAGTGGTCGACCCGAAACGGGTATGTGGGCGTTGCCAGCATGGGGATGGATTTCGGGGTAAGTGATGGGATGAACGAAAAAGGACTTGCCGTAAGCGTGCTCTGGTACGAAAGCAACACGCAATACCAGACCGTTGCCCCGACCGACAGCAGCAAGGCCCTGGCCCAGGCGATGTATTCCGACTGGGTACTGGGAAATTTTTCGACCGTTGATGAAGTCAAGGCAGCCACTTCCAAAATGCGGGTATTTTTTTATTGCGACCCGACAAAAATGAAGATGGCTGTGACGGTGCATTTTATCGTGTATGATGCACAGGGCGGATGCATTGTGGTGGAATATGACAAAGGCCAGTGCAATATTTACGACAACCCGCTGGGCATCATGACCAACTCGCCTTCCCTGCCCTGGCATTATAACAACCTGCGGCAGTACATCGGGCTCGAAAACACCAACCCCATCCCGGTCAGGGCGGGAGGATTTACCTTCAGTCCGACAGGTCATGGCGACGGGATGATGGGAATCCCGGGCGACTACACGCCGCCCAGCCGCTTTGTGCGACTGGCCATGTTCGAACGGTTTGTCACCCGCCAGCCTGATGCCCCCTCAAACCTCAACCTCTGCGAGCATGTGATCAACACCTTTTCCATCCCCTTTGGCATCATCGTCGACAAAGATTCCAGCGGTAATGTTGTCTCGGCTGAATCCACCCAATGGGTTACCTTCCGCGACCTGACCAACCGGTTTTTCTACTTCAAAACCTACGAAAATCCGACCCTGCGAAAGCTGGACCTAAGCCGGGTTGATTTCACGGCAAAAGGGGTCACGCGCATTAAAATGTTCGGAACCGAGCAGGTCATCGTGGATTTGACGAAAAATTGAATCGTGTTGGAAGATTGACCTTTTAAGGGTCGTTGTTCACCACCGGTTTTACACTTGAAACTCGTAGCGGGATCGAGAATTGAACTCGAGACCTCCGGGTTATGAATCCGACGCTCTAACCATCTGAGCTACCCCGCCTGAAATTGAGGTGCAAAGATAGAAAAATTATAATTTCTGAAGCACCAGTGTCCTACATGTTATTATTTTGTATATTTATAACAAGAATTTTCTCCAATCGGATAAACAAAAATGTATTATGAAAACACGCACTTTTATCAGCATGATCATACTGGCTATGGCTGTCCAGTTTATACCGGGTTGTTTACTTCAGGCACAGGGATATGATTCCATTTTTCTGAATAATATCAATGCCTGCGTGAATGCTTCCGGGGTTCTTTTTCATAACTTTCCCCTGGGGAAACCAGGATTTGAAGTTCCGAAATTCAGTGGTAAGCATACGGTCTATAATTCCACTTTTTGGGTAGGAGGGCTGGATCAGGGTTCAAACCTGCATTTAGCGGCTGAAAGGTATGGCCAGGGTCCGGCAACAAGCCCCTCCAATACGAAATTTGATTTTTGGCCAGGCCCGGTCATGGATTCCACAGCCTATTCTGCGGTTCAGGATTCGGTTTGGAATTACGTCTGGAACCTCCGGAAATCCGAGATCGAATTTCATAAGGCACATTGGAACGATCAGGGATACATCCCCGTTCATGATATCCTGACCTGGCCCGGAAACGGGGATGTGAACCTGGGACTGGCAGCCCAGCTTGCGCCTTATTACGACAGGTCGGGCGATGGGATCTATAATCCTGCCGATGGCGATTACCCGTTGATCAGGGGAGATCAATCCCTGTTTTTTATCTTTAATGATGACCGGGATTTTCATGCAGAAACGGAAGGCGCAAAAATGAAAGTGGAAATTCATGGAATGGTTTATGCTTTTGACCTGCCGGACGATTCGGCCTTCAAGAACACGATCTTTCTGAATTATAAAATCTTTAACCGCTCGGAAAATAACTATAGCAATACCTGTTTTGGCATTTTCACAGACCTGGATATTGGCTACTGTGGAGATGATTATATCGGGTGTGATGTGGAAAGAAGCATGTATTACGGCTACAATGGAACACCGGTCGATGGTTCCGGTCAGCCGGAAGCCTATGGAGCCAATCCTCCTGTTCAGTCTGTTTCTTTCATCGGAGGGCCTTTTATGGATGCCGACGGACTCGACAACCCCCGTTTCGACGCTTATGGCAACCCATTATGTAACGGCAGTGTGAACGGCATTAATTTCGGAGATTCCATCGTGGACAATGAACGGCTTGGAATGTCGGATTTTGTTTATTGCAACAATTCCAATGCCGGGGTTCCGAATTATATGACCGATCCGCTTTTTGCCCCGGATTATTATAAATTCATGAAGGCGATCTGGAAGGACGACACCCATATGGTCTATGGAGGGAACGGACATCCTTCAGCAGGCGGCTATGGACCTGCCTGCAATTATATGTTTCCGGGTGAATCGGATTCCCTGAATTGGGGACTAGGTTGCGTTCCCCCGAATGGGGCTGTTAACTGGACGGAAACCACGGCCGGAAATAATCCTTCTGATCGCCGTGGCATCGGTTCGTCCGGACCCTTCACGTTTCAGGCCGGAGGGGTACAGGAACTCGATCTTGCTTTTACATTCGCCCGTGATTACGGAAAGAAAAGCACCCTGGGTTCCCTTGATAAACTCAGAACTTATACGGATATTGTCAGGAATTCCTTTTCCTCAAATACCCTCCCGGATGGAAATTCATTCAATGGAATTGCGGAAAACAAGGGGACATTGCCTTTACTGGTCAGGTTGTTCCCGAATCCGGCATATGACATTGTAAGTCTGCAATTTGAACGGATTTTAACCGGGCAGGCGGACATCAGGATCTATAACGAAACAGGATTAATGGTCAGGGCTGAAAGAAGAAAACCAGCGGATGCGAAAATCATTTTGAACATCTCTGGATTATCTTCCGGTCTGTACCTGATCCTCATTGAAACAAAAGATCAGGCGGTGACAAAAAAATTATCGGTAATAAGATAAGTTCCGTTTTTTTGTGAATCTACCCTTCATGCTATCCAGATGGTCTTGATATTCACGAACTCCCTGATGCCTTGTTCTGCCAGTTCTCTTCCGTAACCTGATTTTTTTATTCCCCCGAAAGGCATCCTCGGATCTGATTTGGTCATTCCGTTCACAAACATGGCCCCGGTTTCAATTTTCCTGGCTATAGCTTCACCGCGTTTCACATCACGGGTCCAGACACTGCCTCCCAGGCCAAATTCAGTATCGTTGGCCACAGCAATGGCTTCTTTTTCATCGGCCACCCGGATGACGGCGAACACGGGACCAAAGGTTTCCTGCCTGTAAACCGCCATTCCTTTCGTAACATGATCCAGGATGGTCGGCTCAAAATAGCAGCCGGTCCGGTCAGGACGTTTACCTCCGAGAACAAGCCTTGCGCCTGCAGCTAAGGATTCATTGACCTGTCTTTCGATATCGTCAACCAGGTCACGGCGGGCAAGCGGACCAAGCTGGGTTTCCGGATCCAAGGGATCGCCGTACCTCAGCGCTTCCATCCGTGTTTTTAAGCGGCCGATGAACGCATCTGCAACTTCTTCAACAAGGATAAACCTTTTTGCCGCGATACAACTTTGTCCCTGGTTGATCATTCTGGCCGTAACAGCGGTATTGACAGCCGCTTCAAGATCGGCATCCTCAAGGATAATGAAAGGATCAGATCCACCTAATTCCAGAAGGCTCTTTTTTATGTGTTTCCCGGCGGCAGAAGCTACCTGGCTGCCGGCCGCTTCGCTTCCTGTGAGCGTGACAGCCCTGATATGCGGATCTGCCAGAATTGGTTCCACCATCGCAGAAGGGATCATCAGACTTCGGAAAACATTTTCAGGAAATCCTGCCTGGCGGAAAACCTCTTCAATCGCCAGCGAACATCCGGGCACATTGGAGGCATGTTTCATAACCGCTGTGTTTCCGGCCATCAACGTTGGAGCGGCAAAACGAAACACCTGCCAGAAAGGGAAATTCCAGGGCATCACTGCCAGGATCACGCCTAAAGGCTGAAAGCTGACCAGGCTTCGGCTGGCATCAGAAGGAATTACCTGGTCCTGCAACAGGCCGGAAGCTTGAACCGCAAAATAATCGCAGCATACCGCGCATTTTTCTATCTCGGCCCTGGATTCCTGGACGATCTTCCCCATTTCCAAAGTCATCAGCCTTGCCAACTCTTCTTTTCTCGCACGGAGTGTGGCCGCTGCTTTTAAAAATAACCCTCCCCGGTATTCAAAGGAAGTTTCTTTCCATGCAAGCCATGCCTGATGCACCGATTCAATGATCTGTTTCACTTCCAGACCGGTATGCTCAGCATATTCGCAGATCATTTGTTGATTCTCCGGATTAATGCTTTTCATAAGTCAAAAATTAATAAAATAATTCCTAATTCCTAACTCCTAATTCCTAATTTTTCCTTCAGATAATATCCCGTATAGGATCCTTCGCATTTTGCCAGTTCTTCCGGAGTTCCTTCAAAAACCACATTTCCTCCTTCGTCACCGCCTTCTTTTCCCAGGTCGATCGCCCAGTCGGCACATTTTATCACCTCGGGATTATGCTCGATCACCAGGATGGTGTGTCCGTGAACGATGAGGGAATCAAAAGCCAGCAGGAGCTTGTGTATGTCGTGAAAATGCAGGCCGGTGGTAGGTTCATCGAAAATAAAAAGGGTTGGTTTTTCACTGCTTCCCTTCGACAGAAAGAAAGCGAGTTTGATACGCTGGGCTTCCCCACCGGAAAGGGTGGAGGAGGATTGTCCCAGGCGCAGATATCCAAGCCCCACATCCTGCAGTGGTTTCAGTTTTAAGAGGATACGTTTTTCATATGCGCTGGGTTTGGATTCATGATTGAAAAAATCCATGGCTTCGTCAACGGTCATATTCAGGATATCCACAATGGTCATCTCTCGGTATTTCACATCCAGAACTTCTTCCCTGAAACGTTTTCCTTTACAACTCTCGCAGGGCAGGAAGAGATCGGCCATGAACTGCATTTCAATTTTTACCACGCCTTCCCCTTCACATTCTTCACAACGTCCACCTTCCACGTTGAATGAAAAATACCCTGGTTTATAGGCCCTGACTTTTGCCAGTTGCTGATCGGCAAAAAGGTTGCGAATTTCATCAAAAGCCTTGACATAGGTTGCCGGGTTCGACCGGGTGGAACGCCCGATCGGGTTCTGGTCCACCATTTCCACCGCGCCTATGCATTCAATGTCACCCTCAAGCCGGTCGAACCTGCCGGTTTTTTCTCCATATCCACCGTACATTTTCTTAAGGGCAGGAAAAAGGATTCGTTTTACCAGGGAAGTTTTTCCGGAACCGCTGACCCCGGTGATTACTGAAAATATATGCAGGGGGATTTTTACCGTGATGTTTTTCAGGTTGTTTTCCCGGGCTCCCCTGATTTCAATGAATTCTTTCCATTTTCGCCGAACCAAAGGCAGTGCAATCTGCAATTGATGGCTCAGGTATTGTCCGGTAAGGCTGACTTTATCCTGCATCAATTCCTTGAAATTACCCTGGAACATGATCTCCCCGCCCTGCCTGCCTGCAAGGGGACCAATGTCTATGACCTGATCGGCCGCCCGGATGATCTCTTCCTCATGTTCCACCACAATGACCGTATTTCCGACATCCCGCAGTCGAAGCAACACTTTAATAAGCTGCTGGGTATCTCTCGGATGAAGGCCGATACTGGGTTCGTCTAAAATATACATGGAGCCTACCAGGCTGCTGCCAAGGGCAGTGGAAAGGTTGATGCGCTGGGATTCGCCCCCCGACAGGCTGGCGGATAAACGGTTCAGATTCAGATAACCAAGGCCCACATCATTCATCGCCTCCAGGCGGTTATTGATTTCGATCAGCAGGCGTCGGCTTAATAGCTTATCGTATTCATTTAATTCAAGTTCTTTAAAAAATGCAGTAAGTGTGGTAACAGGCATTAAAACCAGTTCACTGATTGATTTTCCATTGATACGTACGTAATTTGCATCCTTACGCAAACGGGTTCCTTTACATTCCGGACAAACCGTCTTCCCACGGTAGCGCGACATCATGACCCGGTATTGAATCTTGTAATTCTGGGTTTCGATGTACTCGAAAAATTTATTCAATCCCTGAAAATATTCATTTCCCGACCACAGCAACGCTTTCTGGGATTCAGAAAGCTCAAAGATGGGTTTATGAACCGGAAAGTCAAACTTATAAGCATGGGCAAGTAATTCCTGCTTCCATTCGCTCATTTTTTCTCCCTTCCAGCAGGCGATGGCATCCCCGTAAACCGAAAGACTTTTATTCGGAATGACCAGATCTTCATCGATGCCGATCACACTCCCGAAGCCTTCACAGGCCTTACAGGCGCCGTAGGGGTTGTTGAAACTGAAAAGGTTCTCTGAAGGCTCTTCAAAGAGAATCCCATCGGCCTCAAATTTATTGGAAAAGGTCCGCCGAATCTTTGTTCCTGCTGCCATTTCAATCATACAGCTTCCATGACTCTCAAAAAAAGCAGTTTGAACGGAATCGGCAATCCTTCCGGGCAAATCCTGATCGGTATGCAGTACGGTGAAACGGTCGACCAGGATAAAAAACCGGGTGAAATCAGGTAAATTTTCATGATCAAGGTCTTCAAGATGTAGCAAATCCTCGTCCAGCATGATGCGCGAAAATCCCTGCTGAAGAAGAACCTGGCATTTCTGTTTCAGGTTACCGTTCATCAGCCGGAAATCAAGCGGGGCGAAAATACTGACCTTTGTATCTTCTGTCAGTTCCATGATCGCGTCCACCACATCGCTCACGCTGTCGCGCCTGACCGCTTGTCCGGAAACAGGAGAAATGGTCTTTGCGATTCTCGCAAACAATAATTTCAGGTATTCATATATTTCAGTTGACGTCCCTACGGTGGAACGGGGGTTGAGGGTATTGACCCTTTGTTCAATGGCGATGGCCGGAGAGATCCCTTTGATGCTGTCCACTTCAGGTTTGCTCATTCTTCCGAGAAACTGCCGGGCATAGGCGCTCAGACTTTCAACATAACGGCGCTGTCCGTCGGCATAAAGGGTGTCGAAAGCAAGGGAAGATTTTCCTGAACCTGATAATCCGGTAATGACCACAAATTTATTCCGCGGAATGGCCAGGTTGATATTTTTAAGGTTATTGACCCGGGCGCCTTTGATGATAATGAAATCCCTGGGGTCAGGGGAGTCGTAATTGATCATAGATTAATTCAGGAAGTAAAAAAAGCAAAATTATGAAGAAAACTTGCTTTTTTATTTTTTTTATTTACATTTGTGCAGCCAAACAGGGGTAAAAACGTACTAGTATATAAACAGCGCATCATTTTTTACCCCGTGCGCACATCCAATAGGAGGGACCATATAGGCTGATATCTACTCTTTTTGACTAAAAAAAGGAGACCCAATGCAAGCCCAAGTCATGACTGACCAGGAGCTGATTGGCAGGTATCTAGCCGGTCATCAATCCGCCCTCGAGAAGCTTATTCATCGTCACAAGAATCGTGTTTTCGCATACATCCTTATGGTTGTTAAGGACAAGGATCTTGCCGAAGACCTGTTCCAGGACACTTTTATCAAGGTGATCAATACTTTCCGTTCGGGACAGTACAAGGAAGAAGGGAAATTCATTCAATGGGTCATGCGGATTGCCCATAACCTGATCATCGATTATTTCCGAAAGGCAAAAAGGATTCCCATTATCGACAATCACGACGATTACGACATCTTCGATAAGGTCAGGATACCCGTGGAATCGGTGGAGGATGTTCTGATCACGGAGCAGATCCATAAAGATGTAAAGAAACTCATTGAATACCTTCCGGAAGAGCAGAAGGAAGTGCTGATGATGCGCCATTATGGAGAAATGAGTTTTAAAGACATTGCCGAAGTAACCAATGTAAGTATCAATACTGCCCTGGGCCGAATGCGTTATGCCCTGATCAACCTCCGTAAACTGATCAAAGAAAACAATGTGATCCTTTCGGTATAGTTCATAACTTTTTTTCTTTCCTGGTAAAATAAGGGAATTATATTCCCGTTTAATAGGCATGAACCCAATTAAAAACCAACGTCATGCCTATGAAGCGAACTGCTACATTTTATTCTTTGAACACAAAGGTAAATGCAGATTCTCCGGAAAACCGGAAGATGAGCAATGCAAATGGTCCCAGTAAATCGGTCATACGCAACATCCTGAATTATTCAAAAGCACTTGCCGTGCTTCAAACAAAGGATGCCGGAATGATAAATCTGGTACTCAACTGAAAAAGAAAGGCTGCCCCGCTGAAAAGGGCAGCCTTTCTTTTTAATTGGTGTTGTTCATATATCCCAAGCCCCCCCCCTCCCTGCAGGCAGGGAGGGGGGCCGGGGGGTGGGTACTAAAATGTCTGAATTCCGAAAATCGGCAAAAATTTTACGGTTTATTTACCCTGGAAATTAATTATTTTTATATTATGTTTGTCTCCATAAATAAAGTTCAGGTAATGAAACGGCTTCTCGTTTTTTTCTCAGCGGTTCTAATCGGTCTCTTTGGAATTCTGCCATCCTTGTTTTCACAGAATTTCCAATGGGCTGTCAGTTGCGCCAAAGGGATTAATGATGATTATGGAGTGATCTCCTCCAATGCTGCCGGTGATGTTTTCCTCACCGGAAAGTGGACCTACCCGCGGGGAATTTTTGGCAATGATACATTAGGGGCAGGATATCTGCCCACGATGCTCTGTAAGCTTAATGCCTCAGGTGACTTTCAATGGACAAAAGGCATCAGGATCGTTGGAAATTCCTGTTCATCGACCGAGACCTTTGTATCTGCCTCCAAACTCTCCAATGATGTGTTCCTTTATGGGAATGTATGTGGAAATGTGTATTTTGACACAGCGCATTTCCCAAGTTCGGAGGGTCAAATCTTTTTATCAAGATATAATGGGAATGGTGAATTGATTTGGTTAAAAGCGCCTGCAGACAAGGAGAAGTGCGCAATCATGCGTGCATGTTTTGATGTGGAGGATAATGCATATATAATAGGATATTCATCTGATACCATGCATTTTAGCGAGCGACTTGTTTATCCCGGCGGATTTCTTTCTAAATTCACATCTGATGGCTTATGTACTATGATAAAAAATATTAATGTCTATCAGGGTGTTATATTACAGGAATTCTGCCACCTGAAGGATGGCGGATTTCTTTTAGCAGGTAAAACCAGCGCTCCTTCAGTAATTATTGAAACAGATACCCTGATCAGCTCAACGATTTATGGGGGTGATTTATTACTGGTTAAATACGATAGTACCGGGAAGTATTTATGGTCCAAACTGGATGGAAAAACAGGAGCGGTTGGTTGGATATCAGGAGTAACCAATGATGTTACCGGGAATTTCCTTGTCGTCGGCCTTCATCATGGAGTTCCCTTGATCTTTGGTGCTGATACGATTCCGAAAAATGCAACAGGAGGCATGTTTCTTGTTAAATATGATGCTAATGGAAACGCTTTATGGGCAACGAATTCCCAGTCTAGCCCCATGGTGGACACCGAACCATTTGCATTAACCACATCAAATGACGGAAAGACCTATGTTACCGGAGGAATTATGAATGTATATGATCTCGATACCGTGCAGTTTGGTTCGCAATACTTGTACTTGAATGGACAAAGCGCTATGTACGTGGCCTGTTACGATTCCAATGGAAATTGCTTGGGATTGCGATATGCAGAAAGTGATTGCGGGTCCGGCCCAGAACTTCAATTTTTAGGTACTTCGGTGACCGCGGATAATAATGGAAACTGCATAGTTGCCGGACAGTTTAAGCGCAATGCCGATTTTGATTCCTACTCGCTAACCAGCATGGGGGCGAAGGATATTTTCATTGCCAGGTGTTCGCAAATCACCGGTCTGGAAGAACCTCAAAAAACCGAACAAAACACTTTACTCATCTATGCCAACCCCAACACCGGTAAGTGCAATATTACCATTCCGGATGAATTTAAAAATGATAAGAACCTCAGGCTGCAGATTTTCGATCATAAAGGGAGGCTGATTCAGCAAGCGGCTGTTGAAAACGCAGAAGACAAAATAAAACTGAACATCGAAGCCCAGGCCAAAGGAATGTACACAGCCATTCTCAGCAATGGTAAAAAGAACTATTCGGGGAAGATTGTGTTTGAGTAATATTTAATTTATGAAACGGCTTCTCGTTTTTTTCTCAGCGGTTCTAATCGGTCTCTTTGGAATTCTGCCAT
>Ga0265593_1000080_pt1 | contig 69314 bp, 65 predicted proteins | sample saktaG_8_FD_190136 | JGI IMG/M metagenome (GOLD analysis project Ga0265593, IMG submission 190136) | Saline water microbial communities from Sakinaw Lake, British Columbia, Canada - sak_2011_5_24_36m | ecosystem: Environmental > Aquatic > Non-marine Saline and Alkaline > Saline ... | reverse complement strand
ACGCTCTTTTGCCGCCCTATCATAATGACTTTGCCGCCGCAGGTAAGAAGAAGCCGCGTATCTATTTTGAAGGCAATAACCTGGACCCGGAAACTCTCTCCGTCCTGCTAAAAAATCTCAAACCAAAAAAAACTTATGTTGTCTGCATCTCAAAATCAGGCGAAACCTCCGAGACCAAAGCCGCATTTGAGATAATTTTAAACTGGTTAAAGAAAGGCGCCGGGAAAAATTATGGCCGGCAGGTTTTCGCCGTCACGGATCCCAAATCCGGAACTTTGAGAAAAAAAGTAAATGAGGCGTGCGCGAAGGACAGTTTGTCTTTCAAAAGTATTCCTCTTCTGGAAGGTGTGGGCGGCAGATTTTCTGAACTTAATATGGGTTTGCTTCATCTTGCGATTACCGGCATAAAACTTGAAGAGGTTCTGGCCGGAGCCAAAGCTATGTCTAAACGCTGTCTGAACGCGGAATTTAGAAAAAATCCTGCGCTTATGTACGCCTTGCTACACACAATTCTTTGTAAAGAAAAAGGCAAAGATGTTGCGGTTCTTATGCCCTTCTCCGAACAGCTTAAATCAACTGCGGACTGGTATATTCAGCTTTTAGCCGAAAGCACTGGTAAAAAATTTGAAAGGAAAATAGTTTCTGAGAACGGTCTCGAGAAATGGATCAATGGAAACAAGATAGTAAATACGGGACGCACTCCTGTCGCAGCCCGCGGCACGAATGATCTTCACTCTATACAACAAAATAATGTTGAAGGGCAAAACAACAAAGTCGTCACTTTTATCAGAGTAAATAAATTTAAGAATGACCTGGTAATACCTGACACAAAGGATTTCCTTGCAGGTAAAAAATATGGCGCGCTGCTCTCAATAGCCGAGGAAGGTACAGAATGGGCTTTAAGCAGGGAAAACCGCCCCTTTTGCGCTATCACCCTGCCCGAACTGAATGCCTTTACCTGGGGAGAACTTTTATTCTTCTTTGAAATGGCCACCGCCTTTGAAGGCGAGCTCTTAAATATCAATGCCTTCAACCAGCCCGGTGTAGAAAGCTATAAGAACTATATGTACTACAAACTGAAAAAACCCGGAATAAAAAAAGAAATAGCCGAAGAAATAAAAAACACCCCCGTAACAAAAAAACAAAAATACCTTCTTTAGATTGATAAGCCCAAAGTAAGTTTTAGGGGAGTGTTAGGAAAATAAAAAAAGACAGATTTAAAGTATCTGTCTTTTTTTATTTTCCAATCCTGCACCCGAGTTCTTAACGAGTGGTACAGGGGTACGGGAATTACGTTCCTTACTTCTTCGCCATCGGTTTACCGCAGCAATTTCCCGGCTTGGTACTGGTCTTGCCGCACGCTGCGCATTTATACGTTTCGCAACTTGCTCCGCTTCCGCCGCAACATGAACATCCGCCCATATTTATTTCCTCCTTTGAATATTTATTTCTAAATTATTTTAATATGACCGGAAAAAAATAAATATGACAGACATCATGTTAAATAATTTTAACTCTGACATGGATCATAGAATAAAAATAAAAATAATGTTAATATGTATTGTAATTGAATGATTCTTGATGTAAACTACAGTTAAGAGTAGTAATGGAGGGTGCTTCATGTCCGCAGTGAAAATTAAAGAAGGCGTTTACTGGGTCGGAGCAGTAGATTGGAATGTCCGCAGTTTTCATGGTCACACCTTTAACACCAAAAGAGGAACCACCTACAATTCCTATCTTATAGTTGATGAAAAAATCGCTCTCATAGATTCTGTTTATGCGCCCTTTTCACAGGAATTGCTTGCAAATATAAGCGAAATTGTCCCGCCGGAAAAAATTGACTATATGGTCGTTAACCATGTAGAGGGCGATCATTCCGGATCTGTGCCTGAAATTCTAAAGTATTGCCCGAAAGCAAAAGTGGTCGGCACGGAAAAATGTAAGACGGGAATGTATAAACATTATTACGGCAACTGGGACTGGCTAACGGTAAAGACCGGGGATAAAATAAACCTCGGCAAAAAAACACTTACTTTTGTGGAGGCGCCGATGCTCCACTGGCCGGACAGCATGTTTACTTACATCCCGGAACTCGAACTTCTTTTGCCCAATGATGCTTTTGGTCAGCATATAAGCAGTTCGAAAAGATTTGACGATGAGATTGACCAGAGCGAACTTATGGACGAAGCGGCCTCTTACTATGCTAATATCCTTCTGCCTTTCAGTCCTATGGTCTTAAAAAAAATTGACGAAGTGGTAAAAATGGGGATAAAGATCAGTATGATTGCCCCGAGTCACGGTATAATCTGGCGTAAAGATCCGATGAAAATAATAAATGCTTACGTAAAATGGGCGAAGAATGAAACCACCTCCAAGGTTGTAATTGCTTATGAGACGATGTGGAAATCAACGGAGCTGATGGCGAAGACCATCGGGGACGGCGTTGCGTCAACAGGTGTGGGTGTAGTAATTGCGGATGTTTCCGAGGTTGACAAGACCAATGTTATCAAGGAAATGCTTGACGCCAAGGGTTATCTTATAGGTTCAGCGACGCATGGCAATGATATGTTGCCTCAGATTTCAGGTTTTCTTGCTTTTCTTAAAGGTATGAAGCCCAAGGGAAGAATTGGCGCCGCTTTTGGTTCCTATGGCTGGTCCGGGGGTGCGGCGAAAAGTATAGAAGAGGTACTTACCGGGGCAGGTATAAATATAGTTCAACCTTTTATGCAGTGCCAGTTTGTTCCGGATAAAGAAGAACTGAAAAAGCTTTTTGAATACGGCGTAGAATTCGGTAAAAAAATCAAAAACGGCTGAAGTAAGTTTCAGGCCGGCGCTAAGGAGCTTGAATCTATGAAAAAATATCTTTGTACTGTTTGCGGTTATATCTACGATCCTGCAATTGGTGATCCGGACGGTAAAATAGCTCCGGGAACTCCTTTTGAGCAAATTCCTGATGGTTGGGTTTGTCCTCAATGCGGAGTAACAAAAGAAATGTTCGAAGAAGTTAAATAGTTTCTGTTGCCGGCTGAAAGACCATGCCTGCAGCATGTAAGTTATTCTATGGTAGTGGCGGGAAGTAATTTATTTTAAGGTTCCGGCCAAAGGAGGATGAAACTGTGGCAAAGAAAGCGAAAAAAGTAGCGAAGAAGAAAGCTAAGAAGGGAAAAAAGAAATAGGATAAGCTGCATTAAGCCTCTTGAAAAAGAGGCTTAGGCCTAATAGAAATAAAGGTTTTCACGGTTCGACGAAAAAGACACTGTAGCGAAATGTAATGAGGTTTAGTATGGGTGCTAACGGCATATATGAGCTGATAATTATCGGCGGCGGGCCTGCGGGAGTCACCGCTTCGGTATATGCTGCAAGAAAAAAAATTGATTTTTTACTTCTTACCGGCGATATAGGCGGACAGGCAGCCTGGAGCGGGGAGATTGAAAATTATACGGGCTATCAGTTTGTGACCGGCCCTGAACTTACCTTGAAATTTGAAGAACACCTGCGCAAGTATAACTTCCCTCTGAAAGAGAATGAAACCGCTCTGGAAATCTCCAAACAAGGAAATATCATAAAAGTAAAAACAGCTAAAGCCGAATATCTTTCCAAAACCCTCATCATTGCTTCAGGCAAAAGAAGCCTGGAATTAAACGTACCCGGTGAGAAGGAACTTAAAAACCGGGGCCTGGCTTACTGCGCTACCTGTGACGGTCCTTTGTTTGCCGGCAAAGAAGTGGCGGTGATCGGCGGCGGAAACTCGGCTCTGGATGCCGCACTGCAGCTGGTTAAGATCGCCTCCCGCGTTTATGTTATAAATAATACCCCGGCTCTTGGGGGAGACAGAGTGATGCGGGAAAAACTTCTGGACACAAAAAATGTGAAAATAATAAATAATGCAAAAGTGGAAAAGATAAGCGGAGAAAAAATTGTAACCGGTATTATTATAAATGAGAGCGGTGTGAAAAAAGAAATTTCCCTTCAAGGGGTTTTTGTTGAGATAGGGTTAAAACCTAATTCGGAATTTGCCGGCATTGTGGATAAAAACGAATTAAATGAAATCCGGGTAAACAACTCCTGCGAAACAAATGTCCCAGGGATCTTTGCGGCGGGTGATGTTACGGATGTTCCGGAAAAGCAAATAATAATTGCGGCAGGGGATGGTGCGAAAGCTACACTCTCAGCCTTCAAATATTTAATGAGAAATTGAAGGAAAAGCAAAAGAGGTTATTTATATGGACAGGAGAACTTTATGAAGAAAATTTATCTTGATAATGCGGCCTGTACGCCTCTGGACGTCCGGGTTTTTGAAGCGATGAAGCCTTTTTTTGTAGAAGAGTACGGCAACCCGGCGACCATTCATTCTTATGGGAGCGCGCCCAGGGAAGCGTTGGAGAAAGCTAGAGAGCAGGTGGCTTCACTTTTAAATGCCAAACCGGAGTATATCTTTTTTACTTCCAACGGTTCAGAAGCAAACAACATGGCTATTAAAGGTATTTGTTTGGCGAATCAGGCTAGGGGCAAACATATCATATTATCGGAAATTGAGCATTTCTCTGTCCTGCAGGCTGCAAAATCCATGGAAAAATTGGGCTTTACGGTAAGTTTTCTTAAAGTTGGCAGCAATGGGATAGTAAATACCGGAGAGCTGGAAAAACTTATTAAAGAGGATACTGTACTGGTTTCAATAATGCTTGCTAATCACGAGATAGGAACCTTGCAGCCGGTTGCCGAAGCGGGGGTCATCCTAAAAAAAGTTAACGCCGAAAGAGCTTCGCGCAAAATTCAGCCGGTTTATTTGCACACCGATGCTGTGGCTGCTGCGGGAGTAATTCCTGTGGATGTGGAACTACTGGGCGTTGACCTGCTTTCTCTTGCGGCGACTTCTTTTTATGGTCCCAAAGGCGCCGGCGCTCTATATATAAGGAAGGGAGTAAGATTAAACCCGCTTATAGACGGAGGCATTCAGGAAGGCGGACGCAGGGCAGGCCTAGAAAATGTTCCGGGCATAGTAGGAATGGGAAAAGCCGCGGAATTAGCGAAAAACGAGATGACGGAACGTAATCTAAAAATGGAGCCCTTAAGGGATCTGCTTATAGAACTTATTTTGAAAAATATCCCGCAGGTGTACTTAAATGGGGATGCCAAAAAACGGCTTCCCGGGAATGTGAACGTTTCCGTTGAATATATAGAAGGCGAGTCCATGCTGATGTGGCTGGATGATGTCGGTATTGCCGCCTCCTCAGGTTCTGCCTGTACTTCCAAAGCCCTGAAAGCCTCGCATATTTTATTGGCCATAGGCGTCCCCCAGGAAATCTGCCACGGCTCCATGCTTTTTTCCCTAAATAAAGATATCACCAAAGCCGACATTGAGTTCACCGCCCTAGAACTTGAAAAAACAGTAAAAAAATTACGCGAGATGTCGCCTCTTTACAAAAAAACCTGAGTTTTTTTGTAAAGAGGCGACCCCGCACCCGATCCTTCAGGAGAGTGGTGCGGGGCACCGCAAACACCCGTAAGGTATTTTTTAAAGGAGAATAAAAACATGGCCGACGAAAAAAATAAAATCACCCTTATCCTCTTTTCCGGGGAAATGGACAAAGCCCTGGCTTGCTTTACTCTTGCCACTACTGCAGCAGCTATGGGGTTTGAAGTAACGATATTTTTTACTTTCTGGGGACTCAATGTTCTTAAGAAAGGGGGAATCTCCACGGGCAAGAAAACCTTTCTGCAGAAAATGTTCTGGTTTTTAAATAAAGGAACCAAGGAAAAACTGCCTTTGACAAAATTTAATTTTGCGGGGGCTGGTCCCGAGATGATGAAACTACTTATGAAACAAAAGAAAATGGCCTCACTGCCTGATTTGATGGCTTCTGCCAGGGAAATGAAAGTAAAATATATTGCCTGTACTACTTCCTGTGGTGTTATGGGCGTGGACAGAAGCGATCTCATAGCTGAGGTTGACGAGATGGCAGGAGCCGCAACCTATCTTGCCGAAGCCAAAGGTTCAAACGTTAATTTATTCATCTAAAAAAGTTGCTCTCTAATAAATACAGCGGCTGCTCTTCGCCGCTTACATTAAATAGTCACTAGTAAGTAGTCATTAGTAATTATTCTTTTTTAGGAGTTATATGAATGACATAAAATTTGATAAAGAGCTCGACTGTCTCGGCCTCTACTGTCCGGTGCCTATCATGAAAACGGCGCAGGTCATCAATACGATGAAAAGCGGGGAAGTGCTTGAAGTCATTGCCGATGATATAGGTATTCTCAAAGATATGCCGGCCTGGGCTATGACCACGGGTAACGGCTTTTTGGGCGCAAAAACAGAAGGGGATATCTATAAGGTCTATGTGAAAAAGAAATGATAAACGATGTTGAGCTAGCCATAGCGGGGGCTGCAGGCCAGGGTATGCAGTCTATTTCGTTTACTCTCGGAAAAACTTTTGTCCGGGAGGGTTTTCATGTCTACGTCTACCATGATTTGATGTCGCGGGTCCGCGGCGGTTCGAATTCTTCAATTCTTAGAATAAAAAGCAGCGCTGTTAATTCAATTTCCTATTCCTACAATATTCTTGTCGCTCTTGACCACACTGCTATCTTGGCAAATCTAAAAAATCTAAAAAAAGGCGGAGTTATTGTTTATGACGGTGAAAAAATAGATTTTAATGAGAAAGAAGCCGGTTTAATTTCCGTACCGCTGGAACGCTTGGCGCTTGAAGCCGGAAAAGATAAAATAATGATAAACTCTGTTGCCACGGGCGCAGTCCTGGCCCTCCTTAAATGTGAGGTAACGGCTTGCGATGAAATCATCCGTGAATTGTTTTCCGGAAAAGGCGAAGAAATTATTAAAAATAATATAAGCGCTGTTAAAGCGGGGTACGAGCATGTAGCCGGAAGTTCCGGCGCTGTCTCTTTTGAATTAAAATCCGGGTTTGCTCACAAAAAGCGGCTTTTTATAACAGGCAGCGAGTCGCTGGCGATTTCTGCTATTGCCGCGGGGGTAAAATTTTATGCCGGTTATCCTATGTCTCCTTCGACAGCGGTCATGGAATACATTGCCGCTAAAGCCAACGAGTATAAGATCGTTTATGAGCAGGCCGAGGATGAGATAGCCGCAATAAATATGATAATCGGGGCGGCTTACGGCGGGGTCAGGGCTTTGACTGCGACCAGCGGCGGTGGTTTTGCTCTTATGACAGAAGGCATTTCACTTGCAGGTATGACAGAAACACCCGTTGTAGTAATCATTACTCAGCGGCCCGGTCCGGCAACAGGTTTTCCGACGCGCACAGAACAAGCGGACCTCAACTTTGCCCTGCATGCGGGTCACGGGGAGTTTGCAAAAATAGTTCTGGCGCCACGGAGCGCCTCGGAAAGTTTTTGTATTATGAGCCGGGCCTTTAATCTTGCCGAAGAGTACCAGGTACCTGTAATAATTCTCACAGATCAATGTTTTAACGATTCCGGTTATACAATAAACCCGGCGGAACTGGAAATGGAGCCGGTTAAGCGCGGTAACTTGAGTTTTGCCAGGGCTGAGGAAAAATATCTTTATAAAAGATACTCCTTAAATGAAACGGGCATCTCGCCCCGCCTGGTCCCGGGCTGTACGGAGCAGGTGGTTTGCGAAGATTCCGATGAGCACACTGAAGAAGGTCATATAAGTGAAAGCGGCGGACTTAGGAATATGATGGTGGAGAAGAGACTGAATAAATTAAAAAAGATAGCAGGCGAAATAAAACAACCGGTATATATAGGAAGCAACGCACCATCCGTGCTCCTGGTCGGTTGGGGTTCCACTTTTGGCGCAATAAAAGAAGCTGCGGAAATTATGAATGAAAAAGGTGTGCCGACAGCGGTATTGCATTTCTCAGAAATCTGGCCCCTGCCGGAATTAAAACTTCCTTGTGAGCTTCAGCGCATAAAAAGAATTGTGGCCGTAGAAGGCAATGCTACTGCCCAATTTGCAGCACTGTTTTATGCCCATACGGGAGTGAAGATAGAAGAAAAGATACTCCGGTATGATGGAAGACCGATGACTGCGAACTATATTGCTGAAAAACTTTAAGAGCAATGACTAAGTAAGAGCAATGACTAATTACTAATGACTAGTGACTATTTAAGGTGCGAGAGTAAAGAGCCACCCTCGCAAAAAGTATTAAAATAAATAACGCGGCAGGTTTAAGCCGCTTCGTTAAATAGTCAATAGTAAGTAGTCGTTAGTCATTATTAGTTTATTAGGAGCCTCATGGTAATCAAAGCAGATTTTGACAGTACTGATCCTGTTGCCTGGTGTCCGGGTTGCGGGAACTTTGGTATACTTAACTCTTTAAAGGAGTCGCTGGTGGAATTGGGGCTTGCGCCCTGGCAGGTCATCCTGGTTTCGGGGATTGGACAGGCGGCTAAACTTCCGCATTATCTGAAATGTAATCTCTTTAACGGGTTGCACGGAAGGGCTTTACCGGCGGCCTTTGGTATTAAAGCGGTAAATCATAAAATGAAAGTAGTAGTTCACGGCGGAGACGGCGATGCTTATGCCGAGGGCGGAAATCATTTTGTCCATGCGATAAGGCGCAATGCTGATATAACCTATTTTGTGCATGACAATCAGATTTACGGACTTACTAAAGGTCAGGCCTCGCCTACGACTGATAAGGGAATGAAAAGCGGGACTACTCCCTTTGGAAGTTTTAACGAACCGGAACAGCCGCTTGCTCTGGCAATTGCGCTGAATTGCACTTTTGTGGCGCGTGCTTTTGCAGGAGATCCGGTGCATTTGAAAAAAATAATGACGGCCGCTCTTGCCCATAGGGGTTTTGCCTATGTGGATATACTCCAGCCCTGCATTACTTTTAACAAGGTAAATACTTTTAAGTGGTACAAGGACCGGGTTTACAAATTAGACGACGAGCTGGCCTACAATCCGCAGGACCGGAGTGCCGCTTTTAATAAAGCCCTGGAATGGGGTGAAAGAATTCCCACCGGAATAATCTACAAATCGTCCCGCCCTGTCTATGAAGAGCATTCCCCTGTAACTAAGGAAGTCTCACTGTCCAGAGAAGAGCTGAACCCGCCGCCCCTCGAAGAACTGCTAAAAAAATATTATTAAAGCAAACATTTGGTTGGGGGTTTTTACTTTCTGCTTCATACTTTAGCAAAGTTTGTTGTATAATTGTTCTTGTGAAAACTTTTAAAACCAAAATACCGGCTATAGCCGGAGTCGCCGCATTTGTCCTTTCTCTTTCCATATATACAGTGACGGCCTGCCCTGTTGTTTTTGCCGGGGATAGCGGGGAATTGATAACGGCGGCTTATACTATGGGAGTGGCGCACCCGCCGGGCTATCCTTTGTTTTGTCTGCTGGGCAAAGTGTTTTCCTATCTGCCCCTTGCCGGAGTTGCTTTCAGGATAAATCTTTTATCCGGGTTCTTTGCTTCACTGGCAGTCTATGTCCTCTATTTGCTCATAAAAAAACTACTCACCGGAAAGGGCGGCGTAATCCTTGCTTTTTGTGCTGCACTTTTTCTGGCGTTTTCCCCTATCTTTTGGGAACAGGCGCTTTTTGCGAAAGGCGCACTTTACGGCCTTAATGCTTTTCTTATTCTTCTGCTTTATTATCTGCTCCTGCTTGAGGCCTCACCTTTACTTCTTGGAGTTCTAGCCGGTCTTTCTTTGGCAAATCACCATACGGCTCTTCCCTTTGCGGGCCTGGCTTTACTTTTTCTCTTTTTAACAAGAAAAGACAGAAAAAAGGCCCTGATTAATTATTTACTGGCCGCGTGTTTAACCGCTGTGACTTTATACTTATACCTGCCTCTTTCCGCTGCCGGCAAACCGCCTATCAATTGGGGCAATCCTAAGGATTTTGATAGCGCACTTTTTCATATTTTCCGCGGGCAGTACGGGGACGCAAGAGCGCCTCTCACGCTTGCAGTATATTTTAAGGAAATATTTGTTTACGGAAAACTGGTGGTTTCGCAATTTAGTTTTTTTTCTTTGCTGGCTCCGTTCGGGTTGGTTTATTTGTATAGAACGAATAAAAAATATACCGGACTCCTGCTTTTTTCCTTTGCCGCCTATTTTTTACTGCTGCTTTTAATAATAGAACATAATTTTTCCGAACATGTGCTTTACCTGAACAGAGTGTTTTTTCTGCCGCTCTTTGCGCTGCTGGCGGTCTGGATTTCCGCCGGTTTTGCTTTCTTTCTTGAGAAGCTGCCCGGCGGGCGGGTGCTATATTTACTGCCTGCACTGCTGCCGGTTTTGTTTCTTGGCGTGAATTACGGAAAAAGCGACAGAAGTAAAAGTTATCTGCTCTATGAGTACGGTGTTAATACTTTCAGGTCTATAGAAAAAAACGCGCTGCTTTTTACCTCGGGTGATCACTCGGCTTTTGTTTCCGTCTATCTCAAAACTGTTGAAAAAGCCCGGCCGGACCTGCTTTGCTATGACGATACCGGTTCGATCTTTGAAAATATATATGGTGCCGATTTTGCCGGATTGCCGAGGGGAAAGCACGAACAGCGTCTTACGGATACGCAGCTGAGCTTAATTGAGGCAACAAAAAAACCGGTATATTTTATACTCGGGAGCAACCTCCAGGACATTTCTGTTTTAAGCGGCCGCAACAACTATAAACCTCTGGGCCTGGTCTATAAAATAGCAAAGGAAGATAAGGCCTCTTTTTATGCGAAAGAACCGCTGCGGGAGTTCAATTTTAGAAATCTTGATAAATTTGAAGCGCAGGACTATCTGGAAACTGCTCTTGCTGCTCAGATATATTTCATGAAAGGTGAGGAGCTGTATGCCCGGGGCAGGATTGCGGAGGCGACCACATTTTATGATAAAGCGGCTCAAATAGGCAGTGTTATTGATGACCTGCTGAATAATCTTAATATTGTCTTTATGCGGCCCGGGTATACGGGGAAATTGCTGAAATTTGCGGAAGAAACGGTTAAAAAAAACCCTTATCTGGCAACTGCGCGCGCTAACCTGGGTAATGTTTACATGTATTTTCGTGAACCGGACAAAGCGATAATAGAATATAATAAAGCGCTTGAACTGGAGCCGTCAAATGCGGAGGTTGTCCATAATTTGGGGGTTGCCTGGTTGAAGAGAAATGATTACGAGAAGGCGGCTGCCTGCTTCAAAAGCTCAGTGGAAATATTTTCCGGCGTCCCTACGGATTTTTTAAATCTTATTGAGTGTTATATCCGGCTGAACAAACCGGAAGATGCTTTAAAGACCGCCGTTAACGGGGTAAACTTTCATCCCGGTAACGGGGATTTGAGATTGAACTGTGCGAATCTCTTATTCCGCTCGGGAAGATTTCAGGAAGCCCTCCTGCAATATGATTATATTATTAAAAATATAGATCCCGGTGTACCGGAGATTTATTATGATATGGGGGTGACTCTTTTGCGGTTGAATATGCCGGCGGAAGCGGAACCGTTTTTTCAAAGAGCGCTTGAACTAAAACCGGGCTACACAGAAGCAAAAAAATACCTCAACGAGGTGAAGGAGTTCTTAAAAAAACAAAAATGAAAAACTATCTGGAACAGGCGGAAATTGCCAGGGGCAGGTCAGATTTTAGAGAGGCATTGAAATATTACAGCCTTGCAGCAGCCCGGGAGAAGAACCCTGAAAATTTGTTGGGACTCGGGGATATGCTACGCATGACAGGAAAATTTGACCGGGCCGTAAGCGCATATCTGCTTGTAATGCGGCTCTCAAAAAACGACCGGCTGGTTTATGCCGATGCGGCAGCCGGTTACGGTATGGCTCTCAGGGGAAAGCTGGCGTATGTTAAAGCCGGAAAATATTTAAAGCTCTCCGAAAAAATATATAAAGAAGAAAAAGACGCGGAGGGCCGGGCGTTCGCGCTCTGGACCCTCGGCGGTCTCTACAGGATAAAAGGCGATTTGAAAAGCGCTCTTGCCGCTCTTAACTCGGCGCTGGGTCTTTTCAAAAAGTTGAAAGACGGAAGAAATATTGCTTACGCCCTTTGTGCCCGGGGAGGTACTCTGCGGCTTCGGGGTGATTTTAGGGGCTCCCTTGCCTGTTACCGAACCGCCAATAAGTATTTTATTAAAAATAAGGATACCTTTGGCCGGGCGTATTCCAATTGCGGTATGGGGAGCGCCAATAGAATGCTTTCCAATTACCGCCTTTCGGAAAAGCTCTACAAGAAAGCGGAGAAACTCTATTCTTCCTTTAAGGACGAGATAAACTTCTCCTATGTTCTCTGGGGGCATGCAAATACGCTCCTTTGCCTCGGGAAATTTAATGAGGCTGGGAAGCTAAACCGGAAGGCAGGCCGGCTCTTTAAAAAATGGAAGGATGAGCGCGGTCTGGTCTATATTATTCTGCAAGCTGCGGAGCTTTCAAGAAACTTGGGAAAGAAAGCAAAAGCCCTGGATTTGTTCAAAAGAGCAATATTAATCAGTAGAAAACATGGTTTGAAAATAGAGAAAATTCACGGAGAAATGGGTGTTTATCGAATAACCGAAAAAGGTTCAGATCCCGTCAAAAAGTACGCTAAACTAAGTACAAAGTGGCAAAGTGTTTTAAAAAAGAACAGTATACTCAATTTCCCTTGATTTTTTAGCTTAAAACAGTTAAAATACTTCCCTATGTTTGCTGTAGTTCTTGCCGGCGGTATGGGAAAACGGATGAAATCCGACCTGCCAAAGGTATTACATAAAGTCTGCGGGAAACCAATGATATTACATATTTTACGCCAGCTTAGCTCTATGAAGCAAATAGAGAAAGTCGTGGTGGTTGTTGGTTATAAAAGGGCTCTGGTAAAAAGGGTTCTTCCCGGCTGGGTAAAGACTGCGGTGCAAAAGAAGATGCTCGGTACGGCCGATGCGGTTAAAAGCGCCCGGTATCATTTTGAGAAATACTCCGGGGATATTTTAGTGCTTTGCGGAGATACTCCGCTGGTGCAGGCTAAAACCCTGGAAAAAGTATTAAAGGTCCATAAAGAAGAAAATAATTCCGTTACCATTGTTACAACTTTTGTGAAAAACCCCGTAAATTACGGCAGGATACTGCGGGACGGAAAAGGCCGGGCCACAGGTATAGTGGAAGAAAAAAGCGCAACTGCCCGGCAAAAGAAAATAAAAGAGATAAATACCGGGATTTATTGTTTTGGCGCTCAAAAACTTTGTTATGCACTGTCCCGTATCAAGAAGGATAAACTTAAAGGCGAATATTACCTGACGGATGCGGTTGAAATTTTAAGAAAAAAAGGTTCAAAGATCGGCACGGCTTTGGCAAAGGATGCGGGAGAGGTTATGGGTGTTGACGACCCGGTCCGGCTTGAGGCCGCCGAAAAATATCTTAGGGGGCGAAATGCTGGTTCTAAGAAACTATAAATTAAAAGTGTTTGGCGGCAGTGCGAATCCGGAACTTGTAAAAAAGATTTGTAAATACCTCCATACTTCAGTGGGTAAAATGGAGTTAAAGAGATTCCCTGACGGCGAAACCTGGGTAAAGATAGCCGATAATGTCAGGGGCGACGATTGTTTCATTGTTCAGCCGACCTGCATGCCTACAAATGAAAATCTTATGGAATTGTTCCTGATGATAGATGCTTTTAAAAGATCTTCCGCCAGAAGAATTACGGTGGTAATACCTTATTATGCTTATGCAAGACAGGATAGAAAAGATCAGCCGCGGGTTGCTATTTCCGCTAAACTGGTAGCCAATCTTTTAACGAGCGCGGGCGCGTCCCGGATAATTGCGATGGATCTGCATGCGGCCCAGGTTCAGGGCTTCTTTGATATACCGGTCGATCATCTTATAGCAGAACCTGTTTTAGCAAGAGAATTTGCAAAGAAAAAGATCCCGAATCTGGTTGTAGCCGCTTCCGATATGGGCGGTTCCAAAATGGCCAGAAGTTTTGCCGAGAGGCTGGGAACGTCAATAGCTATTGTGGATAAAAGAAGACATCACTCTATGAAAGTAGAAGCGCTTTCCCTTATAGGAAATGTTACCGGGAAAAATGTATTGATTCCCGATGATATGATTTCTACCGGCGGCACGATGGTGGAAGCGGCGAAATTTCTGCAAAAACACGGCGCGAAAGATGTTTATGCCTGCTGTACACATCCGGTTTTCTCGGGCAGTGCTTTAGAAAAAATTAAAAATTCAGTGATAAAGGAAGTTATGGTCACGGATACAATTCCTTTGTCGGAAGAAGCGAAGAAAGTAAAAAAAATAAAAATTATTACGGTGTCCGGAGTTCTCGCCGAGGCCATCAAGAGCATTCATAACGAGACTTCTGTGACTAAATTATTCCGTTAAAAAATTATTTAAAATTTAAAAAATAGAAAGTAGGAGGAAATATGGATCAGGTAGAATTAAAAGCGAAAGCAAGAGACAGCAAAGGTAAAAATGCTGCCCGCCGTCAAAGAGTCAACGCGGAAATTCCCGCGGTACTTTACGGAAAGCAAGAAGAGGGAGTTTCTCTTTCCCTGGTGACGAAAGAAGTCGCCAAGCTTATCTCCAGCAAAGGCCGGAACGTAATGCTCACTTTAAAAGTGGAAGGCAAGGCTGATGTGGTGGCGATGTTCAAGGAAATTCAGAAACATCCGGTAACCGGCGAGATCATTCACGTGGATCTTTACAAGATCAATATGAAAGAAGCTCTTATCGTTCTCGTCAAGACAAGAATTAAAGGTGAAGCTCCCGGCGTAAAACTGGGTGGTATCCTGGAACAGCCTTTAAGACAGGTTCGCATAAAAGCGCTGCCTGACAGAATTCCTGAAGCGATCGTTATTGACGTTTCGGGCTTGAATATCAATGACTCCATTCATGTGGAAGATCTGAAACTGGGTGAAGACATCCAGCTGCTGGATAATCCGAGGGATGTCGTTGCTACCGTGAGCGTGGTTAAGGAAGAAGTTGAACCCGTACCCGGTGAAGTCGCTCCTGACGCTCCGACCGGTCCTGAAGTTATCGGCGAGAAAGAACGCGAAGAGAGACGCCTTGCTACCGAGAAAGAAAAAGACGGTAAAAGCAAGGAAAAAGCCGAAGCGAAAGACGAAGCAAAAAAAGACGCTAAAAAATGAAGCTGGTAATTGGGCTTGGCAATCCCGGGGAAGAGTATGTAAACACGCGGCATAACGCGGGTTTTCTCGTGATTGACGAACTTGCAAGCCGGCTTAACAGTAAGGTTTCCAGAAAGGAATGTTTTTCTTTCCTGGCGGAAAAAAATCAGGTTATCTACGCGAAACCCCAGACTTTTATGAACAAGAGCGGGGATGCGGTAAAATGCCTTCTAAGTAAATATAGAGGCGCGGTGCAAGACCTTGTTGTGGTGTATGACGACTTAGATCTTCCTCTCGGGAAGCTGCGGGTTCGTCACGGGGGAAGCAGCGGGGGTCATAAAGGTGTTCAGTCTATTATTGATTGCCTGGCGGATACGGGATTTACCCGGGTCCGCCTGGGCATTTCTGCCCTGGAAAAACCAAAAGCAGTTGTGGATTATGTGCTCTCCAAATTTAAAAAGGAAGAAAAAGAAACTTTACAAAACTCTGTTGTTTTGGCGGCTGATGCCGTGGAGTTTCTGCTTGCCGGCAATTCTGTCGAAGCCGCAATGAATAAGTACAACGGCTAAATGGCCAAAAAACTGTCTCTTATATTCTTGCTTGTTTTTCTATCCGGGGTGGTAGTTTATGTTATTAACAATGCCCCGCGCGGCGCGCAGACTGTCTCACAGGGGAAAGCGGACCCCAAAATAGAAAAGTACCGTCTTGTAAATATAAATACAGCCGGAGAAGCGGAACTCGAAACACTCCCCTCTATAGGTCCTTCAACGGCAAAAAAAATAATTGAATACAGAACTCAAAAAGGAAGCTTCAAAACGCTTGAAGACTTGAAAAAAGTAAAAGGTATCGGGGAAAAGACTTTTGAAAGACTTAAAGAAAGAATTACGGCGGAGTAAGAATGCTTACCGGTGAAGATATTGCAGGCCGCAGTCCTGCCATAAAGAAATTACATAACCTGATCTCTAAAGTCGCGCCCACCGATTCCACCGTGCTTTTAACGGGGGAGACCGGAGTGGGAAAAGGCGTTTTTGCCGAGGCGATCCACAGATTAAGCAAACGGGCTGCCGGGCCTTTTGTTTCTATCAATTGTTCTGCCATACCGGAATCCCTTCTGGAGAGCGAGCTTTTCGGGTACAAGAAAGGTTCCTATACCGGGGCGGCTGCGGACAGAAAAGGCCTTATGGAAGAGGCCAATAAAGGTTCCATTTTTCTCGATGAGATAGGAGATATGTCCCTTTCTCTCCAATCCAAGATGCTGCACGTTCTGGAAAACGGCGAGGTAAGACGGATTGGAGACAATGAATCGAAAAAAATAGATGTCAGAATAATTACGGCCACGAATAAAGATCTCTGGAAAGAGATTGGCCTAGGAAAATTTCGGGAGGATCTCTTCTTCCGCATTAACGTAATAAGGCTTCATATACCTCCTCTCCGCGAGAGACGCGAGGACATTCCCATACTTATTAGATACTTTCTTGAAAAATATAATAAAGAATATAATAAAGATGTTATCCGCATTTCTGATGAAGTGCTTTCGGTGCTCCTGCAGTATGACTATCCGGGAAATGTAAGAGAGCTTGAAAATATAATAAAACACGGCATAATATTTTCGGAAAAAAATATCATCACCAAAGCCGACCTGCCTTCCGGCATGCCGGAGCCGGCGCTTTTGGAAGCCCCTAAAGCGGAGCTACCCGGGGAAAAACAGATCCTGGGTGAAAAATTTGAAACCATTTCTGCTATGGAAAAACGTTTGATTCTCGAGACCCTGCAAAAAACAAATAACAATCATACCTCATCGGCAAAAAAACTTGGTATTTCCCGTTCAACGCTCTGGCGCAAGATGAAAGAATACGGGATAGAGGAGTAGAGTATGGAGAATAATAAAGCTTTCAAAACTTGTAGCTGCGGCGCTTCCTGGAAGACCTATACGGATCTTGTCGGGGATAAAGACATTACTATTATTGGGTATCAGGCCAATTTTAGAAACATTACTGAGGGCCTTTTCTTGTTTAACCATGAAACCTGTAAAAGTACGCTGGCTATAGTAGTTACGGAATTCCTGCCGATGTATAAAGGCAAAATATATCAGGAAAAAGAACCGGTACTGATAAATGCAAGGGTCTGTGTCTCCAGCGCGGAAACTTTTCGGCCTGTCTGGCGGACTGTTCTTACGCTTATGTCAGGGAAATACTTGTTCAATTGAAAAACAAAGTCTGAGGGGCTTATGAAAACAAAAAAGCTTGCCAAAAAGAAAGTATTACTGCCGGATAGCAGATATCTCCTATATTATGGTTGGACCAAAAAAGATAAGATCCGCAAGAAAAAGTCAAAAGCCAAACCCTCTAAAATATTGAACTAGCTGATAATAATGCTGTAACCGCCCTTTTTCCTTCTATAATCCACCCGTTAGTCATTGACAAAGTTAATTTTGTCCCTGTATTATATTGAAAGTTACCGCAGACCAGAAAGAGGAGTAAAAATGCGAATAATAAAAGCTTTTTTATTTTGTATCCTCATCCCCTCCTTGCTTTTAGCTAAACAAATTTCCCTTACCCTGGATACCAATAATTTTACGTTTACAGGCACGTACCCGGTAAGAAGCGGCATTCCTTTTGCCAAAGGGGAATTGACCGGTGTCAAATTTATCAGAATACTTGAAGACAGCAAAGAAGTTCCGGCGCAGTTTCGGGCGTTGGCTTTCTGGCCTGACGGCAGTGTGAAATGGCTTCTGACGGATTTTTTTGGCAAAGCGGGAGGCAAATACGCCGTAGAGTACGGTCCGGAAACAAAAAAAATGGCCGCAACAGGAAACTTAAGCAAAGTTGAGAAGGAAGATATAGTAATAAATACGGGTGTCTTAAAATTTACGGTTAAAAAAACAGGGGAAGGCTTTCCAGAAGAAATATATCTCGACCTTAATAAAGACGGAAAATATACTGCCGGGGAAAGAATGGACGCTTCCCGGGCGGAAAGAAAAAACTTTTTAGATCTTATTCATTTGAAAACCCCGGGCGATTTTACGGTAGAAGCCCGGAGCGTCAAAGACGGCACTCTGGAACCTTCAAAAGCGGTGATAGATTCCCTCTCGGTAGAAGAAGACGGGCCTCTCCACTGTGTGATTTTGGTGCGGGGAAATTATCTTTACGGCAAAGCCGTCGGGGAGACGCTGACCGGCGCAAAAATAAAGGCAATCTGTCCTTTTACCCTGCGGCTGCACGCTTTTGCGGGGAAAAGTTTTATTAATATCCAGCATAATTTTGTTTTTGACGGGGCGGATCCGGATTACGATATTATAAGAAGTCTAGGTTTTGCGCTCCCGGTAAATTTTAAAATTACCCGGGTGGATTTTGGCGCCGAGAAGGAATCCAAACAAATAAAGGCGGAAAATAGTTTTTACGGACTCACGCAGGAAACGGCGGACTCCTATAAAATATGGGAAGGGGATAAATTTAAGACGGGTACGCTGGCAACCGGAAAAAGATCTAAGGGCTGGATGAGTGTTTCAGGGGAGCAGGGCGGGGTGGCCGTTATCGTAAGGAAAAACTGGCAGAATTACCCGAAACAGCTTATGGCAAATATTGAAACCGGGCTGGTGGATATATTTCTGGCCCCCCTGGACAGCGCGCCCCTGACGGTAAGAAGGTATGCCCGGGAGTTTGGCGTGGGGGAAACAGGTTCTACGAGCAAGAGCGCCGCAGATATTGAAAAATTCAGCAGGTGGGCCGGAAAGGGAGTTTCCAAAACGCACAATGTCTGTGTTTCCTTTTTTGCCGGTGATTTTAAAGACTCCAAAACGGAAGAAATAGCTGCAAATTTTGATAATACCTTGCTGGCCGCGCCTTCTCCGGAATATTTTGCAGAGACTCTGGTCTTTGGCCATTACATGCCGGTCATAAAAGGTAAATACGACAAATATGAAAAAAGTATAACCAATGCTATAGATTTTTATCTCCTTTCCCGCGAGGTTTTCGGCTGGTACGGTTTCTTTGATTATGGAGACATTCAGCAGTGGTTTAATATGCATAATAACGGCAGGTGGGAAAATGATTTCGGGCGCTGGGGCTGGGGAGGAAATGACGGTCAGGGCCGGGTGGGCTCGCTTTTCTTTCAGCAATATCTCAGAACTCTGGACCGGAAATATTTTGAACTGGGAGAGGCGTTTTGCGTGCATAATTATGACTGTGATGTTATTCACACCAAAGAATATTCTTTTGACTGGGAGTCCGGCTGGAACCATAATGTTATCGGAAATGCGCACCGGCATAATGTCCAACATTGGGGCTGTCCATATATCGGCTTAAGAGGCGCGAATCCTGTCGGCTCAAAAGTGCTTTACTATTTAACCGGTGATGGTCAAATAAAAGATACCCTGGATCTGGTTCTGGCAGCTTCATTAAAAGGTGATGCCGGCGCAGGTTATAGCGGGAGCGGTACTGACGGCTGGGGCTCGCAGGCGCAAAGTTTTCTGGTAGCCTGGGAAACAACTAAGGATACAAAATACCGGGACAAATTAAAAGGTTATATAGCCAATCTGAATAAGCCCAGCGATCCCTGGGCTCTGGGTTTGTCTTATAACTTCGGCTTACTTCCGGCTATCATGGATTATTATGAGGTTTCAGGAGATCCGGAGGCCAAAAAAACCATAATAAGTATGGCTGAGAAATGTCTGGCGAGCAGTACAATAAGAAAACACTGGTCCTATCCTGATTCGTATTTTGGCGTGATGTCTTATGCTTACCGGCTGAGCGGTGAAAAAAATTTAAGGAAGAACTGCTGGCTATGTCTGAAAACTTTCTGGGCAAGGCAGGGAAAGAGGCCTATAACAGTGTGGATAGAGAAATGTGGCCTGCGGGAAAAATAACCTATTTTTATAATGAAGTTCACAGGGCGCTGCCTTATGTTTTTGACGCCCTGGAAAAGTAAGACAGGAGCAGGACTATGCGTAAAAATTTAATCAAAAAAGTTTTAGGTGTTCTTGTGGCCCTGCTGGTATGTGGCCCGGTCTTTGCCGGAAATGTTCTGGATAAGACCGGCAGCTTGTTCCTTACCTTCTGCAAATTTAAAGATACGGAAAAAAATATGCCTGCGACCCTCTCGGTTTTTAGCGAAGAGGAAAAGATAGAAGCAAAACAGGTGCGCCTTACGGATGTTGCCGGTGTAAAAGGTGTTCTAACCTACGGCGCAGTTGCTTCCCGCTATGAGTTGAAAACAGAAAAACCCGGGAAAGGGAAATATACTAAGACCACACTGACTTTGGAATTCGGGAAATTTCCCGCAAACACTTTTATAAAAGAGTTCGGTATTAAAATTCCTTATATCGCTACGGCCTCTGAGAAAGAAACTAAAGTTACCTGCGGTGGGGAAAAAAGAAATGACTGGTGGTATCTTGATCAGTCGAAATTTGATGCTTCCTTCCCGGAATGGCTGGTATCCGATAAAAAAGCCAGATGGCCTATCTGGGGGATTGGCGGGGTGTATCAATATAGTCCGCTGCAATATAAGGTATGGAAGACGAACAGACTTGACACTTTTCCTTTAAATACAGATCAGGGCGCTCTGGCTCCGGGCTGGCTTGATATTCTTGCCGGAGAGGAAGGAGAACTGGTGTGGCTGGAGAATATGAAAGAGGCCCCGAAAGCGCTGACCTTCAACTACATTGAAAAAACCGTAAATATTCTTTTTCATCCTGCCTATGCGTTACCGCTTGAAGCTCCGGCGGGAAAGAAAGTTTCTTTCTCAATATATTTTTATGAACATGACAGTGAGCTGGATCTTGATGAGCTTCCCAAGGATTTGTCCGGGTTTATCGCAGAATATATGAAATAATACCTCAAAACACTACTTTTTTAAGAACTTCCTGCCAGTTTGCGGAAAAAAATATGTTTTTGCTTGTTAAAGCATAATACTTTTATTTGCAGAAAAAGTATTGTATAATATTATAAATGTGGTTGTTTTTTAGTAAAAATATGAAAGTTTCTGTTTTTGGAGGTAGAAAAATATGAAAGTTGTCGTAACCGGAGGGGCCGGATTTATTGGTTCGCACATAGGGGATTTGCTCGTTCAGGCAGGTTATGAAGTGATTGCCCTTGATAATCTTAGTTCCGGGAAAGTAGAGAATGTTAATAAGAAAGCGAAGTTTTACAAAGCGGATATAATAGGTAAAGATATCCTGCCGATACTGAAAAAAGAAAAACCTGACTTTATTATACATGAGGCTGCGCAAATAAGCGTGTCTCTCTCGGTAAGAGAACCGGTTTTTGACGCAGAAACTAATATAATCGGAACTCTAAAGCTCCTGGAGTACGCCAGAAATAATGGGGTTAAGAAATTTATATTTGCCTCCTCCGGCGGTACGGTTTACGGTGAGCCGGCAAAATTCCCGGTTACGGAGAAATTTCCTCTGGGTGCTACTTCCCCTTACGGTATTGCAAAATTGGCCGTAGAATATTACATCAAATTTTACAACAAAGAATATAATTTAAAATATACCTGTCTTAGATATTCAAATGTTTACGGACCCAGACAGGATCCGCACGGAGAGGCCGGGGTTGTGGCAATATTTACCACGGCAATGCTTGCGGGCAAGACCCCGAAAGTAAACGGGGACGGGAAATATATCCGGGACTATGTTTATTGTAAAGATGTGGCGCAGGCAAATCTTCTCGCCCTGGAGAGCAGCTTTCTGGGCAGTATAAATATAGGTACGGGGCGGGCAACGGATGTTAATGAACTTTATCGGCATATTGCGAAAGCTACCGGATTTAAAACCAAGCCGCTTTACGGCCCGGCAAGAGCGGGGGATATCCGTAAAAGTATTCTGTCGGCCGCCGAAGCTAAAAAAGTACTGAAATGGACTCCAAAAGTTGAGTTGGAAGAAGGTATTGAAGAGACGGTAGCTTACTTTAAGAACAGGAATGGGTAATATGTCAGAATTAAGATGGAATCCGATGCTGGAGGAGTGGGTAATAACCGCAACTCATAGACAAGACCGCACCTTTTTGCCTCCAAAAAATTTCTGCCCGCTCTGTCCGACAAAAAAGGGGAAATTTCCCACTGAAATTCCAGCAGAGAGCTATGAAATAGCTGTTTTTGAAAATAAATTTCCCTCGCTTCAGAAATCTGCGCCGGTACCTTCCTTAAAAGATGACGCGCTTTTCAAGGTTAAAAAAGCCCGCGGTATTTGCGAAGTTGTGGTCTATACTAAAAATCACGGAACCACTCTCGCCGGTCAGCCTGTAGAGGAAATTTACAAACTGATTCAGGTTTGGAAAGACCGGTATAAAGAACTGGGCGCAAGAAAGTTCATAAAGTATGTTTATATATTTGAAAACAAAGGCGAAATCATCGGGGTCACGCTTGCTCATCCCCACGGGCAGATTTATGCATTCCCGTTTATTCCTCCAAAAATAAAAACGGAACTAAAGGCTGCGGATAAATATTACCGGAAGAATAAGAAATGTCTGTATTGCGATATTTTGAAAAAGGAAAGGAAATTTAAAAAGAGGATAGTCAGCGAAAATTCCGGCTTCACCGCTTTTGTCCCTTTTTACGCCAGGTACCCGTATGAAGTTCACATAATGTCAAAAAAACATAAGGCCTCTTTGCTTGATTTTTCCGAAAAAGATATGAAAAATCTCGCAACTATGCTGAAAACAATTCTGGTTAAATATGATAAACTCTTCAATATTTCCTTGCCTTATATAATGCTTATGCATCAGGCGCCGACCGACGGCAAGCCGCACAAAGAAACCCACTGGCATATTGAGTTCTATCCGCCTTACCGGACAAAAAATAAGATAAAATATTTGGCGGGCTGTGAATCCGGGGCAGGGTCCTTTATCAATGACACGCTGGCGGAAGAGAAAGCGGCGGAACTGAGAAAAATATAGACAATAAAAGAAATTTACAATTGACGATTTACGATTGACAATTTATGGTGGCAGGAAAAGACCTGCCGGTATATAATAGAAAAACTTATTTTATTGAAGGGTTGAGTGAAAGAAAGAATAGGCAAATTACAAAAAAAACATGAAGAACTTTTTCCGGAAGGCGGAAAGCCGGTAATCGTCGCCGGACCCGGCCGTATCAATATAATAGGCGAGCATGTTGATTATGCCGGCGGTTTTGTACTGCCCTCCGCGGTGGACAGGGAAATACTTCTGGCCGCAACCCTCCGCAAGGATAACAAACTCAAACTTTTCTCCCTCGATTATAATGAAAGTTTTGAAACAGATATGGCAGGGCTTGTTTTTAACAAAGAAAAACCGTGGGCAAATTATCTTATGGGAGTATTTTTTGTCTGCAAAGAAGCCGGCTACAAGTTTTCCGGGGCGAATATAGTCTTTAGCGGGAATATTCCTCAGGGCGGGGGTATGAGTTCTTCGGCGGCGCTGGAAGTTGCGGTTTGTTATGCCTTGCGCCTGCTTAACGGCCTAAATATTTCAGATCTTGAACTCGTGAAACTTTGTCAGAAAGCAGAAAATACTTTTGTCGGCGTGATGTGCGGTATTATGGATCAATTTGCCTCCGCTATGAGCAAAACGGGTAATTTGCTTTTGCTAGACTGCCGGAATCTGGAATATAAATATATACCTGCGGATTTCAAGGGGCTCAAAATAGTCCTTGCAGATTCAAAGCAAGAAAGAACTCTCGCCGGGTCGGAGTATAACCTGAGACGGGAACAGGTTAAAGAAGCCTCAGAACTTCTCGGCAAACCTCTCCGCGATATTTCCATAGCTGAATTTGAGTCAAATAAAAGCCAACTTACTCCGGTGCTTCAAAAAAGAGCCGCGCATGTAATATATGAGATAGACAGAACGCTGAAAGCCGTGTCTGCGCTTCAGAAAAATGATATGTCCGCGCTTGGCGCTCTCCTCTATGCCTCTCACGAAAGTTTACAGAAGGATTTTGAGGTTTCCTGTAAAGAGCTTGATATTCTGGTCAATATGGCTTCCCAAGTAAAAGGTGTTCTCGGCTCCCGAATGATGGGCGGCGGTTTCGGCGGCTGCACCCTTACCCTCGTAAAAGAAGAAAGTGTTCCCGAACTGAAAGAAAAACTGTTGAAAGAATACCCGGTGAAATCAGGGAAAAATACAGAGGTGTGGGTATGCAATTTGGGGGAAGGCGTGCATGAAGTGAGTAAATGCAAGTACTAATGACTATTGACTAGTGACTATTTATTGTAAGCGGCAAAATTCAGCCGCTGTATGAAATTAGTTAAATAAAATATTTTGGAAGTAGATGGCGGTTCTTTGCCATCTTCCTAAAATAGTCAATAGTAAGTAGTCATTAGTCAATTTTATTTGAGGAGTTCCTAATGCATCATCTAAAATCTTTGTACGATCTCGTCGTAGTCGGCGGCGGGCCCGGAGGTTTTTCCGCGGCAGTTGCCGGAGCCAGGAGAGGCCTGTCCGTTATCCTGATAGAACGTTACGGTTTTCTCGGCGGGATGGCAACTTCCGGTCTGGTCAATCCCTTTATGCCTTTTAAATTAAAAGGGAAAAATCTGACCAGCGGCATCTTTAATGAACTTATAGACCGTCTGCAAAAAGAAGGCGCTTTAAGCAAAAGGCAGATGGAATTTGATGACGAAAAATTAAAAAGTATCCTGGACGAAATGCTCCAAGAAGCGGGCTGTGATGTCTTGCTGCATTCCTATTTTACCGGTTGTGAACTTTCCGGAGGTAAAATAAACTCTATCACGGTGGTCAATAAATCAGGCAGTATGAAAATAAAAGGTAAAATATTTGTGGATTCTACTGGGGACGGGGATCTTTCAGCAGCTGCAGGCGCAAAAATACAACTCGGACGGAGTGAAGACAATTTGTGCCAGCCGATGACCCTCTGTTTCCGGATAGGCGGTGTAAAAAAAGGTCTGACCCGGGGGCAGGTAGCAAGAAATCTAAACAAGATACTGGACGCGGCCAAGAAAAAAGGCGAAGTTGATCAGCCCAGAGAAGATGTTCTTTGTTTTGACACCCTTATCCCCGGCTGTTATCACTTTAATACCACAAGAGTGGTTAAAAAAAGCGGCGTCAACGGTCTGGAGCTTTCCGAGGCCGAGTTTGAAGGACGGCGACAGGTAAAAGAACTTTTTAATTTGTTTAGAAAAAAATCCCCCTATTTTGCGGCTTCTTATCTTATGAAAATAGCCTGTCAGATAGGTGTCAGAGAAACCAGAAGGGTCCTGGGAAATTATGTCATCACCGAGAAAGATGTAATCAGCGGCAGAAAATTTCCGGATGGCATCTCCAGATGTAATTACCCCGTAGATATTCATAATCCCGCCGGCAGCGGCACCGTTATCAAAAGAGTTAAAGCCGGTACCTATTACGAAATTCCTTTCAGATGTTTAGTTCCTAAAGGCCTTGAAAATCTTCTGGTAGGTTCCCGCTGCATCAGCTCGACCCATGCCGCGCATTCCTCCTTCCGTGTAATGCCGTACGTCAGCGGTTTCGGCGAAGCCTGCGGAATAGCCGCCGCCTTAGCCCTGAAAGAAAACATCCCACCCTGTAAAGTAGACGGCAAGAAAGTCAAGGCGGAGATATTTAGACTGGGATAATACCACTTTCTCCTTGCGGTACAGACCTTCTATATTGTATATTTAGGTATGTTCAAGTTATTTTCTACACTTTTGCTTTTGGTTCCTTTTAAACTTTACTTTCGAGCGAAGGTTAAGGGGTTGGAGAATATCCCGAAGAAGGGGTCTTGCCTTATTTTGTCTAATCATGTCAGTCATATTGATCCGCCTTTTGTGGGGATTGCGGTGTATTTCAGGAAGAAGACAAAATTTATGGCGAGGGATACGCTTTTTCATAATTTCTTTCTGGGGTTTTTCCTTAATCATGTCGGGGCGATACCGCTGAACCGCGGGACGGGTTACCGCGGGGGTTTTGAGAAGGCGCTTGAAGCGTTGAAAAAGGAAGAGATTGCGCTGGTGGCGTTTCCGGAAGGGACGAGAAGCCAGGACGGGAAATTGCAGCCTGGAAAACCGGGAATAGGGTTATTTGTGCTTCAGGCCAACCTGCCGATAGTGCCCTGCTTTATAACCGGTGCTTATGAAGCGATGCCGAAAAACAGTAAATTTCCAAAACCCAAACAAATAACGTTTACTTTTGGTAAACCTTTCAGTATCCCGCCGGTTGACGGCCGGGAGCCGGACAAGGAAGATTATAAGAGGGTGACCGGAGAGATAATGAAAAAAATAGCAGAACTTGGCGGGGTGGAACCTCCCGCAGTGGAAGGCAAAATATGAAAGTAATCCTGGCACAGCATGCCGGCTTTTGCTTCGGGGTCAAGCGGGCCATTAAAATGACGGCGGAAACGGCGAAGAATGCAAAAAAAGATATTTATACCTACGGACCTATAATTCACAATCCCCAGGTGGTCGAGAAATTTGAGAAAGAGGGTGTTTATCAGGTCAGAAATATTAGGAAAATCGGCAAAGGGAGTTCCATAATAATCCGCACCCACGGAATACCGCCTGAAACAGAAAAAGAGTTTTCTAAAAAGTGCCTGAAAGTGACCGATGCCACCTGCCCTTTTGTAAAGAAAGCGCAAAAGCTCGCCAAGAAACTTATGCTTGAGTGTTATCAGGTCGTGATTCTCGGGGAGACGGAACACCCGGAAGTACAAGGCATACTCGGGTATACGGATAACCGGGCGATAGTTGTCGGAAATATTAGAGAGGCAAGTAAAATTAAGAAGTGTGCGAAGTTGGGTGTTGTTGTGCAGACCACCCAGTCTATGCAGAATTTTCTGGAAACTGTATCGGCCCTTCTTGATAAGGCACCTGAAATCAGAGTGTATAATACCATCTGCGATGCCACAAGAAGGCGTCAGGATTCCGCCTTGAAGTTGGCGGATAAAGTTGATATAATGATAATTGTTGGGGGTAAAAACAGCGCAAACACAAAGCATTTGGCTGAACTCTGCAGAGAAAAGAGGGTCCCCACTTATCATATAGAAGGTGCTCTTGAAATTAATAAGAGCTGGTTTAAGGGAAAAAAGCTTGCAGGAGTTACCGCAGGAGCTTCAACCCCTGATTGGATAATAAAAAAAGTGATGAAAACTATAACTGCACCGGCTTGCCTCAAGAACCAGGGTAGGACCGGGCAAAATAATAAATCCTAACATGAACAAAACACGAGGGTTGTTGGGTGAGGAGTCATTATGGTTGACGAATTTGCTAACAATGCAGAAAATGGAGGGAACAAAGAAGAGCTAGACATGGGTGCCCTTATGGCCGAGGATTTTGGCGGCCTGGAGGAAGGAAAATTAGTAAAGGCAAGAGTAATTAAAGTAGGCAAAGAAAGTATTTTCGTAGATGTAGGTTACAAATCCGACGGCATGATAGCCATCAAAGAATTCACCGACCCGCACGGCCAAGTCACAGTAAAAGAAGGCGATACCATCGAAGTTTTCCTGGACAGAATAGAAAATTCCCAGGGCTTTCTGGTCCTCTCAAAAATCAAAGCAGACCGGCTCAAAAATCTCGACGGGCTGGAAGATGTTTATAAAAATAAAGATGTCATAGAAGGTAAAATCCTGCGTCCTATCAAGGGCGGTTTCATTATTGATATCGGCGTGGAAGTCTTTCTGCCGAATTCCCAGTTTCAGGCGAATGATGTGGGTGGGGTGGAGAATGCGGTTAATAAAGTAATACCCGTAAAAATAATTAAATACGGAAAAAAGAAAGGCGAAATAATTGTTTCGCATAAAGTCGCAGTACTGGATCAAAACAGAAAACAGAGAAAAGAACTCTGGGATACGGTTCAGGAAGGCGATATTAAAAAAGGTCTTGTAAAATCCATCACCTCTTACGGCGCGTTCATAGATATCGGCGGCGTTACCGGCTTGCTGCATATTTCTGATATGTCCTGGGGTAAAGTTGCTCATCCTGCGGAAGTTCTCGCCATTGAATCCGAGATAGAAGTAAAGATCATAAAGATAGACCGGGAAAAGAAAAGAATTTCTCTCGGGCTAAAACAGCTAAAAGATGACCCCTGGATGAAAATTGAAGAAAAATGTTCAATAGGGTCCACCATCAACGGCAAGATAGTAAATATCGTGGATTACGGGGCGTTCATTAAAATTGATGAAAATATCGAAGGTTTACTTCATGTTTCTGATATGTCCTGGACCAAGAGAGTTAAAAATCCGGCGGAGATACTTGCAGTCGGGGAAGCTATAAAAGTAAAAATATTAAACATTGATAAGAACAATAGAAAAATACTCTTTGGTTTGAAACAGCTGGAGAGGGATCCTTTTGAAGCTATAGAAGAAAAATATCAGCCCGGTACCAAGGTTACAGGAGTAGTGACGGGTTACTCCGGCTCAAAAGTATATCTGGAGTTTGAAAGCGGGATAGAGGGCGTCTTGAATAAAAAAGACCTTTCCTGGACCAGAAAATTCCCGACTTTAAAGGGTGTTTTTAGAAAGGGCGAAAAAGTAGAAGCGCTGGCTTTGAATATAGATAAGGTCAACAGGAAGATAAATCTGGGCTTAAAACAAATGTCGAATGATCCCTGGCTTACTGAGATTCCGGAGAGATACAAGGTCGGGACGGTGGTTAAAGGCATAGTTACGAAGGTCGCGAGTTTCGGTCTGCTGGTGGAACTGGAGGAAGACCTGGAAGGGTTTATTCATATTTCTGAGATTTCCGAAGAGCCCATACAAAAACTTGAAGAGTTGATCAAGCCCGGAGAAACTAAAGAAGCCCGGGTCATAAAACTGGACATTGAGTCCCGTAAAATATCTTTAAGCATAAAACATCTTCACAGTACCATGCAGGCAGAAGAGCTTAAAAAATACAGCGACGACAGCAGCGGCAAGGGCACCTTTGGCGATATCATGAACCAGGGAGAAACTGAAGCTCCGGCTGACACAGAAACACCGGCCGGCGGCGGGGGGCAGGGAAATTAAATGTTTAAAAATAAAGTACTGAGAAATGTTCTGATAATTGCCGTGGTGATTCTAGTTTTTAATCTGATCTATTTCTTGTTTGCCGGCGGCTTTTCCTGCGGAAAAAAGGGAAAGGTTAATATGAATATGCTGTCGGGCGGAAAAGTCGGCGTGATAAATATTTACGGCCCGCTTTACAACTCAAAACCCGTTTGTGAAACACTAAAAAAATTTAACAAGGATGACGCCATCAAGGCGATAGTTTTGCGTATCGATTCTCCCGGCGGCGGAGTAGCGGTCTGTCAGGAAATTAACCGTGAACTCTATGAAGCCCGGAAAAACAAAAAAATAATTGTAGCTTCCTTTGGCAGCATGGCAGCCTCAGGGGGATATTATATCGGTTGCGCGTCTGACACCATTTTTTCCAATCCCGGAACTTTGACCGGTTCTATTGGCGTTATTATCAGCTATTTCAACTTTGAAGAGTTGTTTAAAAAAGTCGGGATCAGTCAGGTTGTAGTAAAGAGCGGTAAGTTTAAGGATATGGCTTCTATGTCGAGAAAGATGACAGTCGAAGAAGAGAAGCTTTTACAAGGCGTAATCGATAATGTCTATACGCAATTTGTAGATACCATAGTATTAAACCGGTCGGAAAAACTTAAAGCCCTGCTCATAAAACAAAAAAATATAAAAGAGCCTTCCGAAGCGGAGATAAGAGAAGCGGTAACTTCCGTGGCAGACGGTAGAATATTTTCCGGCAAGCAGGCTGTGAGTTACGGACTGGTGGATAAGATGGGAACTTTTGAAGATGCCGTGCTCTATGCTGCGGATGCGGCCGGAATAAAAGGCGAGCCCGTGCTGGTTTATGAAAAGAAAAAAATGAATTTTCTGGAATACATCTCCGGCAATGAAGAAGCGGACAGTATGCTGAATAAATTTTTCTTTAAGGGCATGTGCTACCTTTACGGGGAGTAAAAAAATGCCCCTTTTTGAGTTTTCCTGCGAAAAATGTAAAAAAGTGTTCGAAGAACTTCTTTATACCTCTGACATTTCAAACGTGAGTTGTCCCGTCTGCGGCAGTAAAAAAATAAAAAGAAAACTGTCCGCTTTCGGCGTAAAATCTGGCGGCACAAAAAAGAGTTTGGAGCAGGATTGCGCCTATCGCAAGACCTGTTCAAAATCTTCCTGTTCCTGCGGCCATTAACGGAGCTGTCTTTGTTTAGAAACTTCCCCAAGCTCGCAATTATTTTACTCATCCCGGCTCTTGCTTTTTCTCTTACCTACGGCAAGAATAAGGTTAATTACAAACAGCTGGACTGGAAGGTCCTTCCGACGAACAATTTTGAGTTTTACTTTACTTTGGCGGACGAAATGCTTGTTAAGGAATTCGCTATTTACGGCGAAGATGCTTTTGCCCGCCTATCGATGAATTTAAAGGTAATTCCCCCGGCGCCCGTTAAAGTATTTTTCTATGACTCGCCCCTGGAATTTGAGCAGACAAATATTTCCGCGGACCTTATTGATGAAGGCGTCGGGGGTTTCACTGAATCCCTGAAAAACCGGGTAGTCCTGCCGGTCGTGACCTCTCCAAAAAGAATGAAAGAGGTTCTCACCCATGAATTAACCCATGAACTCCAATTCGAATCATTGTACGGAGGTTTCGGGAAATCTTACCAGTTTGCCAAGTCCCTTTTCATACCGCTTTGGGTTATGGAAGGTATGGCAGAACACGGGGCGCCTGACTACGATACGTCAATTACGGATATGCTTCTCCGCGATGCTGCGTTAAACAATAAGATAAAAAACCTTTCGGAACTCGGAAGTTTTAATTACATAGACGGGCATGATATTGTGTTGATGTATAAAGAAGCGCAATATGTCTTTGATTATATAGCGAAAACTTACGGGGAAGATAAAATAGGCCTTATCTTGAAGGAATTCGGTTACCTGGCAAATATACAGGAGCTCATAATTCCAAAAGTCTTGGGTCTTGAGATTGGTGATTTTGATAAAAAATGGCAGTATGACTTAAAAGAAAAATATTTTGCCCAGGCAAAAGAAAAGAAAGATGCGGCGGATATTGCCGTGAAGCTTACCGGTGATACGGGGCTGAGACCGGTGTACAATACGCGGCCGGTATTTTCGGCGGACGGAGAGAAGATCTACTTTTTTTCCGACAGAAATAGTTACACGGCGATCTATGAACTGGTGCTTAAAACCGGAGCTGTAAGGGAGCTGATCGGAAAATGGTATGACAGTTTTTCCCAGGCGGGCAATGCGCTTTCTGTTTCCAGGGACGGTGCTTATCTGGCTTTTGTTTCAAAAGCAGCCGGTGCGCAAAGGCTCAGGATCTGGGACCTTAAAGAAAATAGGATAATAACGGAAAATAATTACGGACTGGACCTGGTCTATTCTCCGGCTTTCGGTCCGGACAACTCCCTGGTATTTATCGGCGTAAAAAACGGAAAGTCAGATGTTTACACCGGAAATATTAACGGAGAAATATTGCAGCGGTTGACGGAAGACCGTTATGATGAAACCGAAGCGGTTTTCTCTCCGGCCGGGGAGATCTATTACGTTTCTGAAAGGGAGAACGGCTACAGGCAGCTTTATAAAATAGAAAAAGGCGGGAGCAAAGGGGAACGCCTGGAAGCTCCCAACGGCAATATTTATAATATAGCCGGACCCGTTGTGGACGCCGCCGGCAAAATATATTATGCTGCGGATAAGAACGGAATCTACAATCTCTATTGTTTTGATCCGGCCCTGAATAAGGGAAACTTGCTTTCTGATATTAAAGGCGGTGTTTTTTCTCCGGATGTTTCTCCGGACGGAAAAAAAATAGTGTTTTCCAATTTTGAAGACAGTTGCTACAATCTTTACCTTATGGACAAAGTCGGCGAGAAGAGTCTTTCCGTAATAAGTTCGGAACCTTGGGCGCAGGTTCTTTCCGGCTTTGGCAAAAAAGACTATAACCTGACAAATTTTCAGGTGGTTCCGTATAAACCGGGGCTTTCTATGGATCTTCTCTATTTTATGCTCGGTTATGATAGCACCGCAGGAGTAATGGGAGGAGGTTATTTCTCTTTCTCTGATCTCCTGGGCGAAAACAATTTTGCGCTGTATGGTCTGGCTATTAATGATTATCAGTCAGGTGCCCAATTTACTTACTGGAACAGGGCCTTTAGGGTAAATTTTGGTTTGACCGCATATACCTGGAAGAGTTTTGGAACCGCTTTATACAGTAATAATACTATAGCCGGCAAATACTATACGGAAGAAAGCGGGCTTTCACTCCCGGTAAGTTATCCTCTAAACAGAAATACGCGGATAGAAGTTGCCGCAAATATTTACAAAAAAGATCATTATTATTATGAAGGAATCGGGGATAATTTCCTGAAAATTACAAATTCCCTTTCACTCTCCTTTGTAGTGGATAACCTGGCCTACAACCTTGACACGCCCTGCGCGGGCTACGCGTTTGCGCTTAACGTAGAGCGGGCGGATTACGTTTTATGGGGCACGGAGAAATTTATTAACCTCCGGGCGGAAACTGCGGAGTATTTATTCCTGGATAAAGAGACCACACTGGCTTTCCGGTTGTTTGCCGGCGCCTCCCTGGATTCGGAAGCCGGATATTTTTCCCTGGGTTCGGATATTTTAAGGGGGTATGGTTCGGGAGAATACCTCGGCAGCAATATTCTTCTTTCTAATCTGGAATTAAGATTCTCTTTTATAGAAAAAGCTGATGTCAGCGTTTGGCCGGCCGGCTGGCTTCTAATAAAAAAAGTAAAAGGCGTGCTCTTCAGCGATCAGGGCATGGCTTTTAATAATAATTCGTATGTCGGTCCCGGCGAACTTAAAAACGGAATAGGCGCAGGAATCAGAATACATGCCTTTATCTGGCAGAGTATTCCTGTTATAATCCGTATGGACGCCGGGTTCAGGACAGACGGGAAAAGTAATGTTCCTGTGTATTATCTGGGGTTAGGCAATATCTTTTAACGAAACTCACGAAAAGCGTTCATAAGGTTTATAAGCGTAGCTTTTCTCGATAGGAATGATATGTAGATGTCAACAAATGTTGACATAGCGAGATAAAGTTTGTAAGGTTGAGAAGGAAGCAAGTAAAAAGTATTTATTAATAAGACAGGGGATGTTTTTGTTGTTTTGTCATCCTGGACGCTACGGAATTTCGGAGGGATTGTTTTTATGGTTCTTATCTGTGACATCGTTTTGCATTTATCTGTGGAATCGTACCAAGGTCTGAAGTACGAAGTTAAAACATTTAAGTAAAAGCAAGTACTAAGTAGGAGGGATTGTTTTTATGGTTCTTATCTGTGACATCGTTTTGCATTTATCTGTGGAATCGTACCAATGAAGATTGGCTTATTCGGCGGTACATTTGACCCGGTTCATCTCGGGCATTTGATTGCGGCTGAAGACATAATGAAAGCGTGTAAGCTGGATAAAGTGATATTTATTCCGGCTGCAAGGCCGCCGCACAAGAATGAAAAAGCCGTGACTTCGGCGGCAGACAGGTATCATATGGTAAAGCTGGCGATAAAGCCGTTTCCGGGTTTTGAGATTTCTGATCATGAATTAAAGAAGCCGGGAAAATCGTTCACCATAGATACGGTTAAATATTTCAAAGCCAAAAACACAAAAAAAGACAAAATATACTTTATAATTGGTGCGGATATTGTGGAACAGCTTACGACCTGGAGATCCTGGCGTGAGTTGCTCAAGGAAGTACATTTTCTGATTATGACCCGGCCGGGCTTTAAACTTGATAAGAAGGCTGCAAAGCTCGGGACCCCAGTTGAAATAAGGAATATTGACGTTTCCTCAAGTGAGATAAGGAAAATGATAAAAAAAGGACTGCCTCCGACCTTTATGGTTCCGGAAGCGGTGGAAAAATATATATATGAAAAACATCTTTACAGAAAGTAAAATAAAAGAGTATTTAAAAGTCAACTTGCAGCCCGAGAAGTACAGGCATACACTCGGCGTCGTTTCTTTTTCCCTGCGGCTGGCGGAGAAGAACGGTGTTTCTTTCGAAAAAACCCGGCTGGCGGCGCTTTTGCATGATTGCGGGAAAGAAACCGGGCGGCATAAGAAATATCTTAAGCTGGCGCGGTTTGACCGGTTTGAAAAAAATATTAAAGCTCTCTGGCATAATAAACTAGGGGAAGTGATAGCCCGGAAGCATTTCAAAGTGAAAGACAAAGAAGTCCTGAGCGCCATCAGAAAACACAGCACGGCGGACAAATTTATGTCCCGGCTGGATAAAATAATCTATATTGCGGATATAGCCGAAAGAAACAGAAAGTTTAAAGGGGTGGAAGAGATACGCAAAGCTGCCTTAAGAGACTTAAACGCGGGTTTTATACTTGCGCTGGCAAAAAAGATAGAGTATGTCCTGCTGAAACAAAAAGTTCTTCATCCAAAATCCATAAAGGCCTGGAACAATAACCAAAAATGAAAAAAAGAGTAAAATTAATCATATTTGTAATTCTGCTGGCTCTGCTGCTCGTCGGCATCTACTCCTATACGAACCGGCTTGGCAGGGATATTAATATTTTGCTCATGGGTGTGGATGCTTCCGATCCCTATACCCATCATGCGGATACGATGATTCTGGTGCGGTTTGAAGTTAAGGCCAAGAAGATAACCTTTGTTTCTATACCCCGGGATACCAAAGTCACCTACCGCGGCAAAGCCAGAAAGATAAATTCCGTTTATGTTTTGAATTATAACGAAGGGAAACATGCTAAAGCAAATAATGAGATGCTGAAGGTTGCCGGCGCAGTCACAAAAGAAAGGGTAAGCTACTACGCCCAGGTAGATTATGAAGGGGTTAAGAATATTGTTGATTATTTCGGCGGGGTGCGGGTAAATATTCAGAACCGGATGTATTACAAAGATGAAGCCGACGGGCTAATTATTGATTTTGAACCCGGCATCCAGACTTTGAACGGCACCGATTCTATTAAATATCTGCGTTTCAGAAAAGATCTTAAAGCGGATATCGGTAGAATGGAGCGCCAGCAAAAATTTATGTTCACCCTGGCTTCAATGATCCTGGAAAAGCTAGAGGCGAAAAATATTCTCGGAGTGTATTCGCGGTTGGCAAAGAATCTGAACACCAACCTCCCGCCCGATAGAGTGGCCTATTTGTACAAGGCGTTTAAAGATTATGATATGCATAACTCCTCAAAAGTTATTCTTCCCGGTGAACCTGTTTACGAAGACCGGATTGCCTATTGGAAGCCGGATTCAAGAAAAATAAAAGAAATATTCAGATAAATCCCGTAGCCGGAAAACTATAAGGAAATCTATATAATACATCCCTAAAATATGATAAAATACCTGAATACTTTAAGAAATAACTGAATTTATGGAGGAAATATGGCTTTAGAAGGACTGAAATTGGCTGAAGCAGCGGCAGAACTGGCGGCTGAGAAGAAAGCTTCAAATATTATGATAATGGATCTTAGAAAGCTTGATTATGTCGCTGATTTTTTTGTTATTGCCAGTGCGGATTCTTTTGTTCAGGTCGGGGCGATTGCAGGGAATATTGAGGATGAACTCAGGAAACAGGGGGTCTATCCCTATCACACCGAAATGGACGGAAAGAGCAACTGGATGCTGTTGGATTATTCCGAGGTAGTGGTGCATATTTTTGAAGAAGGAACCAGAAAATTTTATTCCCTGGAAAGACTGTGGGGCGATGCAAAAGTTATTGAGTTTGGCAAGTCAGAAAAACCTTTGTTAGTCAAAAAAGCAAAAAAAGTAAAAGCAAAAATAACAAAACCTGCGAAAGGGAAGAAGAAAAATGCTGGAGCACGTAAAACAAAACCTAAGGGAAGAATTAAAAAAAGCTCTAAAAAATAGCGGAGTTGCCGAAGCTGATATTCCTGAAATAGGGTTTGAAGCTCCGAAACATATTAGGTTCGGAGATCTTTCCACTAATATCGCGCTTGCCATCTCCAAAAAAATCAAAACAAATCCCCGGGAGACCGCGGAAAAACTTCTCAAAATAATCAATCCGGATAAAGCTTTGATAAGTAAGGCAGAGCTGGCAGGTCCCGGGTTTATTAATTTTTTCCTTTCTGATATTTATCTGAACGACCTCATCAAAAAAGCGGCAAAAGGCGAAAACTTTTATTCCTCCGGAGAGGGCAAAGGTAAAAAAGTAAACCTTGAATTTGTTTCTGCAAATCCGGTGGGTCCTTTGAATGTTGTGAATGCCCGGGCCGCCGCAGTAGGAAATGTCATTGCCAACCTGCTGAATAATTCCGGGTTTATAACCACCAAAGAGTTCTATGTGAACAACGTCGGCAATCAGACGAACACCTTCGGCAAGTCTATCAGCTTGCGCTATGAAGAAGCTCTCGGTAAAAAAATAGAGTTCCCTGAAGACTGCTACGGGGGAGAGTATGTTAAGGATGTTGCAAAAACGCTTATAGCAAAAGAAGGGGATAAGTACCTTGGAAAAACAGAAGAAGAACGGGTAGAGGCCTTTAAGCCTGCCGGTTTAGCCCTTATGATAGAATGGCAAAAGAAAAGTTTAAAAGAATACGGTGTGGAATTTGATGTCTGGTTTTATGAGAGCGAGCTCCATGAAAAGAAAGAACCGGAGAAGGCTTTTAACAGATTAAAGGAAAAAGGCCTGATAAAAGAAGAGGAAGGCGCGAAATGGTTTACTTCCTCGGCGGTGCTTGATGAGGACGGAAAACCCCTGGACGATAAAGACAGGGTGCTCATCAAGAGCGACGGGGTCCCCACCTATTTACTGCCTGACATTGCCTACCATTTTAACAAACTGAGCAGAGGGTTTGAAATAATATTGGATATTCTCGGCCCGGATCATCACGGGTATATAGGAAGGATTTCCGCGGCCGTGAAAGCCGGCGGTCTGCCCCTGAAAAATTTTAAAGTGTTGATAGCCCAGCAGGTAAATTTGATAAAAGACGGTAAACCTTTCAAAATGAGTAAACGGCAGGGGAATTTTATTTCTATGGATGAACTTGTGGAAGAAGTCGGCGCAGATGCGGCAAAATATTTCTTCCTCCGGAGAAGTCTGGATTCCCATCTGGATTTTGATATTGACCTGGCAAAAAAACAGACGGACGAGAACCCGGTTTATTATGTGCAGTACGCGCATGCCCGTATCTGTAATGTGATAGAGTATGCAAAAAAATCGGGAGCGCCTGAGCCGGATTTTGCTGCAGTCAACTACGGTCTTTTGACGGCGCCGGAAGAGGCAGAGTTGCTCCGTAAAGTCGCTTCCTTCGGGGACACATTAAACCATTCTGCCTTAAGTTTTTCGCCACACCTGGTGCCAAAATATCTTGAAGAACTGGCAGCGTTGTTTCATTCTTTTTACGCCAAATGCCGTGTGGTATCAGAAGACAAAGAATTGACGGCCGCGCGCCTGGCTCTTTGCTGCGGAACCAGGAACATTTTTCGGCATGGTTTGGGAATTTTGGGGATAAGCGCACCAAAGCATATGTAAAAGTACGAGGTACGAAGTAAGTACCGGAAATTATTAATTAGCAGCGAAGTGAATCCGAAAAACGTTTTCTGTAAAGGAAGCGCCTGAATGGATGTCTTTATATATCTCATAATAATCTTTGCTATTATACTGCTGGCTCTCCGTCTTAAAATTGATCTGGGGCTTACCCTTATTATTGCTTCTCTTTCTGTTGGTCTGTTTTTCCTGGTACATCCTTACAAAATTCTTTTTGCCTTTTGGAATTCAATAATAGAAAAAGACAGGAGCGGTTCCTTCATCACTCTGGAACTGATTGTAATACTTCTGTTTATAGCTCTTCTTGAAATAATTATGAGGAAAAGCGGGGCCTTTGACCGGTTGCTTGGCTCTATAGGTTTTCTTATAAAGGATAAAAGAATGGTGACGGCGTTTTTTCCGGTATTTTTAGGAACTTTGCCTTCAGCCGGAGGTGCCAGATTTTCGGCTCCCCTCACCGCAAAGGCGGCGGAAGGGCTTAACCTCTCCGGAGAGAAAAAAAGTTTTATTAATTATTGGTTCAGGCATATCTGGGAACCTATTTTCCCTTTATATCCAGGGACAATACTGGCGGCGGCCGTTTCAGGCGTTTCCCTCGGGGCGCTAAGTAAATATCAGGCGGTATATTTTATTTTGATGCTGCTCCTTGGCTGGTTTATTGCTTTTTGGGGTGTTCCGAAAATACTGAAACACGCAGATGCCGATAAAAATTCCGGTCAGCATATACTGGCTCTTGCAGAAGGTATTTTTCCGATAATATTTATAATTACGGCCGTCTTGTTCTTCCAGCAACCTCTCTTATTTTCTCTTTTTCTGGTAGTGACCGTCCAGCTTTTTATGTATCGCGTCAACGGTAAGGACCTCATGGCTTACCTCCGGGAAGCATTTAGTCTGAAAATTATTTTTATGATAATAGGTGTTATGTTTTTTAAGAACATGCTGGAAGTGAGCGGGGCCATAGAGGGGGTAGTAGTATTTTTCGCAATTATAAAACTGCCGCTTCTGGTCCTGCTTATAGTCATGCCTTTTGTAGTGGGACTTTTGACCGGCGTTGTCCAGGCCTATGTCGCTGTTACTTTTCCCCTGCTGCTGCCGCTTATTACTACGCAAGGTTTAGTTTCCTTGCCGCTGGTCTCTCTGGCATTTATGTCCGGTTATTTCGGGGTATTGCTTTCCCCCGTACATTTGTGTTATCTCTTAACTTGTGAGTATTTTGGAACAGACATCAACCGGGTTTACAAATATCTGCTTCTGGCTATTCCTGTAACTCTGGTTTTGGGCTTACTTTTTCATCAAATTAAATTCTAGGCTGCGGATTCTAAAGACAGCAAAAGGAGAAGCTATGAAAAAAGTAAAAGTAGGGATAATCGGTTGCGGGAACATAAGCCCGATTTATCTGAAAAATCTTAAGCTTTTTAAGGCGGTGGACCTTGTTGCGGTTTCTGACCTGGACATGAAAAGAGCTTCGATCAAGGCTGAGGAATTTAGTATTCCGCATGTATTTTCCCCGGAAAATCTGCTCCGTGAAAAAGAAATAGGCATAATAGTCAATCTCACAATACCTAAAGCGCATCGGGAAGTTGCTCTTGCATCCATCAGCGCCGGTAAAAGCGTATATAATGAAAAGCCGCTGGCAGTTACCCGAAACGACGGCGAAAAAATAATATTGGCGGCAAGAAAGAAAGGTGTTTTGGTGGGCTGTGCGCCGGATACTTTTATGGGAGCAGGTATTCAAACCTGCAGGAAAATATTGGAGTCAGGCCTGCTGGGACGCCCGGTTGCGGCTACTGCCTTTATGGCCTGCCCCGGACACGAGAGTTGGCATCCCGCCCCGGAATTCTATTATCAGAAAGGCGGCGGGCCGCTTTTAGACATGGGGCCGTACTATATTACCGCACTGGTAAATCTTTTGGGGCCGGTAAAGAGAGTTACAGCCTCTGCGCAAATATCCTACAAAGAAAGACTTATTACCAGCCAGCCCAAGAAGGGCAAACGTATTAAAGTTGAAGTTCCCACCCATGTTGCAGGGGTGCTGGATTTTAAAGCCGGAGTAGTTGTTTCTCTGATAACCTCTTTTGATGTTAAGGCCTCAGCCTTGCCTATTATTGAGATTTATTGTGAAGGCGGGACCATAGCTGTACCCGATCCCAATACATTTGGCGGACCGGTAAAAATAAAAAAGTGGAAAGAAAATGCGTGGGAGGAAATTCCGCTGGCTTTCGGTTATGCGGAAAATTCAAGAGGGCTGGGAGTTGCGGATATGGCTTGCGCTCTTATGAGCGGCAGGAAACATAGAGCCAGCGGAGATCTTGCCTTTCATGTTCTTGATATTATGCAATCCCTGCATGAAGCCTCGGTAAAAGGTAAACATATAATTCTGGAAAGCACCTGCGCAAAGCCGGCGCCGATGAAAACAGGATTGAAACCTTTTGAACTGGAAAAATAGGAAAATAAAGTATAAAGTATGAAGTACGAGGTACAAAGTACGAAGTTTTTATGATAGGGAGTTGTTTATTAGATTAATAAAGAGAAAAGGGAGAGGTTTTATGAGAAAAGTAAAGGTTGGGATAATTGGCTGTGGGAATATCAGTTCTACGTATCTTAAAAATCTCAAGCTTTTTAAAGCGGTGGATCTGGTGGCCGTCTCCGACCTGGATATGGAAAAAGCGGAAGCAAAAGCGGCTGAGTTTAATATTGCCAGAGTGCTTTCAACGGAAAAGATGCTTAAGGACAAAGAAATAGAATTGATTGTTAATCTTACCGTACCGAAAGTTCACAAAGAAGTGGCGCTGGCGGTCATAAAAGCGGGGAAAAGCGTGTACAACGAGAAACCTCTTGCCATTACCCGCGAAGACGGTAAAATGATAATTATTGCCGCTAAGAAAAAAGGTGTTTTAACAGGCTGCGCGCCTGATACCTTCATGGGCGCGGGTATCCAGACGGTAAGAAAGATAATTGATTCCGGCAAGATAGGAAAACCCGTTGCAGCAACTGCGTTTATGATGGGTTGTGGACCTGAAGGCTGGCATCCTAATCCTGATTTCTTTTATAAAAAAGGCGGCGGACCACTTCTGGATATGGGACCGTACTATATTACTGCGCTCGTCAATTTGGTAGGACCGGTCCGGCGGGTTACAAGTTCGGCCAGGATAACTTTTAAAGAAAGAATAACGGGAAGCGGCCCGAAAAAAGGCGCTAAAATAAAAGTTGAAGTTCCTACGCATGTGGCGGGGGTTTTGGATTTTAAATCCGGAGCGGTCGGCACGATGATTATGTCTTTTGATATTAACGCCTCGGGCCTACCCCGCATAGAAATCTACTGCGAGAAGGGAACCATCTCGGTTCCGGATCCAAATACTTTTAACGGCCCTGTAAAGGTGAAAATAGGTAACGGAGAGTGGAAAGATGTTCCCCTGGCTTTCGGTTACTCTGAAAACTCCAGAGGTCTGGGTGTTGCCGATATGGCCTGCGCCTTAAGAAGCGGCAGAAAACACAGAGCAAGCGGTGAACTTGCATTTCATGTGTTGGATGTTATGCAGTCCCTTGAGGAAGCGTCAAAAAAAGGAAAACATATAATATTGGCCTCGACTTGTGAAAGGCCGGCGGTGATGGTGAGAGGGCTGAAAGCATACGAGATGGAAAAATAGTTAACTAAACAATAATGACTAATTACTATTGACTATTGACTATTTAATGAAGGCGGGAAGAAGCTCCGCCGTTATTTAGTTGATAAATTACCAGTGTTAGGTTATAGGGAAGTCATAAAATAAAGAAAGACGAGGGTTGTTAGACAATTATCCTCCATAAATAGTCATTAGTCACTAGTATTTAGTCATTCTTTTTAAGTACTAATGACTATTGACTAGTGACTATTTAATGAAGGCGTGAGAAGCTCCGCCGTTATTTAGTTGATAAATTACCAATGTTAGGTTATAGGGAAGTCAAAAAAAAATAAAGATGAGGATTGCGAGACAATTATCCTCCATAAATAGTCATTAGTCACTAGTCATTAGTAATTTTCTTTAGTCGGGGGGTAAAAAGATGCCTAATTTAAATGGGAAAAAGATTGTTATTCTAGTTGCTGAACAATTCCAGGATATGGAAGTGATGTATCCTTATTACAGGTTTAAAGAGGAAGGTGCGGAGGTTATTGTGGCGGGGACGGGGTCGGCTGAAATATATAACGGAAAATTCGGGTATCCCATAAAAGTAACAACTACTGCTGATAAACTGAAAGCCTCGGAAATAGATGCTGTTATAATCCCCGGCGGGTGGGCTCCGGATTTTCTACGCAGGTATGATTTCGTAAATAAATTTGTGCGGGAGGCGTTTGAAAAAGGGAAAGTAGTAGCCTCTATATGTCACGGCGGGTCGGTGCTTGTTTCAGCGCATATTTTAAAAGGTAAAACGGCAACTGCTTTCAAAGCGGTAAAAGATGATATGGTTTATGCCGGGTGCAAGTTTGTAGATCGGGAAGTTGTGGTGGACGGCAACCTGATAACTTCCCGCACGCCGGATGATTTGCCGGTTTTCTGCAGGGCAATAATAAAGGAACTTTCAAAATGAGTACACTTTACTCTTTAAATACCCCCTGTTTGGTTGTTGATGAAAGTCTGCTCCTCAAAAATATTAAAACCATGGCTGCTTTTACGAAAAAAACCGGTGTGGGGTTGCGGCCGCATTTCAAAACTCATAAATGTGTTGAAATAGCCGGGCTGCAAATAAAATACGGAGCTCTTGGTATAACTTGTGCAACGATTGATGAAGCGGAAGCGCTGGTTAAGGGCGGAATTAAGAGCGTTTTAATCGCGAACCAACTTACGGATGAACATAAAATAAAACGCTTGCTGAAACTTCAGAAAAAAAACAATCAGATAATCGTCGGCGTGGAAAATGAAATAAACCTTCTGTTACTGAATGAAATGGCAGGCAGGCAGAAGAAGAAAATTAATGTTCTTATCGAAGTGGACACAGGGATGGAGCGGCTGGGCCGGGCGCCGGGTGCGGATACCCTGGACTTTGCCGGGCTCGTCGGAAAAATGAGGAACATTAAGCTTCTCGGGCTTATGGGTTACGAAGGGCATACCGTTTTTATCCAAAATAAAAAGGAGAAGAAGCAAAAAGCGCTTCAAGCCCTCCGGCTTCTGACAGAAAGCGCCGGGTTGCTGGTAAAAGCCGGAATACCGGTAGCGATAGTCAGCGCGGGAGGCACCGGCACCTACGATGTCACGGGAAAATATTCAGGAATTACAGAAATTCAAGCCGGCTCTTATGTTTTTCTTGATCAAAAATACGAGGCCCTGGTTAAAGGCTTTAGTAAATCACTTTTTGTGCTGTCTTCGGTTTGCGGGCTGAGAACGGATGGTACTTATATAATAGATGCAGGTTTTAAAGCGCTCTCTTCTGAATTTGGGGTTCCTCTGGTGGCCGGAAAACCGGTAATAAAACTGAGTGAAGAGCATTCAAAGGTTAAGGGCACAAAAGTCTTTGTCGGACAAAGGGTATTGGTAACCCCCACGCATTGTTGTACTACCGTTAATCTCCATGAAAGACTTCATATAATAAACCGGAAAAGTCATGTTAAAAGCTGGAAAATTTACCGGGCGCGTTTGTAAATAAATTCACCAAAAATAACTACACAAAAACGACTTCTTTTGTTATAATTTTCATAACACTGCGGGCTCGGGTCAATAGGAGGGAAATCACCGGATGTTTATCTTTATTCGTCTTCTGACGGCGCATTTTATAGCGGATTTTCTGCTCCAGACCGACAGGGTATTTAAGATAAAGGTTAAATATAAATGGGGTGTCCTTTTACACGGCGGTATAGTTGCGCTTACCACGGCTATTTTTCTTTTACCGTATTTTTCCTACCCGATAATTATCTGCCTTTTTATTTTGGGTTCGCTGGTTCATATTTTCCAGGATAAAGCAAAAATTATCTACAACCTGCATATAGAAAATAATAACCTTTGGACTTTTCTGCTGGATCAGCTCGGACACATCTCCGTTCTTGCCGTAATAAGCTACGGCGCTATGAATATTAATGTTCCGGTTTATCCCGGACCCGCCTGGCTGGATAATCTTTATAAAAATGACCGGCTGATGCACCTGGTCATCTGGTTTGTCCTTATAACCTACACGACTTCAATAATGCAGGAATACATAAAGAAGGTTCTTACCGGCGACACCAAAGAAAGAATAATCTGGCCGTCTCCGGGACAAAAATATCTTGAGCTTCTTGAGCGTGCCCTGATCTCCGGTTTTATTCTTCTAGGCGGCTTCGGGTACGCCGGAGCAATTGTGACCGCCCTTTTCGGATATCTGTTGGTTCGAGCCAATAAATCCCCCGCGCTGAATTATCAGGTAGGTACCAGCCTTGCGGTAATAGTCGGCTTTTTGATGAAGCTTACCGTCTAAAGAACAATTCTAAAAAGGAGTAAAAAAATGAGCAAGGAAAGTATTTTGCTGTTGAAAGAACTCACCGAGGCCTGCGGTATTTCCGGGTATGAAAGGGAAGTCAGCGCGCTCATGGAAAAGCACCTGAAAAATTTTGCCACCCTGACCCGCGACCGCATTGGTTCCGTTATTTTCGAAAAGCAGGGCACAAAAGGGGACAAAGGTCCCAGGATAATGATTCCCGGGCACATGGACGAGATAGGTTTCATGGTGAGGCATATTACCGAAGACGGTTTTATTAAATTTCTGCCTATTGGCGGCTGGTATGACCAGGTAATACTTTCCCAGCGGGTAAAAATCAAGACAGGTAAGGGAGATATTATCGGTGTGGTCGGCAGCAAACCCCCGCACATTATGACACAAGAAGAACGTTCCAAAGTGCTTGAGAAAAAAGATATGTTCATCGATATCGGCGCTTCTTCAAAGAAAGAAGCAGAAGAGGAATTCGGTGTAATGCCGGGAGACCCTATCATTCCCGACTGTCCGTTTACGCCTATGAAAAACAAGAAATTATTCATGGCGAAGGCGCTGGATAACAGGGTCGGCTGCGGTCTCGTTATTGATGTTATTAAGTCTCTCAAAAACATAAAGCACCCGAATACGGTGTATGGAGTAGGAACGGTACAGGAAGAGATTGGAGGCAGAGGCGCCAGAACTTCCTCTTTTTCGGTAAACCCTGATGTATGTTTGGTTGCGGAAGTAGGTATTGCAAATGATGTACCGGGCACGACTTCCGAACAGCTCACGGGAAAGCTGGGAAAAGGTCCGGGTATTTCTATTCTTGACCATAGTATGATTCCGAATATTAAACTCCGGGATCTTGCTCTTGCTACGGCAAAAAAACACAAGATACCGACCCAGCTCTTTGCCATGCCGGGCGGCGGTACGGACGGCGGGGCGGTGCATTTGAATGCGCGGGGCGTGCCCGGGCTTTATATCGCGGTTCCCACCAGGTATATCCATACACATGTGGGAATTATCAATATTGACGACTATGAAAATACTTTAAAGCTCATGCTCGAACTTATCAAGGTCCTGGATTCCAAAACGGTGAAAGGTTTGACAGAATGAAAAGCTCTTCCGTGGAGCTCTTAAAAAAACTTTCCGAGGCTGACGGCCCTTCCGGTTATGAAAAAGAAGCGAGAGCTGTTGTCTTTGAATATCTGAAAAACCTGGGAGCTATTTCTTCTGACAGACTGGGAAGCTTGATCTGCAAAAAAGCCAAAACCGAAACCGCCCCTGTGGTCATGCTTGCCGCACATATGGATGAAATAGGTTTTATGGTAAAGTACATTACGGAAGACGGATTTGTTAGATTTTTACCTCTCGGCGGCTGGTTTTCTCAGGTCTTGCCCGCAAAAAGAGTCAAAGTTAAGACTGCGAAAGGGGACGTTATAGGAATTATCGGAAGTAAACCTCCTCACCTTATGACCATAGAGGAAGCGAAAAAACTTTTAAGACCGGAGGACCTGTTCATTGATATCGGGGCTTCCTCAAAAAAAGAAGCAGAAAAATTCGGGGTTAAAGTCGGAGACCCCATTGTTCCGGTTGCTGAATTTATGCCTCTGAAAAACAAGAAACTTCTTCTCGGCAAGGCGTTTGATAACCGCGCCGGCTGTGCTGTTATGATAAAAGTAATGGAAGAACTTAAGACCCAAGAAAATCCAAACTCTATTTATGCCGTTGCTTCTGCGCAGGAGGAAGTAGGCCTGCGGGGCGGGAGAACAAGTACTTTTATGATAGCTCCGGATGTTGCAATTATTTTGGAATGCCGCATTGCCAATGATTTTCCGGGTACCGAAAAACCGGAGCTTTACAGCTGTCTGGGGAAAGGAGCCCTGATAACTTTTCATGATGCCGGCATGATTCCGAATTTAAAATTAAGAAATCTTGCGGTAAAGACTGCCCGCGAGGAAAATATTCCTTATCAGGCCTATGTTGCAGGCACAGGTTCTACGGACGCAAATGTGGTGCATCAAAGCAGGAGCGGCGTGCCGGCCATTGTTATCGGAGTACCCACAAGGTATTTTCACAGTCATGCTGCGGTAATAAATCTTGATGATTTTGAAGCGGCGGTCCGGCTGGTGACAGCTTTAATATTGAGGTTAGACGGCAAGACAGTCGCCGGATTTCACCAATAAAACAGCCCCCCTAAAAGAGATTCAAAATTTGCAAAACAGCAGTAAAAGTCAGGCGTTCTTTTGTGTTTCTCGTTTCAATTGAAAATCTGTCCGGTTTATGATAAAATAAAAATATGAAAAAAGGATTTATGAAAAAAACCCTGATTTTATTGTTTTTACTGCCCTTATGCCTGTATTCAGCCTCTAATACCGGGAGTTCCGCCGGTTCTTTTCTTAAAATCAATGTCGGGACGAGAAGTTCTGCCATGGGCGGGGCTTACGCCGGGCTCGCAGATGATAATGAAGCACTTCTTTTTAATCCTGCCGGTATCGCTCTTGTAACTGTTCCTGAACTTTCAGGGGGACATATAATCTGGTTCTCTGATATTTCCCTAGAGCATGCCCAGTTTGTTCTTCCTTTGGATAAAACGTTCACTCTCGGCTTTAGCGGCATATATATGAATAACGGAACTTTTGATGCTTATACTTCCGCCGCAGTTTCAGCCGGAAGTTTCACCGCCTATGATCTTTCTGCCGGGGTCTCACTTGGCGCCCGGGTTTCAGATTCTTTAATTGCCGGTTTAACCGTAAAATATATAGAGGACAAGATTGAGAATGCTTCTTCTACAAGTTTTGCCGCAGACTTAGGTGTTATTTTCCCGAAATTCGCTCCGGGCGTTTCTTTAGGCGTTGCGCTTCAAAATATTGGTACGCCCGTAAAACTTGGCTCTATGGAAGAACAACTTCCGGTTTCTTTTAGGGCGGGTTTTGCTGTCGCAGCCTCACCGGATAACGTAATTACTTTTGACGGCTACACACATCCGGGAGAGGGGGATATTAATATCTCCGCCGGAACCGAGTTTTATCTTCAAGACCGGGTATTTTGTCTACGGGCCGGATTTATTTTCCCGCTAAACACAAAAACCTCTGATTTTATTTCCGGACTCAGCGCCGGTGTGGGTATTAACCTTGATTCGCTTTCCTTTAACTATACTCTGGTGCCTAACAGCGAGCTGGGTTATCTTCACAGAGTTGGTATTGGATTTGCTTTTGGCTCAAAAGAAAAGAAACAGAAATCTAAGGTAGTTCAGGAAAAACCAAAGCGTTTAGATTCAGCCTCGCCTGAAACTGTTTCACCAGTAGTTGTTCGTCAAGGTGCAGTTCCAAAAGCCCCAGAAAAATCCATACCTGTGATTGTTCCGTCTTCTACACCTGGAATAGAAGATATAAACGAGAGTGGTTTATCAAAAAAAAGTGAAACGAAGTTTTCCGGAGCAGTTTCAACTCCGGGATTAAATCTTCCTGCTATTACAGTCCCTGCAATAATTGCACCAGCAAAGCCAGAGAAAACTGAAGTAATTCCGGTGACATCAAAATCTTACGAATCTAAAACTACAAAAGAGTTCCCGCATTTAGCTTCCGGAAAAATGAGAATAGCTGTTATGGAATTTAAAGAAAAAAATATAAGCAAGGAAAAAGCAGAAACAGTATGTGATTTTATCAGAACAGAGCTTTCAAACAATTCAGGCCTTATTATTGTTGAAAGAAACAACATGGAAAATATATTAAAAGAGCAAATGTTCCAAAAAAGCGGTTGCACAGATGCTGATTGTGCTGTGGAATTAGGTAAGATACTAAATGTAGAAAAAATAATAGTCGGAAGTGTCTCAATACTCGATCAAAAGATATATGTTAATATAAGATTGGTTGATATTGAAACAGCACAGGCAATTTTTGGTGAAACTAAAGAAATAGCGTCTGAATCTGCGTTATACTCGTCTTGCCGGGACCTGGCTAGATCAATTAATGAAAAGATCACTTCGGCGAAATGAAAAAATTCAAAGTAATTTTCCAGCCTGAAGGTAAAAATGTAAATACTCCTCCCGGAATTACCATTGCCGCACTGGCGGCAGAGCACGGTGTCCGGCTGGAAATGCCTTGCGGGGCCGTAGGTAAATGCGGAAAATGCAGGGTGGAAGTGTCAAAAGGGGAGGGTGTTTCTTCTCCGGACCAGGAGGAAAAAGCCTTACTTTCAAAGGAAGAACTTGAAAAAGGCATAAGACTTGCCTGTCGCGCAAAAATTTCAGGGGAAGCGGTAATAATAATTCCCCATACTAGCCGGCTCCAGACCCAAAAAATACTCGATGTCGGCATACAGACCGAAGTAAAAATATTGCCTGCCATAAAAAAAATATTCTTTAAAGAGCCGCCAAAAACAAATGAACTGCCTGTTGCATTTTCCGGAAACCTTGAACAACTTGTAAACAATACCTTGGTCTATTCTGAGGCGGATAATGAATTTCTGGCGGTAGAGCCGGGCGATACCACGGGGGTGCTTTATGGCATGGCCTTTGATATAGGAACGACAACGGTTGTGGGGACTCTTGTGGATCTCAATACGGGGACCGTAAAAGCAACTGCAGCGGATATGAATCCGCAGGTGGTTTACGGGGATGATGTTATTTCCCGCCTCAATTTTTGTATAGAGAAAAAGAACGGGCTTGCGGAATTGAACAAGAAAGTCATTGATGTGATAAATAAACTCATAAAAGAAGCCTGCAAGGAAGCCGGAACCACTCCTGATAAAATTTATGATCTTATGCTTTGCGGTAATACAACCATGGAACATCTGCTCCTAAAGGCGGATCCAAGACCGCTGGCGACCTATCCTTTTGTTTCCACGCTTTCGCAGAGTATGAACAGAAGGAAAGCTCCGGAAGCCGGTATCAAGATTAATGAAAAAGCGTATCTTCGGGTTTTTCCCGTTATCGGCGGTTGGGTCGGCGGGGACACCCTCGGGGTTATTCTGGCGACAAACATTTACAAAACTTCGCATATTAAACTGGCTCTGGATATAGGAACAAACGGGGAAGTGGTCCTGGGAAATAGAGACCGCCTGGTATCCGCCTCCTGCGCCGCCGGTCCTGCTTTTGAAGGAGCGCACATCCGCTGCGGCATGCGGGCCAGCAGAGGAGCAATTGAGAAAATTGATTTTCTTGACGGTAGGCTGGTTTGTCAGACTATTGAGAACGCTGCTCCTGCCGGGTTTTGCGGGAGCGGGCTTATTGACGCCATGGCGCTTTTAGTGGAATACGGCATCGTGGAAGATACCGGAAGAATCAAAGATAAAAACGAACTGCCGGCGGGGCTTTCGGCAAGCTTAAAAGAAAAACTGCTGGAGCATGAAAACGGCAATGAATTTGTTTTTACGGAAGGGGCTTCGGGTAAAATAAGCCTGAACCAAAAAGACGTGCGCGAACTTCAGCTGGCGAAAGGAGCTATGCTGGCCGGTATTAAAATATTAATGCACGAGCTTGGCGTGACACCGGAAAATATTTCCGAGATTCTGCTGGCCGGAGCTTTTGGAAATTATATAAGAGCGGAGAAGGCTCTGGTAATAGGTCTTATTCCGCAGGTAGAGCTTAAAAAAATAATCTTCTGCGGTAATGCCGCGGAAGAAGGCGCCAGGAAAGCTCTGGTCTCCGTGGAACTGAGAAAAGATGTGGAAGTTATTGCGAAAAATGTAAAGTATTTGGATCTGTCAGCAAGCCCGTTGTTCCAGGATATGTTCGCGGAAGCGATGATGTTCAACGTCAAAAACTAAATACTAATTACTACTGACTAATGACTATTTAAGGTATCTGTAAACAGACTATATAATAATCCTCAATAAATAGTCATTAGTAAGTAGTCAATAGTCAATAATTTGGTAAAGGGGTAATATGAATAAAGCGTATAAAATGCTGGTGTTTGGGGCGCTGGTACTCGGGCTTGGCTCTGCGGCTTTTGGGGAAGAGGCCGTTCATAAGGAAATCCTGCCTTGTGGCGCGACATTGCTTACCAAAGAGGTTAAAAACGGGGTTACTTCCTTTTCTGTCTGGTTTAAAACAGGTTCCGGAAACGAAACAGCGGACCTAAGCGGTATTTCCCACTTCGTCGAGCATCTTATTTTTAAGGGGAGCGAGAGCGGGCAGGTCAACCAGCTTTCAAAAATAATCGAAAGCCGGGGCGGTTCTCTTAACGGTGCGACCTCCAAGGATTTTACCTATTTTTATTTCACCATAGCTTCAAAGTTTGCAAATGATGCTATGGACGGAATGATGGATTGTCTTCTTAATCCCGCTTTTGACGCAGCAGAACTTGAAAAAGAGCGCAAGGTGGTTATAGAAGAAATAGTACGAAAACAGGATAATCCTTACGGGTATTTGTATGAAAAAATATCAGAAGTTTCCTATATTTCGCATCCTTACAAAAGACCGGTAATAGGCACCGAAGAGATAATAGCAGGGGTCAGCCGGGAAACTATTTTAAAATATTATCGAGAGCATTATTCGCCGGAAAATATGACGCTGGTTGCGGTGGGGGATTTTAAAACCGGAGAGCTCCTTGAAAAGATAAATAAATATTTTAAAGGCGGGGCGGAAAGGAAGAGCAAAGTTTTGGAGCACAGCAAGGCAGATTTTATCAGCGGCAGGATGGAAGAAGAATCCGCTTTCAAACAGACCTATCTGGCCTATGCGTGGCTTGGGCCGAATGCCGAAGACCGGGACACTTATGCGATGGATGTTTTATCCGTAGCGCTCGGGCAGGGCAGGAGCAGCCGTCTAAACAGACAGGTGAAAGAGAATAAGCAGCTCTGTTACGGGATAAGTGCGGGGTATTCCACAATGAAAGATGAAGGTCTTTTTATCGTGCTCGGAGAACTGGAATATGAAAATAAAGAAAAGTTCAAAACTGCTTTTAGTGAGGAAATTGAGAAAGTAAAAAAACAAGGCCTGCCGCAGGAAGAACTGGATAAGGTCATCACGGTCATAGAAAACGGCAGTATTTTTGAGCACGAAACAAATGAAGGGCAGGGACATTCCTTGGGTTATTATGAAACCATAGCCGGCTATAAAAAAGATCTTACGTATATAGAAAACATCCGTTCCGTCACAAAAGAAGATGTTAAGCGCATAGCACTAAAATATCTTGCCGGAGAACCCGCAGAAGCCGGACTAAAACAAAGCAAATAATCAACAATTCAACAATTCATCTTCCGAGTGACAGTCACTAGTGACTGTCACTCGGAAGGTAAGGCGGAATAATGAAAAATAAAGATATGGTGTCTGAAGTAGGGAGCTATCTCGGAGTTTTGAGGGCGGAATTAAAGGAAAACGGGTACCCGCTTTCTTTTTTAAATAACAAGAAGAGCCTTGAGCAGTGGAGAAAGGCGGCCAGAACAAAGGTGTTTGAACTGCTCTCCTTTGAACCTAAAAAAGTTCCACTCCGGGCCAAAGTTCACGGAAAAGTAGTTGAGGACGGACTGGTAATCGAGAAAATATCCTATGCTTTGTCCTACGGTCCCAGGGTACAGGGATTTTTTATCTATCCTAAGGGGAAAAAAGGAAAACTTCCCGCAATCGTGGCGCTTCATGACCACGGGGGCTTTAAATATCTCGGTAAAGAAAAAATTGTAAAATTGAAAAATGAAATACCGCTGCTGGCAGAGAATAAAAAAATATATTACAGCGGGCGAGGCTGGGCCAATGAAATAGCGAAAAGGGGCTTTGCTGTGCTCGTAGTCGATGCTTTTGCTTTCGGCAGCAGAAGAGTTGAGGTTGATGACCTCCCGCCTTCCGATAAAAAATATTATTTTTCAAAAGAAGATTATAAAACTTTATTTGTAACGAAGAAAAAGAGTTCTGCAACCTATATGAATGCTTATAATAAATTTGCCGGCGGACATGAGCATGTTCTGGCAAAAACCCTTTTTGCTGCCGGCACTACCTGGCCCGGCGTCTTTGCCTACGAGGATAGGAAAAGTCTGGATTATCTGGCAACAAGAAAAGAAGTGGATATGAAGCGGGTAGGCTGCGGCGGTTTATCCGGCGGAGGCTTGCGCTCAATCTTTCTTGCCGGACTGGATTCGCGTGTGAAATGCGGATTGTGCGTGGGTTTCATGAGCACGCTGGAAGAACTTTTACCCAAACATGTGCAATGCCATACCTGGATGCTTTATCTGCCCGGTCTTGCAAAATACCTGGACCTGCCGGATCTTATTTCCCTCCGGGTACCCGCTCCGCTTATGGTCCAGTACGATAAAGAGGATAGTCTCTATGCCCTGAAAGGGCAGGTAGAGGCGGATAAAAAACTCAAAGCTATATATAGGAAAAGCGGTTTTAAGAACAATTATTCCGGGAAATTTTATCCCGGTCCCCACAAATTTGACGCCCAAATGCAGGAAGAGGCTTTTGCCTGGTTTGAAAAGTGGCTGAAGTAAAGGCTGAAAATATTTTTCCGACATGCTGCATAAAAATTGTTTAGCAAGTTAAGGAGGAGATTTAATGAATTCTAAAGAGCGTTTTTTGAATGCCCTGCAAAGAAAAAAAACTGACCGGCCGGCAATAGGTTCCCCGACCTCCATTGTTTGCATGGAACTTATGGAGAAAATTGGAGTATATTTCCCGTCGGCTCATCTTCAAGCAGAAGAGATGGCGGCACTCGCTTTGGCAGGACATACAATAATGGGTTTTGATAACGTAATGCCCTTATTCTCTGTCTGTCATGAATCCGCAGCTCTTGGTGTGGAGACGAACTGGGGTGAAAAGAACATAATGCCTTCGACTTTAGCTCCTATCTGGAAAAAACCTGAGGATATAATTATTACGGATAAATTTTTAGAGAGTCCTTTTGCCAGTACTCCTTTGGAAGCTATAAGAAAGATTAGAAAAGCTTATGGAGACAAGATATCCATAAGCGGAAAGGTTTTTGGTCCCTGGACGCTGGCTTACCATACTGTAGGTATGGAGGATTTTCTGATGGGAACCCTGACAGATCCGGAGAATACAAAAAAAATACTTAATAAATTAAAAACTGCCGCCATTTTTTTTGCGGAAGCCCAGATAAAGGCCGGTGCGGATAATATAGTCTTAGCCGATCATGTGACAAGAGATCTGTGCAGCCCAGAGGCTTACAGAGATTATATTCTACCTATTCACAAGGAACTTGCGTCTAAAATAAAAGCCCCTGTTATTCTTCATATCTGCGGCTACACGCTGGACCGGATAAAATATATTAACGAGACAGGGCTGAGCGGTTTTCATTATGATTCAAAGAACGACGATGCTGAAATACGAAAGGCTGCTTCAAAAATGGCGCTGCTGGGAGGGACAAATAATACCGAATTGCTTAGAAGCGGTACCGAAGAGAATATTATCAAAGATATAGAGAAAAAAATAAAGGTAGGGATAGATGTGATTGGTCCGGAATGCGCTATTCCCCTGGATACCCCCCTAAAGAATATGCAGGTATTTGGAAAATATTTTAAAAGTATATATTAAAACAAAAAATATTGAAAAAATGAAAAACCCCCGCCAGAATAAACCAGAAAGCCTCTGAAAGGCCTTAAAAATTCAATAAAACACGCTAAGAAAAGCACAAAAAGGTTGAAATAACCCTGCATGGAGTTATATAATATAGTTAGTGCTTTTTTTAAACTTAAATAGCGATTGAGGTGCAAAATTAACCAAACACTTTGTGTTATTGGGGCTTTTTTAATTATTTGTATTCCGCTTTTTGGGGCTCCTGAAAAGAAGGTCCTGGCAAACGGGATTACGGTAATATTAAACAAAGATATTACAACTCCTATAATTGCCTTTACGATCTTTGTGAAAAACGGTTCCTCTTTTGAGAGTAAGGAAAACAACGGGGTTAGTAATCTTGCTTTCGAACTCTTAATGAAAGGAACCACGACCAAAGATGCGGCTAAGTTTGCGGAAGAAGTGGAAGCTCTCGGCGCTTCGCTGGATTCTTCCGGCGGAGATGATTTTTCAACAATTTCTCTTGTTTCCGTAAAAAAACATTTTGCCGGCGCGCTTCAGCTTATGGCGGAAGCGGTTTTAACCCCGGCGTTTAACAAGGAAGAGCTGGAAAAAGTACGCAAGGAAACCCTGGCGGTTCTAAAATCCCGCGAGGACCGTAACTTTGAGTTTACGTACCGGAAATTTAAAGAAGTATTTTATGCCGGACATTGTTACCGGCTGGATACTCTCGGAACTCCGGATTCACTTAAGGCACTCTCTGAAGAGCATTTAAGAAAAGCTTATTTTTCGGGTCTGACTGCGTCCCGCCTGGTTTTTGCGGTTTCCGGGGATTTACCGGACGACCTTTTAGCTTCTCTTGAAAGTAAATTCGGCGGAGTTGAAAATAAAGATACCGGTTTATTGAAACAGGGAAATACGGAATTCAGTTTAGGGAAGAACGGCGAAACTGTTTTTAAGAGTGACAAAGCGCAGTCGATGCTGTTCCTGGGCTATCCGGCTCCTCCGGTCAGCAGTCCGGATTTTTCCGCAATTAAAGTATTGAGCTCGGCGATAGGCGGGGGTATGAGTTCCAAGGTCTTTAATGAACTCAGAGAAAAGCAGGGACTGGCCTATGAAATAGGCGCTTTTTCTCCGACAAAATTATACGACAGCCATTTTGTCTTCTATGCGGGCACCAGAAAGGAAAATATTGAAAAATTAAAAGCCGGGCTTTTTGCCCAGGTGGAAAAAATAAAGGCAGGCAGCGCTTTAAACGAAGAAGATGTTACCGCAGCAAAAAATTATATAATCGGCAACTTTTATCTCGACAAGCAGACGAATGCACGGAAAGCCTGGTATTTGGGCTGGTATGAGATTATGGGAAAGGGGTTTTCGTATATTGATGGCTACGCAGAAGACATTTCGAAAGTTACAAAAGCTGACATAGACAGAGCAGCAGGAAAGTACTTTAATAATCGCGTCTTAGCAGTGATGGAAAGCAAGTAAAATGGCGGAAACACAGAGGTTGGAATTAAGGCAGGGCCAGCGGCTGATGCTTAGTCCGCTTCTGCAGCAGTCTTTAAAGATTCTGCAGATGCCGGCTATAGAATTAAAAGAGTTTCTGGACGAAGAGTTGGAAAAAAATCCGGTTTTGGAGACGGCTGAAAGAGAACCGGAGCTTCCCGGGGCGGAAAAAGAAGACGGATCTTTTGACATAGAAAAACTGGCTGAGCACTTTGCCAAAGAAGGGTCGGGACCCGACTCCTACGAGGAAAACGACCCGGTAAAGAAGCCGGATATCAATTATGAGAATTTAGCGCAGGCGAGTTATTCGCTGGAAGAGCATCTTTTATTCCAGCTCCATATGTCGGATATTCCGGAGGCAGAATTACAGTCCGGAGAATACTTGATAGGGAATATTAACGAAGACGGCTATCTGCTGGTAACTCCGGAAGAGGCTGCCCGGAAAACCGGGGTACCGGTGGAAACTGCGGCCAAGGCGCTGGTCTTGATCCAGAGTTTTGATCCGGCGGGCGTGGGTGCGAGAAATCTCAGGGAATGTCTTGAGATCCAACTCCGGGCAAAAGGCCTTGAGCGGACCTTGTCTTATAAACTTGTGGAGCTTTATTGGGAAGAGTTTGAAAAAGGCCAGCTCGAAATTGTGGCAGAAAAAGAAAAAATAAAAGTTCAGGAAATATATAAAGCGGTAGAAGTAATTTCGAAGCTTGAACCGAAACCGGGTCTGGAGATAACGGATTCAGAGGTGCGGTATATTGTCCCGGATATTTTAGTGGAAAAAGATGAGAACGGTAACTTCAGGATAAGTCTAAATAACGAGGGCGTCCCGTTCCTGAAGATAAGCAATTTTTACCGGGAGATGAGCAGGAAGAAGAACCTGACACCGGAAGAAAAAAAGTTTTTAAAAGACAAATTCAGCTCTGCGGTCTGGCTGATAAATGCAATCGGACAGAGAAAAAGAACGCTGCTGAAAGTTACTGCAGCTATAATAGAGGCACAAAGAGAGTTTTTGGAGAAAGGCACGGATTATTTAAAGCCGCTGACCTTGAAAGAGATCAGCGAAAAGACCGGACTTCATCAATCCACGGTCTCCCGGGTTACGGCCGGAAAATATGTGCAAACGCCGAAGGGCATTTTTCCCTTCAGATTTTTCTTTAATGTAAAGATCGAGCAGGGCGAAGGCGGAGAGGGCGTGGCCTCCAGAGCCGTAAAAGATGCCATAAAAAATATAATAGAGGAGGATAAAGACGGAAATATGAGTGACAGTAAGATCCAAGCCGTGCTGGGTGGACTGGGCTTCAAGGTTTCCAGGCGTACTGTCGCAAAATACAGAGAAAGTATGAGAATACTTCCTGCTATTAAAAGAAAAATTCTAGGAAAAATGAAAGGGGGACGTCTTCAATGAAGATCGCCGATTTTTTGTCGAAGGAATGTATCAAGATAGGACTCAAGTCCAGAAGCAAAAGGGACGTGCTTGAGGAAATGGTAGAAGTGCTGGTTACGGCCGGAAAGATCAAGGACAAAAAGAAAGTGCTGGAAGCTCTTCTGGAAAGAGAAGAGCTGGGTTCCACGGGTATCGGCCAGGGCGTTGCAATACCCCACGGTAAAACCGATGAAGTAACTGACATTGTTGCCGCCTTCGGGCTTTCCCGGGACGGAGTGGGTTTTGACACTTTGGATGGAGACCCGGTCAATATATTCTTTCTCTTATTGGCTCCGCATAACGCGAGCGGCGTGCATCTCAAATCTCTCGCCAAGATCTCGGGCTTACTGAAGGATAAATATTTCAGAAAAGCGCTGACCGGCTGTCAGAAACCGGAAGATGTTGTTGCGGTAATTACCAACGAAGAAAAGCTAAAGATATAGGAAGATAAAAAATGGGCATATCTGTTGGAGAATTACTTAACGACAAAAAGCAGGATCTTGGTCTGGAGCTCGTTGCGGGTGAAGCCGGACTCGAAAAGAAACTGCACGTAGCCGATGTTAACAGATGCGGGCTTGCGCTTACCGGTTATTTTGATTATTTTGCTTCGGAGAGGATACAGGTTATCGGTAACGCAGAAGTGGAGTATTTAAAAAAACTCGGCTACAAGAAAAAAGAAGCGGTGCTAAAAAAAATATTTTCTCACAGAATTCCAATGCTGGTGATCTGCCGGAGCCTTCCGGCCGCGAAGGAAATTATTCGCGCCGGTAATCTTTATAAAGTTCCGGTTTTCAAAACCCCGGTCTTTACCACGAAATTTATCAGTGAAATTACAAATTATCTTGAAGAAAAAATGGCGCCAAAAACCCGGATTCACGGGGTTATGGTGGATGTTTACGGTGTGGGAGTGCTCATCACCGGAAAAAGCGGGGTGGGGAAAAGTGAATGCGCTCTGGATCTGGTAAAAAGAGGCCACCGTCTTGTAGCGGATGATCTGGTTGAGGTAATAAGGACTTCGGATAAAAATCTTTTTGGCTTTCCCCAGAAACTTCTCCGGTTTTACCTGGAAGTCCGGGGGCTGGGTATAGTGAACATCAAAGAACTATTTGGCGTAGGCGCGACACGGGATAGAAAGAGGATAGAGCTGGTCGTACAGATGGAAGAATGGGATGAGAAGAAGAACTACGAGCGGGTGGGTCAGCAGGAACATTACCATGATATTTTGGAAGTAAAGATACCAAAGATAATAATACCGGTTAAACCGGGCAGAAATATTGCAATTATAGTGGAAGTGGCCGCAATGCAGGGACGGCTCAAAAAAATGGGTTATTCCTCCCTGGATGAGCTGGAAAAAAATGTTCTCTTGGAAATAGAGAAAGGAAAAAAGAACAATTGAAAGAAAGTAGTATTTCAAAATGGTATAACTCTAAAGCCGCAATCAGGATATGGGTTTTTCTGATCCTGCTTTCGGTGCTGGTCTTTTTTATGGGCTTTCAGGGCGTGTTGGGAAATATTATTCCCGAGATGGATATTTTGAAGTTTATCTCGGCTAAAAAAGCCTCGGCTTTTGTAAGAGAACTGATCTTCCGCTCTTCGAAATATGTGACTATAGATCTTATCTTTATCGGTCTCGGTCTCTGGGGTATTTATTTTGCGGTAAAAAGAGGGTTGTACTCGGTTTTGACCGTGCTTAAACCGGCGAATAAAAACGATTTTGTGGGCAGTGTTTATGAACGCTTGAAATTGACCCGGGGGCCTAAAGTTACGGTTATCGGCGGGTCGAGCGGAATTATGCAGGTGGTGCTCGGGCTTAAAAAATATACAAATAATATTAATGCGGTTATACTCCCGACGGAGAAGAACATCAGGAGCGCGCTGGTCGCTCTTTCTGACACCAAAACTTTGAATAAACTTTTGAGTTACAAATTTGAGTCTTCCAAACTTGATGAATTTAATTTCGGGGATCTTTTTGTGGAAGCCATGAAAGAGGTGACCGGCAACACGGTGAACGCCCTGAATGAGTCGGCAAACGTATTTTCGCTTTCGGGAAAAATATACCCTTTGACTAAAGAGCCGGTGCTGCCGGAGTATTACACTTTAGCCGGGAAAAGGATAATCAGCGAGCAGGTTTTAATAAAAAAGAAATTAAAAGTAGCGGCGGTCAAGCTGCAAAAAGAAAATTACAGGGTAAATGAAAAAGCCCTCGAAATAATAAGAAATTCCGATGCAGTGATAATCGGTCCGGGCGGCCTGTATACGGATCTTTTGCCTGCACTTCTGGTAAAAGGTGTTCCGGAAGCGCTCTTCGGGTCCCGGGGTATAAAAATATTTGTGCTGAATATGATGGCGCGGCAATATGAACCGGGGCAGCATACCGCCAGCGAGCAGCTGCAAAAAATACTACATTACGCCGGCGAGCCGGTTATAGATGTGGTGCTGACCAACAAGAACGGCATACCGGAAGAAGCGCTGCTGAAGTACCGGATAGATAAAGACGCCGAAATAATTATTGATGAGGACGCTATGCGGGAATTAGAGATTAAAATATCAAAAAGAAGTATGTTGAAACTTACGGAAGACGGTCTTGTCCGGCATGATCCCCAGGCGCTTGGCAGGGCTTTGATAAAACTTATATCCATATAAGCTAAAGGAAGGAAAAATGATAGGAATAGTAATCGTCTCGCACGGCAATCTCTGTGAATCGCTGGTCCATACTTCCCAGATGATACTTGGGGAACAGGAAAAGATTATCTCTGTCCCTTTGACTCCTTCAGAAGGGCTGGACGATCTTAAAGAAAAAATGAAGCAGGCGGTTGAAAAATTAAACTCACCCGAAGGCGTGCTTATTCTCGCAGATATGTTCGGGGGGAGCGCAGCCAATGTGAGCGCCGGGTTTTTGGCCGTTAACAACAAGGTGGGCGTGGTGACCGGTGTGAACCTGCCCATGCTGTTGGAATCAATGCTTTCACGGGTTGCCTACACGGATGCAAAACTGCTCGCTAAGCATATTGCCGAAAAAAGTAAAGGTTCCATAATCAATATGGGGGATATACATAAACTATGCCGTTAGTGCTTTTCAGGATAGATGACAGATTGATACACGGTCAGGTCGTGGTGGGCTGGGTAAATGCCCTGAAAGCCGATTATATTATTGTGATAAACGAAGCGGTAGCCCGCAATGAACTGCAGAAGTCTCTTCTAAAGATGGCGGTTCCGCCGGAAATAAAAGTTGACATATTTTCGGTGGAGGACTTTAACTATAAAATTGACAGCCGCGAGATATTGGAAAAGCGCGTCATTATACTTACTTCCAACCCCCAGGATTGTTTAAGGGTCTATGAAAAAGGTTTTAAAATGGAAGAGGTCAATCTGGGCGGTATGCGGCATTCCGAAAACAAGAAGCAATTCACTAATTGTATATTTTTAAATGAACAGGATATAACTGCCTTTAAGAAACTTAAGGAAAAGGGCGTAAGAGTGCAGGTGCAGATGCTGCCGGCTGATAAGGCGACGGATGTTAACCAGTGCCTGCTGAAAGGGGGCTGTGATCTTGAAAAAAATTAATTTTATTTTTGGCGTGCATAATCACCAGCCGGTGGGTAACTTTGATTTTGTTTTTGAGATGGCGATGAAAAAAGCCTACCTTCCCTTTTTGGATGTTTTTGAAAAATTTAAAAATCTTAAAGTCGCGATTCATAACAGCGGCTGTTTACTGGAATGGATGGAAAAGAATTCTCCGGAATATATTGACCGGGTCAAGAAACTGGTCAATGCGGGCCGGGCCGAGATCATTTCCGGCGGTTTTTATGAGCCAATCTTCCCGCTTATTCCGGATAAAGATAAGCACGGGCAGATAAAGATGATGAACGGGTATGTGAGCCGTAAATTTGGCTGCAGCCCGGAAGGGGCCTGGCTGACCGAAAGGGTCTGGGAACCGTATCTGGCAAAAACTTTTGCCCAGGCGGGTTTGAAATACACTATTGTGGATGATACGCACTTTAAGAGTTCCGGCTTGACGGAAAAAGACATGCTGGGCTATTTTGTAACGGAAGAAGACGGGTTCAAACTTAATATCTTTCCGATAAACGCCAAAATGAGATATTTTGTGCCCTTCCGGCAGCCGGAAGAAAGTATTAATTATCTGCGCTCCCTGGCTACAGAGGAAGGCGATAATCTTGTTGTGCTGGCGGATGACGGGGAAAAATTCGGGGTCTGGCCGGAAACCTATGAATGGGTTTACGGGCAGAATTGGTTGGAACGGTTTTTTACCGAACTTGAAAAGAATCGCGACTGGATAAATGTCACAACTTTTTCGGAATACATGGCGGCGCATAAGCCTATCTCCCGGATGTATATACCGGCCACCTCTTATGATGAAATGCTTGAATGGTGTATGTCCGCTGAGGCGATAAACGAATATGAAGAATTTGTTAAATACCTGAAAAAACACAATATGTACGAAAATGCCGGCAGGTTCGTAAAAGGCGGGTATTTCAAGAACTTCTTGAATAAATATCCGGAAAGCAACAGCATGCAGAAAAAGATGGCTTATGTTTCTGCAAAAGTTAATAAAGCCTGTGAGGCAACAGCTTCTTTAAGAGAGCCTTTACGCCTGCTTTATGCGGGGCAGTGTAATTGTGCTTACTGGCACGGGGTCTTTGGGGGGTTGTACCTAAATCACCTCAGGTTTGCTAATTACAGGAATCTGAATAAAGCGGAAAGACTGGTGGATGAAATCAGGCATAAGGGTAAACCCTGGCTGGAACATAATATTACCGACATAGACAAAGACGGCAATAATGAAATATTGATAAGCAGCAATTATTATAATGTCTATATTGCGCCTTCAAAGGGCGGGCATATTTTTGAGCTGGATTATAAACCGGGGGATTTTAATCTTCTGGACACTCTTTCCCGGCGTAAAGAGGCTTACCACAAGGATCTTTTTAAGGCAAAAGAAGATAGCGCCGGACAGCATGCGTCCATTCATGATCTGGCAAGACAGTTTGACGACGGCATAAAAAAAGATCTTGTCTATGACCGCTACCGGCGGCTTTCTCTGGTAGATCATTTTCTCGGGAACGATACCGGGCCGGAAGAGTTTAGAAAGAATAACTACGTCGAGGGCGGGGATTTTATAGAAAAAGAGTACATTGATGCCCTGGAAATGACGGACAGCCGGATCACCGTCAAGCTTGAAAGGACCGCGGATGTTTTTCGGTCTAAGTTTAATTTATTGAAAACTGTTACGGTTAGAAAGAATGAGCGGGTGATAGATCTGGATTACAAGATAACCAATCTTTCCAAGAATACTGTAGAGGTAAGATTCGGTGTGGAATTTAATTTTGGAATGCTCGGCGGGGACTCTCCGGAGAGGTTTTACTATTCCCCCGGCCGTGATCTGAAAGATACACGGATGGTCAGCACCGGTGAAGAGAAAGGTGTTAAAGTTTTCGGGATTATTGACAAGTGGCTGAAGCTGGATATTAATCTGGAGGCCTCAGAAGAGTTTGATCTCTGGCGTTTTCCTATCGAGACTATTTCCCAGTCGATAGGCAGGCTGGAAAAAGTTTATCAAAGTTCTGCCGTACTCTTAAGCTGGAAACTATCTTTACAGCCGGGGGCGGAAAAAACAGTAAAAATAAAGAAGAAGGTGTCTGATGTTAGGTGAAATATTTTTAATATCCATACTGGCAGGTATCATGGGGATAGATGTCCGGACTATCGGCGGAACTATGTTATCCCGGCCTCTGGTGGTTGGACCTCTGGTAGGGCTGCTGCTGGGTGATGTCGGTATAGGCTTTTATGTGGCGATACTGGTGGAACTTTTATGGATAGGCCTGCTGCCCATTGGAGCTTACTTGCCCGTGGAGACACTGCCGGTGACGGTGGTTACGGTAGGGCTCACGGCTTTGCTTAAAGGTTCAACGGATATTCCTTTGCCGGCGCTTTTAATAATGGCTTTTATGGCGGCCATACCCCTCGGGTATATCGGAAGATGGTTAGAAACGCATATAAGAAATTTCAGCTCCGTGATGTCCTCTTCGCTGGTCAAAGAGGCGGATAAAGGGGACTTTTCGCGGGTCTCACGCACACAATATATTAATATTTTTATTACGTTTCTTAAGAATTTTATGCTCTGTTTCATCCCGATATATTTTGGCAGGGAATTGTTCCAAAACATAGTAAATTCAATGCCTTTGCAGGTTAAAGAAGGCGTGCTGTATTCGGGCTGGCTTATCCCTGCCCTGGGTTTTGCCGTGGTTATGGAGATATTCCTGACCGCCAAGCACTTAAAGATATTTTTCGCGAGTTATATTTTTTCTATCGCGCTTTTTTATGCGATAAAATTCCTAAAATAAATGAGGAGCGGGAGAGTTCGTGTATAAACTGTTAAAAAAAATAGATCTCTTGGAAGTATTTTTCCGTTCGTTCCTTATAGATGCTTCCTGGAATTTTGAAGCGATGCAAAATATTGGCTTTACCCACGGTCTGTTGCCGGTCGGGAGAAGACTTTGTAAAACAAAAGAAGAACGAGCTGAATTCTTGAAGAGGCATTTAAAATATTTCAATACGCATCCTTCCATGGCGCCTGTTATTATGGGTGTGGTTATAAACCTTGAAGAAAGGCATAAGCTCGGCGAGGCCGGAGCACTTGAAAAACTTGAAGGCGTAAAAGCCAGTATGATGGGTCCGCTGGCCGCAGTCGGAGATAATGTATTTTGGGAATATTTACGGCCTTTTTCTGCGGTGGTGGGAGTTTCAATCACCATTCTCTTTAAAGATTCACGAAATCCGGCTTTAGCTCTGCTCGGCCCGTTGATCGCCGTACTTATTTATAATGCGGTTAATATATTCGTAAGATACCGGGGTCTGATGCAGGGGTACCGGCAGGGACTGGAGATAGTTTCCGTACTGCAAAGTTTTAATTTAACGGCCTTGATAGATAAACTTAAATTTTCAGCCGCGCTTATTCTGGGTATTACCATAGCTCTCATCTTTCCGGAATTGAATATTAAGGTTTTTGGTCTGGATATTTTAAACAGCCTGCTGTTCCTTGGTGTAACCTGGGCTTTTCTGGGCATGCTGAAGATTAAAATCTACCCGACAGTTATTTTTTATCTGATAATTGCGGCGTCTATACTGGTAAAATACATTTTTTAGGAGTGTCCTATGGCAGAAATAGAAGTAGAAATAAAAAACAGGCTGGGTCTGCATTTGCGTGCAGCAGCGACGCTGGTAAAGATAACAGCCTTGTTTAAGTCCGAGATTTATTTAATTAAGGACGAAGACGAAATAAACGGCAAAAGTATTATGGGGATTATGACCCTGGCCGCTGCGCAAGGCACGAAGCTGGTTATAAAAGCCGTGGGAGCTGATGAAAAGGAAGCTCTGGCTAAGATTAAGGAGATTTTCGAAAATAAATTTGGGGAAGGCGAATGAAAAAAGCTTATAAAGGCATAGCTGTTTCTTCGGGCGTGGTAATAGGTCGCGCCCTGGTCCTGCCGGATCAGGAGATGCTTGTAATTAAAAAGGCAATTCCTGAAGAAAAAGTTGCGGAAGAACTGGTCAGGTTCCGCGCCGCGCTGGAAAATACCAGGAACGAGATAAAAGTAATGCATGCCAAAGTAAAAAAGGAGATAGGCGGCAAGCATTCCAATATCTTTGAGGCGCACCTTATGATTCTTTCTGACCCGATGCTGACTTCTGAAGTGGAAAAACATATAAAAACGGAGAAACTCAGCGCGGAATCTGTTTTTTCAAGGTCGGTGAATAAGCTGGTAGAAACTTTTGAGAGCATAGAAGACCAGTATCTGCGAGAGCGGGTCAACGATATCCGTGATATAGGAAGAAGGGTTTTTAAGAATCTTACCGGAAGTACCCGGGAAACGCTGGCGGATATTAAGGATGAAGTTATTATCTTTGCCCGGGACCTCTCCCCGTCAGATACGGTTACCATGAAAAGGGAAAAAGTTAAAGGATTTTGCACGGATCTCGGAGGTAAAACCTCGCATACTGCTATAATAGCCCGGGCCCTTGAAATCCCCGCGGTGGTAGGGGTTTCTGGTATTTCCCAAAATGTTTCAGACGGTGATCTGGTTATTGTCGACGGCTCGATGGGTGTTATCATTGTTGATCCTGACGAAGAAGATCTTAAACACTACAACAAAAAACGTGAAGAATTAATAAAACAGAACGCCGAACTTGCGAAACTTCGCGAGCTGCCGGCGGAAACGCTTGACGGCTATAAAATAGAGCTGAGCGCAAATATTGAAATAGAGGATGAAGCAAAACTCGTGGTAAAACATGGTGCGGTCGGGGTGGGTCTATTCCGGACTGAATTCTTGTTTTTGAACCGCCTGGATCTGCCGAATGAAGAAGAACAATTTGTCTCATATTTCAGAGCGGCGGAATTCCTTTATCCCAATACGGTCATCATTCGCACCCTGGACCTGGGCGGGGATAAGTTTTTATCCCATCTTGGACTTTCTAAAGAAGAAAATCCGTTCTTAGGCCTGCGCGCTATACGGCTTTGCCTGGCCCGGCCCGAGCTTTTTAAAACCCAGCTCCGGGCGATACTGCGCGCCTCAGAGCTTAAGAACATTAAAATTATGTTTCCGATGATCTCCGGCATAGAGGAGTTTTTAAAGGCAAAAGAAATACTGGAAGAGGTAAAAAACGATCTAAGGAAAGAAAAAATAATATTTGATGAAGAGCTGGAACTGGGTGTGATGATAGAAATTCCATCGGCCTCTTTGACTGCAGATATTCTTGCCAAAGAGGTGGACTTTTTCTCCATCGGCAGCAATGATCTTATCCAGTACACACTTGCGATTGACCGGGTGAACACCAATATGGCGCATATGTACAACCCGCTGCACCCTTCTATTCTCAGGCAGCTGAAAAAAATAGTTGAAGCGGCGCATAAGGAAGGAAAATGGGTGGGCATGTGCGGGGAGATGGCAAGTGATACGGCTTTCTCCGCGCTTTTGATAGGGCTCGGTATAGATGAATTCTCCACTGCTCCGGTGGCTGTTCCTGAAGTCAAGAAAGTTCTCAGGGCCACCACTATGTCAGAGGCAAAAAAGATAGCGGCAGAAGCACTTTCTTTTGACACCCTCGATGAAGTAAAAGTATTTATGCATAAGGTTAATAACGGAGCCTGCAAATACTGCAAATAGAACCGGAGCCAAAATTCAATAAAATATGAAAATAAAAGAATATATTATGCTTAACATAATGCCATTTATTATAACAAACCTGCTCCGTCTGGTAGGTTTGACTCTCCGTTTGTCTGAAGCCGGCAATATTGCGTTCAGCCCCAGACAGAAAAAAGCTCCCGCCCTGTATGCTTTCTGGCACAGCCGTATTCTTACTTCTGTTTACTATTACAGAAATAGAAATATCCATACCCTGGTAAGTTTAAACCGGGACGGGGAAGTTATTGACCGGGTCATGCAGAAACTCGGCTATCAAAATGTGCGCGGCTCATCTTCCAAGGACGGTTTTCGCGCTTTGCTGGGATTGAAACAGGTTTTAAAAAACGGGAATTATGTGGCCATAACCCCGGACGGCCCGAGAGGTCCCAAGCAAAAGGCCCAGCTGGGCGCGCTTACGCTTGCAAAAATTAGCGGCGTACCCGTTGTCTCTTTTGCTTTTGATGCCAAGCGTAAATGGGTCTTGAACAGCTGGGATAATTTTATAATCCCGAAGCCCTTTACCAAAGGGGTTTTTGTTTTGGGCAAAGAGATCTTTGTTCCTGCGGATGCGGATGAAACGCTTCTGGAAGAAAAAAGGCAGGAGCTTGAAGAGGAATTAAACCGCTTACAGGAAGAAGCAGGGAATCTATGCCGGTCGTGATAATAATATATAATATCTTATACCTCTCTTTGCTCCTGGTACTTATTCCTTTTCTTCTGCTGGGCGCAGTGTTTATAAAAAAATACAGGATAGGATTGCTGAACCGGTTTGGGATAATTCCTTCGGCTTTCAGGAAAAAAGCGGCGGGCCGGGAAAATATCTGGCTGCATGCGGCTTCTGCAGGAGAGGTTAAATGTATCCTCCCCTTGGCGGAAGAGCTTAAAATAAAATATCCAAATGCAGCTATTATTTTTACGACCACGGGTATCAACGGCCGGCGGATGCTGGAGATGACTTCAAAAGACCTGAACGCCTGTTTTCTGCCGCTGGATCTTTATTTTCTCATAAAACCTCTGGTAAAACTTATCAACCCCAAAATACTTGTAATTGCCGAGACGGAATACTGGCCCAATTTATTTTATCTGGCAAAAAAGCAGGGCGCCAAGATAGTAGTAGTAAACGGAAGATTTTCAGAGAAAGCCAGAAAACGTTATCTGTCGGTTGCGCCGGTAGCAAAAGAAGTTTTTGCGCTGACGGATGTCTTTGCCATGCGAAGCCGTGAGGATGCGGCCTTCTTGTTGACCCTGGGTGTTGCGAACGAAAAAATAGCCGTGACCGGCGACCTTAAGTATGAAAAACCCTTTATTGATAGAGAAAAAAAAGAAGCCCTGGCCGCGGCGCTCGGTCCCGTGTTAAAAGAAAAAGTTATTGTTTTTGGCAGTGTACATTCCGGGGAAGCAGGGGAAATACTTAAAGCCTTTAAATTGATAAGAGCGGAGGTCTCCGCAATAACCTTAATCCTGGCGCCAAGATTTTTGGAAGAAATTTCCTCTTTTGTTTCAGTTATTGAAGCGGAGGGGATGTCCTATACCAGAAGGCAGACGCCGGGAAAAGAGAAGGTTGATATTGTTATTCTGGACAGTTTCGGCGAACTTTCTTACGCATATGAGCTTTGCAGTCTGGCTTTTGTGGGCGGTTCGCTGGCTGACGGTATTGGAGGACATAACCTGCTGGAGCCGCTGTATCATGGCAAACCCGTGTTCTTCGGGCCTTATGCTTTTAACTTTAAAGAAATGGAAGAAGAGGTGAAAATAAACCTGACAGGGTTTTTAGTTAAAGATGGAGGCGATCTGGCGGTTAAAACTGTTGACCTTCTAAAATCGCCTTTAATGCTGCAAAATATCCGGAAAGCTACAATTGAATTTCTGGAAAAACAAAAGGGCAGCCTGTCAAAGACCCTGGAACTGATTTAAGAAGAAAATATTGAGCCCGGAAAGGTGCCTTGTTTTTGTAAACCATATATGGTAAAATCCTTTAAAATTAATAAAAGACGTGCAAAGGGGGACTAGTGGACGGAATTATACCTGCACTAAGAATTGAGGGGGACACGCTTCCCGAAGCCTGGGAAAAAGCTGTCATTGCTACCTGGGAACAAGGCGCGCCGATAAAAACTGAGTACGACAAACTCGGGGATCCTGCGAGCAGGGATTGTACCATGATGATGGTTATTAATCATCCGTTTAAAGAACCCCGCATTCACAGGGCTTTTCCCGGCGGGCTGGAAGATCTTGAAGTCTACCGGCAGGAAGTGGTGGACGGGATTCATGATCACTGGATAAATCCTGAAGAAGGCAAGTGGACGTATACTTATCATGAACGTTTTTTTGACTACAAGATAGAAGGTAAATCTATTAATCAGATTAACTATATAATTGATAAGCTTTCCAAGAGTTTTTATTCCCGCAGGGCTCAGGCAATTACCTGGAATCCCTTAAAAGATCCGCCTTCCTTCGATCCGCCCTGCCTGCAAATGCTCTGGGCCAGGGTGCAGGAGGCCGAAGATGGCAAGAATTACCTTAATGTAAATACGATATGGCGTAGCAATGACGCCTATAAGGCCGCTTTTATGAATATTTTTGCGCTGACCGAACTGCAAAGAATGATAGCGCAGAAGATCAGCGAAAAAAGCGGAAAGCTGGTTCTGCCGGGCCGGTACGTGCATTATGCTAACAGCTTCCATATATACGGTTCTTATTTTAAAGATTTTAAGAACTTTCTGGAGACTGTAAAGAACAGAAAATGGGAAGACCGCGTCTGGAATACGGAATTTGCGGAGCCGTTTTTTGAAATAGGCAAAGAAAAGATAAGAGAAGAAAAAGCAAAAGGTATTTAAAATATATTAAGAGGAGAAAAGCATGCTTGATAAGATGAAACAGATGTACGATTTGCAGAAAAAAGCCCGGCAGATAAAAAAAGAATTAGAAGCGACTGTCGTAAATGTGGAAGAAGCCGGCGGCAAACTCAAAATATCCATGAATGGCGAATTTAAACTGGTAAGTATCTCTATAGATCCCTATTTTCTCGCCCCGGAAAGAAAAGGGGACCTGGAGAATGCTATGAAGAGGATTATTTCTAACGGCGTGGGCCAGGCGCAGACGGCGAGCGCAGGGAAAATGAAGGAGCTTACGAAAGATATGGGCTTGCCGAATTTCCCGGGGCTCTGATTGAATAAATATATCGTAGTTTTTGTGACTTCGGGAAACCGCGCGGAAGCGAAAAAACTCGCAAGGGTATTGCTGGAAAAAAAGTTGGCAGCTTGTGTTAATACTGTTTCCCCTGTGGAATCTGTTTACTGGTGGAAAGGAAAGCTTGAAAAGGCGAGGGAATTTCTGCTGATAGTGAAGACCCGTAAAGCCTTGCTAAAGAAAATTATATTTGAAGTAAAAAAGATCCATTCATATACGGTGCCTGAAGTCCTGGCGTTACCTGTTGCCGGGGGCAGTAAAACATATTTGGCGTGGATAGCTGAAAGCACGAAAATAAACAAAAAAAAGGAGTAAAAAGGAGTAAATATGAACGGAAGGGAAAGATTCAACGCAATAACTCATTTTAAGCCTTTTGACCGGGTTTTTAACCGGGAGTTTGGCTGGTGGGATGAAGTTTTCTCTGTCTGGCAAAAGGACGGCATGCCCAAAGAAGTCAAGGGGAACGTTGAGGGAGATGTTTTTTTTAAGTTTGATAAGTTTGAGGAATCCGGTATTAATTGCGGGCTCTCGCCGGGATTTGAAACAATAACTCTTGAACAGGATAAGGATTATAAAATAGTGAAAGACTGGGAAGGGGTGACCAAGAAAGTATTCCAGAGCGGCGCCTCAAGTATTC